>Ga0066256_1001031_pt1 | contig 44089 bp, 34 predicted proteins | sample ThiBio_1000_biof_FD_87107 | JGI IMG/M metagenome (GOLD analysis project Ga0066256, IMG submission 87107) | Wastewater bioreactor microbial communities from Cape Town, South Africa - Thiocy_expt_1000_biof (version 2) | ecosystem: Engineered > Bioreactor > Thiocyanate-remediating >... | reverse complement strand
GCCGGGTTGGCCAGGAAGGGATAGGCTAACCAAGACGCGGCATTGGCCTGAACCCCCGAACGACCGCGACAAACCGAGTGTTGAACTGAAAACCCGCGCAGGGGGACGTCCCACGTTCAGTTTTAAAAATCGCTTGCGCCACAAGGACGGCTCTTATCGCGGGCTGCCGTGGCCCGCCGTTCCCGACGATGGAAAAATCTATGCGGTTGCCCGCGACATGACCGCCGAGAAGGCGGCCGCTGCACTTCTCAAGTCCACCGAAGAGGCCTTGCGGCAGTCGCAGAAGATGGAAGCTGTGGGACAATTGACCGGCGGCATCGCGCACGATTTCAATAATCTGCTGACGGGGATCATGGGCTCGCTTGAGCTGATGAAGCTGCGTCTGGCGAAGGGGCGCACCGAAAATATCGATCGCTACATCGAGGCGGCGACGACATCCGCAAATCGCGCGGCGGCACTGACGCATCGGCTGCTCGCATTCGCACGGCGGCAACCGCTGAGCCCAAGGCCGATCGACGTCAATCATCTGGTCGGCACGCTCGAGGACCTTCTCCGCAGGACGATCGGCGAAGTGATCGACCTAAAGATCGAGGCGGCCAACGACTTGTGGGGTACGTTGTGTGATCCGAACCAACTCGAGAGCGCGCTGCTCAATCTGGCGATCAATGCACGCGATGCGATGCCGGACGGCGGGCGCCTGACGATCAGAACGTTGAATACAAAACTGGATGGAGTCCTGCCAAGCAATCCGGCGCTGTCGCCTGGCGATTATATCTGCATCGACGTGAAGGACACCGGGATCGGAATGACGGACGAAGTGGCCGCGCGTGCGTTCGATCCGTTCTTCACTACCAAGCCGATCGGGCAGGGAACGGGTCTTGGTCTGTCGATGATCTACGGCTTCGCCCGGCAGTCGAATGGTCACGTCCTGATTGACAGCAAACTGGGCGAGGGCACATCGGTCAGGATTTATCTGCCGCGTTACAACAGCGATATCCTCGCAGAGCCTGCGGTGCAGGAGCCAGTTACTCCGCATCGCGCGGCGGGTGAATCGGTTCTGGTCGTGGAAGACGAGCCTGTGGTGCGGAGTGTTATCACCGAAATACTGATGAACGAGGGATATCGAATCATGGAGGCGGGCGACGCGCCGTCCGGACTGCAGATATTGAATCAAGATTCTCGGGTCGATCTATTGATCACCGATATCGGCCTGCCGGGAATGAACGGCCGCGAGTTCGCGGATCAGGCTCGGAACATCAGGCCCGATCTCAAGATTCTGTTCGTTACGGGCTACGCCCAGAGCGCGGCCAAGGCGAAAGGGTTTCTGAAACCAGGGATGGACCTCATCACCAAGCCCTTCGACAACGCAAAGTTCTCCGAACGTGTCCGCGCGATGGTGTCGCGCTAACGGCGTATTACCAGGCGCGGAACAGAACGCTGGCGTTGACGCCGCCGAAGCCAAATCCGTTCGACAGCACATGCTCGATGGCCATCGGACGCGCCGCGCCGCGCACGAGATCGACGCCTTCAGCCGCCGCGTCCGGATGATCGAGATTGAGCGTCGCCGGCGCGATCTGATCGCGCAGTGCGAGCACCGAATAGATCGCTTCGATCCCGCCGGCCGCACCGAGCAGATGTCCGGTGGCGGATTTAGTCGAAGTTACCGCGATTTTTCCCTCGGTCCCGAACACCGCCTTGATCGCTGAGAGTTCGCCGTTGTCTCCGACAGGCGTCGAGGTCGCATGGGCGTTCAGATGCTGAACTTCAAGCGGCGAAATGCCGGCCTGACGCAGCGCGATTTCGATGGCGCGCCGCGCACCTGAGCCGTCCTCCGGGCCTGCCGTCATGTGATAGGCGTCGGATGTCGTGCCATAGCCGACGAGTTCGGCAATCGGCGTCGCGCCGCGGCTGAGCGCGTGATCAAGCGTTTCGATCACAAGGATTCCTGCGCCTTCACCCATCACGAAGCCATCGCGATCCCTGTCGAAAGGCCGCGAGGCGCGCTGCGGCTGGTCGTTGAATCCGGTCGAGAGCGCGCGGGCTGCCGCGAAGCCGCCGAGGCTGACGCGGTCGATGCAGGCTTCCGCGCCGCCACAAACGGCCACATCCGCTTCACCGGACAGAAGGAGGCGCGCGCCATCGCCGATGGCCTGTACACCTGCGGCGCATGCGGTCACCGGAGCGCCGAGCGTGCCCTTGAATCCATGTTTGATCGACACTTGGCCTGCTGCAAGATTGACGAGGAACGCCGGGACGGTGAACGGCGAGAGGCGGCGCACGCCGCGCTCATCGGTGGTACGGACCGCATCGACGATGGCCGGGAAACCGCCGACGCCCGACGCGATGATCGTCGCCGTGCGTTCGCGGGCCCGTTCGTCGTCCGGCTTCCATTCCGCCTGCGCAAGCGCTTCATCCGCCGCCGCCATGGCGAACTGGATGAAGCGATCCATCTTTTTCTGGTCCTTTTTCGGAATCGCGCGATCCGGATCGAAACCGGCTTCGGGATCGTCCACGATGTCGGGCACGATGCCGCATGCCTTCACCGGCAGGTCGGCCGCGACATTGTCGGAGAGAGCGCGGATGCCCGATTGTCCGGCCAGCAGCCGGGACCAGTTGGCCTCGACGCCGACGCCGAGCGGGGAAACCGCGCCCATTCCAGTGACGACAATGCGCCGTATGGAGCTGTTCCTCTTCACGATCTCACCACAGGTTGCACAGGAACCACGCAGCCCATTTGTCGGAGCCGCTGTTGATGTCACCGGCGGATGTTCCGCCGGCGCACTCGCCAGTTGGCGCGTCGTCAGTTCAGCTTGCGTTCGATCGCGATGGCAGTGGCTTCGCCGCCGCCGATGCAGAGAGAGGCGATGCCGCGCTTGACGTTGTTGTTTTCCATCGCGTGCAGCAGCGTCACGATCAGCCGTGCGCCGGTCGCGCCGATCGGATGGCCGAGCGCGCAAGCACCGCCGTTGACGTTGAGCTTGTCTCGGGGAATGCCGAGATCGCGGGCTGCCGCCATCGGCACCACCGCGAAGGCCTCGTTGATCTCGAACAGGTCGACATCGCCGACGCTCCAGCCGACCTTGTCGAGTAGCTTGCGGATCGCCGGGATTGGCGCGGTTGTGAACCAGTCCGGCGCCTGACTATGTGTCGAATGGCCCTTGATCTCGGCAAGGATCGGCAGGCCTTCCTTTTCGGCGATCGAGCGGCGGGTGAGCACGAGGGCCGCAGCACCGTCCGCGTTCGCGGAGGAGGCCGCAGGCGTGATGGTGCCGTTCGCGCGGAACGCGGGCTTGAGATTCGGAATTTTCGCGGGATCGACCTTCAGCGGATGTTCGTCGTTCTCGACCATGCGGACGCCCGCCTTCTCCTTCACGGAGATCGGCGCGATTTCCTTTTTGAACGCGCCGTTCTGAACCGCGTTGCGGGCGCGGGTCAGCGTTTCAACCGCATAGTCGTCCTGATCCTTGCGCGTGAACTGATAGGTCTCGGCGCAGGTCTCGCCGAAATCGCCCATCGAGCGGCCTGTCTCGTAAGCGTCTTCGAGGCCATCCATCAGCATGTGATCGATGATGCGGTCATGACCGATGCGATAACCACCGCGTGCCTTCTGAAGCAGATAGGGGGCGTTGGTCATGCTCTCCATGCCGCCGGAGACGACGATATCGGCGGAGCCCGCGTTGATGATGTCATGGGCCAGCATGGTGGCCTTCATGCCGGAGCCGCACACTTTGTTGACGGTGGTTGCGCCGGCCGCATCCGGCAGCTTCGCGCCGCGCGCGGCCTGGCGGGCGGGTGCCTGTCCTTGCCCGGCGGGAAGGACGCAGCCCATGATCACTTCGTCGATCCGTTCCGGCGACAGCTGCGCGCGGTCGAGCGCCGCGCTGATCGCGTGCGAGCCAAGATTGTGCGCGCTGAACGAGGACAGTTCGCCCTGGAAGCGGCCGAGGGGAGTGCGGACTGCGGATACGATGACGACTGGATCGGATGACGACATGCAACTCTCCCGGTGCGATCATGGCGGGCAGCCATGTTAGATGACGGTTATCATATGAAGGGGCGCGGAAATTGCAATCCGCGCCCGGACAATAAAAGCATGAATCGGATTCCGACAAGCACGGCGATGTTTGAAACGGCTTAAATGTCGAAACTGCCTCCGTTACTGACGGTTGCATGAGTTATTTTGATGCGGCGAATGACTTATTTTCGTCTGTCGAGAAATGCCTGCATGTGTCGTTGCGGTTCGCCGGTCAGGAAAGATTGCCCGAACACGCCGATGCTGAGATTGACGGATTCGGTCAGCGGAAGTTCCTCCCATTGGCGAAGCAGCGCTTTCTGGTTGCGCATGGCCTCGGGGGCGCAATCCGCGACTCCGCGTGCGACCACTTCGATTGCCTGATCGAGGTCGGAGTCAGGCACAACCTGATCGACCAGTCCCCAGTTCAGCGCGGTCGGCGCATCGATGGTCGCAGCCATCAGGATCAGCCAGCGCGCGCGGCCCCAGCCGATCAACCGCGGCAACAGCGCCGCGTGGATCACCGAAGGAATGCCGACCTTGACCTCCGGCATGGCGAACTTCGCATCTTCGGACGCGATGCGCAGGTCACAGGCAGCGGCGAATTCCAACCCGCCGCCGAGACACCAGCCGCGCAGCCGGGCGATCACCGGGGCGGGGAATTGCCGCGCGGCTTCACACAGATCGCGCAGCGTGGTGATGAACTTTTCCGCGGACGCCTGATCCAGCGTCGCCATCTCCTTGATGTCGGCGCCGCCGATCATGCTTTTCTCGCCGCTGCCGCGCACCACCAGCGCCCGGATGTCGCGGTCTTGCGCCAGTAGCTCCAGACCCTCGCGGACGCCGTTCATGACGGCGGAATTCATGATGTTCAGTGAACCGGCATTGGTGATGGTCAGTTGTGCAATGCCGGTCGCGGTCCGTGTGACGGAGCAATAGTCGTTGATCGCTTGCATCGTGTTGAGGTCCGGGTGTTTGCGTTGCGAAGAAGCGGCCCATGCTGCGTGATCAATGCATGTGCGTCAAATGCCGTGCATGGCAGCTATTTTCGATGCTTTCGGCACGTTTCGTCAGGCGAAATGTGTTATTATATGATCCGGGACATCTGATGAGGCCGCGATGCGTTATTCCAAGGATCATAAGGCCGAAACTCACGAGCGGATCGTGAAGAGCGCATCCGTGCGCCTTCGCGAGGGGGGCGTGGCGAGCATCGGCGTGGCCGACCTGATGAAGGAGGCGGGGCTGACGCATGGCGGATTCTATGCGCATTTTGCCTCGCGAGACGCACTGATCGATGAGGCGTTCGTGCATGCCATGGACATTGCCGTAAGGCGATGGCGCAAACGCGCAGATAACGCGCCGAAGGGCAAGGCGCTGGCCGCCATCGTTACCGGCTATCTGACCGCGCAGCATCGCGATGATGTCGGCAACGGCTGCGCCTTGCCCGCGCTCGGCGCGGAGGTATCGCGCACGAGTCCGAAGACGCGCAAGGCTATCGCGGCCAGAATCGAGCAGATGGTCGACACCATCGCGGAAACCATGCCGGCACAGACCCCCAAGGCGGCGCGCCGCGAGGCGATGGGTGCGCTGGCGACCATGATGGGCACGCTGATCCTGGCGCGCATGGCCGGAACCGGCGAGTTCTCCGATGAAGTCCTCACCGCCGGACGGCAATTCGTTCTGAATGCCGAAGCCACCGCAAAGGTGCGCCCGAAGAAGTCCAAAGCCGCAACCGGCCCGGCCTGAGCCAAGGGTGTTGCCGGATTGTTCTTTGCGTAGCATGCCACGGTGGTGTGCGCCAAACCCCGTTCCAATGCCTGCCGTAGCGGTGCTACCATCTTCTAAACACAAGCTTTTGGAGGATACGCATGCGCACGATCGGTCATTTTATTGGCGGCAAGCAGGTCAAGGGTACGTCGGGCCGCTTTGCGGACGTCTATCAGCCGATGACCGGGGACGTGCAGGCCAAGGTGGCGCTGGCCTCGAAGGCTGAGGTTCGTGCCGCGGTCGAGAATGCTAAGGCGGCGCAGCCGGCCTGGGGCGCGACCAATCCGCAGCGCCGTGTTCGCGTGCTGATGAAGTTCTTGGAACTGCTGGCCAAGGAAAATGACTCGCTGGCCGAATTGCTGGCGCGTGAGCATGGCAAAACGATTCCGGACGCCAAGGGCGATATCTTCCGCGGCGTCGAAGTCGTGGAATACGCGATCGGCATCCCCGAACTGATGAAGGGCGGCTACACCGAGGGCGCGGGCCCCGGCATCGACAGTTATTCGATGCGTCAGCCGCTTGGTGTCGTGACGGGCATTACCCCGTTCAATTTCCCCGCGATGATCCCGATGTGGAAGTTCGCGCCCGCCATCGCCTGCGGCAATGCCTTCATTCTCAAGCCTTCGGAGCGCGATCCGGGCGTGCCGATGCGGCTTGCGGAATTGATGCTCGAAGCTGGCCTGCCGCCGGGCATTCTCAACGTGGTCAACGGCGACAAGGAAGCCGTGGACGCGCTTCTCGACGACCGCGATATTTCGGCCGTTGGCTTCGTGGGCTCCTCTGACATTGCGCAATACATCTACTCGCGTGCGGCCGAAACCGGAAAGCGCGCCCAGTGCTTCGGCGGCGCCAAGAACCACATGATCATCATGCCGGACGCCGATCTCGATCAGTCGGTGGATGCCTTGATCGGCGCGGGCTACGGCGCAGCCGGCGAACGTTGCATGGCCGTGTCGGTAGCCGTTCCGGTCGGCAAGACCACTGCTGACCGGCTGATGGAAAAGCTGATTCCGCGCGTGGAAAGCCTGAAGATCGGCCCGTCCACCGACGAAAGCGCCGACTTCGGACCGCTTGTCACCAAGGCGGCGCTGGAGCGCGTCAAGAATTACGTCGATATCGGCGTGAAGGAAGGCGCGAAACTGGCTGTCGATGGCCGCGGCTTCAAGATGCAGGGCTACGAGAACGGCTTCTACATGGGCGGCTGTCTGTTCGACAACGTCACCAAGGATATGCGGATCTACAAGGAAGAAATCTTCGGTCCCGTGCTGTCGGTGGTCCGCGCCAAGGACTTCGACGAAGCGGTGGCGCTGCCGTCCGATCATGAATACGGCAACGGTGTTGCGATCTTCACCCGCGACGGCGATGCGGCCCGCGAGTTCACCGCGCGCGTCAATGTCGGCATGGTCGGCGTCAACGTGCCGATCCCGGTGCCAGTGGCCTACTACACCTTCGGCGGCTGGAAGCGTTCGGGCTTCGGCGATCTCAATCAGTACGGCCCCGACTCCGTGCGCTTTTACACAAAAACCAAGACAGTGACGTCGCGCTGGCCCTCGGGTGTCAAGGAAGGGGCTCAGTTCGCGTTCCAGAGCAAGTAACGCGGGCGGCCCGTCATGCAGTTCGCTCTGACTGAGGATCAGATCGCGGTTCGCGACATGGCGCGCGAATTCGCGGCTGAGAAGATCGCTCCGCATGCGCTGAAATGGGATGAGGAGAAATTCTTTCCCGTTGATGTCATGCGCGAGGCCGCGGCGCTCGGCATCGGCGGCATCTATATCCGCGACGATGTCGGCGGCTCGGCGCTGACGCGTTTCGATGCGGCGCTGATCTTCGAGGCGCTCGCGACCGGATGCCCGACAGTGTCGTCGTTCATCTCGATCCACAACATGGCGGCGTGGATGATCGACGCCTATGGCTCGAACGCGCAGCGGCAGAAATGGCTGCCGCGCCTCTGCACCATGGAACTGATCGCGAGCTACGCGCTGACCGAACCCGGTGCGGGCTCGGACGCCGCTGCGCTCAGCACTCGCGCGGTCCGCGATGGCGATCACTATGTTCTGAACGGGCAGAAGCAGTTCATCTCCGGCGCGGGAGCGAGCGACATTTACGTCGCCATGGTTCGCACCGGCGGCGAAGGCGCGGGCGGCGTCTCCACGCTGGTGATCGACCGTGATACACCCGGCGTGTCGTTCGGCGCGAACGAGCGCAAGATGGGCTGGAATGCGCAGCCGACCCGCGCGGTGATCTTTGAGAATGCGCGCGTGCCGGTCGCCAATCGGCTGGGCGAAGAGGGGATCGGCTTCAAGATCGCGATGGCCGGACTCGACGGCGGCCGCCTCAACATCACGGCCTGTTCACTGGGCGGCGCGCAGTCGGCGCTCGACAAGGCGCTCGCCTATACCAAAGAGCGCAAGGCTTTCGGCAAGCGCCTCGACGAACTCCAGGCGCTTCAATTCCGTCTCGCCGACATGGCGATCGAACTGGAAGCGGCGCGCACGTTCCTGTGGCGCGCGGCGGCCGCGCTCGACCGCAAGGACGCCGATGCGACCATGCTGTGCGCGATGGCCAAGCGCTTTGGCACCGATGCGGGTTTCGCCGTTGCCAACCAGGCGCTGCAACTGCATGGTGGTTACGGCTATCTCTCCGAATACGGCATCGAGAAGATTGTAAGAGACCTGCGCGTGCATCAGATCCTCGAAGGAACCAACGAAATCATGCGCGTGATCGTAGCGCGCAAGCTGATCGAAGGCGCGCGATGAGCGTGGCTGCTGCTGCGGAAATCGCGGGCAACGATCTGATTGTTGCACGCGAGGGGTTGGCCGGCGTTTTGCGGCTCAATCGTCCCAAGGCGATCAATGCGCTGACTCTCGATATGACGCGCGGCATTGCCGCGGCGCTGGATGCCTTCGAGAGCGATCCCGGCGTTTCGCTGGTGCTGTTGGAAGGTGCCGGCGAGCGCGGCCTTTGCGCGGGCGGCGATATTCGCGGCCTTTATGAGAGCGCGAAGGCGGGCGGCGATCTCGGGCCGGTGTTCTGGCGCGAGGAATACATCTTGAATGCACGCATTCCTGATTATCCGAAGCCCTACGTGGCCTATATGGACGGCCTCGTCATGGGCGGCGGCGTCGGTCTGTCGGCCCATGGTGGAAATCGTATCGTCACCGAGAAAACCAGGATGGGCATGCCCGAAGTGGGTCTCGGCTTTTTCCCGGATGTCGGGGGCACGTGGCTGCTGTCGCGCGCGCCCGGGGAGATCGGCACTTATTTCGGCATGACCGGCCTCGCTATGACAGGAGCCGATGCGATCTACGCGGGAGCTGCGGATGTGCTGATCGCAACCAGCGACTGGCCTGCCTTGCGCGATGCGCTCACCAATGCGCCGTTGCAGGCGACGGCCAAGGACGTTCGCGCCATTCTTGCACGGTTCGCTGCGACGGCTGTCGACGCGCCCGTCGCGAAGCACCGCGAGCAGATTGACCGGGCTTTCGGTTTCAACACCGTGGAAGAGATCATTGCCGCGCTGGAGCAGGACGGCTCGGACTTTTCGCGCGAAACTCTGAAGGCGCTGGCCGACAAGTCTCCGACGTCGCTCAAGGTGACGCTGGAATTGCTCCGGCGTGCACACGGCTCGAAGTCGCTCAGGGAATGCCTGATCCGCGAATACAATTCTGCGCTCGTCGTCTTCACCAGTGCTGAATTTGCTGAAGGCGTGCGCGCCGCGATCATCGACAAGGATCGGAACCCGAAATGGGGGCCGGACCGCATCGAGGATGTGACGCCAGACATCGTCGCGAAATACTTCGCGCCGAACGAAAAATACAGGCTGGTCTTCCCGGACTGATCTTTCTCAGACCAACAAGAACGAGGGCAGGAACATGGCAAACATCGCATTCATCGGTCTCGGCAATATGGGCGGCCCGATGGCAGCCAACCTTGTGAAGGCCGGTCACAAGGTGACGGGTTTCGACCTCGTGCAGGCTTCGAAGGATGCAGCCAAGGCGGATGGCATCGGCATTGCCGCGACGGCCACGGATGCGGTGAAGGGCGCGGAGATCGTCATCACCATGCTGCCCGCGGGCAAGCATGTGCTGAGTGTGTGGAAAGAGGTCATTCCGTCGGTCGGAAAAAACGCATTGATGATCGATTGCTCGACGATCGATGTCGAGAGCGCGCGTCATGCGCATGATCATGCGACCGAGCATAATCTTCCATCGATCGATGCGCCGGTGTCGGGCGGTACGGGCGGCGCAAAGGGTGCGACGCTGACCTTCATGTGCGGCGGCGACGATCACGCGTTTGCGCTGGCGAAGCCAGTGCTTGAGAACATGGGCAAGAAGGTCGTTCATTGCGGCAAGGGCGGCGCAGGACAGGCGGCCAAGATCTGTAACAACATGATCCTCGGCATTTCGATGATCGGCGTGTCCGAAGCTTTTGCGCTCGGCGAAAAGCTCGGTCTCTCGCATCAGGCGCTGTTCGATGTGGCGTCGACTTCGTCCGGCCAGTGCTGGTCGCTGACGTCGTATTGCCCGGTTCCGGGTCCTGTTCCGGCATCGCCCGCCAACAATGATTACAAGCCGGGCTTTGCGACCGCGCTGATGCTCAAGGACCTGCGGTTGTCGCAGGAAGCCGCGAAGGCTGCCGGTGCTGCGACGCCGCTCGGCGGCCACGCCGAAAGCATCTATGAGGCTTTCGAGAAGGCCGGCCACGGAGGCGTCGACTTCTCGGGCATCATCAAGCACGTGCGCGATCTGGCGAAGTAGTCCTTAGTACGCGCCGGGCGTCATCCTGAGGTGCGAGCCGTCTCGGTGTACCTCGAAGGATGACGATGGTTCTTGCGGCCATCCTTCGAGGCGCGCAAGAATGCGCGCAACTCAGGATGACAATTCCGAAGCCGTTCGGATGAGAGTGAACCATGACCAAATTCCAAGACGCGCGCGCCTTTCTGCTGAAACACCGCACCGACTACAGTAAGGCTGTCGCGGATTTCCGCTGGCCAGATGAAAAGCAATTCAACTGGGCACTGGACTGGTTCGATGCCGGACTTGCGAGCGATCCCGAGAGCCGGGACCGCACCGCGCTCTGGATCGTGGATGCCGCGAGCGGGGCGGAGACGAAACTGACATTCGCGGACCTGTCGCGCCGCTCCAACCAGACGGCGAACTTCCTGCGCGATCTCGGCCTGAAGCGCGGCGACCATCTGCTGCTGCTGCTCGGCAATGTGGTGCCGCTCTGGGAGACCATGCTGGCGGCAATGAAGCTCGGCATCATCGTCATTCCTGCCACAACGCTTCTGACAGCGGATGAACTGCGCGACCGGCTCGATCGCGGCAAGGCGAAGGCCGTGGTGGCGACACAGGATCAGGTGGCGAAGTTTGAAGGTCTCGGCGGAGAAGGTTTCACCAAAATCGTTGTCGCTGCGACGGCCGATCACAAAGGCTGGCGGAAGTTCGAGGACGCCGCAAACTATCCGGACTCGTTTGCGCCGGATGGCGTAACGAACTCTGACGACCCCATGTTGCTCTATTTTACGTCGGGCACCACGGCCAAGCCGAAGCTGGTATTGCACAGCCACCGCAGCTATCCGGTCGGATCGCTCTCCACGATGTACTGGCTCGGCCTTCAGCCGGGCGATGTCCATCTCAATATTTCGTCGCCGGGCTGGGCCAAGCATGCGTGGAGCTGTTTCTTCTCGCCGTGGAATGCGGGCGCGACGATCTTCATCTGCAACCAGCCGCGCTTCGATGCGAAGAGCCTGCTTGCCACCGTCGCGCGATGCGGGGTGCCAACGCTTTGCGCGCCGCCGACGGTATGGCGGCTGTTCATTCAGGAGCGCCTTGCCGACTACAAGGTCTCGGTGCGCGAAGTCTGCGGCGCAGGCGAGCCGCTCAATCCCGAGGTGATCGATCAGGTCAAGGCTGCGTGGGGACTCACCATCCGCGACGGCTATGGCCAGACCGAAACCACGGCGCTTGCCGGCAATTCGCCGGGGCAGGTCGTGAAGGTCGGATCGATGGGCCGTCCTCTGCCGGGATACAAGGTTGCGGTGGCCGATGCCGACGGCAATCCGGCGAAGGAAGGCGAGGTGCGCCTTGTGCTCGGTGCGGACCGTCCCGCAGGGCTGATGCTTGGCTATCAGGGCGATGACGGCAAGCCGAAGGGCGCTGACGGCGCGGTCTATCAGACCGGCGATGTGGTGTTTCTTGATGACGACGGGTACCTGACCTTCGTCGGCCGTTCGGACGATGTGTTCAAGTCATCCGATTACCGGATCAGCCCGTTCGAGCTTGAAAGCGTGTTGCTGGAGCATGATGCTGTGGCCGAAGCCGCCGTGGTTCCGACGCCAGATCCGATTCGTCTGGCGCTTCCGAAAGCCTATGTCTCGCTGCTGCCGGGGATCGAGCCGACGCGCGAAACCGCGCTGTCGATCTTTCAGTACGTCCATTCGCATCTCGCGCCGTTCAAGCGGATCCGCCGGATCGAACTCGTGACCGAACTGCCGAAGACGATTTCCGGCAAGATCCGCCGTGTGCAGCTTCGCCGCCTCGAACACGATAACGATCGCAGCGATGCGTTGCGCGGCCGGGAATTCCGCGAGGAGGATTTCCCGGAATTGCAGTCCGGCGCGCGCTGAGTCTCCCGCTTCTGCATGCCAGCAGGGCTGGCGGCAAGGGCATTTTTCACTTGGCCGGGCCTCTGTTCTGTGGAAAGTGCCTTTCAGTTCGAAAGTGCTGGGAGGTGGCTGATGGGCGTTGCGATGGACCGCGAGGACTTTGTCAAACTCGTCGGCACCGAACTCGGCGTTTCGGAATGGCATACCATCGATCAGAAGCAGATCGATGCTTTTGCCGCCGCCACCGAAGATTTTCAGTTCATCCATATCGATCCTGAGCGCGCCAGGCGCGAGACGCCGTTCGGTGGTACCATCGCGCATGGTTTCCTGTCGCTGTCCGTGCTGCCCAAGCTGGCTTACGCGACCATGCCGACGTTGAATGGCGCGGCGATGTCGATCAACTACGGGTTCGACAAGATCAGGTTTCTGACGCCGGTGCGCGCGGGCAAGCGTGTGCGCGCGCGTTTTGTGCTGTCGGAAGTGACGATGAAGTCGCCGAAGGAGTTGCTGGCGCGCACGGCGACCACGCTTGAGATCGAGGATGAGCCGAAGCCCGCGTTGGTGGCAGACTGGCTCGGCATGCATTTCTTCGCCTAACTAAGGATATTGGCTATGGCAATCAGGTTCGATGGACGCGTCGCAATCGTCACCGGCGCAGGAGCAGGCCTCGGGCGCGCGCATGCACTGGGACTTGCGAAGCTGGGTGCGAAGGTCGTGGTCAACGACATGGGTGCAAAAACCGACGGCAGCGGCGGCTCGGCCACTCCTGCGGAAGCCGTGGTTGAGGAAATCCGCAAGGCGGGCGGCGAAGCGATCGCCAATGGCGCGGACGTCTCGGATTTCGCGCAGGTCAAGGAGATGGTCGCGCAGGCCGCAATGAAGTGGGGCAGCGTCGATCTGATGGTCGCGAACGCGGGTATCCTGCGCGACAAATCTTTCGGCAAGATGGAGCCGGAAGACTTCGCGAAAGTCATTGCCGTGCATCTCACCGGCACCTTCAACTGCTGCAAGGCGGTGTGGGACGGCATGCGCGAGCGCAACTACGGCCGCATCGTTCTGACCACGTCGTCCTCGGGCCTGTTCGGCAATTTCGGCCAGGCCAACTATGCCGCCGCCAAAGCCGGCATGGTCGGACTGATGAATGTGCTCGCCGAAGAAGGCCGCAAGACCAACATCAAGGTCAACACGATTTCCCCGACTGCGGCCACGCGCATGACCGAAGGCCTGATCGGGCCGGAAATCCTCGCGTTGATGAAGCCGGAGTCGATCACGCCTGCCGTGCTCTATCTGCTCAGCGACGACGGGCCGACTCGCACCATCATGGGCGCGGGCGCAGGTTCGTTCGCGGTGATCAAGGTGGTCGAGACCGAAGGCCTCAACCTGCCGCAGGATCAGTGGACGCCGGACGCCGTCGCAGCAAACTTCGCGAAAATCGGCGACATGTCCACCGCGCGCGATCTCGGTGGCGCGTTCTTCCAGACTTTCAAGTATGTCGAGCAGGCCGCGAAGGCAGCGGGGATTAAGCTGCCGCCGATGGGCGGTTGAGAATCTTGGACGTCGCCGTCATCGGCGCCGGTCCTGCGGGATTGATGGCGGCTGAAGTTCTGGCATCGGGTGGTGCGCGCGTCACTATCTATGACCGCATGCCGTCCGTCGGACGCAAATTCCTGATGGCTGGACGCGGCGGGCTGAATCTCACCCACAGCGAACCATTGCCGCAATTCCTCGCGCACTATCGCGAGGCGGAGCCGCATCTGCGTGCAGCCATCGAGGCATTCCCGCCGAACGCGCTGCGTGCGTGGAGCGACGGGCTTGGTCAGCCGACATTTGTCGGTTCGAGCGGCCGGGTTTTCCCGGAAGCCATGAAGGCGTCGCCGCTGCTGCGCGCCTGGCTGCAACGGCTCGATCAGCTCGGCGTCCGCATTTCCCTTCGTCATCGCTGGACGGGATGGAGCGCGAGTGGCGAATTGCAGTTCGATGCGGCGGAAGGCGCTGTTTCCATCAAGCCTGATGCCACCGTCATCGCGCTTGGCGGCGCAAGCTGGCCGCGTCTTGGCGCGGACGGAAGCTGGGCCGATATATTTGCCGCGCACGGGATTGCCGTTTCATCCCTGCGCTCCGCCAACAGCGGCTTTCTGGTCGGATGGTCGGACCTGTTCCGAGATCGCTTCGAAGGCGAACCGCTGAAAGGTGTCGAACTGTCTTTCGGCGGCCAGTCGGTGCGCGGCGAGATGACGATCACGCGGGGCGGCATCGAAGGCGGCGCGGTTTATGCGCTCTCCGCACCGCTGCGTGAAGCAATTCTTGCAACGGGCGAGGCGAAGCTGTCTATCGCGCTCCGCCCCGATATATCGCGTGCTGATCTGACCAAGCGGCTGAGTGCGGCGAGAAAGAAACAGTCGCTCTCGACTTTCCTGCGAAAACAGGCGGCGCTGTCACCCGCCGCAATCGGCCTGCTTCAGGAAGCGATCATCGCGTTCGATCTTCTTCCCTCGGCGATGTCGCCCGATCAGCTTGCGAGTTTCATCAATGCCGTACCTGTCAGGCTGACCGGCGTCGCCGCGATTGACCGGGCGATTTCCACGGCGGGCGGCATTCCATTCAACGAGATCGACGCGCATTACATGCTGCGCAAAATCCCCGGCGTGTTCGTCGCGGGCGAGATGCTGGATTGGGAAGCGCCGACCGGCGGCTATCTGCTGCAGGCGTGCTTCGCGACCGGCGTCGCTGCGGGGAAGGGCGCGCTGGACTATCTGAAGCGCTAGGCTCCGCTTTCGATTTCCTCGCGCAGCATTTCCAGTTCAAGCCACTTCTCCTCGGCGCTGTCGAGGTCGGCCTGCGCCTTGGCGATCGCGGCGCTGGCGGCGTCGAATGCCTTCCGATCCCTGGTGTAAAACTCCGGATCGTCGAGCAGCTTCTGCTGCTTTGCGATGTCGGCCTGCAGCTTTTCCATCGTCTTCGGCAACGTTTCCAGCGCATGCTTTTCGTTGAAGTTGAGGCGGCGCTTCGTCGAGGCTGGCGCCGCTGAAGCTTTCGTATCCTTGCGTTCGGCGCTGTCAGCCGATGTTGCCTTGGCCGCACGCTGCTTCAAATCATCTCCGCGCTGCGCCAGCATGTCGGAATAACCGCCGGCATATTCCACCCACTTGCCGTTACCTTCCGGTGCAATCACCGATGTCACCACGCGGTCGAGGAAGTCGCGGTCGTGGCTGACGAGGATCACGGTGCCCTGATAGTCGCCGAGCATTTCCTCCAGCACGTCGAGCGTTTCGAGATCGAGGTCGTTGGTGGGTTCGTCCAGCACCAGCACATTGGACGGCTTCGCCAGCGCGCGCGCCAGCATCAAGCGTCCGCGCTCACCGCCGGAGAGGACTTCAAGCGGTGTGCGCGCCTGCTCGCTGGTGAACAGAAAGTCCTTCATGTAGCCGATGACATGCTTCGGCGTGCCATTGACCATGATGCTGTCGCCGCGCCCGCCTGTGAGTGCGTCGGCCAGCGTGGTGCGCGGATCGAGGCTTTCGCGATGCTGGTCGAGCGTCACCATCTCGATGTTGGCGCCGAGGCGCACCGTGCCGCTGTCGGGCGTATCCGCGCCGGTGAGCAGGCCGATCAGCGTGGTCTTTCCCGCGCCGTTGGGGCCGACGATGCCGATGCGGTCGCCGCGCGTGATGCGGGTCGAGAAGTCATCGACGATCCTGCGTTCGCCATAGGCCTTTGCGATGTGCTTCGCTTCGATCACCAGCTTGCCGGATGTTTCGGCCTCCGCAGCCGCGAGACTGGCCTTGCCGGCGGTGCCGCGATAATCGCGCCGCTGCTGGCGTAGTGTGAACAGGTTGCCGAGACGTTTGACGTTGCGCTTGCGTCGCCCCGAGACGCCGTAGCGCAGCCAGTGTTCTTCCATGACGATCTTGCGGTCGAGTTTGTGCTGGTCGCGCTCTTCCTCTGCCAGCACCTCGTCGCGCCATTCTTCAAAGGCGGTGAAGCCCTTTTCGATGCGTCGGGTCTGCCCACGGTCGAGCCAGACGGTGACGCGCGACAGATTGGACAGGAAGCGCCGGTCGTGGCTGATCATCACCAGCGCGCTGCGGCGGCTGAGCAGTTCCGACTCGAGCCATTCGATGGCGGTGAGATCGAGATGGTTGGTCGGCTCGTCCAGCAACAGAATGTCGGGCGAGGGGGCGAGCACGCGGGCCAGCGCCGCGCGGCGCGCTTCGCCGCCGGAGAGATTGGCCGGATTTTCGGTGCCCGTCAGTCCGAGCTGCTCCAGCAGATACTGCGCCTGATAGTGATCGTCGCCCGGATTCATTCCGGCTTCGACATAGGCCAGCGTGGTCGCGAAGCCGTCGAAGTCGGGCTCCTGCGGAAGATAACGAATGGTTGCGCCGGGCTGCACGAAGCGGCTGCCTTTATCCGCTTCCACCAGTCCGGCCACGATTTTGAGCAGCGTCGATTTGCCGGAGCCGTTACGGCCGATCAGGCAGACGCGCTCGCCCGCCGAGACCGCGAGTTCGACGCCGTCCAGCAGCGGCGTGCCGCCGAAGGTCAGTGCGATGTCTTTCAACTGGATAAGGGGAGGCGCCATATCGCGGAATACTCTTAAGTCTGTTGCGCGCGCTGGATGCGGCGGATGGTCTGGTCGAGCGCCGACAGAAACGCCGAGCGGTCGCGCGGGGAGAAGGAGCGCGGGCCGCCGGTGACTTCGCCGCTGGAGCGCAGGTCGGTCATCAGGTTGCGGACCGCCAGCGTCATGCCGATGGATTCTTCGGTGAACGGCTTGCCGTTCGGCGCGATCACGGCCGCGCCGGTCTTGACGCAGCGCGCCGCCAGCGGAATGTCGGACGTGATCACGATATCGCCTGTCCGTGCGCGTTCCGCAATCCAGTCGTCGGCGGCATCCATACCGCTTCCCGCGGCGATCCGCTCGATCAGCGGATCGTTTGGCACGCGGATGAAATTGCCCGCCACCACGCTCACCGGCAGGCCGTGGCGCGCGGCGACACGATAAATCTCGTCCTTCACCGGGCAGGCGTCGGCATCGACATAAATGCGGGTCACGTGAGTCAAGCTGTTCCATTCATGGTTGCGCTGCTGGTAGCCCAGTCGAAGCAAAATGGCGAGGGAAAGACGCAGGATTCCGGCATGCGGGCATGCGCAGCCGCGGCTTGCCTTCACGCGGGCTTTGCGTACCATTTGCGGCAATAAAAGCAGCAGTCCGAGGAAACGATGACCGCCATCAAGCCCTACAGCGTCGATGCCTATAACCTGGCCAAGAACTCCGAGAACAAGATGCACGACGATTCGGTCGCGCGCCGGTTCGGGTTTCAGGGCGGCCTCGTGCCTGGCGTCGATGTGTTCGCCTATATGTCGCACATGCCGGTGGCGAAATGGGGACGGGCATTCCTGGAGCGCGGATTGATGGACGGCCGTTTCTTCAAGCCGGTTTATGACGGCGAGGTTGCGGTGGTCACCGCCGAGGACACCGCCGACGGCCTTGCCATCAAGGTGGAAAGCCGGGGCGAACTGTGCGCCACCGGTACCGCGTCGATGCCGTCCGATACGCCGACGGTTTCGCTCGGCGATTTCCAGAGCGTTGCGGTCGCGGGCAAGGGCGCACCCGCCGATGAAAAATCCTACGCCACCGGCAAGTGGCTCGCGATTCCGCCATTCACCCTCGGCACGCGGGGCTCGGCGGAGTATCTGCGCGATGCGCGCGAAACCGATCCGCTCTATGCGAACGAGAAGATCGTTCACACCGGCATGCTGCTGCGGACCATGAACTGGGCGCTGATGGAAAATGCAAAGCTCGGCCCGTGGATTCATGTCGGCAGCACGATCCGCTATCTCGCCACGGCGGGCGTGGAGGATGAGCTGTCCGTGCGCGCGAAGGTCACCGGCAATTACGAACGCAAGGGCCACAAATTCGTTGAACTGGACGGCCTGATCGTCGCTAACGGCAGCAGGCCGATCGCGCGCTGCCAGCACATTGCGATCTATCAGCCGCGCGAAACCATGGCGGCTTAAGTCGCTTATTGCGGAGTCTCGCGTCATCCAGAGGTGCGAGCCGCGTTTGCGGCGAGCCTCGAAGGATGCGCAGTCCTATCGCCGTCGTCCTTCGAGGTGTGCGCGGGCTCGCACCTCAGGATGACGGCGCTGCACGCACCGCAGTTCCAGCGAGCATGCGTCCCCGGCCTTCGCCGGGACGGTATTGTGAGTGTTGTGTCCCGGGCGCGATGCAGCGTGTAACGCTGCTTCGCAGAACCGGGACCGTAACATAAACCGCATTCGTAACGGCCCCGGTTCGGCAACGCACCGCTTCGCGCTGCGCCGCGTCCGGGGCACGCAGGGCAGATACTTCGATTCAATTGTCAAACAGCCACGCTGATGCGCGCTTCACTCACGCATGCGCATTCGCTCCCGCGCATCGCGCGGGTTGATCCTTCATCATCGCGCCCCCGTCATGAGGGGCATGGAGCGCCGCAAGGCGCAAAGGATGTCGGTTCGCTTCCCGTGCGATGGGGAAGCGCGTCGCCGTGCGGCGCTCCGCAGACAAGTTTACGCAGTCTGCGCAAGCTTGACTGCTATTTGGCGGCGATTTTGGGCGAGGGGAGCGTTCTTCCGGGACAGGACGGGCGTTTCCGCCTCCGATCCAGCGACTTTCGCCGCCTTCATCCTGTCCGCGTCCAGCCACTGAAGGCAGAGCCACGTAGTTGGCCCGGTCGCTGACCCCAGCCTCCCGGACGCGCGAGAGAACGTCCCTCCGCGCGCGCAGGCGCCGCATCCTGTTCCGCCTCAAAAGCGCCCTCGAGAAGCGCCCCTCGCGAACAGGACACAAAGAATATATTCCTATATCGGAAAATGTCAAGATTGGTGGCAAACCGCGCTTGATCATCCGCCTCATTTGTAATAATCGAAGTTACATGAAAAGAGACAGCCGGCTTTCCTCCGTTCTTCACGCTCTGCTGCACATGGCCGAGCACGAAAAGCCGATGACCTCGGAGCAACTGGCCGACTGCATGGGCACCAATCCCGTTGTGGTGAGGCGAACCATGGGACTGCTGCGCGAGGCAAATATTGTCACGTCGGCGCGAGGCCATGCCGGCGGATGGCGCATCAGTGCCGATCTGCGCAAGGTGACGTTGCGAGATCTGCATCAGGTGCTCGGTGAGCCCGCTGTTTTCGCAATCGGCAACCGCAACGAGATGCCGGACTGTCTGGTCGAGCAAGCGGTGAATGGCGCACTGGACGGCGCTTTTGCGGAAGCGGAAGCGCTGCTGCTTCACCATTTTTCCCGCGTCACCCTGGCTGATCTCGCCGCCGACTTCAGCCGCCGGCACGCCGAATGGCGAAAGAGGAAAACCTGATCATGCAACAAGACGTTATCATTGTCGGCGGCAGTTATGCCGGCATGGCCGCCGCGCTTCAGCTCGTGCGCGCACGGCGCAGCGTTCTGGTGATCGACGCCGGAAAGCGGCGTAATCGCTTCGCGGCTCACGCGCACGGCTTTCTCGGGCAAGATGGTGTCGATCCGGCGATGATTGCACAGACCGCGCGGGCGCAGCTTGAAGCCTATCCGACGCTGACCTGGACCGAAGACATGGCGGAGGCTGCGTCGGGAAACAAGGATGCTTTCGCCGTCAAGACCGTAAACGGTTCCCGCTATGACGGGCGCAGGATTCTGTTTGCGACCGGCGTGAGTGACGCGCTGCCGAACGTCGAAGGTCTTGCCGAACGCTGGGGCAGGAGCGTCTTCCACTGTCCTTATTGTCATGGCTATGAGCTGAAGCAGGGCCGCATCGGCGTGATCGCAACTGGTCCTATGTCCGTGCATCAGGCGCAATTGATTCCAGAGTGGGGAGCCGTGACGTTTTTCACCAACGGAGTGGTCACGCTCGACGACGCTGTCCGCGCCGATCTGGTCGCGCGCAAGGTTGCGATCGAGGAGACGCCGATCCGGCGGCTTGACGGTGACGCGGACGTCATCCTCGTGGACGAACGGCGGCTGGCATTCGCCGGATTATTCACGGCGACGCGAAATACTCCTGCAACGCCGATCGCGGCGGAGCTGGGCTGCGCGATGGCAGAAACACCTTTCGGCACGCAGGTGCAGACCGACGAGATGAAGGAAACAAGTGTTGCAGGCGCGTTTGCCTGTGGCGACACCGCACGGGTTCCTCATTCCGTGTCGCTGGCCGTTGCGGACGGCGCATGGGCCGGCGCCACGATTCATCGCTCGCTGGTCTTCTAGCTCGGTGAATTCGTCTGGGCGCATCGCGCCCGAGCAGGCCAAACAAAAAGGCGCTCCGTGCGGAGCGCCTTTCCGTTTGCGTAAGCCGCGACCGGCTTACTGCGAGTAGTACATGTCGAATTCGACCGGATGCGGGGTCATGTCGAAGCGCTCGACTTCGGTCATTTTCAGCTCGATGAAGCTGTCGATGAAGTCGTCGTCGAACACGCCGCCGGCCTTGAGGAACGCGCGGTCCTTGTCGAGGCTTTCCAGCGCTTCGCGCAAGCTGCCGCACACCGTCGGAATGGTCTTCAGCTCTTCCTTCGGCAGATCGTAGAGGTCCTTGTCCATCGCCGGACCCGGATCGATCTTGTTCTTGATGCCGTCGAGGCCTGCCATCAGCATCGCGGCGAAGGCGAGGTAGGGGTTCGCCATCGGATCGGGGAAACGCACTTCGACGCGCTTGGCCTTCGGCGACGTGGTGTAGGGGATACGGCAGGAGGCTGAGCGGTTGCGCGCCGAGTAGGCGAGCAGCACCGGCGCTTCATAACCCGGGACCAGACGCTTGTAGGAGTTGGTCGACGGGTTGGTGAAGGCGTTCAGCGCCTTGGCGTGCTTGATGATGCCGCCAATGTAGTGAAGGCAGGTTTCCGACAGGTCGGCATACTTGTTGCCCGCGAAGGTCGGCTTGCCGTCCTTCCAGATCGACTGGTGCACATGCATGCCCGAGCCGTTGTCGCCATAGATCGGCTTCGGCATGAAGGTGGCGGTCTTGCCGTAGATGTGCGCGACCTGATGGATGCAGTACTTATAGACCTGCATCTGGTCGGCCATGTAGGTCAGCGTGTCGAACTTCATGCCGAGTTCGTGCTGCGCCGACGCCACTTCGTGGTGGTGCTTCTCGACCTTGACGCCCATCTTGGCCATCGCGCCGAGCATTTCCAAGCGCATGTCCTGCACCGAGTCCTGCGGCGGAACGGGGAAGTAGCCGCCCTTGGTGCGGATGCGGTGGCCGAGGTTGCCGCCTTCGTAATCGGTGTCCGAGTTGCTCGGCAGTTCGGAGGAGTCCAGCTTGAAGCCGGTGTTGTACGGGGTGGCTGCGAAGCGCACGTCGTCGAACACGAAGAATTCGGCTTCCGGGCCGACGAACACGGCGTCACCCACGCCCATCGCCTTGACTTGGGCTTCCGCCTTCTTGGCGATGCCACGCGGGTCGCGGTTGTAGGGCTCGCCGGTGGACGGCTCGAGAATGTCGCAGACGATGACCATGGTGGTCTCGGCGAAGAACGGATCGATCGTGGCGGTGGCCGGGTCCGGCATCAGCGTCATGTCGGACTCGTTGATCGCCTTCCAGCCGGCAATGGACGAGCCGTCGAACATCGTGCCTTCAGCGAAAATTTCTTCGTCGATCATCGACACGTCGAAAGTGACATGCTGCCACTTGCCGCGCGGATCGGTGAAACGCAGATCGACGTATTTGACGTCGTTGTCCTTGATGGCTTTGAGGACGTCTTTGGCGGTCTTCATGAATACCCCTTATGGCTACCTGATGTCGTAGTGGTCGTTCGTGGTTTGTCGTCGTCGTGGACGGTGGTTCGTGGCGGCGCGGCGCGATGGCCGGTCAGATGGCGTCGAGGCCGGATTCTCCGGTGCGGATGCGGATCGCCTCCTCGATGTTGGAAACGAAGATCTTGCCATCGCCGATGCGGCCGGTCTGTGCTGCACGCCTTATCGCGTCGATGGCTTTCTCGACAACATCGTCGCCGATCACAATCTCGATTTTCACCTTGGGCAGGAAATCCACGATGTATTCCGCGCCGCGGTAGAGTTCGGCATGGCCTTTCTGCCGCCCGAAACCCTTGGCCTCGGTCACGGTGATGCCCTGAATTCCGATTTCCTGAAGCGCCTCCTTCACCTCGTCGAGCTTGAATGGCTTGATGATGGCCTCAATCTTTTTCACTGAACGTCTCCCAGGGCACTTCCTGTTGTGGCACTTCCGGTTGCGTCGCTTCCGGTTGCTTCACGTCTATTTCCATATCGCGCGGTGCCGCGCACGTCGTTTCTCACCGGAAATCGTCCGGCGCGAACAGGCTTATGCTGCGGACCGTCTTCCGGTGGAGTTGCACGCATTCCCGCGACAAAGCCAATAGGCTCTTTCGCGAATATGCGCTTCACTGGCCCGCGGTCCGCGCAGCCGCCGTAGCGCCCTAAAAGCAGGGTCCGTGCCAATTTATTAACGTGTCTGATAGCTTAATGATATCAGCGATTTAAAGTCGATATTGCACGTTTCTTCATCGTTTGGTGCATCTTGGCTGGCCTACAAAGAAGGCAATTGCACAATAAAAGTGCATAAAGGTCGCAACAAGGAACGCGCAGGCTGCCTCCGGATGAGGCGAAGCGAACAGGCGGGTGACATGGAAATCCTGACGGTGTCGGAGATGACGCAGGCCGATCAGATCACGATCAGGCGCGGCACGCCCGGATTTGCGCTCATGCAGGCGGCGGGCAGGGCGGTGGCCGACACCGCCGAGGCGATGGCCGGGCAGGGGGCGATCCTCGTGGTCGCCGGTCGCGGCAACAATGGCGGCGACGGCTTCGTTGCCGCCACGGAGCTTGCCGCTCGGGGCCGCGATGTGTCGGTCGCGCTGCTGTGTAACCGCGCGACTTTGAAAGGCGACGCCGCGCTGGCGGCGGATGCGTGGAAGGGCGAGGTGCTGCCGTGCGACCCGTCCGCGATCGGCCAGCCGCGCCTGATCATCGATGCATTGTTCGGCGCGGGTCTCGATCGCGAGGTCAAGGGCGATCCGCGCGCGATGATCGAGGCGATCAACGCCAGCGGGATTCCCGTTCTCGCGGTCGATCTGCCGAGCGGCGTTAACGGCGACACCGGCGCGGTCATGGGCGTTGCGGTGGAGGCGGCGCAGACGGTGACGTTCTTCCGCCGCAAGCCCGGCCATCTCCTGCTGCCGGGACGTGTTCACTGCGGCGAGGTTCATGTCGCCGACATCGGAATCGAAGCGGATGTACTGGGCGAGATCGCGCCGCGCACCTTCGAGAATATCCCTGAACAGTGGGAAGACCTGTTTCCGTCGCCGCAGATCGACGGCCACAAATATGCGCGCGGCCATACGGTGGTGGTGTCGGGCGATCAGGCTGCGACGGGCGCCGCGCGGCTCTCGGCGCGCGCGGCGCTGCGTGCGGGGGCAGGGCTGGTGACGGTGGCGTCACCGCGCGATGCGCTCGCGGTCAACGCTGCTGCGCTCACCGCCGTGATGGTGCGCGAGACGGAGACCGCGCAGCAGTTCGCGGAGATGCTGGCGGACAGGCGGCTCAATGCCTGCGTGATCGGCCCGGCGTCCGGCATCGGCAAGCGCACGCGCGATCTGGTCCGTGCCGCGCTGCAGGCGGAATGCGCACTGGTGCTCGATGCGGACGCGCTGACGAGTTTTGCCGTCGATCCCGAACAGCTTTTGGTCAGGATCAAAAGGCAGGACGATCCGCAGGTTGTCCTTACCCCGCATACCGGAGAGTTCGGCCGCCTGTTCAAGGATCTTGCGGCCGCCGATGCGTCGCGCTCGAAACTCGAACAGACGCGGCTGGCGGCAAGGACATCCGGCGCGGTGGTGTTGCTGAAAGGCGCGGACACGGTAATCGCGTCGCCGGACGGACGCGCGGCGATCACCGCCAACGCGCCGCCATGGCTGGCGACGGCTGGATCGGGCGACGTGCTGTCGGGGATCATCGGCGGGATGCTGGCGCAGCGTGTGCCGGCATTCGAGGCCGCCTGCATGGGCGTGTGGCTGCATGGCGAGGCCGCGCAGGAATTCGGGCCGGGGCTGATCGCCGAGGACCTGCCGGACATGCTGCCCGCGGTATTGCGCAATCTCTACGATGAACTCGGGATCGCATACTGACGACGATGAATGTGTTGTCATTGCGAGGAGCGTAGCGACGAAGCAATCCAGTCTTTTCACTATAAGGAAGAATGGATTGCTTCGCTTCGCTCGCAATGACGATTGAGATCACTCCACCGCGTAGCAACTCACCAGATTCGGGGCGCTCGATGTCAGCGCGGTGGCTTCCATCAGCCAGCGGCCGGGATATTCCGCGAGGAAAGCGATGCGCTGGGTCTGGCCCTTGTCCAGCATCAGGGTGTCGAGCCAGAACGGCTTCCAGCCGTCGTCGAGCTTGTCCAGCAGTCTGACGTGATGGCCGTGCAATCGAAACACCATCGGCCCTCCGCCGGGATTGGCGACGGCCATGACCACGACGCGTCCGGGTTTCACCTTGAAGACAGGCGCGGTTGCCGCGGCAAACGATGCCGGTGCAATCCATGGTGTTTTCGGATCGAGCGAAAGGTCCACCCGCTGCGCGCCTTGAAGCGGCAGACGCGCGGGCAGGGTCTCCGAGGAAAACGCGGAGGCGGGCGGCAGCGGTGTCGCGCGCGCCGGTGTGTCGTTGGTCATGACGATCTGGGCGATGGACTGCGGCTTGCTGCCGTCGTGCAGGATGATCTGCGAGACCGTGCCCGGCGCGCGGGTGGCATCGATCAGCGCATCGATCCGTGTGCCCGGCGCGAGCACGAGCTGGCCGTCGCGCGCGGTGAAGGGCTCGGCCGGGGCACTGTCGATCGCCATGACGCGAACGTCGTGGTTTTCGATCTTCAGCCCGAGGGGGGCACGCGCGCATCCGTTGATGATCCGCAGCCGCAGGCGTTCGTTACCCTTCGCCTGGAGTTTGAAATTGGTCCGTCCGTTCACGGTGTACATGACCGCCGTATCGCCAGGCTTCGCCCGCCATTGTTCGATGAGCAATATCTCGTCGCGCTCCACCGCAACGGGTGGCGTGTCCTCGACGATCAGCGCGCGCGATGCGACGGGCGGCGCGGCGGAATCGCCAAGGATTTGTCCGCTGATCAGAAAAGTGCCGGAGCGGCGCAGCGGCAGCGTGAACGACGCCCGCCCGCCGGGCGCGATCGGCGGCTGGCCGGTCAGAGGCTCGGCGATCGGCGCGCCGTCAATTCCAAGCCAGTTCAGGACAATCGGCGCGGGGAGTTCATTCGACAGGGTCACGGCCAGATCGCCACGGGCGACTCGCAGCGGCGCAGGATCGGCCGTCTCCAGCGTCCCGATCGGCAAGGAACCTGTGGGGCCGGCGGAGAGGGTCCCCGGCCGCGCCCGGATGGTCAGGCTGGTCGCCGTCCGGGCCATGGCAGGTTGCCGCAGGCCGGAGGCGAGTGCCGCGCCGCCCAATCCCGCCAGCAGGCCCCGTCGCGACAGCGAAAAGACTTGATTTGTCATGGCATTTTCCCTGTCCCATGCGGATCATGTTCGGGCCCGCCTGTCCAGCGGGCGCTTGGCCGCTGGCGGCGATCCCCGGCCTGTCCGGATCGGAGGCTAAAGCCGCGTTGCAACAGCCATTTTTTTGCTGCGAAGCGGTTGCCTCATGTTATAAGCCCGCCGCTCACGGCTGTGCCGGGACACTTAACTTCTGCGCGCTCGTGGCGGAACTGGTAGACGCGCTGGGTTTAGGTTCCAGTGTCGAAAGATGTGGGGGTTCGAGTCCCTCCGAGCGCACCAGGCGCGATTATCGTATGCGCAGGATTTCTGGAGGAGACGCTCCTGAGGGGCGTATCCGCCGTTTCACCGATGCATGCCGGATGGCTCTGCGGCCGACCGGTATTGCGTCCAACAGATAGACAACGACCCGGCGCCGCCGGGCCAAGCTGGAAGAAGATAGATGCAGGTCACCGAGACCCTCGCCGAGGGACTGAAGCACGAGTTCAAGGTCAGCGTTCCCGCCGCCGATATCGAGGCGAAGGTGGATGCGAAGCTTGTCGGCCTGAAGGACAAGGTGAAGCTCAACGGCTTCCGTCCCGGCAAGGTGCCCGTGGCTCACCTCAAGAAGGTCTATGGCCGCTCCGTCGCCGCCGAAACGGTCGAGGAACTGATCCGCGACACCAATTCCGGCATCTTCACCGAGCGCGGCTTCCGTCTGGCGACCGAGCCGAAGGTCACCATGCCAAAGGAAGAGAGCGAGATCGAGAACATCCTCGCGGGCAAGTCCGACCTCAACTATTCGGTCGCCATCGAAGTCGTCCCCGCGATCGAACTGGCTGACTTCAAGACTTTCAATGTCGAAAAGCCTGTGGCCGAAGTGACCGACGCCGACGTCGACGAGGCGCTGAAGCGCATCGCCGACCAGAGCCGTCCTTATGAGGCGAAGGCCGAGGGCGCGAAGGCCGAGTCGGGCGACCGCGTCACCGTGGCGTTCAAGGGCAGCATCGACGGCGTGCCGTTCGACGGAGGCACCGGCGAGGGCATCCAGGTCGTGATCGGCTCGGGCACTTTCATTCCGGGCTTCGAGGACCAGCTCATCGGCATCGCGTCGGGCGAGACCCGCACCGTCAAGGCGTCGTTCCCGAAGAACTACATGGCCGCAAACCTGGCCGGCAAGGATGCCGAATTCGAAACCACCGCGAGCCTGATCGAAGCGCCGCAGGAATCGAAGGTCGATGACGAGTTCGCCAAGAACCTCGGCATGGAATCCCTCGACAAGCTGAAGGAAGCGATGCGCGAGCGTCTGGTGGCCGAGTTCGCCGGCGCGTCGCGCCAGCGCGTCAAGCGCACGCTGCTCGACAAGCTCGACGAAACGCACAAGTTCGGTGCGCCGCCGTCGCTGGTCGAGGAAGAGTTCAAGCTGATGTGGAATTCCATCAAGGCCGAGATGGAATCGACCGGCAAGACTTTCGCCGATGAAGACACCACCGAAGAGAAGGCCAAGGAAGAATACGAGAAGATCGCCGACCGCCGCGTGCGCCTCGGCCTCGTCCTTTCGGAAATTGGCGAGAAGAACAAGATCACCGTGACCGACGACGAAGTCAGCCGCGCGCTGATCGACCGCGCCCGCCAGTCGCCGGGCCGCGAGAAGGAAGTCTGGGACTTCTATCGCAACAATCCGAACGCGCTGGCCCAGCTTCGCGCGCCGATCTACGAAGACAAGGTCGTCGACTTCCTCCTCGAACTTGCCAACGTGACCGAGAAGAAGGTTTCGCGCGACGACCTGCTCAAGGAAGACGAAGACAAGACGGCGGCCTGATCGCCGCCTGATGCTCTACAATTCAATCACCGCCAGCCTTACGGTTGGCGGTGATTTTTCTTTGAATGGACCACCGCGTCGAGACTGACCGTCAGCATCTGCTTTGTGCCGTCGGTGATCTGGCTTTTGACCGTGATCAGCGCATCGTTGCGCTCCGGGCGCGGGACGATGGCCGCGATTTCGGCGTGGCCGGTGAGCGTCATGCCGGGGCGTACCGGCCTGAGAAACCGGGATTCGATTCCGGCGCCTGCGAGTCCAGCGACCTGCTCCCACAAGGCTTCCACGATCAGCCGCTGATAGATCGCGAGGGTTTGCAGCCCGCTGGCGATGAGCCCGTTGAAGGGACCTTTTGCCGCGGCGGCGGGGTCCGTGTGGATGAAGAGGGGATCGTATTTCCTTGCGAACTCGATGATCTCGGCTTCGTCGAGCAGATAGGTGCGAAAGGGAAAGCGTTGCCCGATCGTCAGGTCTTCGGCGTAAAGCATCACGGGACTGTCCTTGTCATCGCGTTTTCCGGAAGGATCGCAGGTCCGTTCTCGGCGGCCACGATCTCCGGATCGGGCCGAACGGGCCGGAAAACCATTAACGATACGCCCCGGAATAGCGTTTTGGCGCAGCGCCATCGCTTTCCGTGCCCGACAGAATCGGCTTCAACTACCCCGGCTTTCCCGCCCTTGTAGCCGGGCTCTGCGGCTATATCTGTGGGGTCCGACCCTTCTGCATCACGAGGCGCCCGTCTGCCGGAACGTTCCAATCCTCAGCCGTCCGGCTGCGCCCCAACTAACCTTCAGGTGATTCATGCGCGATCCCATTGAAACCTACATGAACCTTGTCCCGATGGTGGTCGAGCAGACCAACCGCGGCGAACGGGCTTACGATATTTTCTCGCGCCTTCTGAAGGAGCGCATCATTTTCGTGACCGGTCCGGTCGAGGACGGCATGTCAGTGCTGATCGTCGCGCAGCTTCTGTTCCTCGAAGCGGAAAATCCGAAGAAGGAAATCTCGATGTACATCAACTCGCCGGGCGGCGTGGTGACATCAGGCCTTGCGATCTACGACACCATGCAGTTCATCCGCCCGCCGGTCTCGACTCTGTGTACCGGACAGGCTGCCTCGATGCGCTCGCTGCTGCTGGCGGCAGGCCACAAGGACATGCGTTTCTCGCTGCCGAATTCGCGCATCATGGTTCACCAGCCGTCGGGCGGTTTCCAGGGCCAGGCCACCGACATCATGCTGCACGCGCAGGAGATCCTGAGCCTGAAGAAGCGGCTCAACGAAATCTACGTCAAGCACACCGGCCAGCCCTATCAGGCGATCGAGGATGCGCTGGAGCGCGACAAGTTCCTCACCGCCGAAATGGCCAGGGATTTCGGCCTTGTCGACAAGGTGATCGACAAGCGCCCGGAGGAAGCGGCGCCCAAGACTGCCTGATCCTCGATCGCTTCAATCGCAAATTGCAAACGGACGCCCACGCGCGTCCGTTTTCTTTTTGTGCCTCACCCATTCGGGGGAGGCACGCTTTTTTCAGTTCCATCCCTGCACGTACTTGACCTTGTGTCGTTCCTTGACCCTAATCACTGCAATTGATCCGGGACGATATGGGCCCGTCTATTTTCGATCTTTATTTTGGACGGCGTCCCATTGCGCTCCGGTCACACCGCGTTTCGGTGGCGATGATGATGACCGGGAGCAGGCTATGACGACGGGCGCGAGGAGCGGCATCGCCGCCATTTTCGTTTTTCTTGGAATGTTCGTTGTCAGCCCGGAAGCGTTCGCGTTCAACAAGGAGGCGGCCCTCGCGCAGTGCCGCGCCTCCGTCGGCAGGCCGACGTATCAGGCGTGCAGAGGTAGCGGGGGCGATCACGAGAGGTGCTTCGCCAGGGCGCGCGCCGCCGTGCAGCCGTGCATCCGAGCGAAGATGCCGACGGCCGCACTGTTCGATGCGGCGAAAATCTCTGCGCCGAAGAAAGAAGACATTGCCGCGGGCGCAGCAGCGTTGGCCACAGGCAATGCGCCGCTGGTCGCGCCACCGCGCACGGTATCCGACATCACGGCCATTCTCGATCAACAGAAGCCGGACCCTGCCAAGATCGCGGAATTGACCGCGACAGCCGATGCTGTAGTGCCTGCCGGACTGAAGGGCAGCGAGCTTGCGGCGTTTCACTACAGGCGCGGCCAGGCGCGAACGCTTCTTGGCCGCAGCAACGATGCGCTGGCGGATGCCGAACTGGCGGTCACCCATAGCAAGGGCGACGACTACAAGAATGTTGGAAGTCGTCATGAGAATTTCCTGATCCACCGCCTGCGCGAGAAGGGTGAGCGCAAGCGCGCCATGGCGATGTACACCAAGCAGATCGCAGCTTTCTCCAGTGGAGGAAAGGGGCGCCTGTTTAGCCTGCATAATGCACTGACGATTCTTGCGCTCCAGTCCGGTGACGTGAACGTTGCTGAGTCCTATGTGGCGCGAAATCGCAACCTGATGAACGAGGCGCGGCGCTGGCCGATGTTCCCGACTTACGGCATGGTTTGGCAAGCGACGCTGGAAGATGGCACGGGACGCGTCGCGGAAGCGCGCGGCCGATATGCCGATGCGGAAGCCGCGTATCACAAGTCGGCGGTGTTCTATACCAATGCGATCCCGACCATGTCTCAGTGGGAGAGCAAGCCCGCCGAAGGCGAGATGGAGCGGTTCGTCGACTGGGCGACGGCTTTCGAAGGCCGCGTCAAGGTCAAGCAGGGCCGTGTCGGTGAAGGCGAGGCCGATGTCCGCCGCGCGCTGCTCAGCCGCCTCAGCAAGTCCGGAAAATTCCATGCCGATACCGCCGGGGTCCTCGCGGTGTTCGTCTACGTGATTCAGGAGCAGGGCCGTTATGCCGAGGCCGAACAGCTCCAGCGTGAAGTAGTCGGTATCTACAAGGGACTTGGTTACGGCGACGACTCTAACCAGGTCGTCAACGCCAATGTCTTCCTCGCGCAAATCCTGAACCTCGAACGCAAGTATGAAGAGGCAACCAAACTTTACGATCAGGTCGATGTCTGGACCGCGAAATGGGAACCGGAGCGCCGCGAGCGCGTCAGCGGCGGACTTGCGCGTGTTTCGATCATGCTCACGCAAGGCAACTATGACAATGCGCTGGAAATTGCGCAGCGTTCCTACGAGCGCGAAAAGGCGCGCTCCGGCGACAAGAGCCTGAATACAGCGGTGTCGCGCGGCTATTATGCCGTGACACTGGCACGCAAGGGCCGGACCGCCGAGGCGCTGCAAGCCTTCAGGGAATCCATTCCGGTCCTGCAGACCACAGTCGGCGGCAGCGATGACGACAGCGGTTCCACCGCTGCCGCGCGCGAAGGCCGCACCCGGTTCGTCATCGAGGGTTATCTGCGGACGCTGGCGCTCAACCCGGCAGCGTCGCCGCCGAATGTCGCCGAAGAAACCTTCGCATTCGCGGACCTGCTGCGCGGGCAGGCGGTGCAGCGTGCGCTGCAAGCCTCGTCGGCCCGTGCCTCCACCAGCAATCCCGAACTCGCCAAACTCATGCGCTCGTCGCAAGACACCGAGAAGCGGATCGGCGCTGCGGTCGCGACGCTTAACAACCTGCTGACGCTGCCGCCTGCCGAGCGCGAGGAGAAGGTCCTGAAGACCACGCAGGCGGAAATCGCCGCGCTGCAGGCTTCGCGCGCGCAGACCATGAGCGCGATCGCAAAGAAATTTCCCGATTACGGAAATCTTGTGAACCCGCCGCCGCCGAATGCGGGTGATCTGCAGAAGCAGCTTGCGGATGACGAAGCATTGCTGTCGTTCTATTTTGGCCGCTTCGACAGTTTCGTCTGGGCGGTGCGGAAGGGTGTACCGGTGCAGTTCGCCCGTCTCAAGATGACGCTCGGCGATCTCAATGCGACAGTGACCAAGCTGCGCGAGGCGCTGGAGCCAAAGGCGGCGATGATCTCGGACATTCCCGCGTTCGATGTGAAGCTGGCGTCGCAGCTTTACGATGATCTGCTCAAGCCTCTGGAAGGAAGCTGGAAGCCGGCGAAGAATCTGGTTGTCGTGACCAATGGCGCGCTCGGCCTGTTGCCGTTGTCGTTGCTGCCGACTGCGCCAGCCGAAGTGAAGTCTGACGACGATCCGCTGTTCGCCAGTTATCGGAATGTGCCTTGGCTGGCGCGGACCCATGCGGTCACGCTGGTCCCGTCGGCGGCGGCGTTGCAGACCCTGCGCAAGCTGCCGCCGGGCAAGGCCTCGCGGCAGGATCTGGTCGCGTTTGGCGATCCCTATTTCAACAAGGAGCAGGCCGAGGATGCGGCGAAGACCGACAAGCCGGTTCAGGTCGCCGATGCCGCGAACGTCACGCGCGGCGTGCCGCTTAAGCGGCGCAACAGTCCGCAGCTTGACGGCGTCGACAGCGCGCAACTGGGCCAGTTGCCGCGCCTGCCGGACACGTCCGATGAACTGATGTCCATCGCGCTGGCTTTGCAGGCTGATCCGACTAAGGTGCTCAATCTCGGTAAGGATGCGAACGAGAAGAAGGTCAAGGAGATGGATCTCTCGGGCTTCAAGATCGTGGCGTTCGCGACACACGGTCTGGTGCCGGGCGAACTCGACGGACTGACGCAGCCGGCGCTCGCGCTTTCAGCGCCCGATCTTGCCGACGGCAGCGGCGACGGACTGCTGACCATGGAGGAAATCCTCTCGCTCAAACTCGACGCCGACTGGGTCGTGCTGTCCGCCTGCAACACCGGCGCGGGTGCGGGCGCGGGCGCGGAGGCCGCATCCGGATTGGGCCGGGCGTTCTTCTATGCGGGCACCCGCGCGCTGCTGGTGACCAACTGGTCGGTGCATTCGCAGTCGGCCCGCGAGCTTGTCACCGATCTGTTCAAGCGGCAGGCGGACGATCCCAAACTGACGCGCGGCGAGGCGCTGCGGCAGGCCATGATGGCGCTGGCCGATGGTCCCGGCTATCTCGGCGCCGACGGCAAGACGGAATTCGCCTACGCCCATCCGCTGTTCTGGGCGCCGTATTCGATCATCGGGGATGGCGGCGGACGTTAAGCAAAACAGGGCAAGCGTCTTTCGTGCCCCATAGTCCTGCGTTAGGCTCGGGCATTGCGGTTGAGGAGATTTGAAAATGCGGCGTTCGCTGTTGCAGGCGGTGGTGTTGTCGGCGGCCTTTGCCGTTCTGGCGGCTGGTTCTCCCGCAAAGGCGGGAACGGTGCTGATTTCAGCCGATGAAGCCAAGCTGCCGCCGCCCAAGGGCGCGGTGTCGGTCGCAAGCCGCGGCATCACGCGCGGTCCGAAGATCGAACTGATCGGGCGCGCCGACAACGTGAAATCGCCGATGCATCTCGCGCTCAAGTTCGAGTCGTTCGGCGGCGCGAAGATCGACGTCGAGTCATTGAAGGTGCAGTATCTGAAAAGTCCTGCCGTTGACCTGACGCCGCGGCTCAAGCCTTTCGTGCAGCCGACCGGCATCGACATCCCCGATGCCGAATTGCCGCCCGGTGATCATCTCATTCGCGTTGACGTGAAGGACTCCGACGGCCGCACCGCCACCACGAGCTTCACGCTCAAGGTCGCGCCTTGACCGGCATGAGCGCCGACTGTCCGTTCTGCGCACAACCGGTTCCCGCGCAGGCGCTCGTCTGCAGTTCATGCGCGCGCGATGTCACCATTCCACAATCGCTGTTGGATGAGCGGGACGATCTTGTCCGTAAGCGCGCTGCGATCCGCGCGCAACTGGCCGATGCCAAAGCCGAGCTTGAAACGCTCCGCCGCCGCCGGCGTATTTTGCTGCGGCGGCATTGATATGTCCGTCTCAAACACATCGGTTGTCTGATGGAGTGCCCGTTCTGCGCCGAGAAGGTCAAGGACGAGGTGCTCGTCTGCAAGCATTGCTCGCGGGACCTGCGGGTGGTGCGGCCGGTTCTGATCGAGATCGAGGACATCGTCAGCGAGATCGAAAAGCTGCGGCACGAATTCGACTACGTCAGCACGCGGCTTTACCGGCGACAACATCCGGTCCGGTACTTCGCGATCCACAGCATCGCTTACGTCCTGATCCCGACCGTGCTGCTGGTGGCGGCGCATATCATCATCACCATCGTGCTGAACGTGTCGCCGCTCTATCTGCGGATCGCCTCGGTGCTGATCCCGCTGCCGTTCGGTCTGGCCATCCATGTCATTCAGAAGGTGGGAATCCGCGGCGCGGCCATTGTCGGCGTTCTCACCGCGCTGCTCAGCGTGCTGTGCATGCTGACCGTGACCGGGGTGAACGATGGCGTTCCCATCCTCCCGGGGCCCTGGATCGAATGGCGGGAGGTGCTGGAATACTCCGCGAGCATTGCGCTGGCCTTCGTGACCGGAAATATCCTGGCGATCCTGATCCTGCAGATCCTCGCCAACTCGATGTCCCAGGGCGACCGGCCCAATCCGGCGGCTTATCGGGTGGCGCGTCTCCTCGGGCCATACGCCGGGGAGGACCAGTTGCGCCGCCGGGCCCGGATTATCCAGGATCTGATCAGGACCGCCGGTCCGGCAATGGGCATTTTATCCACGGCCGCAGGCTCGATTTACACCGGGCTGAAGGGGATGCTGGGCTCGTAGGATGCCGTGCGGCGCGGGTACGGGAGCGGAGTTTTGCCGGTTCCTTTCGGGCCGTGCCCGTGTCATTCCCGCAACGCTGCGATGAATTCGGCCGTCCGGTCCCTAAAAGGGCGCAAAAGGGCGTCAGGATCAGGATGTCAGCGGTGCTTTGGGCAACTCGCGGGTTAGCGAATTCTTGATAGTCGGGTGTCAGCATGGTTGGCTAAGGTCCGAAACCTGAGGATTCGGTTGAGCCGCGATTCGCACGGTGACGGGAGTACAGGTCTTTTTGGTACGGTTTTTGCTCCTATATAACCTCACGTCCGGCTGTGCCGGAATGAGGCGACCTGGGACAAGATCGAGCGGCGGACGGAGACAGGAATGAGCAAGGTCGGTACGAGCGATTCAAAGAACACTCTCTATTGCTCGTTCTGCGGGAAGAGCCAGCACGAAGTCCGCAAGCTGATTGCGGGCCCGACTGTGTTCATCTGCGATGAATGCGTCGAACTGTGCATGGACATCATCCGCGAGGAGAACAAGTCCTCGCTGGTGAAGTCGCGCGACGGCATCCCGACCCCGAAGGAAATCTGCAAGGTTCTGGACGACTACGTGATCGGCCAGCATCATGCCAAGAAGGTGCTCTCGGTCGCGGTTCACAACCACTACAAGCGCCTTAACCACCAGACCAAGCACAACGACGTCGAGCTTGCGAAGTCGAACATCCTGCTGATCGGTCCGACCGGTTCGGGCAAGACGCTGCTCGCGCAGACGCTGGCCCGCATCCTCGACGTGCCGTTCACGATGGCCGACGCGACGACGCTCACCGAAGCCGGTTACGTCGGTGAAGACGTCGAGAACATCATCCTGAAACTGCTGCAGGCCGCCGACTACAATGTCGAGCGCGCGCAGCGCGGCATCGTCTATATCGACGAAATCGACAAGATTTCGCGCAAGTCCGACAACCCGTCGATCACCCGCGACGTGTCGGGCGAAGGCGTGCAGCAGGCGTTGTTAAAGATCATGGAAGGCACGGTCGCTTCCGTGCCGCCGCAGGGCGGCCGCAAGCATCCGCAGCAGGAATTCCTGCAGGTGGACACGACCAATATCCTCTTCATCTGCGGCGGTGCGTTCTCCGGCCTCGAGAAGATCATCTCGGGCCGCGGCCGCACCACCTCGATCGGTTTCGCCGCGCAGGTTCTTGCGCCGGAAGATCGCCGCACCGGTGAAATCTTCCGCGAGGTCGAGCCGGAGGATCTGCTCAAGTACGGCCTGATCCCGGAATTCGTCGGCCGTCTGCCCGTCGTGGCGACGCTTGAGGATCTGGATGAGACCTCGCTGAAGAAGATCCTGGTCGAGCCGAAGAACGCGCTGGTGAAGCAGTACCAGCGGCTGTTCGAGATGGAGAACATCGAGCTGACCTTCGCCGACGAGGCGCTTGGCGCGGTGGCCCGCAAGGCCATCGAGCGCAAGACCGGCGCGCGCGGGTTGCGGTCGATCCTCGAAAGCATCCTGCTCGAGACCATGTTCGATCTGCCGGGTCTTGAAGGTGTCGAGGAAGTCGTCATTTCGCGTGAAGTTGTCGATGCGACGGCGCGTCCGCTCTACATCTATGCGGACCGTTCGGACCGCGCGGCGGAGACAAGCGCCAGCGCCTGAACCGGGACGCTGGAACTTTAGAGATTGTCTGCGAAAAGGGCTGCCGGGACCTCTCGGCAGCCCTTTTTCCGTCAGTCAAAGACATCGTAATAATCCTGTATTCACAGGGGTTTTTCGCTCTCTTGACACCCCCTCATGCCATAGCCACCTAATGGTGTGCTGCGAAACGAGGATGCTCCGAGATTCGCAGCGTTCGACCCGGACAGGCGAGGGGCCGCATCGCGGCCAATGGCTCAAGAGAGTTCTTGTCCGTCCGGTACACAAGGCACCTTGTGGCGGTTGCGTCAGAACGGCGGACTGCGTGCAAGGGGGCGCAACGAAAGGAATATGGGCATGACTGCCTCAAAGCCTCGTCCAACCATCGTTCACGGCGAAAGCCATTCCTATCCGGTGCTGCCGCTTCGCGACATCGTCGTCTTCCCGCACATGATCGTGCCGCTGTTCGTCGGCCGCGAGAAGTCGATCAAGGCGCTCGAAGAGGTGATGAAGAACGATGCGCTGATCTTCCTCGCGACGCAGAAGAACGCGTCCGATGACGATCCGTCTCCGGATTCCATTTATGAGATCGGCACGCTCGCCAGCGTGTTGCAGCTTCTGAAGCTTCCCGACGGCACCGTGAAGGTGCTGGTGGAAGGGCTCGAGCGCGCCAAGGCCGGCAAATACTCCGATCGCAGCGATTTCTACGAAGCCGAAGCCGTCGCGCTCGCCGACACCGACGCCAAGAGCGTCGAGTCCGAGGCGCTGGCGCGGTCGGTCGTGTCCGACTTCGAAAGCTATGTGAAGCTGAACAAGAAGATTTCTGCCGAAGTGGTGGGCGTCGTTCAGCAGATCACGGATTTCGCCAAGCTCGCGGACACCGTGGCTTCGCATCTCGCCGTCAAGATTTCCGATCGCCAGGGCATCCTTGAAACGCTCTCCGTCTCCCAGCGCCTCGAGAAGGTGATGGGCCTGATGGAAAGCGAGATCTCGGTGCTGCAGGTCGAGAAGAAGATCCGCTCGCGCGTCAAGCGCCAGATGGAGAAGACCCAGCGCGAGTACTATCTCAACGAGCAGATGAAGGCGATCCAGAAGGAGCTTGGCGACGACGAAGGTCGCGATGAACTTGCTGATCTTGAAGAGAAGATCAACAAGACCAAGCTCTCCAAGGAAGCCCGCGAGAAGGCTCAGCACGAACTGAAGAAGCTGCGGCAGATGTCTCCGATGTCCGCCGAGGCAACGGTCGTGCGCAACTATCTCGACTGGCTGCTGTCGATTCCGTTGGGCAAGAAGTCCAAGGTCAAGAAGGACCTTGTCGCCGCGCAGGAAGTGCTCGACAGCGATCACTACGGGCTTGAGAAGGTCAAGGACCGCATCGTCGAGTATCTCGCCGTGCAGTCCCGCGCCAACAAGCTGACCGGACCGATCCTGTGCCTTGTCGGCCCTCCGGGCGTCGGCAAGACCTCGCTTGGCAAGTCGATCGCGAAGGCGACCGGACGTGAGTTCGTGCGCGTGTCGCTGGGCGGCGTGCGGGACGAAGCGGAAATCCGCGGACATCGCCGCACCTATATCGGCTCGATGCCCGGCAAGATCATCCAGTCGATGCGGAAGGCGAAGACCTCGAACCCGCTGTTCCTGCTGGACGAGATCGACAAAATGGGCGCGGACTTCCGCGGCGATCCGTCGTCGGCTTTGCTTGAGGTCCTCGACCCCGAGCAGAACCAGACGTTCAACGATCACTATCTGGAAGTCGATTACGACCTCTCCAACGTGATGTTCATCACGACCGCGAATACGCTCAATATTCCCGGCCCGCTGATGGACCGCATGGAGATCATCCGGATCGCCGGCTACACCGAGAACGAAAAGGTCGAGATTGCCCGCAAGCATCTCATCCCGAACGCGGTGAGCAAGCACGGCCTCACTCCGAAGGAGTGGTCGATCGACGACGAGGCGTTGCAGTTCCTGATCCGACGCTACACCCGCGAAGCGGGCGTGCGTAACCTCGAGCGCGAGATTTCGACACTGGCCCGCAAGGCCGTGAAGGATCTCATGATCTCGAAGAAGAAGTCGGTGAAGGTGACGGCGGAGGTGGTCGAGGAATATCTCGGCGTGCCGAAGTATCGCTACGGCTCGATCGAGACCGACGATCAGGTCGGTGTCGTGACCGGTCTGGCGTGGACCGAAGTCGGCGGCGAGCTGCTGACCATCGAAAGCGTCATGATGCCGGGCAGGGGCCGCAGGGCGGGGGGGGGCACCCGGCGGGCCTGGATGAGGGGGTCGCCCCCGGCTGCGGCGTCCTCCGCCCGCTCGCGCGCCACCCCCTATGGCATCGGGCCGCCGCTGTTCGACCGCCGTGACATCCACGTGCACGTGCCGGAAGGTGCGACGCCGAAGGATGGTCCGTCGGCCGGTGTCGCGATGACGACGTCCATCGTCTCGGTGCTGACCGGCATCCCGATCCGGCATGATGTCGCCATGACCGGCGAGATCACGCTGCGGGGCAGGGTGCTGCCGATTGGCGGTCTGAAGGAGAAGCTGCTTGCGGCCGCGCGTGGCGGCATCAAGACGGTCTTCATTCCGGAAGACAACGCCAAGGACCTCACCGAGATTTCCGACGCCATCAAGGGCGGCCTCGAGATCATCCCGGTCTCGCGGATGGACGAGGTGCTGGCCAAGGCGCTGGTGCGTGTGCCGACTCCCATCGTGTGGGAAGAGGACACCAAGGTGCTTCCGAAGGCTGATGCCGAGGAAGCGGCCGGCGGCCTGACCGCGCACTGAACGGAACGGTCTGAACGAAACGACGACGGCGCCCCAAAAGGGCGCCGTTTTGTTTTGAGAGCACCTGTACGGGCGGTGTGCGCCGCTCAAACAAAATACGGCTGACAGGCGATGGCGGGTTGCGTGAAAGGCGCCCGTCCAGCTAAAAGAACCCGGCATGCCGGTCATTTGACGGCGTTAAGGGCGGCTAGCTCAGCTGGTTAGAGCATCTCGTTTACACCGAGAGGGTCGGGAGTTCGAATCTCTCGCCGCCTACCATTCAATCCAGAAACCGGTTGAACTGGTCTTTCGCGCGTTCGCCGAAATATCGCGCGCCTGAAACATTGAAATGGTTGGCGTTGATGTAGAGCCACGCCCCGTTTTTCACGGTCGGACACTGCTCGTCACAAAGCACGTCCGTGGGCAACAGCAGCGATACCTGCGAAGGCCATTTCTGCTGGACTGTGAGGAGCATGGCATTGATCTCGGCCGTCTCCCTGATCGCGATCGGTCTTGGCTTAGGTGCACAGTCCGGCGGATGGGCGTGAGGGAGCGGTCCCGGCAAAAGTCGCGCCCGATCGAAATTGCATTGTTGAGCTAGAACCATTGCTCCCATGAGAAGAATCTTTCGGCCATTCTTTCCGAGGTCACCGATGGTTGCTTCGAGAGCTTGCTGTATCCTGGAATAATGCCCGGAAGACGCCTCGCGACCTTTCTGGTATTGGTCGTCGCTGTAAGCTGGCCAGTATTGAGCAATGACGAGGTGGGTGGCCGTTTTTCTGACGCGCGCAAGCTCCTCCGTTATCGTCTGCTGGCAAAGCCGCGGATTCCAGTTGTTCTTCGGCAAGTCAAGGCCGACGAGAACAGGACATCCTGATGAACGCTCGCTGATTTCGCCGCGAATCCTCCTGTCCTGCAGGATCGGGTCGAACGATCCCACGTAGTGCGCAGCAAGGGAGTCTCCGATAATTTCCAGACCAAGAGGCGCATTGATATCGCCGAATGCGCAGCGACCGCCTTCGATCGGCTGGCAGGGCTGGAAGCTGCTTTCCATCAACCTCGTTGCGGCCTGTTGTTGCGCGTTCAGTCGTTGCGGCCAGCCTTTGGCGAGAAACGTGCCGTGAGTTGCGATGGTGAGAATAACGGTCAACGCCGCAAAGCGTCCCAGCGTTCGCGCGTTGGCTAGCATATTCCGGAACGGCTTCTCGACAAGGCGCTGCATCATAAATGCTGTCGTTAGCATGACGATCAGCAGTGCAATTCTCCCGCTGGGCGCCTTGGCTGCATCACCGAAAATGACGCCGGCGAAAAAGATCATCGGCCAGTGGCATAAGTAGAGTGAGTACGATGCGCGGCCTATGGCGAGAACAGGCGCATTTGTCAGAAGATAATTTGCATTGCCTTTCCTGCCTCCGAGGATGATCGCGGCAGCGCCGATGCATGGGATGAGCGTAACTGCCCCGAATGGAGAGGCGGGCGTAAAGAAAGCAAAGCTGCCGACAATGCAGAGAATGCCGAAAACCGTTAATCCGCGCGCGAATGCTTCATTCCGACTATCGGCCCGCTCCATGAAGTTGATCGACGTGCCGATCGCGAACTCAAACACGCGGAATGGCATCAGGAAAAATGTAGCTTGCGGATCGATCCGCGCTGACCAGATGGCAAGACCGAACGAAAGAATTCCAAGGCCGGCGATCGTCAGCGGAAGCCTTCGGACATACAGCGCGATCATCAGGATGATCGGCCAGACAAGATAAAATTGCTCTTCGAGCGAGAGCGACCAGCAGTGCAACAGGGCAAGCTGGTCGGAGGACGTGGAAAAGTACTGTTGGGATTCGCGCCAGTACTGGATGTTCGAAATCGAGAGAAGGGCGTGGGTCGATTCCTTTGCGATCTGGCGCATCGCGATCGGCGACAGCCAGAGCAGCCCAGCGATGAACGAAACGCCGACCGTAAAGATCAAGGCGGGCAGGATCCGGCGGGCTCTGCGGGCGTAAAAGCCGGAGAACGAGAAGGAACCGTTCTTCAGGTCGTCGATAATGCGGCGGCTGATCAGGTAACCGGAAATCACGAAGAAGACATCGACGCCGGCAAAGCCACCGGGACAGAATGCAAAATTGAGGTGGAACAACACCACGCCCATAACGGCGATCGTGCGCAGCCCGTCGATTTCGGGACGATAGGTATCCGATGTCATGGACGGCCGGTTCGATGAGGAATTAAGCTTACCGCTATCATGGGGCCTCTGGGCCATCAATCCGGGTGTCAAAAACACGTCTATATATTTGCGGAATGACCTGTTTGGATTATGTTTCGCGGCCGGGTGGCCATGTCCATTCGTTCGTTAATTTTTTTCAACCAGGATTTGTGCGTGCAGAATATTACCCCGTCGACCGCCCCGACTGTTTCGATTTCGGTCGCGGTCATGACGCACAATGAGACGCGGGAATTCAAGTGGCTGATGGCCGCGCTTGAACCGGCGCGAGCAGTCATCGATGAGATCGTGGTCGTGGACGACTTCTCCGACAGCGATTTTGTTGAAACGGTGAAATCGTTTCAGAAAACCTGGCCGATCCGATTTTTTCAACGGCGTTTGAACAAGAATTTTGCCGCGCAACGCAACTTCGCGATGGCGCAGTGCAGGGGACGGCTGATCCTGTTTCCGGATGCCGATGAGATTCCGAGCCAGCGCATTCTCATGGGATTGCCCGATATTCTTGCGTGGATGGAAAGCAACGAGATCGATGCGTGCTATCTTCCGCGGCTGAACGTCACGGTTCCCGGGAGCGATCTGGGCGAACCGCTCCGGACGCTGGACGACAACACGTTAAGTTCGAACTGGGAAGATCAGGTCCGGATCATGCGCAACCTGCCCAAGCTGAAGTTTGTCAGGCGCGTTCATGAACTGCTGGCCGGCATCAATCGGGCCTATAAATTTCCTCACACCAAGGATTTCGTGCTGCTTCATGCCAAGACCGTAACGCGGATCGCGCAGCAGCAGAATTTCTATCGTTCCATCTATTTTTCGGCCACGCTCAGCAAGCACTGGAATTCCATCGCGAAGCGGACCTTTCGCATCGATCGCCAAAAGCTCGTCGAGGCAAATCCGCCGATCTGACGATGTAATACTCGCGCGTTTGCGCGAGCCAGCTACGTCCGTTCTTCCCATATCTGCGCGAGATGCACGATGGTGCGCACCGCGCTTTCCATGTCCTTCACGCTGACCCATTCGAGGCGGGAGTGAAAGGCGTGTTCCCCCGCGAAGATGTTCGGGCAGGGCAGCCCCATGAACGACAGGCGTGAGCCGTCGGTGCCGCCGCGGATGCTGGCCAGCACCGGCTGAACGCCCGCGCGGCTGATCGCCTCGAGCGCGTATTCCACCACCTGCGGATGGCGGTCGAGCACCTCTTTCATGTTACGGTACTGCTGCTTGACCTCGAATGTGTAGGACGAGTGCGGAAAATCCTTCATCACGTCGCGCACGATGTCTTCGAGCAAATCTTCCTTGTCCTTCAGGCCCTTTTCGGTGAAGTCGCGCACGATCAGCGACAGCACCGCGCTGTCGAGGCCGCCTTCGATTCCGACGGGATGCAGAAATCCCTCGCGGCCTTCGGTGGTTTCCGGCGCCATGTCTTTCGGCAGCCGCTCGACGATGCGGGACGCGATCTTGACCGCATGCTCCATCTTGCCCTTGGCGAAGCCCGGATGGATGCTGACGCCCTGGATGGAGATTGTGGCGCTGTCGGCCGAAAACGTTTCGTCTTCGAGATGGCCCGCGCTCTCGCCGTCGATGGTGTAACCGAAGGCCGCGCCGAGCTTTTGAAGATCGACCTTGTCGGCCCCGCGGCCGATTTCCTCGTCGGGCGTGAACAGGATCTTGATCGTGCCGTGTTTGATCTGCGGATTGGCGATCAGCGTCTGTATTGCGTCCATGATCTCGGCGATGCCGGCCTTGTTGTCGGCCCCGAGCAGCGTGGTGCCGTCCGTGGTGACGATGTCGCTGCCGATCTGCTCGGCCAGCGCCGGATTGTCGGCGGCGCGGATGACCTGCCTGGGATCGGCGGGCAGCACGATGTCGCCACCCTGATAATTGCGCACGATCTGCGGCTTCACGTTCTTGCCGGTGCAGTCCGGCGAAGTGTCCATGTGCGAGCAGAAGCAGATCGCCGGCACCGTCTTGGCAGTGTTTGCGGGCAGGGTGGCGTAGACGTAGCCGTGTTCGTCGAGATGTGCGTCTTTGAGCCCCATGTCGCGCAGCTCCTGCGCCAGCAGGCGGCCGAGGTCTTTCTGTTTTTCGGTGGAGGGACAGGTGGGAGACGAGGCGTCGGACTGCGTGTCGATACGGACATAGCGCAGGAAGCGGTCGAGAACGGTGTGATGGAATGCGACTGCCAATGTCTGCTCCGTCATCCTGAGGTGCGAGCCGCATTTGCGGCGAGCCTCGAAGGATGGCGGGCGTGATGGTGAAGCGCCGTCGCCCTTTGAGGCCTGCGCTTCGCTCCGGCACCTCAGGGTGACGGCTTGCGAAGGCAACGCCAGAAAATTAGTGCGTATCTAATTTTGAAACATAAACCAATTCCCCAAAACAAAACGCCACCCCACAGACCGCGGGATGGCGTTTCGAAAGCAGGGAATGCCGTCGCTTAGATGGCTTCCTTCAGCTCCTTGGCGGCGCGGAAGGCAACCTTCTTGCTCGCCTTGATCTGGATCGCTTCGCCGGTGGCGGGGTTGCGGCCCATGCGGGCGGCGCGCTTGCGAACCTGGAGGATGCCGAGGCCGACGATACGGACCCGCTCGCCCTTCTTCAGGTGCTTGGTAATCTTGGTGACCAGATCGCCGAGGATGGTTTCAGCGGTCTTCTTCGACAGCTCGTGCTCTTCGGCAAGCGCCGCGGCAAGGTGCTTCAGGGTGATCGTCGCTGGGGTAGCTGCTTTCTTAGCCATTTTTGGCCTCCTCGTGAGTACTGCGTTGTAGAAACAACGATGTATCAGGGCTTATTTGATTCGGACGCGCTCTGACTACGCGTTTTGCCTGTAAAATAGCGTCTTTTTTGAATCGACAGCAGAAAATCACTGTTTTTCAAGGGGATTCGCAACGCTGCCGCATTTGGGACGGTTGAAAAGACGGGCCGCGGAGGGCGCGCAACATCGGACCGCGAGGGCGATCTAGTCGTTAAGTCTATGTTTTCATGAGATAATCTGGCGCGAGAGACGGGGCTCGAACCCGCGACCTCCGGCGTGACAGGCCGGCGCTCTAACCAACTGAGCTACTCCCGCAAGATCGTGCACGACCCGCAGGGGGTGGGCCCTAAAGGGGGGGCCAGACCAAGCCAAGTGTGATGGCAATGTCCCTGTTGCTTCGTTTCGGACACGGCGCAGCTTGATGTAGTAAGGTGGCGTATTGCCGGTC
>Ga0066256_1001027_pt1 | contig 44290 bp, 37 predicted proteins | sample ThiBio_1000_biof_FD_87107 | JGI IMG/M metagenome (GOLD analysis project Ga0066256, IMG submission 87107) | Wastewater bioreactor microbial communities from Cape Town, South Africa - Thiocy_expt_1000_biof (version 2) | ecosystem: Engineered > Bioreactor > Thiocyanate-remediating >... | reverse complement strand
AAAGCTTCCTCAAGCCGGGCGTCTCGTTCGACAGGCTGGATGAAATCGCCAGGAGATGCAGCGATAATGAGGCCGCCAGACGCCTCAACCAGGCCAAAGCACAACTCTTTCAACTCATCAACAAATCCCGACAACGCGCCGCCTGAGTCAACTCCGATTGCCCCGCTCGCTCAGGCTCATGTGTGAATTGGAAAATACTTGCGGAGCGGCTTATCGGGCAGTACGGGCCGATCAACCCGCTACCCCGGTCCAGTCGAAGCCGACTGGCCTGAATCTATTTGGCGAAGGCCTGATTGATCAGGCTTCGCTTCTGTTCCGCGGGCTGTGCGCTGCGCATCATGTTGGGGCTATGTTTCAGATTGCTGCGTACTTCCGCACGATTGACGGCCATGATCAGTTCGGTGGCCAGTACGCGTGCCTGATGCGGCGTCATGGTGAGATCGCACCCATGCGCCTCCAGCGTGACCACGATGCGGTCGCGGCCGTGGGCATCTTCCTTCAGGGTAATGTCCAGCGCGTTACCGGGTTCCAGTTCGATCATATCTGTCTCCTTGTATGGGTTCTACAGGGGTTGGAGCAGGGTTCATACCAGCCCCGCCTGGCGCCTGGCGGTCAGAAAATCCTTATTCAATCAAGGATGTTTGATGGTTTGATGAAAACAGGCCGGCATCGCGTTGATGAAGATTCGCCGGCACGGCATGCGAGTTCGTCAATCCTCAAGGAGGATGTCCGGATTCGATCACTCGTGGTGAAACAAAAAACCGGCGTCAGGGTCTCAGTCGAATACATGGGTTGTACGGGTTTCCGTCGCCTGTTTCGGCTGACTGGTTAGCGCTGCTTTATCGATGAGGACACCGCCATGTCTTTACGCTCGTCTCGCGACATTCCTTCGCTGGAAATCACGCCGCCCGAAATCTACCGGGAGCGCCGTCTTTTCATGCAGGGCATGGGCGTCATGGTGGCCGGAACGGCCCTGGGCATCACGTCCGATGCGCAGGCTGGGGCCAAGCTGGCTGATGTGCACCGCAGCCCCTACACGCTGAACGAAGAGAAAACCCCTTACAAGGCGGTCACGACCTACAACAATTTCTATGAATTCGGCCCCGGGAAAAGCGATCCGGCTGAGCGGGCCGGCAGCCTGAAGACGCGGCCGTGGACGGTGAAGGTCGAGGGCGAGGCCGGCAAACCCGGCGAGTACGACATCGATTCGCTGCTCAAGCTGGCCCCGCTGGAGGAGCGCGTCTACCGGCTGCGTTGCGTCGAGGGATGGTCGATGGTGATTCCATGGATAGGATTTCCCCTGAGCGAACTCATTCGGCGCGCCGCCCCCACCAGTCGTGCAAAATACGTGGAATTCGTGACCCTCGACGACCCCGGACAGATGCCCGGACAACGCTCGGACATTCTCGACTGGCCCTACGTCGAAGGGCTGCGGATGGACGAGGCCATGCACCCGCTGGCGATACTGGCCGTCGGACTGTATGGCGAGGTGCTGCCCAATCAAAACGGCGCGCCAGTCCGGCTGGTGGTGCCATGGAAGTACGGGTTCAAGAGCGCCAAATCCATTGTCAGGATCCGCTTCGTCGAGAAGCAGCCGCTGACGGCATGGATGCGGGCGGCGCCGCGGGAATACGGCTTCTATTCCAACGTCAATCCGCACGTTGATCATCCCCGCTGGAGCCAGGCGAAGGAACGCCGGATCGGTGAATTCCTCAAGCGCGATACGCTGATGTTCAATGGCTATGGTGCCCAGGTGGCGCAGCTCTATCGCGGCATGGACCTGCAGACATTCTTCTGATGGGTGCGATCCTGCGCAACCCGAAGTGCGCGCTGTTCGCGATATGCCTCCTGCCCCTGGTGCGGCTGGTCGTGCTCGGTGCCGGCAGCGGTCTGGGGGCGAATCCGATCGAGTTCATTACCCATTCAACCGGCACCTGGACGCTGGTCTGGCTGCTGGTGACCTTGTCTGTCACGCCTTTGCGGCGGCTGACCGGCCGGGCCGAGTTGATCCGCTACCGTCGCATGCTGGGCCTGTTCGCCTTTTTTTATGCCTGCCTGCATGTCATCACCTATCTCTGGCTGGATCAGTTCTTTGATCTGGCTGCCATTGCAAAAGATATCGTCAAGCGTCCTTTCATTACGTTCGGCTTCGCAGCCTTCGTGCTTTTCATTCCGCTTGCCGCAACCTCGACCCATGCCATGATGCGTCGTCTGGGCCGCCGCTGGCAGCGGCTGCATCGCCTGATCTATCCGATGGCCCTGCTGGGCGTGATCCATTACCTGTGGCTGGTCAAGAAAGACCTGACGCAACCTCTGATATTCGGGGCAGTCCTGGTATTTTTGCTGGCCCTGCGCCTGCCGTGGGGCCTGAGCGCATTGCGCGCGGTGAGCAACCGCCTGCTTGCGATCAGCGCGCAGAGAGCGGGCAGGGATGCGGTCTCCCCAGGCATTCACGCAATCAAACAGGGTGGCCGATTCATGCGGAGCAAATAAAAAACGGGGGACGAGCCCCCGTTTCAGATTGGGTAGTACCCGACCTGTTAGAGCCCGAAAGGCTTGATGACCGGTACCGCCGGTGCGGGGGCAGGCGCAGGAGCCGGCGCGGGTTTGGCGGCGGGGGCCGCTTTCTTCGCGGCAGGCTTCCTGGCCGGCGCTGCCTTCTTGGCTGCCGGCTTGGCGGCGGCTTTCTTGACTACCGGTTTTTTGGCCGGTGCTGCCTTCTTGGCTGCCGGCTTGGCGGCGGCTTTCTTAACTACCGGTTTTTTGGCCGGTGCCGCTTTTTTGGCTGCCGGCTTGGCGGCGGCTTTCTTGACTACCGGTTTTTTGGCCGGTGCCGCTTTTTTGGCTGCCGGCTTGGCGGCGGCTTTCTTGACTACCGGTTTTTTGGCTGGCGCTGCCTTTTTGGCTGCCGGCTTGGCGGCGGCTTTCTTGACTACCGGTTTTTTGGCCGGTGCTGCCTTTTTGGCTGCCGGCTTGGCGGCGGCTTTCTTGACTACCGGTTTTTTGGCCGGTGCTGCCTTTTTGGCTGCCGGCTTGGCGGCGGCTTTCTTGACTACCGGTTTTTTGGCCGGCGCCGCTTTTTTGGCTGCCGGTTTGGCGGCGGCTTTCTTGACTACCGGTTTTTTGGCCGGTGCCGCTTTTTTGGCTGCCGGTTTGGCGGCCGGTTTCTTTGCTGTTGCCATCTAACACTCCTTAGAAGTTGAACACATTCACTTGTCACTACAGCTTGATGCCACGTGCAGTCAGAATTTGCACTTCCAAAGCGTGGTATCGACAGGCGATCGATTTGCCCAGAACCCGCTTGTAACGGGCGATACCGAGGCGCCGCTTGGTGAGGCTCATTCTAGTGATTTTTTTTACGGGTTCAATCAATCGCCCGGATATGGCGAAAACAATCCGTGCAAAAATGTAGCAGTCAAGCAAAATGTATCGGATCGATACAAAAATATGACGAGTGATGAATTTTCAACTCACGGGGAAAGTCAGCAAACAAGCCGCTCTCCGGCCATCATGGCACTTTGCGTTTCCCGATCTCGAATAATGTGGATTTCTTTCTTGTCGATCAGGATTTCTGCCGCGCGCGGGCGGGAATTGTAGTTCGATGCCATGCTCATCCCATAGGCACCCGCTGAAAGCAGGGCCAGGAAGTCTCCTTCCTCGATGGCCAGGTCGCGCGCAAAGCCAAGAAAATCGCCGGTCTCGCAGACAGGACCGACGATATCGTAACGTCGGGCCGGTGCGTTCCGTGGGGTGACGGCGACGATGTCGTGATACGCCTCGTAGAGCGCGGGCCGCATCAGGTCGTTCATCGCGGCATCGACAATGGCAAAGTTCTTGTCTGTCCCCGGCTTCAGGTATTCGACCCGGGTGAGCAGCAGACCCGCGTTGCCGACCAGCGAGCGCCCCGGCTCCAATAGCAGCGTCTCGCGCCGCCCGGCAAAGCGCCTGGCGAGCTCGCGGCCGTAGACGGCGAGGTCGGGGGGAATTTCATCGCGGTAGCGGATACCGATGCCGCCGCCGAGATCGATGTGGCGCAAGACCATCCCTTCGGCCGCGAGCGTGTCGACCAGCGCCAGTACGCGATCGGCTGCATCGGTCAGGGGAAGCAGCTCGGTCAGCTGGGAGCCGATGTGGCAGTCAATGCCGGTGATCTCCAGATTGGGCAGGCTGGCGGCGAGCCGGTACAGTGCGGGCGCCTCGGCGATCGGCACGCCGAACTTGTTTTCCTTGAGGCCGGTGGAAATGTAGGGATGGGTCTTCGGGTCGACGTCGGGGTTGACCCGGAACGAGACCGGGGCGACCTTGCCAACGTCACTTGCCACGCGGCTGAGCCGGTGCAGTTCGCTGACCGACTCGACGTTGAAGCAGAGGATGCCCGCCGCCAGGGCGGCACGCATCTCGTCTGCGGTCTTGCCGACACCCGAGAACACGATTTTGCCCGGATCTCCGCCGGCGGCCAGTACGCGGGCCAGTTCGCCGCCCGAGACGATGTCGAAGCCGGCGCCGAGCCGGGCGAACAGGTTGAGAATGGCCAGGCTGGAATTGGCCTTGACCGCATAGCAGATCAGGTGCGGAATACTCGCAAATGCCCGGCTGTAATCCTGGTAGGCGGTCTCAAGCGCCTGCCGGGAATAGACATAAAGGGGTGTGCCGAAACGTTCGGCAAGCGTGTCCAGCGCCACGTCCTCAAGATGGAGGCGGCCGTCGATGCGATGCAAAGTGTTCAATTGGAAGTCCGTTGCGGTGCGGGGGGATTTTCGGGAAGATACAGGTTGCCCTTGGAGCCGCAGGCAGTCAGACCGAGCCCGCACAGCAACAGGGACACTATATATATGGTGCGCAGTTTCATGCGCGAAATGGTAGCACGGGACATCATGACGAAAAGCGAATCGAGCGAAGGCGAATTCAACCAGGCCGCCGGCGAGACCCTGGCCCGCATCGAGCAGGCGCTGGAAGACGCCGAGCTGGATTTCGAGACGCCGGCCGACGGCATCATCGAGGTCGAGTTCGACGACGGCAGCAAGCTCATCATCAACCGCCATGGCGTGGCACGCGAAATCTGGGTCGCCGCCCGCTCGGGCGGCTTCCATTTCAAGCCGCAAAGCACTGGCTGGGTCGACACGCGAAGCGGCGAGCCACTCTACGACAAGCTGGCCGCGCTGATTGCCGCACAAGGCGGCGTCATGGTCCGTTTCTAGACGCATTTGAAAAGCCAGGCGCTTACCCTGTTCGATCTGGTCGAGCGGCTGTCGCTGCTGACCCGGGCCGACTTGCGGCAGGCGGGCGCGGCGCAGGGCCTGCAGCCGGTGCACCTGCAGGTGCTGTTCTACCTGAACCAGGCCAATCGTTTCAGCAACACGCCGCAGGCGCTGACCGAATATCTCGGCCTGACCAAGGGCACGGTGTCGCAGACCGTGCTGGTACTGGCGCGCCGTCGCCTGATTTCGCGTTATGCCGATCCACGCGATGGCCGGGTGGTGCGATTGATCCTGACCGAAGGTGGCACCACCCTGCTGAAAACCCTGAGCGCAGGCAGCGCCTGGCGGGATATCGTGCAGACGGCGAGCCCGGCGCGGGTGACGTCGGCGATGGTGGTGCTGCGGCAGGTGCTGGCGCAGGTGCAGGCGCAAAGCGGCAAGCGCAGCTTCGGTGTGTGCGCGACCTGTCGCTACAACCAGCGGCTGGGACCGCGCAGTTATTTTTGCGGGTTGAAACAGGAAAAGCTCAGCAGTCCCGAAGTGCGGCGGATCTGCCGCGAACACGCCCCGCCGGTGGTATCGGAGCCGGCTTAAATCCGCTGCCGCGCGCGTGCAATCGCCGCGCGCACCTGGGCGGGCGCGGTGCCGCCGAAGTGGTCGCGGGCAGCCAGCGAGCCCTCCAGCGTCAGCACGACGTAGACGTCGTCGGCGATCACCGCGCTGAAGGTCTGCAGTTCCGCGAGCGGCAGGTCGGCCAGATCGCGCCCCGACGCTTCCGCCGCGCGTACCGCGCGCGCCACCACTTCGTGCGCGTCGCGGAAGGGCACGCCCTTCTTCACCAGATAGTCGGCGAGATCGGTGGCGGTGGCGAAGCCCTGCATCACCGCGGCGCGCATGGCGTCGGGCTTGACCGTCACGCCGGTGAGCATGTCGGCGTAGATCGCCAGCGTGTCGGTCAGCGTGTCGACGCTGTCGAACAACGGCTCCTTGTCTTCCTGATTGTCCTTGTTGTAGGCGAGCGGCTGGCCTTTCATCAGGGTCAGCAGGGCGACCAGGTGGCCGTTGACGCGGCCGGTCTTGCCGCGCACCAGTTCGGGCACGTCGGGGTTCTTCTTCTGCGGCATGATGCTGGAGCCGGTGCAGAAGCGGTCGGCGAGGTCGATGAAGCCGAAACGCGGGCTCATCCACAGGATCAGTTCTTCCGACAGGCGCGACAGGTGGGTCATCACCAGCGCGGCGGCGGCGGTGAATTCGATGGCGAAGTCGCGGTCGGAGACGGCGTCGAGCGAGTTCTCGCATACCGCCTCGAAGCCGAGTTCGCGCGCGACGTATTCCCGGTCGATCGGATAGCTGGTGCCGGCCAATGCAGCGGCACCCAGCGGCAGCCGGTTGACGCGGTGGCGGCAGTCGGCCAGGCGTTCGGCGTCGCGCGTCAGCATCTCGAAGTAGGCCAGCAGGTGGTGGCCGAAGGTGACCGGCTGCGCCACCTGCAGGTGGGTGAAGCCGGGCATCACGGTGTCGGCGTGCGCCTCGGCCAGATCGACCAGCGAGGTCTGGCAGGCACGCACGCCGGCCAGGATACGGTCGATCGCATCACGCAGATACAGGCGGATGTCGGTCGCCACCTGGTCGTTGCGGCTGCGCCCGGTGTGCAGGCGCTTGCCGGCGTCGCCGATCTTGGCGGTCAGCGCGGCTTCGATGTTGAGATGGACGTCTTCCTTGTCCAATGACCAGTTGAAGCGGCCGGTGCGAATCTCGGCCAGCAGCTCGGCCATGCCGCGCCGGATCGCCTCCAGATCGTCCTTGGACAGGACGCCGACGTGGTGCAACATGGCGGCGTGTGCCAGCGAACCCTGAATATCGAACTCGGCCAGCCGATAATCGAAGGGAATCGACGCGGTGTAGCGTTTGACGATTTCGGAAACCGGCTCGGAAAAGCGGCCGGACCAGGCGGCAGGCGGCGTCGATGACGTGCTCATGGGGACGGAAGCGGGGAATGAAAAGAAAGAATCATAACAATCGACAGGTCGAATTACCGAACTTCTGCCACCTGGGGGTGAATCTGCGCATTGCGCTGACGGTGGAGACCGCGATAATTGCCGGCGTGGTGGCGCGTGTGCCGGATGCACCGGCATTCTGGATCGAGTTCATCGCGCTGTCGGCGCTGGCGCAGCCGGCGCTGCTGCTGACGCTGCTGGCCTTGTGTGCGGCGGGACGCTGGCTGCGCAGACTGCCGTATCGCATGGGCGTGAGCGCCACCCTGCTGCTCGGCACGGCGATACCCGTGCTGGCGACGCTGTGGTTCAGCCCGCTGCTGGCCGGATCACAGCCGCTTCCTGTGGCCGGTGTGGCGGCGTTCGCGCTGTTGCTCGGCACCGGCCTCTTGACCTATTTCAACCTGCGTGCCCGCGCCCTGTCGCCCGCCATCACCGAGGCGCGTCTGCAGGCGCTGCAGGCGCGCATCCGCCCGCATTTCCTGTTCAATAGCTTGAACGCGGTGCTGTCGCTGGTGCGCAGCGACCCACGCCGCGCCGAGCATGCGCTGGAAAACATGGCCGATCTGTTCCGGACACTGATGAGCGATGCCCGCGAATTGACCCCGCTGGAAGACGAGGTGGCACTCACTCGCGCCTATCTGGAACTGGAACAGTTGCGCCTGGGCGACCGCCTGCAGGTGGTCTGGCACATCAGCAAAATGCCGGCTGACGCGCTGATTCCGCCGCTGGTGATCCAGCCGCTGGTGGAAAACGCGGTCTATCACGGCATCGAGCCGCAGCCGGAAGGGGGCGAAATCAGCCTCAATCTTTACCGCAGTGCCGACCAGGTCCACATCGTGGTGCGCAATCCGATTGCCACCGACGCCGGCCACCACAAGGGCAACCGGATCGCGCTGGCGAATATCCGCGAACGCCTGTTGCTGCACTTCGACCTCGACGCCCGGCTCAAGTTGGAGCCGCTGGGCGCCGTTTATCAGGTGCATATCGTCCTCCCCTATACCCGTGAACGCACCCAACCCGCCCCTGCGCGTCCTCATCGTCGATGACGAGGCGCCCGCGCGCCACCGCCTGCGCGACGTGCTGGCGGATTGTGCGGACCGGCTGTCCGTCGACATTGTCGGCGAGGCGGAAAATGGACTGGATGCGCTGAATCAGGCCCAGCAACAAGCGGTCGATACGGTATTGCTCGACATCCGCATGCCCGGCATGGACGGGCTGGAGTGCGCGGCCCATCTGAACAGGCTGGACAAACCGCCAGCCATCATTTTCAGTACGGCCTACGAGACCTACGCCTGCCAGGCATTCGATCTCAATGCAGTCGACTACCTGTTGAAACCGGTCCGCACCGATCGTCTCCTGCGCGCCCTGTCGCGGGCGCACAGCCTGAGCGACAGCGTATTGCAACGGCTGCAGGCGGCTCATCCCAAGGCGCGCACGCATCTTTCCGTCAATGAAAAAGGCCGTATCGTACTGATTCCGGTGACCGACATCCTGTATCTCAAAGCCGAACTCAAGTACGTCACCGTGCGTACCGCCGCCCGCGAGTTCCTCATCGAGGAATCGCTCACTCGCCTGGAAAACGAATTCGACTCGGTCTTTTTGCGCATCCATCGCAATTGCCTTGTCGCCAGTGCCCGCATCCGGGAAATCGGCAAGCTGCCGGGTGATGAAGAGGGTCATTTTCTGCAACTGGACGGGCTGGACGAACGTTTGACGGTCAGCCGGCGCCAGTATTCCGCCCTGCGCGAGGCGCTCAGGTCCGGTTGACGGTGCGGGGCATCCCGACGCGATCACGGCGGAAGTGTAGCGGGCGGGCCGCCCGCGCAATGACCGCGAAGCGGGTGGATTCCCGGACAGCATGAAAAATAAATCCGTTTTATATCATGGGCTTGAGTGCTCTCTACGACTAAAGTCGTATAGCCGGATTGCACCCCGCCTCGTAGCATGGGATGGCTTGCTGTTTGCAGCAGGCAGAAGTTCTCCGCATTGAGGAAGGTGTCCCCTCAATTCTGCCCGGTTCTTGAGCCGGGCTTTTTTTGCGCGCCTTGCCAGACTGCGGCCTGGAGGACGTTCCCTCTCGCCCGACAAGGGAAGCGTTGGGGGCAAGGGATTCGCGGGCCAATGCCCTGCCGAGGGGCGATGCGTTTCGTTCCGGCAAGCAGGCGATCGTGCTTTAGCTTGGGGCCTGTCTGCGCCGGGATGCAAATCTGATATCGTTCTTTCTGGATAAGGTGGTACGGCTGATTTCCATCCTTTCGAGTAGCCAGTCAAGAGGCGGGGATGCCGCCGCATCCCGTCCAGCCAGCCGGCGTCACCCAACCTTGCACTTCATTCTTGAATCCGCCCATCATGAAAAGCGATATTCCGGATCTCTCCGAAACCGAACTTGCCAGCGAAACCGTCTTCAAGGGACGGCTGATGCATGCCAGGCGCGACCGCGTACGCCTGCCCAACGGCGGTGAATCGACCCGCGAATATATCGTCCATCCCGGCGCCGTCGCCATCATTCCGGTGTTCGGCAACGGCGACCTGCTGCTGGAACGCCAGCATCGCTATCCGCTGCGCCGCGATTTCATCGAACTGCCGGCCGGCAAGATCGATCCCGGCGAGGACGATCTCACCTGCGCGAAAAGAGAACTGGAAGAGGAAACCGGCTATACCGCGGGCGAGTGGCGCGAAGTCACCACCATCTATCCCTGCATCGGCTATTCCGACGAGCGGCTGGCGTTCTACCTGGCGCGCGGGCTCAGCGAAGGCAAGCACGGCCGCGACCATGACGAATTCCTGGAAATCCTGCGGGTACCGTTCGGCGAGGCGATGGACTGGGTGCGCCATGGCAGGATCTGTGAAACCAAGACCGTGATCGGATTGTTCTGGCTGGAAAAACTGCTCGAACAGGGCTGGTGAGCGGAGCATGTCCGCATCGCTCCGGCTGCTTCTCTCGGTTGCCGCGTTCTTCGGTGCGTGGCTGCTCGTGTTCTATGTCTCGTTGATGCTGCTTCCCGACGCGCTCGCCTGGCTGCAACCGCTGGCGGCGCTCGGCTTTGCCATCTGGATGGCGCGTCGCGTGTGGAGGCAGCTGGAAGTGATCACGGATGCCAGCCTGCCTGTTTTCGTCGGGATCGGCGCGGCGGCGCTGGGAGGGCTGGGATTCGTCGGCGGCTTTTTTGGGCCGATGATCTTCGCGCCTGGCGCGAACCAGGGGCCCCCTGCTCGGTATTTTCATCACCGGTCCCGGGGGTGCTCTGCTGGGCGCGCTTGCCGGCTGGCTGGTTTGGCTGAAACAGCGCGCCTGACGCTTCCGTTTACGTCAATCCGGGGTATAGGCCAGATTCGGCGCCAGCCAGCGTTCCGCTTCCTGCAGCGTCCAGCCCTTGCGACGCGCGTAGTCCTCGACCTGGTCGCGCCCGAGCTTGGCCACGGCGAAATACCGGCTGCCGGGATGCGAAAGGTAGAAACCCGACACGGCCGCTCCGGGCCACATGGCGAAGTTCTCGGTCAGCACCACGCCGATCCTGTCCGTGGCATCAAGTATGGCGAACAGGGGGGCTTTTTCGCTGTGCTCGGGACAGGCCGGGTAACCGGGTGCAGGGCGGATACCCTGGTATTTTTCCGCGATCAGATCGTCATTGCTGAGCGCCTCCTCGCTGATATAGCCCCAGAACTCCTTGCGTACCCTTAAGTGCAGGTGCTCGGCGAAGGCTTCGGCGAGCCGGTCGCACAGCGCCTTGAACAGAATCGCCGAATAGTCGTCGTATGCGGTTGCGAAGGTCTTGGCGCGCTCGTCCTCGCCGATGCCCGCCGTCACCACGAAGGCGCCCAGATAATCCTTCAGGCCGCTCGTTTTGGGAGCGATGTAATCGGCGAGGCACAGGTTGGGACGGCCTTCGGGTTTTTTCGCCTGCTGGCGCAGGTTGTGCCAGGTCGCCAGCGTGGCCGAACGCGATTCGTCGGCATAGATCTCGATGTCGTCGTCGCCCACCGTGTTGGCGGGGAAGAGGCCGAATACGGCACGCGCTTCCACCCAGTTTTCCGCGATCATCTTCTTCAGCATGGCCTGGGCTTCGGCAAAGAGCTTGCTTGCCTCGGTGCCCACGACTTCGTCGCTGAGGATTCCCGGAAATTTGCCGTGCAGTTCCCACGAGGCGAAGAACGGTGTCCAGTCTATGACTTCGGCAATCGTCGCCAGATCGTAGGTTTTCAGTGCCTGGATGCCGGGCTGATGCGGCACCGGCGGCGTGTAGCCGGCCCAGTCGATCCTGAACTTGTTGGCGCGCGCGTCGGCCAGCGACAGCATGACCGTGTCGGATTTGCGGTTGAGGTGGCGTTCGCGCGTTTTGGCATAGTCCGCGCGGATGCCGGCGGCAAAGGCGTCGCGCAGCTCGTTCGACAGCAACTGGGTGCAGACGCCGACCGCGCGCGAGGCGTCCTTGACGTGCACCACGGCATGGTCGTAGTGCGGCTCGATCTTCACGGCAGTGTGTGCCAGCGAGGTGGTGGCGCCGCCGATCAGCAGCGGCAGGGTGAAGCCCTGGCGCTGCATTTCGCGGGCAACGTGCCCCATTTCCTCCAGCGACGGCGTGATCAGGCCGGACAGGCCGATGATGTCGGCCTGGTGTTCCCGGGCGGCGTCGAGGATCTTTTGCGCCGGCACCATGACGCCCAGATCCACGATGTCGTAGCCGTTGCAGCCGAGCACCACGCCGACGATGTTCTTGCCGATGTCGTGAACGTCGCCCTTGACCGTGGCCATGACGACCTTGCCCGCGCTTTGCGCGTCGCCCACGCGTTTATCGGCTTCGATGTAGGGAATGAGATGCGCCACCGCCTGCTTCATCACGCGGGCGGATTTGACCACCTGCGGCAGGAACATCTTGCCGGCGCCGAAGAGGTCGCCGACCACGTTCATGCCGGCCATCAGCGGGCCTTCGATGACGTGCAGCGGGCGTTCGGATTGCTGCCGCGCTTCCTCGGTGTCCTCGACGATGAACTGGGTGATGCCCTGTACCAGCGCGTGGCTGATCCGCTCGTTCACCGGCAACTGGCGCCAGGACAGGTCTTCGACCTTTTCCCGGGCGCCGCCCTTGACGTTCTCGGCAAACGTTACCAGTCGCTCGGTCGAATCGGCACGCCGGTTCAACAGCACGTCCTCGACGCGTTCCTTCAGTTCCGGGTCGAGGTTGGCGTAGACGCCGAGCTGACCGGCGTTGACGATGCCCATGTCCATCCCGGCCTGGATCGCGTGATAAAGGAAGGCGGTGTGGATCGCCTCGCGCACCGCGTCGTTGCCGCGGAACGAGAAGCTCACGTTCGACACCCCGCCCGAGACGTGGGCGTGCGGCAGATTCTGGCGGATCCAGCGCGTGGCTTCGATGAAATCCACGGCGTAGCTGGCGTGCTCCTCGATGCCGGTGGCGATCGCGAAGATGTTGGGATCGAAGATGATGTCCTCGGCCGGAAAGCCGACCGTTTCGGTCAGCAATTTGTAGGCGCGGGCGCAGATCTCGGTCTTGCGCGCGTAGGTGTCGGCCTGGCCCGCTTCATCGAAGGCCATCACGATCACCGCCGCGCCGTAGCGCCGGCACAGCCTGGCGCGCTCGATGAATTCGGCCTCGCCTTCCTTCATGGAAATTGAATTGACGATGCCCTTGCCCTGGATGCACCGGAGGCCGGCTTCGATGACGCTCCACTTCGACGAGTCGAGCATGATCGGCACCCGCGCGATGTCGGGTTCCGAGGCGATCAGGAGGAGGAAACGCACCATCGCCGCCTCGGCGTCGAGCATGCCCTCGTCCATGTTGATGTCGATCACCTGCGCGCCGTTTTCCACCTGCTGGCGTGCCACCGACAGGGCGTCGTCGTAGCGGCCTTCGAGGATCATCCGCGCAAACGCCTTGGAGCCGGTGACGTTGGTGCGCTCGCCGACGTTGACGAAGAGGCTGTCGCGACCGACGTTGAAAGGCTCCAGCCCGGACAGGCGCAACGCCGGTTCCAGCGTTGGCGGGACGCGTGGCGAAACCCCTTCGACCGCCTGGGCGATCGCGGCGATGTGGGCCGGCGTGGTGCCGCAGCAGCCGCCGACGATGTTGAGCAGTCCGGCGCGCGCCCATTCGCCGATATGCACGGCCATTTCTGCGCCGTCCATGTCGTATTCGCCGAAGGCATTCGGCAGGCCGGCGTTGGGATAGGCCGAAATCAGCACGTCGGCCTTGTTCGACAGTTCTTCGACGTACTGGCGTAGCAGATCGGGGCCGAGCGCGCAGTTGAAGCCGATGGAAAGCGGTCGTGCGTGGCGTACCGAATTCCAGAACGCCTCGCCGGTCTGGCCGGATAGCGTGCGCCCGGAGGCGTCGGTGATGGTGCCGGAGACCATGACCGGCAGCCGCAACGAGTGGGCCTCGAAGTATTCCTCGATGGCGAACAGCGCCGCCTTGGCGTTCAGCGTGTCGAAAATGGTTTCGACGATCAGGATGTCGACGCCGCCCTTGACGAGACCGTCGATCGCTTCCAGATACGCCGCGCGCAACTGTTCGAAGGTGACGTTGCGAAAGCCCGGGTCGTTCACGTCCGGCGAGAGGGTGGCGGTGCGCGAGGTCGGCCCGAGTACGCCGGCAACGAAGCGCGGTTTGTCCGGGTTCTGTGCGGTCGCCTCATCGGCGGCTTCGCGGGCGAGCCGGGCCGCGGCGAAGTTGAGCTCCGGCACCAGGTGTTCCATGTGGTAGTCCGCCATGGAAATGGCGGTGGCATTGAAGCTGTTGGTTTCCAGGATGTCCGCGCCTGCGGCCAGATACCTGTTGTGGATCTCCCGGATGATGTGCGGCTGCGTCAGCGAGAGCAGGTCGTTGTTGCCCTTGAGGTCATGTGCAAAATCGGCGAAGCGCGTGCCGCGGAAGTCGGCTTCGGTCAGCTTGCAGGACTGGATCATCGTTCCCATCGCCCCGTCGATGATCAGGATGCGTTGGGCGAGCTGTGAACGGAGCAGGGCGGCGCGATTGGACATGATGCGGGCGGACGGAGGCAAACCTGAATGGTATCACTGCCGGACATGGCGTCCGGTTGTGGCTGTCGAGATGTCGGCATTGCCGTCCGGCTTGCCGCATGGCCAGGGGTGGCCCTGTGCCAGGCCGGCATATATCAGGTGCCTCGGGGCTGGTCCGGTATTTGCAACACGCTTGCCACGCACACAACGCCATGAGCATCCGGATGACGCCAAGAAAACGATGGGCCCCTGTTCTGCTGGTTCTCCTGCTGGGTGCGCTGTCGCCGCCTCTGGCGTGCGCGGCCGGCCGCGAGGAGAAAGCCTCGGGGTATTACGAGGATGCGCTGGTACGAATGCAGCACCAGGATACCCAGGGCGCCATCGTACAGTTGAAGAACGCCCTGCAGCAGGACAGCAAGATGCTGCCTGCCCTGGTCCTGCTGGGCAAGGCCTACCTCGATAGCGGCGCGCCGCTGGGCGCGGAGCGCGTATTGGCGGATGCGGAGCGGCTGGGCGCGGACCGGTCGCAGATCATCGCCATGCAGGTCGAGGTCTATAACCTGCTGGGCAGGAACCAGGCCTTGCTGGAGCGTTTTTCGCCCGACGGACTGCCGCCCGAGGTGACATACAAGGTGCTCGTCACGCGCGCCTATGCGCAGATCGACCTCGAACAGACGCGCGCGGCGATCCAGTCGCTGGAGCAGGCCCGGCAGCTCGATCCCGCCAATCCGGCCGCACTGGTTGCGCAGTCCATGGCCTATTTGCGCAGCGGAAACTTTGCCGAGGCGGCGGCCATGGCGCAACGGGCCATTACCAGTAAACCGGCCGATCCTTCCGGCTGGAACATGAAAGGTTCGATCGCCCATGCGCAGGGCAATGCCCCGGATGCGCTGGCGGGCTATGGCAAGGCGTTGGCGCTGAAGCCCGATTATCTGGATGCGCTGATTGCCCGGGCGTCCTTGCTGTTCGATCTCAACCGCGACCAGGAAGCGGCGCGGGACGTGGCCGTGCTGAAACAGAAGTTTCCGGGTGACCCGCGAAGCGCCTATCTGCAGGCACTCCAGGCCGGACGGCAAGGGCAGGACAAGGCAGCGCGCAGCGCGCTCGTCGCGGCGGCGAGCGCGCTGGATGCGCTGCCTTTCGAGGCGGTGCAGACGCGTCCGCAACTGGTGCTGCTGGGCGGCATTGCCCACTACAGTCTGGGCCAGAACGAAAAGGCCAAGACCTATCTGGGCAGCTACCTCAAGAAATACCCCCAGCACATGGGCGCGCGCAAGATCATGACCGCCATCCTCATGAGCGAGAAGGATTACGCCAAGGCCATCGCGTTTCTGGAAGGCCCGGCACGGGCGCGGCCCAACGACCCCCAGGCGCTGTCCTTGCTGGCAACCGCCTACATGGCGCTGGGTCAGCATGCCAGGGCGGTTTCGCTGCTCGAACAGGCCGAGGGGATGAGCGGCGGCAATACGCCGGATATCGCCGCAAATTTCGGCTTGAGCCTGATTGGGGTCGGACAGGAGGCGCAGGGTATGGCGCAGTTGCAAAAGGCCTATGCCAAAACGCCGGGCCGTGCCTATTCGGGCGTGCCGCTGGCCATCATGTATCTCAAACAGAATCAGGCCAAGCCGGCCATACAGGTATTGCAGGCCGTACTCAGGAACGAACCGCAAAATCTCACCGTGCTGAACCTCCTGGCGGTGGCGCACGGCGTGGCGAAAGACACGGCTGGCGCTCGAAAAGCCTATGAACAGGTGCTGGCGAAGAACCCGGGCTTTACCCCGGCGACGCTCAATCTGGCGCGTCTGGACCGATATGAAGGCAAGCCGGAAGACGCGCGCCGCCGTCTGCTGTCCGTGCTCAAGGATCAGCCGAAGAACCTGGATGCGCTGTACGAACTGGCCCAGCTGGAACTGGCCGCCGGGCGTACACCCGAGGCCGTGCGCTGGCTGGAGAAGGCGCGTTCGTTCAATCCGCAGAGCCTGCGGCCCAACCTCATGCTGGTCGATCTGTATCTGGGCACGGGCGACGCGCAGAAAGCATTGAACATCGCCAAGGACGCGCAGGCGTCCAATCGGGATAATCTGCAGGCCCTGGCGGCGCTGGGGCGGTGCTATCTGGCCATCGGCAATCGCGGCCTGGCGCGCGAAAACTTCAAGCGCATCACCCAGCTGGCGGGCTTCGATGCCGACTGGCAGCAGCGTGCGGCCGAGTTCCAGATCAGCGCGGGCGATTATGAAGGCGCGCGCTATTCGCTGGACAAGGCCTTGCTGAGCAAACCGGGCTACTTTCCGGCGCTGCTGCTCAAGGCCGGCCTTGAAAAATACTCGGGCAACCTGGAGGCGGCCGACAAGCAGGCGCGCACCCTCGCTGCCCAATATCCCCGCGCGGCTGCCGTGCAGCAGTTGCTCGGCGACATCGCCATGCAACGCCAGCGTTATGGGGAGGCCCTCACGGCCTACGGGGCCGCCTACCATATCGAGAAAAACGCGACGCACGCGATCGGTTTGTACAACGCCTACCACGCGTCGGGCGACCCGGCCAAGGCGCTGGCATTCATCCAGTCCTGGGTCGGCAGCAATCCGGCGGATCCCGCTGCCCGCCGCGTCCTGGCCGGGGCCTATATCCAATCAGGACGGCTGGATCTCGCGCAGCAGCATTACGAAATCCTGAGCCGGCAACTGCCCAACGACGCCGGCATCCACAACGATCTGGCCTACGTCATGCTCAAGCGACGCCAGCCCGGCGCGCTGGCCGTGGCGGAGCGGGCCTATCAACTGGCGCCGAGCGACGCCAATGTGGCCGATACCCTGGGCTGGGCCCTGGTGGAAGCCGGCCAGGTCGAGAAGGGCCTGCGCTATCTGCGCGAGGCCCAGGTGCGGTCGCCTGAAAATCCCGAGATACGCGACCACCTGACCGAAGCGCTGAAGCGCAAACAGGCGGGCGGCAGATAGGGGCTTTTGACGCGGGCGTCGGGGATGCAGTCGGTTTTCTTTACACAATACGCCACGAAGCGCTGTGTCTGGCCAAAGTTAATTAACTATCTGATTGATAGATAAAGAAAAACAATTTTTGGTATGGCTGTTGCTTCATATGCGACGTGTGTTCCTGGGGATGAAGGACAAATCAAAATGACTAGAAAATTCTGGCAGGCAATCAGGGCGGCGGGTGTTCTGACAATCGGACTGGGGGTCGTGAACGTTGCGCAGGCCACGTATTCCTCGAGCCACGGCAGTAATTGCGGCGGGGGCGGCACGAACAATCCCAATTGCGATACCTGGACCTTCAACAACCAGACCAGCAATACGCAGGGCGGCATTACCGCCACGGCTTCCGGCTGGTCCAATACGGTCGGCTCCGCCAACATTCTGCTGGACAGCGCCTACATCACCCTGAATGGCAGCAGCGGTCTGGGGGTCCGGAACAACGATTGCACGGGTTACTCAAATTGCACGGGCGGCACGACGGGCCGGGACACCAACGAAGGGGTCAGCCCCGAACATTCGATCGATAACAATGGCCGGGTGGACTCCATCCTGTTCTCGTTCACGGACAAGGTGAATCTCACGTCCTTCTCCGCGGGTTGGGTCTCGACCGACTCCGACTTCACGGTTCTGGCGTATACGGGAGCGGGTAACCCGGCCAGCCTCGCCAACCAGTCGTATGCGGGACTGCTGTCCAACGGCTGGTCGCTGATCGGGAATTTTCTCGGGGGCACCAGCACGGGCGCCCATGACTTTGCCAACAATACCTATTCCAGCTACTGGCTGATTGGCGCGCTGAACACGTTTGTCGGGGGCGATCCGGCCAAGGCAGGAAACGACTATTTCAAACTGATCTCGCTGGCGGGCTGTACCTGCGACAACGCGCCGCCCGGAACCCCGGGCTGCAGCACGGGTGGCGGCGGCGGTGGCGTACCCGAACCCGGTACCCTGCTGCTGATGGGCGCCGGATTGTTGGGTCTGACACGCTTCCATACACGCCGCGTGCTTCGTCTTGCCGTCTGACATATCCGGCAGCAAACATGCAAGGTCCCGCTTGTCGGGGCCTTTTGTTTTTTGGGGAATGAGCCCGATCTGCTAGGGTTGATATTGACGTGACAGTGGAGCGCGCGATGAAACACCTCACCCCCCGGGAAGCCCATGATTTTCTGCGACTGCACCCCGAAGCGGTGTTCATCGACTGCCGCTCGGAAATCGAATACCTGTTCGTTGGCCATCCGACGGGGGCGATCCATATCGCCTGGCAGGATGGGCCGGACTGGGACGTCAATCCGGATTTTCTGGGGCATTCGCGCAAGGCGGCATCAGTCGACCGGCCGGTGGTGCTGATCTGCCGATCGGGGCGGCGCTCGATGGACGCCGGGCGTTATCTCGAGAAATACGGCTTTCCCGAGGTCTACAACGTGCTGCACGGCTTTGAGGGCGACATGGACGACACACGCCACCGCAGTGTGAAAAACGGCTGGCGGTTCGATGGCTTGCCGTGGGAGCAGACGTAAGGCAGGCACTCAGGTCAGCGATACCCCCAGCCAGGTCCCGATAAAATACGTCGCGAGCCCTGCTGCGCCGCCAATACCCAGCATGCGCACGCCGCTCAGGAGGGCGCGCCGACCGGTGAACAAACTCATGCTGGCGCCGACGGCGAACAATCCCAGTGCGCTCAGTCCGATCGAGACAGGCAGCGCGTGGTCGTATTCGAACAGGAAGGGCACTAACGGCAGGGCGGCGCCCGCGGTGAAAGCGGAAAACGATGTGATCGCCGCCACCCAGGGCGAGCCGAGTTCGTCCGGATTCAACCCGAGTTCCTCGCGTGCAAGGGTGTCAAGCGCACGCTCGGGATCCTGCATGAGGGTATCGGTCAGCCGCTTCGCCTCGGCCGCGTCCATGCCCTTGGCGGCATAGATCAGCGCCAGCTCGGCCGCCTCTTCCCGGGGATACTTCTCCAGTTCGTCGCGTTCGAGACCAATCTGGTATTCGAACATTTCGCGCTGCGAGCGCACCGACACATACTCGCCTGAGGCCATCGAGAATGCGCCCGCCAGCAACCCGGCCACGCCGGTCAGAACGATGATCGATGGTTCCGCCGCGGCCCCGGCTACCCCGTAGATCAGCGCTGCGTTGGATACCAGTCCGTCATTGATGCCAAATACGCCCGCCCGCAAGGCATTGCCCGCTGCGCCGTTCTGGTGCCGTTTGCCGATATCGTCCCGCTGCAGCGGCATGGGGTGTGGTGAATGCTGTGTGTAGAGCGTCATGCCGCGTACTTTCATCGCCGCCAGGATGCCGCGCATCGCACGCGGCTTGAACCTGCGGGTGAGATGCGCGACGATGCGTGCCCGCAGACCGGGCTGGAACGGCGTGGGAGGCCTGCCGCCTTGTTGAGCGATCAGGGCATGCCAGATCTTCGCCTGCTCGTCGGCGGCTTGCGCCAGTTCGTTGAACAGCGCTTCGCGCGGCGTGCCGCGCTCGCACTCCGCCACCACGCGGTATAGCCAGGCCGACTGCTTTTCTTCCCGCCAGGATGCGTAGGGATCGCTCATGCGGCGGACCTCCGGTACTGGATGGCTTCCGCCAGATGCGCAGGCGCGATCGCGTCGCTGCCTGCCAGATCGGCGACACTGCGCGCGAGCCGGAGTATCCGGTGATACGCCCGGGCCGACAGATTCAGGCGGGCGATCGCCTGTTTGAGCAGGGTTTCCCCGGCCGCATCCAGGCGGCACAACCGTTCGATCTCCTGGGTCCCGAGCGCCGCATTGGGCTTGCCCTGCCGCGGCAGCTGGCGCGCCCGCGCCCGCTGCACACGGTCGCGGATCACCGCGCTGGACTCGCCTGCGCCGGCCTGCATCAGTTCATCCTGCGTCAACGCCGGCACGCTGATCTGGATATCGATACGGTCGAGCAGCGGCCCGGAAATGCGTCCACGGTAGCGCGCGATCTGATCCGGCGTGTCGCGGCAGGCCTGGGTCGGATGGCCGAGATAACCGCAGGGACAAGGGTTCATCGCCGCGACCAGCTGGAAACGCGCCGGGAAATCGGCCTGCCGCGCCGCGCGGGAAATCGTGATATGGCCGGTTTCCAGCGGTTCGCGCAGCACTTCCAGCACCTGCCGTGAAAACTCCGGGAGTTCGTCGAGAAACAGCACGCCGTGGTGGGCCAGTGAAATCTCGCCCGGCCGCGGGCTGCTGCCGCCGCCCACCAGCGCGGCCGCCGAGGCGGTATGGTGCGGGGCGCGGAAGGGGCGGCGCTGCCAGTGTTCGTGGCGGAAACCGCCGTTGAGCGAAGCGACGGCGGCGGCTTCCAGCGCCTCGGTTTCATCCATCGCCGGCAGGATGCCCGGAAAACGGGCGGCCAGCATCGACTTGCCGGTGCCGGGCGGTCCGGCCATCAGGACTGAATGTCCGCCGGCAGCGGCGACTTCGAGCGCACGCCGGGCAGCGGCCTGGCCCTTGACGTCGGAAAAATCGGGGTAATCGGGTACGAACGGTATGTTGTCCGGCGCGGGTATGGCCAGTGTCGTGTTCCCCGCGATCCAGGCGCAGACATCCAGCAGGCTCGCCGCGCCCAAGGTTTCGACGCCGCTGACCAGCGCGGCTTCGCCGGCCGAGACGGTCGGCAGCACCAGCTGCCGTCCGGCGGCACGTGTGGCGAGGGCCATCGCCAGCGCACCGCGCACGGGGCGCAGCGTTCCGGTCAGCGCCAGTTCACCGGCGAATTCGGCATGCCTGAGCTTGTCGGCAGGAATCTGGCCCGAGGCGGCAAGAATCGCCAGTGCGATCGGCAGGTCGAAACGCCCGGATTCCTTGGGTAGATCGGCCGGAGCGAGGTTGACCGTGATGCGGCGTGCCGGGAATTCGTAATGCGCATTCTGGATCGCCGCGCGCACGCGATCGCGCGCTTCCTTGACTTCGGTCTCCGGCAGGCCGACCAGCGTGAAGGCCGGCAGCCCGTTCGCCAGATGCGCCTCGACCACCACTTCCGGCGCATGCATGCCGTTCAGCGCCCGGCTGATGACGACGGCGACGGCCATCTTATTCGGTACGCTGTTTTTCCAGTGCGGCCAGACGCGTTTCGAGTTGCGCGAGTTTTTCCTGCGTGCGCGTCAGCACTTCGGTCTGCACGTCGAATTCCTCGCGGTTCACCATGTCCAGCTTGCCGAGCATCGACGTGACGCCTGCCTTGAGGTTTTGCTCGAAGTCCCGCGCGGGCGATTGTTTCAGGGCTTCTCCCAGCTTGTTGACCAGATCGTCGATGAAGGGGGGAGTGGGAAATTTCGGATTCGGATTCATGACGGCCTCCTTGAATGGAGAGAGAGTGTAACAAGCACGGTGCTTCGTGGTGTAACGGCGCTGCCGGGTCGGGATGGGCACGAAAAGAGAGCATGGTGATTTCAGCACGCACCATGAAAGAGCGATTTACCTGGGGCGTGATAGAGATATTGATGTATGTGGTTGTTATAAAAAGATAAAAAAACTGGCATGCCTCATGCTGAGTGTTGAGTGCGATGTTGCGCATCCTCATTCAAACAGGGAACACTCATGAAAAAACTCGTACACACTTTGGCTCTGGCCGGTCTGGTGGGCGTGCCCGCCTTCGCCATGGCGGATGAACCCGCTTCGCCGCATACCCTGAGCGCCAATGTCGGCCTCGTCTCCAATTATGTTTTTCGCGGGATTTCCCAGACGGGCGGTGAGGCCGCCATTCAGGGAGGTTTCGACTATACGCACAGCAGCGGCTTTTACCTCGGCACCTGGGGGTCCAACGTAGGCTGGCTGACGGAATTCCAGGGATATGACAGCGGCAGCATGGAACTCGATCTCTATGGCGGCTACCGCCATCACATCGGGCCTGTCAGCTATGACGTGGGAGCGATCCGCTACATGTATCCGGGCAGCAAGAACAACACCAATCCCGCGAACACCACGCTTCCTGGCGCCTGGACTTCGGAAGCCTATCTTGCCGCGGGCTGGAAATGGTTCACCGCCAGGTATTCCTACGCGCTGAGCGATTCGGTATTCGGTGTCGGTCCGAATGCCAATGGCTCCTACTATTTTGATCTTTCCGGCAACCTGCCTGTCGGCGAAACCGGCCTGACTCTGGGCGCGCACTGGGGCACCTTCCACTTCAGGAATGTGAGCGCGGCGAACTACGACGACTGGAAAATCAGCGCAACCTATGACATGGGCAAGCTGGGCAAACTGGGCGACGGCGTGACCCTCGGGGTGGCGTACACCGACACCAATGCCGACAAGGGTTTCTGGACGCAAGGCAATGGCGAGTACCTGGGCAAAGGCACGACCACCGTGTCGATTTCCAAGGCGTTCTAATGCGCGGGCCAAGCGGGGCGGCGCACGCGGCTGCTCCATTATTTTTCCTGCCCTGATTCGGGAGACATCATGAAACTCGTCACAGCAATCATCAAGCCGTTCAAACTGGACGAGGTGCGCGAGGCGTTGTCCGCCATCGGCGTCACCGGCTTGACGGTCACGGAAGTGAAAGGGTTCGGGCGCCAGAAAGGCCACACCGAACTGTATCGCGGTGCGGAATACGTGGTCGATTTTCTGCCCAAGGTGAAGATCGAGGTGGCCATCAAGGCCGAGTGGCTGGAACGCGTGATCGAGACGATCGAGACATCCGCCAATACCGGCAAGATCGGCGACGGCAAGATTTTCGTCGCCAGCCTGGAACAGGTCGTGCGCATCCGCACGGGCGAGTCCGGCCCTGAGGCCCTGTGAGGAGCACGATATGAAAAAGTTATTCGCCTTGTTGGGTCTGGTGTGTGTGCTGCTGCTCCCCCGTCTCGTTCTGGCCGAAGATGCGGCTTCGGCGCCGGGGATCGCAGCACCGGCAGCGGTGGTCTCCGCAGCCGCGGCACCCAGGCTGGATTCCGGTGCCACGGCCTGGATGATGACCTCCACCGCCCTGGTTCTGCTGATGACGATCCCCGGTCTGGCCCTGTTTTATGGCGGCATGGTGCGGAAGAAGAATGTCCTCGGCACCCTCATGCAAAGCTTCGCCATCACCGCCATGATCACGGTGCTGTGGATGGTGGCGGGCTACAGCATTGCCTTCGATACGACGGGGATGGAGAAAGGCGTCATCAACGTCCACTCCTTCTTCGGCGGCCTCTCCAAGGCCTTCCTGTACGGAATGGGCAAGGATAGTCTGACCGGCAGCATTCCGGAGTCGGTGTTCATGACCTTCCAGATGACCTTTGCGATCATTACCCCGGCCCTCATCACCGGGGCCTTTGCGGACCGCATGAAGTTTTCGGCGATGATGGCGTTCACGGCGCTGTGGTCGCTGCTGATCTATGCGCCGATCGCCCATATGGTCTGGTCGGGCGACGGCGGCTTCATGTGGGATATGGGCGTACTGGATTTTGCCGGCGGCACCGTGGTGCATATCAATGCCGGGGTGGCGGGGCTGGTGGCGGCTCTGGTGCTGGGCCCCCGGCTCGGTTATGGCAGGGAGCCCATGGCACCGCATAATCTGACGCTGACGGTGATCGGTGCGGCCATGCTGTGGGTCGGCTGGTTCGGTTTCAACGCGGGCTCGGCCGCGGCGGCCGATGGCCGGGCGGGGATGGCCATGGCCGTCACCCAGATCGCCACCGGTGCGGCGGCACTGGGCTGGATGTTTGCGGAATGGATAGGCAAGGGCAAGCCGAGCGTGCTCGGCATCGCCTCCGGCGCGGTCGCCGGGCTGGTGGCCATCACGCCGGCTTCCGGTTTTGTCGGCCCCACAGGCGGCCTCGTCATCGGCCTCGTGGCCGGCGTGGTGTGCTTCTGGTCGGCCACGTCACTCAAGCGCATGCTGAAATATGACGACTCCCTGGATGCCTTCGGGGTGCATGGCATCGGCGGCATCGTCGGCGCCCTGCTCACCGGCATCTTTGCCGTGGAATCCATCGGCGGCACCCAGGGGAGCCTGCTCCAGTTCATGATCCAGTTGAAAGGGACGGCGATCACCATCGTCTACACGGCCATCGGTACCTACCTCATCCTGAAGGCGCTGGATTGGGCCATGGGCTTGCGGGTCACCGAGGAGCAGGAACGCGAGGGGCTGGATATCGCCCTGCATGGCGAACGGATAGAGTAGGCAGGTCAAATCAAAGGCAAGACGCCCTGCCCGACACGTTCTCGCAGGGCGTCTTGCCTTGCCGATGTTGCGGATGGCATGTCCGGATAGCAATTCCGTATCAGTGGGCAGGCACGGCGGGAGGCGGGCTTGCTGCGGGCGCGACAGGCACGGGCAGCACGATGTTCGGTTCGAGATCTTCCGGGAAGCCTTCGGGGCTGGGGGGCTGCTTGATCGCCGGATCCGCCTGGCTGGTCGCATCGTCCGGCTTCTCTTTCACGGGCGCATGCGGCGCGGCGGGCGCAGGCGCGGGAACCGGTGCTGCGGGTGTTGCCGGCGCGGGCTTTTCGGGCATCACGTACAGATGAGGCTGCAATCTGGGCAACAGGGTTTTCAACATCTGCGCCGTGAGCGAGCTGGTGAAGCCGAATTGTCCGGCTCGTTCGCCTTCCACTACCGCAGTCAATGTGCCGAAATAGCGATCACCCATGTAGAACACGAAGGTGGCGGAACGACTGACGACGCGCGAATCGATCAGTTGCCCGCCCTTGCCGTAGCGTTCGTAGCGGTGATCGCCGGTACCGGTCTTGCCGCCCAGCACGATGGGCCGGCCGGCCGGATCCTTGAGGGCGCCGGCCAGCCGGCCGGCGGTCCCGCCTTCGACGACGTTGGCCAGCGCGCGCCGCACGGTTTGTGCCACTTCAACCGGCAACAGGCGTTCGCCCTGGGCAGGTTTCCGGGACAGGCGGGTGTCGTAGGGCGTGCGGGCCGCAAAGTGCATGCCGGTGAGGCTCGTGGCCGGAGTACGCATGCCATCGTTGACCAGAATGCCCATCAGTTCGGCCAGCGCGGCGGGCCGGTCGCCCGAGGCGCCGATGGCGGTGGCATACGAAGGGGTGATGTTGTCGAACGGATAGCCCAGCCGTTTCCAGTCGCGTAGCAGACCGTCGAAGGCTTCGACCTCGAGCAGCGACTGGATGCGGATATCCTGAGCATTCTTGCGGCTGGTCTTGAACAGCCAGTTGTAGACCTCGCGGCGCACCTCGGCGCCCTGGTCGTCCAGTGTCTTGAGGTCGATGCCGGGTGTGGTGCGCAGAGCCTTCACCACCCACAACTCCAGCGGATGGATCTGCGTCACGTAGCCCCGGTCGGTCAGATTGTAGGCATCGGGCGCATGGACCTGGTAGAGCGATTCGAGCGTCTTCCGGCTCAGGCTGGCGCTGGCGGGGACCTGCTTGTGCAGCGCGGCCACGTAGGCATCGAAGTTTGCCTGCGGCTCCAGATAGCGGAACACCGAGGTGAAGCGGCGCGGATTGGTATGCACACGGGCGTACAGATCGTCCGCCATCTGCGCGGCCGTCTGGTTCTGATGGTTCTGATAAAAGCGGCGGGTGAACAGGCGGCCCTCCTGGTCAACGAAGCGCATCAGATAGGTCTGACGCAGCGGGTTGCCGGCATCTTCGAGGATGCGCGCGGCCGCGCCGGGCGATGCGCTGGCGTAATGCCGCACGATGTCGCGCATGATGCGGATGTAGACGAGGTTCACTGAGTTCTTCGTGGCCTCCCACACGTCCATCACGCGGCTGTTGTCGCGGGCGTCGAAGTTGACGAAATTGTGCAGGCCGCCACCGGTGAAGAACATTTCCCGCGCCGCGGAATACTGGCGCCCCATCGCCGCTTCGAGCAGGGCGTCCCGCTTGATGTCGGGCTGGGCGAGCAGCGTGGCCGCCACCCACTGGGCGAGCACGTCGCGTTGCGGCTGCGCCTTTTGCCGGAGCGTCGCGGCGTCGAGCGAGCGGTCGTCGTCGTACAGCCGCGAAATGATCTGCAGATAGGTGACCAGGGTGCGCAGCTTGGCGGTGGAACCGAGATCCAGCCGGGCCTGGCTGTTGATGTCGAACGGCTGGTTGAGATTGTCGGCCTGAACGCGCAGCACATTGCCCAATGGGGTTTTCTCGTACAGCGTGAAGCTGTAGATCACCTGGTCGAAGGCGTTGTCGGGCTTCAGCAGCCGGAATCCGATCAGCCCCGAGGCGGCGGCGGCTTCCCGGTTGGCGAGGCTTTGCAGGTAGCCGCTGACGAGTTTTTGCGCCGGCTGGTTGATGGTGGTGTCGACTTGCAGGTCCAGCCGGTCGAGGTCGTACAGACGGGATTCGCCCAGCAGCTGCGCGATGCGGATGCGTTGGGCGTTGGTGGCTTTCTGGTCGACGAAACGCGGCGCCGGCGGATCGATGCGCTCGTGCGTGCTGCGCAGCTTGATCCGTTTGGCACGGTCGGCGAGATCGCGTGGAATGACCTGGGCGTTGGCCAGCAGGTCGAGATGGTCGTCGGTCAGGGCGTCGAGCGCCTTGCGGTTGGTGGCCAGATAATAGGACGGGCGGCGCTCGGCGATGATCAGCGACAGCACATGCTTCAACGCGCTCGCATAGGCCGTCTCGCCGCTGTGCGTGTGTTTTTCGAGGATCTTGTTGATCTCGCCGAAATCCAGCCCGTACCACGCCCACAAGCCGTCGGCGATGCCGTTGACCTCGCCGAAGCGCGGTGCCGCTGCGAGCGGCACCGTGTTGAGGTACGCCATGACCGTTTTCTTCCGCATGGGGAGCGTATTGGGACCATCGAGATAGGCGCGCAGGCTGGCGGTGGTCATCTGGCGCAGCTTCTCGCTCATGTTGCTGGTCAGGCCCTCGGGAGAGTGGCGATACTTTTCAATCTGTGTCGGCAGGGTGCTGCCGCCGGGTACGTTGCGGTGGGTATCGATGAGGCTGATGCCTTTTTCCATCAACGCCTGGGCGAGGCGGTCCCACTCCACCGCCGGGTTGCGGGTGGGGAACTGCTCGGTCAGCAACTCGCGGTTTTCGATGTAGAGCAGCGAATCGACCAGGATCCTGGGGATGTCCTCGAAGCGGTGGTAGACCCGGGTCGGGTGCAACGCCTGATACAACTGCCCGCCGTCGCTGTCGAGCAGGCTGAGGCCGGCCTGGTCTTTCTCGTGATACGGCAGGAACAGACCGAGATCGCGCGCGCGCGCCATCTGGATGCTGATCCTGGCCTGCTGGTCGATGCGCCAGCCCGCCTGGTCGAGCCGGGCCAGGTAATGCGGCAGCTTGCTGTAGCCGAGCCGCACATCGTAAGGCCCCTGGCCTGGGTAGCGGATGCGGTCGGAGGGCCCGGCGTGGACTTGCCAGGTCATTTTCTGGGCTTCCCGCGCGATGTATTTCGCTTCCAGCGCCGATGACAGCAGTTCGTAGGCGATGAGTCCGGCCAGAACGACGAGCAGCAGCAGCACGCCGAGGCCGATCAGGATGCGACGCGGGACTTTATGCATGCCAGTCGCGTACCGGCAGGAAATCGGTATACAGCGCGGCTTCGGGCGTGCCGGGCTCGGGATGCCAGTCGTAACGCCATTTCACGATCGGCGGCAGCGACATCAGGATGGATTCGGTGCGTCCGCCCGACTGCAGGCCGAACAGGGTGCCGCGGTCGAATACCAGGTTGAATTCGACGTAGCGGCCGCGCCGGTAGGCCTGGAAGTCGCGCTCGCGCTCGCCGTAGGGCAGATCCTTGCGCCGTTGCAGAATCGGCAGATAGGCGGCAAGGAAGGCGTCGCCCACGCTTTTCGTCATGCCGAAAGCGTGGTCGAAGCCGCCTTCGGCGAAATCGTCGAAGAACACGCCGCCGATGCCGCGCGGTTCGTTGCGGTGCCGGAGAAAGAAGTAGCGGTCGCACCATTCCTTGAAACGCGGGTGCAGGCCGCTACCGAACGGGTCGAGCGCGGTCTTGCAGGTGGCGTGGAAATGCCGTGCGTCGTCTTCGAATCCGTAATACGGCGTCAGGTCCATGCCGCCGCCGAACCACCATACCGGGGCTTCGCCGTCCTTCAGTGCAACGAAGCAGCGCACGTTCATGTGCACCGTCGGCACGTAAGGATTGCGCGGATGCAGCACCAGCGATACGCCCATCGCTTCCCATTGCCGGCCGGCGAGTTCGGGGCGGTGGGCACTCGCCGCCGGTGGCAGCCGGCTGCCCAGCACGTGCGAGAAGTTCACCCCGCCGCGTTCCAGCACGCGGCCTTCCTCGATCAGCCGCGAGATGCCGCCGCCGCCGTGCAAGGTCGCTCCGGCCTTGCCATCCTCTGGCGGGGAGGCGGGGCGCTCCCAGGCATCGGTGCGGAACGGCAGGCCGTCGGCGGCTTCCAGCGCGGCGACGATGCGCGCCTGCAGGTCGAGCAGCCAGGTTTTGACTGCGCTTGTATTGAACGTGGCGGTGTCGAGGGCGTCGGCAGGCATCAGGGGCGAAGTATCGTTCCGGTGGCGAGATCGATCAGGGTGGAGGGACGGCGGCGGCGGCCGATGCGGCCGGCGACCACGCGTACCCGTGCGCCGAATATTCTGCGGCATTCCGCGGCGGTTTTGGCGGATTTGCGGCCACTTTTGTTGGCGCTGGTGGAAACCAGCGCCATGCCGAGGCTGCGGCACAGACGTGCCGCGCCGCGATGGGCGGTCACGCGTACCGCGATCGTGGGACGACCGCCGGTCAGTGCGGGCAGGCAATTCGTGGAAGCCGGGACGACCCAGGTGACGGGGCCGGGCCAGCTGCGCAGCATCCGTGCCCGGTCGGTCGCGCTCACGGGCCGGATGAAGGGCCGCAGCCGCCTGAAACGGTCGGCAATCAGCAACAGGCCCTTGGCGGCGTCGCGCCCCTTCAGGTGGAGCAGCCGTTTCAGCGCATGCGGATTGCGCGGATCGCAACCGAGGCCGTAGCAGGACTCGGTCGGGTAGGCGATCAGCCCGCCACGCCGCACATGCGCGCGCAGCGCGTCGATCTCACCGTTCACTGCTCACCGCTTGCCGTCTCACTTTTTCCGGTCCAGCGCGCGCCAGCCGATATCGCGTCGGTATTGCATGCCGTCGAAACGGACGTCGGCAATTGCCTCGTAGGCACGTTTTTGCGCCAGGCGCACGCTGTCGCCGAGCGCGGTCACCACCAGCACGCGGCCGCCGCTTACCACGATCCGCTCGTCCTGCGCGGTCGTGCCGGCGTGGAAGATGTGCAGATCGTCGGCGGCGGCGGGCAGCGTGCCGACGATCGCGCCTTGCTGTGGCGACGCGGGATAACCGGCGGCGGCGATCACCACGCCCAGCGCGGCGCGGCGGTCCCATTCGGCTTCCACCTGATCGAGTTTTCCGTTGACGCCGGCGTCCAGCAGAACGGAGAGATCGGATTTCAGCCGCATCATGATCGGCTGGGTTTCCGGATCGCCCATGCGGCAGTTGAATTCGAGCACTCTGGGCGCACCGTCGGCCCCGACCATGATGCCGGCATAGAGAAAGCCGGTGTAGCGGATGCCGTCGGCCGCCATGCCCTCGACCGTGGGATGGATCACCTCGCGCATGATGCGCGCGTGCAGTTCGGGGGTGACCACCGGCGCCGGCGAATAGGCGCCCATGCCGCCGGTGTTGGGGCCGCTGTCGCCGTCGCCCAGACGCTTGTGGTCCTGGCTCGATGCCAGCGCCAGCACGTGCTCGCCGTCGACCATGACGATGAAGCTGGCTTCCTCGCCGACGAGGCATTCCTCGATCACCACGCGGTGGCCGGCTTCGCCCAGGCTGTTGCCGGCGAGCATGGCATCCACCGCGGCGTGCGCCTCGTCCGCGCTCGTCGCGACGACCACGCCTTTGCCGGCGGCCAGGCCGTCGGCCTTGACCACGATGGGCGCGCCGTGCTCATCGATGTAGGCGTGCGCCGCGGCGGCGTCGGTGAAGGTGCCGAAGGCCGCGGTGGGAATGCCGTGGCGCGCCATGAACTGTTTGGCGAAATCCTTCGAGCTTTCGAGCTGCGCGGCGGCGGCGCTCGGGCCGAAAATCTTCAGCCCGGCGGCGCGGAAGGCATCGACCACGCCCGCCGCCAGCGGCGCTTCGGGGCCGACCACGGTGAGCGCAATCTCTTCGCGGCGGGCGAATTCGACCAGCGCCGGGATGGCCGAAATGGGCACGTTGAGGAGACCGCTTTCGGTTGCCGTGCCGCCGTTGCCGGGTGCGACGTAGACCTGGGAGACCTTGGGCGATTGCGCGAGCTTCCACGCCAGTGCGTGTTCGCGTCCGCCGGAGCCGATGACGAGGAGTTTCATATAGGGGTCAGGATTCAGGGGTCAGGATTCAGGGAGGGAGGCCAGGGGGGATTCAGAAACCGCGGCCTTGGCCGCACATTCCCTGATCCCTGAATCCTGACCCCTAATCCCTAGTGACGGAAATGCCGCGTCCCGGTGAACACCATCGCGATGCCGTGCGCGTTGGCGGCGGCGATGACTTCGTCGTCGCGCATCGAGCCGCCGGGCTGGATGACGGCCTGGATGCCGGCCGCGGCGGCCTGGTCGATGCCGTCGCGGAAGGGGAAGAAGGCGTCGCTCGCCATCACCGAGCCGGGCACCACGAGGCCGGCGTGTTCGGCCTTGATCGCGGCGATGCGCGCGGAGTTGATGCGGCTCATCTGGCCGGCGCCGACGCCGACGGTCATGCGGTCCTTCGCGTAGACGATGGCGTTGGACTTGACGAACTTGGCGACGCGCCAGGCGAACAGCAGGTCGTCCATTTCCTTTTCACTCGGGGCGCGCTCGGTGACGGTCTTCAGCTCGGCGTTGAGCAGCACGTCGGCATCCTGCACCAGGAGGCCGCCGGCCACGCGCTTCATGTCGAGCTGGGTCACTGCACCGCTCCATTTTCCGCATTCGAGCAGGCGCACGTTCTTCTTCGCGGCGACGGCGGCCAGGGCTTCCGGGCTGACCTCGGGCGCGATGATGACTTCGACGAACTGGCGCTCGACGATGGCGGCGGCGGTGGCGCCGTCGAGCCGGCCGTTGAAGGCAATGATGCCGCCGAAGGCCGACTCGGGATCGGTCTGGTAGGCGCGGTCGTAGGCCTCCAGCAGGGTCGCGCCGTAGGCCACGCCGCAGGGATTGGCGTGCTTGACAATGACGCAGGCGGGAGCGGCGTCGCCTGTTCCATCCCCAAACTGCTTGATGCATTCGAGCGCGGCGTCGGTGTCGGCGATGTTGTTGTAGCTGAGTTCCTTGCCCTGCAACTGGCGTGCGGTGGCAATCGTGCCGGCGGGCGCATGGGTCTCGACGTAGAAGGCGCCGGCCTGGTGCGGGTTCTCGCCGTAGCGGCAGGTCTGCGCGCGGGTGAATTGAAGGTTCAACTTCTCGCCGAAGGCTTCGCGTTCGCCGCTGTCGTTCAGCGCGGTCAGGTAGTTGCTGATCGCGCCGTCGTATTCGGCGGTGTGGGAAAACGCCTTTTTCGCCAGCCTGAGGCGGGTGGTTTCGGTCAGCGCGCCGCCGTGGGCCTGCATTTCGCTCGCAAGCAGGGGATAGTCGGCGGGGTCGGTGACGATGGCCACAAAGCGGTAGTTCTTGGCCGACGAGCGCACCATCGCCGGGCCGCCGATGTCGATGTTCTCGATCGCGTCGTCGAGGGTGTGCGGCTGCGACACCGTGGCGACGAAGGGATAGAGATTCACGCACACCAGGTCGATGTAGCCCATGCCGTGTTCAGTCATCGTCGCCGCGTGATCGGCAAGGTCGCGTCGCGCGAGGATGCCGCCGTGCACTTTCGGATGCAGCGTCTTGACGCGGCCGTCGAGCATTTCGGGGAAGCCCGTGTATGCGCTGACGTCGATCACCGCGAGGCCGGCGTCGCGCAGCGCCCTGGCGGTGCCGCCGGTGGACAGCAGTTCGACGCCGGCCGTGGCGAGCGCACGGGCGAAATCGACGAGACCGGTTTTATCCGATACGGAGAGCAGGGCACGCTGGATTTTCATGAGGCGGGGTGGAAAGGGTTAATCGGAAAGGCCGTGTTCGCGCATTTTCTTGCGCAGGGTGTTGCGGTTGATGCCGAGCATGTCGGCGGCGCGTGTCTGGTTGCCTTCGGCGCGGTCGAGGATATAGGTCAGCAGGGGTTTTTCCACCACGCTGACCACCATGCTGTAGATCTCGCTCGGCGCTTCGCCATCGAGATCCTTGAAATAACGATTGAGCGACCGCCGCAGACATGCAGCGATTTCGTTTTCTTCCATCATGTTGAAGTTCCCCTTTATGCCGCGAGTCGCGAGGCAGGCGGCATATTCTGCGCGTTATTGTTATCGTGGCTGGATTCGTAGCGCAGGCGGCTGTCGGCGCGTGCCGCCTGGGCAAAGTATTCGTTGACCACGGCAAGCTGTTCGTCCACCGAGTCGAACTGGTTCATGGCGTGGCGGAAAGCGCTGCTGCCGGCAAGCCCGCGGGTGTACCAGGAAATGTGCTTGCGCGCCACGCGCACGCCGGTCACGTCGCCGTAAAACGCGTACAGATCGTGGAGGTGATCGAGCAGCACGGCGTGGATTTCCGCCACTTCGGGCTGCGGCAGATGCTCGCCGCTGGCCAGGTAATGCGCGATTTCGCGGAAGATCCACGGCCGTCCCTGCGCGGCGCGGCCGATCATCACGGCATCGGCGCCGGTGTATTCGAGGACGTATTTGGCCTTTTCCGGCGTGGTGACGTCGCCGTTGGCGATGACCGGAATGCGCGCCTCCGCCTTCACCGCGCGGATGGTGTCGTATTCGGCGTCGCCGCTGTAGCCGCAGGCGCGGGTACGGCCGTGCATGGCCAGCGCCTGCACCCCGGTGCTTTCGGCGATTTTCAGGATATTGAGCGCATTGCGGTGCTCGCGGTCCCAGCCGGTGCGGATCTTCAGGGTCACCGGCACTTCCGGAACGGCCTGGACGACCGCGTCGAGGATGCGCCCGACCAGGGCTTCGTCCTGCAACAGGGCGGAGCCCGCCATCACGTTGCACACCTTCTTCGCCGGGCAGCCCATGTTGATGTCGATGATCTGCGCGCCGCGATCGACGTTGTGGCGCGCGGCATCCGCCATCATCGCCGGGTCGGCCCCGGCGATCTGCACGCTGATCGGGTCGACCTCGCCCTCGTGGTTGGCGCGCCGCGCCGTCTTGGCCGAGCCGTACAGCAGCGAATTCGACGTCACCATCTCGGACACGGCCATCCCCGCGCCCAGTTTCTTGCAAAGCTGGCGAAAAGGCCGGTCGGTCACCCCCGCCATGGGAGCGACGATCAGGCGGTTCTTGAGAAGGTGATGACCGATACGCATAAGAGGGGGCATTTTACCCTCCTCGGAGGCCTCGTCCAAGCCTGAGCATTTTTGCCGCGATGAAGGGGGCATTGTTTGAACCGCTATCCTTGACGTATGCTGCCACCCTGACAAACACAGGGAGGAAAAGCATGAGTTTCATGTCCGAATTCAAGGCCTTCGCGGTCAAGGGCAACGCCATGGACCTGGCGGTCGGCGTCATCATCGGCGCGGCCTTCGGCAAGATCGTCGACTCCATCGTCAACGACCTCATCATGCCGATCGTCGGCGCGGTGTTCGGCGGCTTCGACTTTTCCAACCTGTTCCTGCCGCTGAAGAGCGTGCCGGAAGGCGTGGCGATGACGCTGGTGGAAGTGAAGAAAGCCGGGGTGCCGGTATTCGCCTACGGCAGCTTCCTGACCATCCTGCTGAATTTCATCATCCTGGCGTTCATCGTCTTCGTTCTCGTCAAGCAGATCAACCGGCTGAAGAAGGAAGCGCCGCCTGCTCCCCCCGCCGCCACGCCAGAGGACATCGTGCTGCTGCGCGAGATTCGCGACAGCCTGAAAAAGTAGGGCGCCGAACCGGACCCTGGACAGGACAACGCGGCCGCGCCGGGTTGTCCTTTTTCATGGACGCAGCGATCAGTGCGCGGCCTCCCAGTTGCTGCCCGTGCCGACGCCGACGCGCAGCGGCACCTTGAGCGCGGCGACGTTGCACATGTGCGCGGGCAGTTCGGCGCGCACGCGATCGAGTTCGCGCTCGGGCACTTCGAGGATGAGCTCGTCGTGCACCTGCAATAACAAACGGCTGGCCAGTTTTTCGCGGTCGAGCCAGTCCTGTACCGCGATCATCGCCAGCTTGATCAGGTCGGCGGCGGTGCCCTGCATCGGCGCATTGATGGCGGCGCGCTCGGCGCCCTGGCGGCGCTGCGGGTTCCTGGCGTTGATTTCCGGCAGATACAGGCGGCGGCCGAACACGGTCTCGACGTAGCCCTGGCTGCGCGCCGCCTCGCGCGTGCGCTGCATGTAGTCGGCCACCCCGGGGTAGCGCGCGAAATAGCGGTCGATGTAGGCCTGCGCGGCGGCGCGCTCGAGGTTGAGTTGCGATGCCAGGCCGAACGCCGACATGCCGTAGATCAGGCCGAAGTTGATGACCTTGGCCATGCGCCGCTGGTCGCTGCTCACCTCGGCCAGCGGCACGCCGAACACTTCGGCGGCAGTGGCGGTGTGGATGTCGCGGTCTTCGGCAAAGGCCTTCAGGAGGCCGGCGTCGTCCGACAGGTGCGCCATGATGCGCAGCTCGATCTGCGAATAGTCGGCCGACACCAGCACATGCCCGGGCGGCGCGATGAAGGCTTCGCGGATGCGGCGGCCCTCGGCGGTGCGCGCGGGAATGTTCTGCAGGTTGGGGTCGGCGCTCGCCAGCCGCCCGGTCACCGCGGTCGCCTGCGAATAGCTGGTGTGCACGCGGCCGGTGCGAGGGTTGATCATCTGCGGCAGCTTGTCGGTGTAGGTCGACTTCAGCTTGGCCATGCCGCGGTAATCGAGGATCGCGCGTGCGATCGGGTGGTCGAGCGCCAGTTGCTCCAGCGTGTCCTCGTCGGTGGAGGGGGCGCCGCCGGGGGTTTTCTTGAGCACCGGCAGGCCTTTCTGATTGAAGAGAATGTCGCCGATCTGCTTGGGCGAGCCGAGATTGAACGGCTGTCCGGCTTCCTGATAGGCGCGCTGCTCCAGTTCCAGCATTTTCCTGCCGAGCTCGCCGCTTTGCGTCGCCAATAGACCGCGGTCGAGCAACACGCCGGTGCGTTCCATGCGGAAGAGGATGTCGGCTACCGGCAGTTCGATTCGGCGGTATACGTATTCGAGTTTGGCGGACGCGGCGATCTGGGGGGACAGCACGTCGCGCACCCGCAGCGTGACGTCGGCGTCCTCCGCCGCGTATTCGCCGGCGCGGGAGATGTCGACCTGTTCGAAGCCGATGCGCGCCGCGCCCTTGCCGGTGACGTCGTCGTAGCTGATCGTTTCCAGTCCGAGATGGCGCGTCGCCAGATTGCCGAGCTCGTGCGACTGGTGGGCTTCGAGCACGTAGGACTGCAGCAGCGTGTCGTCCGCCACGCCGCCGAGCGCGATGCCGTAGTTGGCGAAAATGTGGCGGTCGTACTTGAGGTGCTGGCCGATGATCCTGGGTGCCGGGTTTTCCAGCAGCGGCTTCAACCGGGCCAGAACGGCGGCCCGGTCAAGCTGCGCGGGCGCGCCGGCATAGTGATGCGCCAGCGGCACATAGGCCGCTTCGCCATAGTGACCATCAGGGCCAGGCGCGGTGGCGAACGAGATGCCGACCAGTTCGGCCTGCATCGCGTCGAGGCTGGTGGTTTCGGTGTCGAGCGCGAACGCCGGCGCGGCTTCCAGCCGGGCGATCCAGGCGTCGAGCCGGGTTTCATCGAGGAGGGTTTCGTAGTGCGCACGATGCGCGCCGCTCGCGTCCTGCTCGGGCGTCGAGGCCGTGGCGGTGGCGGCAGCGTCGAGCTCGCGCAGCCAGGTGCGGAACTCGTAGCGCTCGAACAGCGTGCGCAGCGCGTCGTGGTCGCGCGGTTTGAGAACGAGATCGTCGAACTCGAAGGGCAGATCGACATCGGTCTTGATGGTGATCAGCGCGCGCGCCTGCGGCAGCCAGTCGCGGGCGGCGCGCAGGTTGTCGCCGACCGTGCCCTTGATGGCGTCGGCATGCGTCAGCAGATTGTCGAGCGTGCCGTATTCGGTCAGCCATTTCACCGCGGTTTTAGGCCCGCATTTGGCGACGCCGGGGACGTTGTCGACGGCGTCGCCGACCAGCGTGAGGTAGTCGATGATGCGTGCCGGCGGCACGCCGAACTTGGCGGCCACCCCGGCCTCGTCGAGCGTTTCCTGGCTCATGGTGTTGACCAGCGTCACATGGTCGTCGACCAGCTGCGCCATGTCCTTGTCGCCGGTGGAGACGATGCTGTGGATGCCCTTGCGCTCGGCGTGATGCACCAGCGTGCCGATGACGTCGTCGGCCTCGACGCCGTCGACGACGACGAGTGGCCAGCCCTCGGCGCGGATCGCCGCGTGCAGCGGCTCGATCTGGCTGGCGAGATCGTCCGGCATCGGCGGGCGGTGCGCCTTGTACGCGGGATACAACGCGTCGCGGAAGGTCTTGCCCTTCGCGTCGAACACGCAGGCGATATAATCGGCCGCATGGTCCTTCCGCAGTTTGTGCAGCATCGCCAGCACGCCCTTGATCGCATTGGTCGGTTCACCCGCCGAATTGCGCAGGTCGGGCAGCGCATGGAATGCGCGGTACAGATAGGACGAGCCGTCTACCAGTAACAGGATTTTGCCGGGCCGGCTTACATTGGAATCGTTCACGAGGCGCTCGAAAATGCATTTGGATAAATTACCCGTCGCGGTCGACCCGGGGCGCGCCGCCGAGATCAATTATTCGGCGCGCGAGTCGTGGCGGATGCTGGGGATTATGGCAGAGTTCGTCGAGGCGACCGAACGCCTGGCGTCGATCCGCCCGGCGGTTTCGATCTTCGGCAGCGCGCGCACGCCGCCCGACCATGCGTACTACATGCTGACCGAGACCATCGCCCGCAAACTGTCCGATGCGGGCTTCTCGGTCATTTCCGGCGGCGGCCCCGGCATCATGGAAGCGGCCAACAAGGGGGCCTATTTCGGCAAGTCGCCCAGCGTCGGCCTCAACATCCAGCTGCCGCACGAACAGAGCGCCAACGCTTACCAGGATATCAGCCAGACCTTTCAGCATTTCTTTGCGCGCAAGGTCATGTTCGTCAAGTTCGCCGCCGCCTACGTCGTCATGCCGGGCGGTTACGGCACGCTGGACGAACTGACCGAAGCGCTCACGCTGGTGCAGACCGGCAAGATCGTGCGTATTCCCATTATTCTGGTGGGCTCGAAGTTCTGGGCGGGGCTGGCCGAGTGGATGAAGAGCCAGCTGGTGGACGAGGGCATGATTTCCCCCGAGGATATCGGACTGATGCATATCCTCGACGACCCCGACGAGGTGGTCGACGCCATCTTCAGCCACTATGAAAAACGCGGTTTCATGCCGTCGCTGGCCGAGCGCGAGATCCAGCTCAACCTGTGAGGGTCGTGCATCGTTCTCAAAGCCTGTCCTACATCGTCTTCCACCGGAGCCCGTCATGCGCTATTCCGTTTTGTTGTTGACCTTGCTGTTGAGCGGCCTGGCCGTTGCGGCCGAGCCGGCCGACCGGCCACCAGGGCTCACGCCCGTTCCGGATGGCCCGCCAGGCCCCGGCGATGCGCCGTCGGTGACGATCAAGCCCAGCAGCCAGGGCGGACGTGTGATTGAATACCGTTCGCACGGCAAGCTCTACATGTTGAAAGTCATTCCCAAGGTCGGCAAGCCGTATTACCTCGTCGATACGAAAGGCGATGGCATGTTCGCCCGCCAGGACAGCCTCGATTCCGGCATGCGGCCACCGATGTGGGTGATCAAGGAATGGTGATCCGGAGGGGCTGAGCCTTTGCAGGCGCGTCGGTTAAAATCGGCTGCATGAATACGCCTTCGAATCAAGATATTCCACGCAAGGTCGCGGCCAGCCAGGGTTTTCAGTGGGTGGCCACGGGCTTTCGTCTGTATCGCAAAACCCCCCTGCTGCTGTCCGCCGCATTCGGCCTGATGTTCGGGGTGGTGATGGTGCTCGGCATCATTCCGCTGGTAGGGGGCGCGTTGTCGGACCTGGCCTCGCCCTTGCTGGTGGCGGGGTTTATGGCGGCCTATCGCACCCTCGACGAGAGCCGCGAACTGGAACTGCCGGATTTTCTGGCGGGTGTGCGTGGGCCGCTGCTTCCACTGACGACGATCGGCGCGGTGCAACTGCTGGGCGCGCTGATCATCGGCCAGATCATGTTCGCCATGGGCTTCGACCCGCGGGCGATCATGGATGCCGCAAAAGGGGGCAGCTCCTCGCCCGCCGAGATGCAGGACGTGATGAACCAGGCCCTGCCCGCGGTGCTCGTCGGGATGGCCTTGTTTGCCCCATTGATCATGGCGACCTGGTTCGCGCCCGCGCTGATTCTGTTCGGCGGCGCCCGGCCGGTGACGGCGCTGCGCGTGAGTCTCAAGGCGGTCGCCAGGAACTGGGCAGCGATGCTGACCAACAGCCTGGCCCTCGGCCTGCTGCTGTTCATCGCTGCGCTGGTGCCCCTGCTGATTGGTCTGCTGGTCGCGATGCCGGTGCTGTTCGGCTCCCTGTATGCCTCGTATCAGGCGATATTCGCGGTGTGGGCGGACGATACGGCGGCGGTTCAGGCCGGCGACAGCCTGGCATAAGCCAGCGCCAGCCATTTCGTTCCGGCGTCGCGGAATTTCACCTGCACGCGCGCATCCGGCCCGCGTCCCTCGAAATCGATGATGATGCCGGTGCCGAACTTGGCGTGGGCGACGCTCTGCCCCACCTTGTAACCGGTGTCGTGGCCCGGGTTGCGGGAAACCGGTGCGCCGTAGCGGCCGGCGGTCTGCTGAACGCCTGACGTGCGTGCGGAATCGCGGCGATTGAGGTTGAGCAACACCTGCTCCGGCAGTTCGTCGAGAAAGCGCGACGGCAGGCCGTAGCGGACCTGGCCGTGCAGCATGCGCGACTGCGCATGCGACAGATACAGGCGCCGTCGCGCGCGGGTGATCGCCACGTACATCAGGCGTCGTTCTTCCTCCAGACCGTTTTCCTCGTTGGCGCTTGTGCCCTTCAGGGTGCTTTGCTCGTGCGGAAACAGGCCTTCCTCCAGCCCGGTGATGAACACGGCGTGAAACTCCAGGCCCTTGGCGGCATGCACCGTCATCAGTTGCAACGCGTCGTGACCGGCGCCGGCCTGATGCTCGCCGGCCTCCAGCGCGGCGTGGGCAAGAAAACGATCCAGTTCGGACGGCGACTCGGTGGCAACGGGCGCATCGGGCGCCGTGTCGGGGCCGGGTGCATCCGGAAGTCCGCCTTCTTCCGAAAACAGCGCGGCGGCATTGATCAATTCGTTGAGGTTTTCCAGGCGGTCGGCGCCTTCCTTGTCGGCGCGGTAGTAGTCCGCCAGCCCGCTGGCCTCGATCACATGGTCGATCGCCTCGGGCAAGGGCAGGTCGCGCGTGCTGGCCTTGATTGCCTCGATCAGCCCGGCGAACCCGGCCACCTTGCCGCCGGAGGTGCAGGCGGCCTGCCACAGGCTGGTGCCCGAGCGTGCGGCCGTGTCGGCCAGCTGTTCCAGGGTGCGGGCGCCGATGCCGCGCGTGGGGAAATTCACCACGCGCAGGAAAGCGCCGTCGTCTTCCGGGTTGGTCAGCAGGCGCAGGTAGGCCAGTGCGTGCTTGATTTCCTGGCGCTCGAAAAAACGCAGCCCGCCATACACGCGATACGGCACGCTGGCGGAGAACAGCGCGTGCTCCAGCACCCGCGACTGCGCGTTGGAACGGTACAAGAGCGCCATGTCGGACAGCGCTATGCCCTCGCGGTTGAGCGTGCGCACCTCGTCCACCACGAAGCTCGCCTCGTCCTGGTCGGAATACGCCTCGAACACGCGGATCGGCTCGCCGTCGCCCTCCGCCGTCCACAGGTTCTTGCCCAGCCGATGCGCATTCTGCGCGATCAGCGTGTTGGCGGCGGTGAGGATGTGGCCGTGGCTGCGGTAGTTCTGCTCCAGTCTGATCACGTTGCCGTGCGCGAACTCGCGCTCGAACTCGGCCATGTTGGCGGTATTGGCGCCACGGAAGGCATAGATCGACTGGTCGTCGTCGCCGACCGCGAACAGCGCGGTGTGCGGGCCGGCGAACAGCTTCAGCCAGCGGTACTGCAGCGTGTTGGTGTCCTGGAATTCGTCGATCAGGATGTGCCGGAAGCGGTCACGGTAGTGTTCCCGCAGCGGCTCGTTGCGGTACAGGAGTTCGTAGGAGCGCAGCAGCAGTTCCGGGAAGTCCGTCACGCCTTCGCGCTGGCATTGCGCGTCGTAGGCTTCGTACAGCTCGGCCATGCGCATCGAGTATTCGTCGAACGCCTCGGCGTCGCGCGCGCGTCGGCCGGCTTCCTTGTGGCCGTTGATGAACCACTGCACCTTCTTCGGTTCGTATTTCTCGGTATCGACGTTCATCGCCTTCATCAGCCGCTTGATCGCCGACAGCTGGTCGGACGAATCGAGGATCTGGAACGACTGCGGCAGGCCGGCTTCGCGCCAGTGCGTGCGCAGCAGCCGATTGGCCAGGCCGTGAAAGGTGCCGACCCACATCCCGCGCGTATTGATCGGCAGCATTGTCGAGATGCGTGTCATCATTTCCTTCGCCGCCTTGTTGGTGAAGGTCACCGCGAGGATGCCGTGCGGCGACACCTGCCCGCCCTGGATCAACCACACGATGCGGGTGGTCAGCACGCGCGTCTTGCCCGAACCGGCGCCCGCCAGGATCAGCGCCGATTCATGCGGCAGCGTCACCGCGGCGCGTTGTTCGGGGTTGAGGTTTTCCAGCAGGGGGAGGGACATACGGCGGTAAAATCGGGCGGTCAATTGGTCATTATAAAGGCCCCATCATGGTGAAAATTCTGTTTTTCGGCGACCTGGTCGAAACCCTCGGCATGGCCTCCGACGAAATCGTCCTGCCGCCCGACGTCACCGACGTCGAGCGGCTGCTGTTCGTGCTGTCCAGGCGCGGCGAGATGTGGAAAAAAATGCTGCTCGGCAATCCCAAGCTGAATATCACGGTGAACAGGCAGTTCGCCGAAAAATCCGCCCCGCTCAGGGACGGCGACGAGGTTGCGCTGGTGGGGTTTGCGGTGGCGTAAGCCATGGCCATGAGGACACGCGATGATTCTCGGTGTCCGGCTTCAAGCTTTCATGGGAGCATCATTTTTCTGTAAGGGCCGCTCGGGATACTGCATCGCGTCGGACAGGCACACTTGCCCGACGTGACCAGACCCCGGACGCTTTCCGTCGCGGGCGCGCCTTTCAGACCGAAATCAGGAGATGAAGTCCCCATGTTCAAACTCAGCCCCGTCGCGCTCGGCTTCAGCCTGGCACTCGCCGCCGCCGCCGCCCAGGCGCAAGACAGCACCGGCCCGCAGAGCTCGCAGACCCCTTATGTCGTTCCCACCGCCCCCGGCTGGGAAGTCGTTTCGCTGCTCACCGTCGGTGACTCCGCCAAGAACGTCGACTACCGCATGGTCGGCATTCCGGACGGCATGGGCGCGCTGCCCGGCAAGTTCGCTGCGAACGGCGGCTATGTCGCCGACAAGGCCTTCATGACCTTCTTCCTCAATCACGAGCTTGGCGCCACCTCGGGCGTGGCGCGCGCCCACGGCGCGACCGGCGCCTTCGTGTCGCAGTGGACCATGCACCTGAACAGCAAGCAGATCATGGCGGGCGAGGACCTCATCACCCAAGTGAAGGACTGGGACAATTTCAACAAGCAGTTCGTCGACACGACCGGCGCGACCCAGTTTGGCCGCTTCTGCTCGGCCGACCTGCCGGCCAAAACGGCTTTCCATAACCCGACGACCGGCCGCGGCTTCGACGGCCTGATCTTCATGAAGGGCGAAGAGGCGGGCAACGAAGGCCGTGCCTATGCCACCATCGTCAGCGGCGACGAAAAGGGCACGAGCTATCAGTTGCCCAGCCTCGGCCGCTTCTCCCGGGAAAACTCGGTCGCCCATCCCAACGCCGGCGACAAGACCCTGGTCGTCGGTCTCGACGACTCCAGCCCTGGCCAGGTCTATCTCTATGTCGGCGACAAGCAGCGTTCCGGCAATCCGGTCGAGCAGGCGGGACTGCAAAACGGCAAGCTCTACGGCATCCGGGTCAATAACGGAGGGGATGGTTATGGCAACGGTCTGGTAAAGCTGGAGACGGGCGCGATCAACGGCAGCTTCGATCTGGTCGATATGTCCGACATCGTGGCGCTCGACAGCGGCGCGCAGTTGCAGATCCAGTCGACGACACGCGACGTCACCGAGTGGGCGCGTCCCGAAGACGGACACTGGGACACCCGGAATCCCAACGTGTTCTACTGGGTAACGACCGGCCGCAGCGGCGCGACCGCCCGCCTGTACAAGTTCAGCTTCGACTCGATCGCAAATCCCACTGGCGGCACGGTCGAGATGGTGCTCGATTCCGCCAGCCTCGTCGGTACCGATGGCCAGGTCGCGCGTTCCTTCGACAACATGACGGTCGACGGCGACGGCAACATCATCATCCAGGAAGATCCGGGCAATAGCGCGTACATCGCCAAGGTCTGGAAATTCAACCCGGCCAGCAAGCAGGCGGTGCAGATTTTCGAGTCCGACCGCAGCCGCTTCCTGCCGGGTGCGCCTGGCTTCCTGACCCAGGACGAGGAGAACTCGGGTGTCATCGACGTCACCGACATCGTCGCCAACGCCAACTGGTACGAACCCGGCCGCCGCTATTACCTCGGCAACATGCAGGCGCACTATGGCCTCCCGGGCGAACTTGTCCAGGGTGGCCAGGTGTACCTGATGGCCTCGCCCAGGACCGGGAATGCCGGAAAAGGCAGGAAGTAAGCGTTGCTCGACGCCCGCCAGGCGGGCGCCGCCTGAAAAGAGAAAGGGCGACCCGCGGGCCGCCCTTTCTGCTGGAGTGCCAGTGCTTACTTGCTCTTGTTCTCGATCATTTCCTGAATGATCGGCGCCAGGATCAGTTCCATGGCGAAGCCCATCTTGGCGCCCGGCACGACGATGGTGTTGCGGCGCGACATGAATGAATTCGGGATCATGTTCAGCAGATAAGGGAAATCGGTGCCCTTGGGTTCGCGGAAACGGATCACGATGAAGCTTTCATCCGGCGTCGGGATGTCGCGCGAGATGAAGGGATTGGAGGTATCGACGGTCGATACGCGCTGGAAGTTGATGTCGGTGCGCGAGAACTGCGGGGTGATGTAGTTCACGTAGTCCGGCATGCGGCGCAGGATGGTATCGACGATGACATCGGCGGAATAGCCGCGCTCGGCGCCGTCGCGGTGGATTTTCTGGATCCATTCGAGGTTGACGATCGGCACCACGCCGATGCCGAGGTCGACATGCTGCGAAACGTCGATGTCGTCGGCTTTCACCAGGCCATGCAGGCCCTCGTAGAACAGCACGTCGGAGCCGGCCGGCACGTCTTCCCACGGGGTGAATTCGCCGGGGTTGAGGCTGGTGTTGAGGCGCTTGTTGTGCTCGGCGGCTTCTTCGTCGCTGTGGATGTAGTAGCGCTTTTTGCCGCCGCCGGTCTTGCCATAGGTCTCGAACAGTTCGGCCAGCTTGTCGAAGCGGTTGGCAGCCGGGCCGAAGTGGCTGAACGACATATTGCCTTCGGCTTCGGCTTTTTTCACGGCTTCCTTGAACTCGATTCGTGACAGGCTATGGAAGCTGTCGCCTTCGATCACGGCCGCGTTGATCTTTTCACGGAAGAAAATATGCTCGAATGCACGTTTGACGGTCGTGGTACCGGCGCCGGATGAACCCGTGACCGCAATGACGGGATGCTTCTTGGACATGCAGGGACTCCCTGGAGAAGTAAGAATGAAAGCGAAACCGCGTTATTTTACCCGCAAGGAGTAGGCCGTGGTAGTAGAAGCCTTGTCCAATGACACATGAGCCTGAAGGTGGTGGCGTAAATCCAAAGTGAGTTGAGCCTGAAGGTGGGTGAATCGGGATCATGGAGACATGATCGTGACGCTTCAAACCCATGCCCTGCAAACCCTGGAACAAGTCCGCGCCTTCATGGCAGGCGCCGGGCCCGTCTCCTTCACCCTGACCGATCGGGATTTGGCCCATGCCTGGATGGGCGATACCCTCAAACGCTTCGGCTACGCCCGTGCATCCAGGGCCGACCGGGGCCTGTTGCGCCGCTACCTGGCCAAGGTCACAGGACGCTCACGCGCCCAGGTGGCCCGC
>Ga0066256_1001024_pt1 | contig 44417 bp, 35 predicted proteins | sample ThiBio_1000_biof_FD_87107 | JGI IMG/M metagenome (GOLD analysis project Ga0066256, IMG submission 87107) | Wastewater bioreactor microbial communities from Cape Town, South Africa - Thiocy_expt_1000_biof (version 2) | ecosystem: Engineered > Bioreactor > Thiocyanate-remediating >... | reverse complement strand
GCTGATCCGGGGCCTGCCTGCTACGGCCGCGGCGGCACGGCGGCGACGCTGACCGATGCCAACGTCGCGCTCGGCTATCTGAGCGAGGAGAACTTCGCAAACAGCGGCATCGCCGTGCAGCGTAGCCGAGCCGAAGCTGCCATCCAGTCGTTGGCGGATCGCCTCGGCACCTCGCTCGAGCGCGCCGCGCGCGGCATCCGCGAGACGGTCAATGAGAACGTTGCACGCGCCTTCCGAGTGCACGCGGGCGAGCTCGGCATCGATTACCGGCGCTACGCGCTGGTCTGCACGGGTGGCTCCGCACCCCTCCATGCGGCCGAGATCGCGCGCACGTTGAGCATCAAGACCGTGGCCTTTCCGTTCGGCGCGGGCGTCTCTTCGGCGTTCGGGCTGTTCGTCGGTCGCGAGGGACTTACGCTGCAGAAGACCAACGCACTGCCCCTCGACACGTTGCCGGAAGGCCGGGTCGGCGCGGAGGTTCGCGCGCTGATCGAGGGCGATGCCAACGCGCGGGCACTCGCAGCCGCAGGAGCCGACGTCGTCCTGACGCTCGGGATGCGCTATGTCGGCCAGGGTTACGAGATCGACGTCGGCATCGACGATATCGCCACCTGCAGCGCAGCTTCCATTCGCGAGGCCTTCCATCGCGCCTATCGCGCTGTGTTCGGGGTGATCTTCCCGGACTACGTCATCGAGATCTTCAATTGGACTGTGCAGATCATGGTGCGCGACAAGCTCTGCGATCTCTCCCGCTTCCGCTATGCCAATGCGGGAACAGGCACTCGCAAGACCAAAGCACCGAGGCGCGTCCTCGACACCGGCACCGCCGAGCTCGCCGTGTTCGATCGCTACGCCCTGCGCCCGGGCGATACGATCGAGGGCGGTGCGCTGATCGAGGAAAACGACCCCACGATCTATCTGCCGCTCTTCGCTCGCGGCCCGGCCCCCGAGAGCTTCGACATCGTCGCCGACACCCAGTCCCGCCGCTGAGGCCATACCGAATGCAAGAAAAGCTCGATTCGATCGACGCAGGGATCATCTGGTCGCGTTTCGTCTCCATCGCCGACGAGATGGTCTCCGCGCTCGTGCGCACGTCGTTCTCCACCATGGTGCGCGAGAGCGGCGACTACTCCTGCATGCTGTTCGACGCGAAGGGCCGGTTCCTTTCGCAAGGAACAGCGAGCGTGCCCTCCTTCACGGGCACCGGGCCGGCGACACTTTCCGGAATGCTGGCGCATATTCCGGCCGACACGCTGGCCGACGGTGACGTGCTCCTCACCAACGACCCGTGGATCGGCACTGGCCACGTCTACGACGTCAACATCGTCAAGCCGATTTTCCGCAATGGCCGCCTCGTTGCCTATGCGCTGTCGGTATCGCATCTGGCAGACATCGGCGGCATCGGCTACGGCACGGGCGCGCGGGACAACTACGAGGAGGGCATTTGCATTCCGCCCGTGAAGCTGTTCGTGCGCGGAGAGCCGAACAAGTTCGTGTTCGACCTCATTGAGGCGAACGTGCGCTTCCGGGATCTGGTCATCGGCGACATCTACTCCAACGTCGCTGCCTGCAACGTCGCGGCGGCAGCCATCGACGATCTGCTCGCCGAATACGGACTGGCCGACACGGTCGCGGCGGCTGACGCGATCTTCGAGCTGACCCACCACGCCATCAGCGATGTGCTGCGCACGCTGCCCCGCGGCGAATTCGCCGGATCGCTGTCGGTCGAGGGCGTCGAGGATGACGCGCTCATCAACCTCGCCGTCCGCATTTCCGTTTCACCGGAAGGCTTCGCGTTCGACTTCCGCGGCACGTCGCCCGTGGTCAATCGCGGGATCAATGTGCCGCTCTGCTACACGCGCGCGTACTGCTACTTCACCTTCAAGACCATTGTCGCGTCGAACATCCCCAACAATCAGGCCGTGCTCGACTTCGTCACCATCGCAGCGCCCGACAACTGCATCCTCAACGCGAAGCGTCCCTACGCCACGGGCGGTCGTCACATCCTCGGCCACTACGTGGCGCCGCTCGTGTTCGGCGCGCTCGCGGATGCCGTCCCGATGCAGGTTCAGGCCGACAGCGGCATGATCTGCCAGATCAACTTCCGCGGCCGCTCGCCCCAGGGGCGCGACTATTCCTACATCCTGTTTACCTCAGGCGGATATGGCGCGTTCGCCGATCTCGACGGGCGTCCGGTGCTGCCCGGGCCATCGAACATGATCGGCATTCCCGTGGAGATCTGGGAGGAGAACACCGGCATCTCGTTCCTGCGCAAGGAATGGCGCATCGACAGCAGCGGTGCAGGCGCCTTCCAGGGTGGTGCGGGGCAGGTGGTCGAGTTGCGCACCGACGCCGGCGCGCCGGTCGATGCTGCCTTCTTCGCCTCGCGGACCAGTCGTCCTGCACGTGGATTTGCGGGCGGCATCGACGGCTCACTGCGCGTGCTGTCACTCGACGGAGGTGCCGTTGCGCCGAAGTCCCGTCGCGACGTGGCGCCCGGATCGGTCATCGTGCTGGAGGAGGCCGGCGGCGGCGGGTTCGGTCCCCCCGAGCGCCGCACTCTGGACCGGATACGCGCTGACCTGGACAGCGGCCTCACGTCGCTCGAGTATGTGCGCAACCACTATCCCGAGCAGGCGCACGCCCTCGAGGCGGAAGCGACGACGGTCGATCGCCGCTGAGCGCCACGCTCACCATCATGCGCGTCGCGATCGGCCGGGCTAGGTGGGATCGCGCGCAACGGGAAACAGCGCGCGAAGGCGCGGGTCGCGAAGCCACAGCCCGCCCCACATGAAAAGCCCGAGATAGAGGCTAAACAGGATGTGGCTGAAGAGCGGGTTGCCCGCCCGGATCTGGGTCGCCATGGCCCCGCCAAGGAGACCCATCATCAGCACGGCGCCGAACGTGCTTGTGCGCGGGATCAGGTACAGTACGAGACAGGCCAGCTCGATAAGGCCGATCATGAATGCATAGCCCGGAGGCCAGCCAAGCGCGGCCATCGTCTCCTCCGCCACCGGAAGGCGAAGGAGTTTGGGCGCGATCGAGGCACCAAGCAGGAACAGCGCGAAAAGCCCAGTAAGAGTGCGACCGGTCCAAAGCATCGCAGGCGTGTTCATGCTCGTCTCCTTGCGTGATCATGATCATCTCTGTCCCCAAGGACGTGACGGATCCTGCCTTTCCGACGTCCCGGCAATTTTTTTCCGCGTCTTCATCTCGCGACGCCCATCGCCTGAACCTGCCGTCGGATCGAACGAAGCGGGCGGGCCAAAATACACACCGAGGGATTGATTAAAATCAGCATACGCAATCTCTGGTTGTCTCGCTGACCGAATCGAGTTCTAATTCCTTACGTCGCGCGAGGCATAGCGCCTGCGCGCGAGGCGGATCGGAAGCCTCTACGGCTTCGGTTAGCCGAAAATCATCCTCCAAAGCAGGGAACTCTCTCATGAAACAAATGCTGAGAGCGGTGGCGCTTGTCTCGCCTCTTCTCATAGCAGGCTCAGTGCAGGCGGCTCAGACGCTGCCGGCTGACCTCGGCGTCTCCATAGAAATCATCGAAGCCTGCACGGTGAGCAACATCGTGCCCATCTCGTTCGGCACGCAGGGAACCCTGGCGGCGATCGTGGACTCGACGGGATCGGTCGACGTGACCTGCCCTGATGAGGTTGCGTACTCCATCGCGCTCGACGCAGGCGGCGGGAGCGGGGCCACGGTGACGACACGCAAGATGACCGGCCCCGAAGACGCGACGATCGACTACACGCTCTATCAGAGTTCCGAGCACTCGACAGTGTGGGGCGATGAGTCCGGGGTGAACCGGAAAACGGCCACCGGCAGCGGTATCGCGCAGACGCACACCATTTACGGCCGCGTTCCCGTCCAGACGACGCCGGCAACAGGCACCTACAGCGATACCGTGACGATCATCGTCCACTACTAAATCTCTAGTCAGCGGAAAGAACGGCATGCAAGCGACGTTCAAAAGCGTGGCCGCACTCGTGTTGCTGTCAGCGTCATCGGCGGCGGAGGCGGCATCGCTCCGCGTCTCGCCTGTGACGCTTGACCTAAGCATGCCGCGCAGCTCCGCCACACTGACTCTACGGAACGATGCGAGCCAACCGCTCGGCGTGCAGATTCGTGTCTTCCGATGGACGCAGAATGGCGGAGCTGACGAATACGAGCCGACGACGGCCGTGGTGGCCAGTCCACCATCGACACGCCTCGCACCAAATAGAGACTATACGGTGCGTGTGGTGCGGACCTCCAAGGCTCCGATCGCGATTGAAGAAAGCTACCGCATCGTCATCGACGAGATCCCCACCAGGCGCGTGCAGCGCTCAGGCACAATCAATCTCGTAGTCCGCCACTCCATTCCGATCTTCTTCCGCAACCCGCAAGCCGACACACCGAAGGTGTCGTGGAGACTTGCTCAGGCAGGCGGCAAGCTCAAACTGGTGGCCCAGAACACCGGCGGCACGCGGCTCAAGCTCGCTGACTTGGTCCTCGAGCAAGGCAATTCGCGGCTCTTCGCCAGGGATGGGCTGGTTGGCTATGTGCTCGCCGGCTCGACAGTGGAGTGGCCAGTCGTTCTGCGCCAGCGCCCTACGGCTGCCGCGGTCACGCTCAGAGCTAAGACGCAGCTCGGCGCGATTCATGAAAACGTGCTTGCTATCAATCGCTGAGCGGCTGGTCGTCGTCGCCCTCGCAGTGTTTGCCGTGTCTGTCGCGGCGAACGCGCAGTCAATGAGATCTATCCCTCGCCCCGACCCAGTTCTGAGCGCGACCGACGAACGCAATCTCTTTCTCGAAGTCGTTATCAACGACTTCCCGACAGGCGTGCTTACAGAGTTCTCCGAGCATCCCGAGCTGGGTTTGACCACAACACCCGAGGAACTCGCCGCTTCCGGCTTGAAGCTGGCGGAGCAGGCCAGGATCGGCGACAACCGGATTGCGCTCCAGCGGCTTCCCGGCGTTTCATACCGAGTAGCTGAGAGCGAGCAGAGGCTCTACATCATCGCTCCTGACGAAACGCGGATCCGCCGCACGCTCGATGCGCGCGCGTCTCGAAGGAATAGAGAACATACCGGCCCTCAAGCGGACTACGGCGCGGTCCTGAACTACTCGCTGTTCGGTGCAACTGGTGCCCTGAGCAACCGCGACTTCGGCCGTCTCGATACGTTCTCCGGCTCCTTCGACCTGCGCGCATTCGGCCCGCTCGGAACACTCAGTCATTCTCTCGTTGCTGGACGGACCTCCTACGACTGGATGGATGACATCGTTCGCCTGAGAACGGCATGGACCTACTCCGATCCCATGCACATGCTGACCTATCGGGCCGGCGATCTGGTCAGCAGCGGTCTCACCTGGACGAGGCCCGTCAACCTCGGCGGCGTGCAGGTGCAGCGAAACTTCGGTCTTCGCAGCGACCTCGTGACAAAGCCGCTGCCCTCATTCGCGGGCTCTGCAGCCGTCCCGACGACCGTTGAAGTCTACTCTCAGAATACCCGCGTGTGGTCGAGTAAAGTCGCGCCAGGCCCCTTCGAGGTCTTCAACCTGCCTGTCATCGGCACGTCGGGCGAAGCGCGCGTGGTCCTCCTGGATAGTCAGGGGCGCGAAATCGAAACGGTGCTCCCCTTCTACAACGCCGACATTCTTCTCCGTGAGGGCCTGTTCGACTTCTCGATCGAAGCCGGATTTCCGAGGCGCAGCATCGGCGTCCTATCCGACGACTATGATGACAGTGCCTTTGCCATTCTGAGCGCCCGCTGCGGGCTCTCGACCGAGCTTCCCCGCGAGGGGCACCTCGAGGCGGGTTCCCAACTCGTCAATGGCGGCATGGGTGCTGCGTTCCTGCTCGGCCGCTATGGGACCGCCTCTCTCTCCCTGTCGGGGAGCGCGCACGACGACCGCGCAGGAGCCCAGGCCGGCGCTGCCGTCACATTGCGCTGGCAGAACTGGTCGCTCTACGGGCGCATCCAGCGGACGTTCGGCGATTACGACGATGTCGCCAGCGTATCCGCACGAAAGGCGTGGGACAGCCGCCACCGCGACTTCATATCGTCTGCCGTGCCCCGCGCCATCGATCAGCTCTCGCTTGGCATCCCGGTGCCGTTCGAGCGCGCGCATCTGCGCGCAGCATACTCCCGTGTGGCACGCGACCTCGAGGACGACACCGAAGTCCTCAGCATCAACTACAGCCAGGAGATATGGGACCGCACGACGTTTCGCGCGACAATGTTCCAGAACCTCAGAGGCGAAAGAGGTCTCGGTCTCTATGCGGGACTGACCATATCGTTCGGAAACGGCATCTCGGCATCCGCCGGCTACGATCATCGATCTGATGGCGGGCGGGCGATGATCGATGTGATGAAATCCGAGAGACCGGACGTCGGCAATGTCAGTTGGCGCGCCCGCGTGATCGAGAGCGACAATCCTCTGCGCTCGGTTTCTGGCGCACACCGCTCGGCCCATGCGCGATTTGAGACCACGGTCACGCAATACGACGACGCGGTTCGTGCCACCGCTTCGGTCGATGGCGCCGTTGTCTTCGCGGGAGGCGGCATCTTCACCGCAAACAGAATTCACGATGCATTTGCGGTCGTGGACGTCGGATCTCCGGACGTCGAGGTTCGGTATCAGAACCGGCCCGTTGGCATGACCGATCGATGGGGCCGGATCCTTGTGCCGAACCTGCAGGCATTCGAGCCCAACGAGATCTCGATCGATCCCTCCAATCTTCCGGTCGACGCGGTCGTGCCGACAACCAAGGAGGTGGTCGTGCCTGCGGGCGGTTCGGGAGTCGTCGTGGGCTTCGGTGTATCTCAGGACGCCAACACTGCGCTCGTCGCGTTCGTCGATCCTCGCGGCGTGCCAATCAAGCCTGGCTCGTCGGTCCAGATCGCCGGTCTGCAGGAAGAATTCATCGTTGGCTATGACGGCGAGGCATTCCTGAGCAATCTGAAAGCGCAAAACAGAGTGACGATCGAGCAGGCAGGCGGCGGGACTTGCGCAGCCGAATTTTCCTACGAGGCCGCCCGCGGCACCCAGGTCAAAATCAATGGGGTCGTATGCCAATGAACACGACACGCTTCGCCGCTATGGTGCTCCTTGCCATCGCCATCGTGGTCTGCGGAACTGGGCAATCATCCGCTCAGAGTTGTGGCGTCACCATCAGCAACATGAACTTCGGCCCAAACATCGACACGCTGTCCAGCAGTCCGGTCGATACCACTGGAGAGCTCCAATTCAGTTGCAGCGGTTGGCCTGCCTCGGAACGGATCCTGATCTGCGTACATCTTGGTGAGGGAAGTGTCTCCTCCGGCGGCGGGGTCCGACGCATGGAGGGCGGCGGCAATCATCTTCTCTATCAGCTTTACCAGAACCCTGAGCGCTCGATCGTCTGGGGTAGCGCGAGCATGGCGGCATCGATCGCCGTAACCGCTGAAGGCACTGGCGCTGTCTCGGGCACGCGCACGATCTACGGCCGTGTTCCCGGCGGCCAGTCCACAGCCGCGGCAACAACCTATTCGTCGACGTTCTCCGGTGCTGACGTCGAAATCCTCTATCGCGCCGAGCCCGTGGGCAACGATTGCGCAACCGGCTCGGGCTCGTCAGGAGGAGCCGCAAACTTTGACGTTGAGGCTACGGTCGCCCAGAACTGCATAGTGAGCACCGCGCCCGTCAATTTCGGCTCGCACGGCGCCTTGAATGCCAACATCGACGCAACTGGCACTGTGTACGTCACCTGCACCCTGGCGACGAACTATGCGATCAGGCTCGACGGAGGAGGTGCCGCCGCCGCACCAACAGCGCGGCGAATGGCCAAAGGATCCGACAGCATCACCTATGGCCTCTACAGGAATATCGCACGCGATCAACCGTGGGGAGATACCGAAGAAACGCGCGCTCACGGCACGGGAAGCGGCAGCGTTCAATCGCATACGGTCTACGGAAGAGTTGCACCACAAACGACGCCGCCGACAGGTGTCTACTCCGACACCGTCGTCGTCATCGTGGACTATTGAGGCGCCGTCGCGCGAGGCCCGAATAACCTTTTCGAACCTCACACGCGCTTGACGAGGCCATCAGGCGAAGCCTGGTAACCGGTCAAAGTCCGTTCCGCAAAGCGCAGGCGCCAGGACAGCATGGCTTGTGCGTAGCGCAGGACCTCGGATGCTCGACTCGGATCGGCCGCAAGAGACGTGAATTGGCCCGGATCCTGAGCCAGGTCGAAGTAGAGGCTCGGCAGTTTGGTGAAGTGAACGTACTTGCCGGCCTCGTCCTCGACGACAGCGAGGCTCGCCTCATCGAGATCGACGCCCAGCACTTCCTCCGGCCGCGACGCGCTCATGAATACATTGCGATAGTCGTACTCGTAGTACACATGGCGCCGCCAGTCAGGCGGTGCGGCGCCTTCACGCACGAACGGCAGCAGCGAACGGCCGTCTACCGTGCGCGGCGTCTCCAGGCCGAGCCAATTCAGTATCGTCGGCATGATGTCGATGGACTCGGTAAAAGAGTCCACGACGGTGCCGCGTGTTGCATCTGCGCTCGCATCGGGATCACGGACGATGAGCGGTATATGGAAGCTCTCGTCGAAGTAGCCGACTTTGCCGAGAATGTAGTGGTCGCCGAGCTGCTCGCCATGATCGCTCGTCAGGATGATGAGCGTATCATCCCACTGCCCGCTATCGCGGAGGAACTGGAGCACGCGGCCGATCTCGGCGTCGCACTCGGAAATCAGGCCGTAGTACGTCGCGCGCATCTGACGGACTTCGCCCACGCTCATCGAGCTGGCGAGCCCTTTGCCGTTCTCGAAGAACCGCCGCTTGTCGATCGAATCCAGGAAGAATCTGAGCAGAGGGTGCTGGCGCGCTTCCTCCTCGGGCGTCGATGCGCGCACGGGCGCCGGCGCATCGTCGATCGAGTACATGTCATGGTAGGGCGCAGGAGCCGCGAACGGCGGATGCGGGCGATAGTAGCCGAGATGCAGAAACCAAGGACGCTTCGCAGCGCCCAGCAGATAGGTGAGCGCCCGCTCGGTGAACCAGCGCGTATCCGAAAGGTGCGCAGGGATGCGCGACGGCTTGCGCGTGGCGCCCAGCTCCTCCTCGGTCACGCCTTCGGGAAGCCAGATGTCGCCCCGGTTCTCTGGAAGCTTGTAGCCCTGGCTCGCCACCCAGGCGAAGTAGCCTTCCATGCGCGGCTCGAAGGCGCCGACCGGCCGCCACCCATGCATGAGATCACCGAGAACGGTGAAGGCCGGATCCATGGCCGGCCATTCGCGCGGATCGGGCGTCGTCGTCGTGTAGCCGACGATGGCGGGATCCCAGCCGCCCTTTCGGACTTCCATCGCCAGATTGGTGTGGCGCGCGTCGAGCGGGATGGTGTTCTGCACGGCGCGGTGGTTCATCGCGTACATGCCGGTCAGGAGCGATGCGCGCGCCGGCCCGCACGGCGAGGTGACCGTGTAGTGCCGCCGGAACGTCACGCTCTCGGCCACCAGCGCATCGATGTTGGGCGTGCGGATCGACTTGTGCCCGGCGGCCTTCAGCGTGTCGCCGCGCCACTGATCGACGACGATGAGAAGGACATTCTTGCGCTTGGGATCGGCAATCGTTGGCATGGAGAGCGGTTCCAGTGGCTGGAGAGCAAGGCCGCGGCCGGGATGGTCCCCGGCCACGGCCTCTCAGATCGTCACTTATTAACTTTCAGATTGTGAGTGCGAAAGTCCATAGCCAGCGTCGGCGAGTACTTCCACTCTAGATCCTTCCGCTTACCGTAGAAAAGCACGGTGCGGTGGAGGACCGTATAGCCCGGGTCGTCGCGCTCGATGATCTCGAGCATGCGCCGGAACATGGCCGGGCGCTTGGTCTGATCGGTCGACGTCTCGAGCTCGGCGCACAGCTTGTTGAACTCGTCGTTCGCCCACTCGCCGACCTGCTGCTGCTGCCCACGCGGGCAATGCTGGGTTACCATCGACGACACGGGATCGTTGAAGGCCGCCGAGTTCGACCAGTCGCGAACGGCGCGCGGGTTATCCTTGGCGAAGATCTGCTGCCAGTTCTCCTTCATCTCGATCCGAACGTTCGCCCCCACGGCACGCCACATTTCCTGCAGGATCTGGGCCGTCGGCACCTGGTTCGCATAATAGTTGTTGAGCACGCGGAAGGGGATCGGCTCGCCGTTGTAGCCGGCTTCCTTCAGCAGCTTCTTGGCGAGATCCGGATTGTACTCCGGGGCCTGCCAGTCCTTGACGAACATGGGGCCGTAGTATTCCCACTGCAGGCCCTGCGGGATCGACGTCCGCCCTGACCAGAGCGTATCGACGATCAGCTTCCGGTCGATGGCCAGGGTGAGAGCGCGGCGGACGCGCGCGTCCTGAAGTTGCGGATGGTTCTTGTCGAACACCACGATGCGATGATTGAGGACGGGACCGCCCACGACTTCGTGCTTCTGGCTCGCCTCGATGGTCTTGATCTGATCGGGCGGGATGTCGGTGACGAAGTCGTACTGACCCGAGATCAGGCCGTTGACGCGCCCGGCAACCTCGGGAACCACAATGAAGCGAACCTCGCGCACGCTCGGCTTGCCGCCCCAGTAGTCGTCGTGGGCTGTGAGGACGAGGACGTTGTCGGGCTTGAACTCCTTGACCTTGAAAGGTCCGGTCGCGACAGGCGCCGACGCGAAGGTCTTCCAGTCGGGAGCTGCGAGAAACGCCTTCTTTGAGACGACGTTCATGCCGGTGCGGGTCAAGCGCCCCTCGAGCGTGACGTCGGGCGTCTTGTTGTGAAAGCGCACGGTATGGCTATCGACGATCTCGATGCGCTCGAAGTCGGGCAGGAGGCGGCGCGCCACGGCGTGCACTTCGGGCGGCGCCGCGGTCGACTGGCCGGCCGTCTGGGAGAAGAGCACCTGCCCCGTCTTGGCGGCTTCACCGGGCTTCGCAAATCCCCACATCCGCTCCGGGCCGAAGGAGAACACGACGTCCTCGGCGGTCATCTCCTCGCCGTTGTGGAACTTGACACCCTTCCTCAGCTTGAACTCGATCGTCTTGTCGTCGATGCGCGTCCAGCTCTCGGCGAGAGCGGGCTGCTGCGACAGATCACCTTGGCGATCCACCTGGATGAGCGTATCGAAGATGCTCGCAAAGATGCGCGAGCCGACATTGGATTGCTCGCGCAGCGTATCGAGAACGCCCGCATTGACGATCTGCTGTACCGCGACGGTGATAACCGGGCGGTCATCGGCGCGCGCCGCCGGCGCAATCGCGCTTAGGCCTGCTGCAGCGACCGCGATGGCGGCGCTCGATCTCGCGCAATGGAAAAGGCTGCGTCTGCCCATCTCTCTTCCTTTCTGGCTTCAATACTCGGGGGCGGCATAGGGACGAACCATCTCAGCGTTGTGACGCTGTGCATTGCGAGCGGCGCTGGTGGTGCCTTCAGCGCAGCGTGGGGTCGAGGCGATCGCGCAGCCAGTCGCCAAGGATGGATACGGAGAGTGTGGTCACGATGATCACGACGGCAGGGGCGAGCAGTATCCAGGCCGCGGTCTGCATGTATTCGCGGCCATATCCGACCATATTGCCGAGGGAAGTGAGCGGAGGCTGCACACCAAGGCCAAGAAACGAGAGACCGGACTCGAGGAGGATCACCTCGGGGAAGTTCAGCGTCATCGAGACGATCAGCGTCGCGGCGATGTTCGGAAGGATATGCCGCCCGTAGATCCGCCATGGACCGGCGCCGAGATCGCGCACCGCAGACGCGTAGCCCTGCTCGTTGGCCGAGATCGCAAGACCGCGCGAGATGCGCGCGATGCGCTCCCAGCTGTGCAAGCCCATCAGGAGCACGAACAGCATGAGAGAATTGCCAAAGAAGGCCAGCACCGCAAGCGCGATGATCAGGAACGGCATGGAAGCCTGCAGATCGATCAGCACCTGCACGAGCTGCTCGACGATGCCTCTGAAGTGCGCCGCGGCGAACCCGAGGAGGACGCCGACGACGGCCGCGATCAGCGTCGAGGCCAGTGCAATCAGCAGCGACACGCGGATCGACTCGATGAGCCGCGAGAGGACATCGCGACCGAGCTCATCGGAACCGAGGATGTGCCGCCAGCTCCCACCCATGAAGACAGGCGGCTGCAGACGGCCGCGCAGGTCGAGCGCCTTGAAGTCATACGGCCGGATGTAGTCGGCAGCGAGGGCGATGATAAGCATCAGGGTGAGCCACGCGATGGCCATCAGAACCATCGGCGGCCACGCATCGAAGAACCGGCGAACAGCCGAGCGTCGGTGCGTGATGCTTTCCGGAAGAGGTCGCGGTTCGGCATCGCGCCGCTGCTGCAGGTCGCTCGGCATCGTTCCCCTCCTCAGGTCTTCCTGCTGCCGCTGCGGCCGCGCAGCCGCGGGTCGATCAGGCCATATGCGATGTCGACAAGAAGGTTCGACGTGACCATGCAGACCGCCACGAGCAGCAGAATGGCCTGCACGATCATGAGGTCGCGGTTGGCAACGGCGGATATCAGCAGGCGCCCGACGCCCGGCCACGAAAACACGCTTTCGACGACGACGGCGCCGGCAATGAGCGAGCCGACCATCAAGCCGACGACTGTGAGAGTCGGGATGGCGGCATTCGGCAGCGCATGACGCCGCACGGCTTTGGGCCAGGGCACGCCCGTGGCGCGCGCCGTGCGGATATACGGTTGGCCCAGAACCTCCAGCATGGCCGAGCGCGTGTAGCGGGCGATGATCGCCGCGCCCGCCGTGCCGAGCGTGACAATCGGGAGAATGGCATGACGCCATGTGTCCTGGCCGCCGGAGGGCAATACGCCGAGGTTCACCGCAAAGATCAGGATGAGAATGAGACCGAGCACGAAGCTCGGCACGGTGTAGCCGGCGACCGAGATCATCATGACCAGGCGATCGAGGAACGAGTTGCGATGGAGGGCCGCGTAGATGCCGGCTGGAATTCCGATGCCGATCTTCAGCAGGAACGCGGGCACGGTCAGCGCGAGCGTGAGCGGAATGCGCTCGACGACGACGTCCCAGGCATCGCGGCCATCGCGCAGGGACTGGCCAAAGTTCCCCTGCAGCAGGTTCCCCAGATAGCCGATGTACTGCTGCCAGACGGACGCATCGAGGCCGTACCGCTCGCGAAATGCCTCGATCGCCTCTGGTGGCGCATCGACGGACATGATGAGCAGTGCCGGATCGCCGGTCGCGGCCAGGATCGTGAACGAGAAGGTCAGCACGAGAAAGATCGTGAAGATCGCGCGCCCGACACGCGTCGCGATGTAGGCCAGCATGAGCGCATCTTCCTCTGAGTTTATGCGGCGCCGCGCGCCGATGTGATGCTTACTCCCGCGCGATGACAGGCGACGTGACGTTGCTCGCCGAACGGGTGCAGCTCCGGCGCCTCGCTGCGGCAGCGGTCGGTCGCGAGCGGGCAGCGCGGGTGAAACGCACAACCCTTGGGAATATCCACGGGACTTGGCGGATCGCCTTCGAGCACGATGCGCTCCTTGCCGCGTGCACGCGGGCTCGGCACGGCCGATATCAAAGCCTGCGAATAGGGATGTGCCGGCGCGCGCATGATCTCCTCGGGCCGCCCGCTCTCCACGATCCGGCCGAGGTACATGACGGCGACTCGGTGGCTGACATGCCGCACGACCTTCAGGTCATGACTGATGAAGAGATAGGCGACACCAAGCTGCTCCTGCAGATCCTTCAGGAGATTGATGACCTGGGCCTGGATGGACACATCGAGCGCTGAAATGGGCTCATCGCACACGAGAAGGCTCGGCCTGAGCATCAAGGCGCGCGCGAGGACGACGCGCTGGCGCTGACCGCCGGACAGCTCATGAGGATAGCGATCGACGCTCGTGCGCGGCAGGCCCACGGCATCGAATAGCGCGAGCATCCGATCGCGACGCTCGACCTTCGTCCCCTCGCCGAATATGTCCAGCGGCTCCATGGCCTGGGTCCCGACTGGCAGACGGCGGTCGAGGGCGCCGAGCGGATCCTGGTAGACCATCTGCATGCGCCGCCGCTGCTCGCGCCATGCGCGCTTGCTGTCGGCGGCCACGGGCTTGCCTTCGAAAACGACCTTGCCCGATGTCGCTGGAATGAGACCGAGGACCAGCTTCGCGGTCGTGGACTTTCCGCAGCCCGACTCGCCGACGAGCCCGAGCGTCTCGCCTGGACGGATATCGAAAGAGACGCCGTCGACGGCCTTGAGCTCGGCTGTCGGCGAGAACCACCCGCCCGTGGTCTTGACCTTGTAGGTTCGGCGCAGCTCGCTCACCGAGATCAGCGGCGCGCTCGTCATGCCAATTCCAAAGAGCGGAGAGCCTCGGGCTTGGCTGTGTGGATCAAGGCGCAGGCCGCTGCATGATCTTGCGCGATCGCGCGCATAGGAGGCACAGTCTCGTCGCAGACCTTCGCGTTCACTTGCGCGCACCGCGGCGCGAACGGACATCCCGGCGGCAATTTGTGAGGCTCCGGGACCTGCCCTGGTATGGCGACCAGACGCTCGAGGGCGCCGTCGATCTCGGGGAGAGCAGCGAGCAGCCCGCGCGTGTAGGGATGGCAGGGCGCATCGAAAATACGGCTGACCGGCGCCGTCTCCACAGGCCGCCCCGCATACATGACCACTACTCGATCCGCGAGCTCCGCAACGATCCCGAGATCATGGCTGATGATCACAAGCCCCATGCCGGTCTCGCGGCGCATCTCCTTGAGCACTTCGAGGATCTGAGCCTGGATGGTGACATCGAGAGCCGTCGTCGGCTCATCGGCAATGAGGAGATCCGGCTCGCCGGCGAGCGCCATGGCGATCATCACCCGCTGGTTCATCCCGCCGGAAAGCTCGTGCGGATACTCCGAAAGCCGCTGCGCGGCGGCCGCGATCTGCACGCGCTCGAGGAGGCGCCGTGCTTCGGCGCTCGCTGAGCGCGCGCTCATGCCGCGATGGAGCACGAGGCTTTCGACCAACTGCTGGCCGATGCGGTGGACAGGATTGAGCGAGGATGTGGGGTCCTGGAAGATCATGGCGACGCGCTTGCCGCGGATCGCGGCCATCTCTCGCTCACCGAGGCCGAGGATCTCACGCCCATCGAGCCGCACGCTGCCAGCGACGCGGGCGCGCGGGCCGAGCAATCCCAAAGCGCCGAGCCACGTGATGCTTTTGCCTGATCCCGACTCGCCGACGATGCCGACCGCTTCGCCCTTCTCGATCTGGAGGTCGAACCCATGCAGGGCTCGCACGTTGGATTGGCCAGTATCGAAGTCAATGGTCAGCCCATTGATGCGAACGAGCGGTTCCCGCATGCCGCCGTACTCCTCAATGTCTCGGACGTTGAGCCGTGTTTGGTGAGCGCGTAACGACCCTGTGCGACATGCGGATGACGGTTCAGTGGTCCGGGCACGCCATGGCGGCGCTGCGTCCGCGCGCCCATGCGACGCTATAGAAGAGCGCGGGAAAAACCCCGGCGTTCTGGTGTCACAAATCCGAAGTAACGCCCGAGTACTGTTCCACAATTTCTAGAGTGGCCTTAGTCAATGGATCGGGTTGTGTGGAACGTTCGGGCGTATCGGTCGTGCAGAGCGCACTAGCTGCCGCCCGTGTCGGAGTCTTGAAGATCTGCCTCGGGCTCTCGGCCGTTCTTGTGCCCGTGGTCCCCGCCGAAGCGCGACAGCTCGCGCAGAATTCCCGTGCTTTTGCCTCTCCCGCGCTCCCGTCCGCTACCTTAGCTCGCGAAAAGGCGTGCGATGAGCCGCGCGTGCAGTTGATGCCCGAGCGGGGCGGGCGCACGCGCATTGCAATCGACACGGCCTGCCGCGCTCAGCAATTCGTCGTGCTCGAATACGCCGGCGTCGTCTTCATCAGATTGCTCGATGCCAACGGCAGCGACCTGTTCGTGCTCGATTGCTTCGCTGGCGAGGTGGAGACCATCGCCATCAAGTTCGAGGACAATACAAAGATCGTGCGACAGCCCGTCGCCGCAGACATGCGCGATGTCTCCAAGGTCGCGATCGTGTGGAGCGACGGGGTGGATCTGGATCTGCATGCTTTCGAGTATGCGGCCGAATTCGGCGGCGCCGGCCACGTCTGGTCGGGGGAGCCCGGCACACAGGAAGAGGCGAGCGCGCGGGCTCTGCGTGACGGGCGCGGACAGGGCTTCATCAGCACCAGCGGCGCAGGTAGCGAGATCGGCATGAATTTCGAAGTCTACACGTTCATGCATCGGCCCGGACAGACGGCCGGAGCCGTCAAGCTCGCCGTCGACTACAAGACGAGAGGCAGCCGCCCGACCGACAAATTCTGCGGCACGGGGACATTGGCGGAAGTTCGCTTCAAGGCCTACGTCATGGAGCGAGGCAGACCGGCGCGCCAACTCGATCTCGCATTCTCCGCCGTGCCGTGCGGCGCGGACCTCAGCGCGAGAGCGCGTTTCAATTCCAGACTCATTCCTGACCTGGCCATCCGAGGATGAGAGGCATGTATGGACGCGTGCTCAAAGCGGCGCTGCTGAGCCTGTGCCTCGGCCTGGTAGCAAGCAAAAACTTGTGCGCACAGGATGCGGCGCGCTTCGGCATTTATGGCTCGAATACGATCGGGGCCCGGCTCATGCCGAACCTGGTCGAAGCCTATGCCGCGTCAGCCGGTGCGAGCACGGCGCGGTCGGCCAGCAACGATCCAGAGCAGGTCGAGCTCAATCTCACCAACCGGACGGGCGCTCCTCTCGCCCTGGTCGACATCCGGTCACATGGCTCGGGCACCGGCATCCCGGCTCTCATTGACGGCAAGGCTTCCATAGCCATGCTGTCCCGCCCCATATCGGAAAAGGAAACGCTGGCTCTCCAGCAGGCCGGCTTGCCGGATCTGCGCAGCGCGGAGTACGCGCACGTCCTCGCCATGGACGGGATCCTCGTCTTCGTCTCTCCAAAGAACCCTTTGGCGACGCTGTCGCTGGATGAAATTGCGGGCATCTTTGCCGGGACGATCCGCGATTGGGGCGCCGTAGGGGGCGTCCCTGGCTCCATCAACGTCTATGCGAGGGACAACAAGTCCGGCACCTTCGATACGTTCAACTCGCTGGTGCTCAGAACCCGCAACCTCGCCCTACGCAAGGACGCAAAACAATTCGAGTCGAGCGAGGAGCTGTCCGACGAAGTCGCCCGCGATCCGAACGGCATTGGGTTCTCGGGTTTTGCTTACCTGCGCAGCGCCAAGGCCCTCGACATCGCCACGGAATGCGGCATCACGAGCAAGCCGACGACCTTCAACGTGAAATCGGAGGAGTATCCGCTCTCGCGCCGGCTGTTCCTTTACACCAAGCCTCTGGCAAACGGCACGGTGCCGGCCAACGTCCTGCGCTATGCGCTATCGATGGACGCCCGTCCGAGCATCCTCGCGGCCGGTTACATCGACCAGGAATTCGAGTGGCTCGACAAGGGCGAACATATGCTGCGCTTCGCCAAATCCTTGGCGCTGAGCGATCCGGACATCGACACCGCCCTTCTGAAGCAACTGGCGGGCGACCTCCAGGCCTACTCGCGCATGTCGACGACGTTCCGCTTCGACTCGAATTCCGCAACACTCGACAACAAGTCCATCGCCGACGTGCAAAGACTGGCGCGCTTCGTGAGATTCCTGGTCGAGACGAGGCAAAGCAGGACAATCATTCTCGCCGGCTTCACGGACTCGGTCGGCGATTTTGCCAGCAACGCTACACTCTCCTTGACACGCGCCGAGCAGGTCAAGGCAGCGGTTATCAAAGCCGCAGGCGTGGCCGTCCCGGCCGAGACAATCATCACGCGCGGCTACAGCAAGCTCCTGCCGACCGCGTGCAATTCCTCCGATGCGGGACGCCACAGCAATCGCCGTGTCGAGAGCTGGTTCAGGTAGCGTCGGGCCTCAGTCAGGTTCGGGGCGATCGCGCCGCATCCGTTCTCATGACCAGATAGCCAGCCCACAACAATAGAGCGCGGCCGCTTCGGCTGGTCAGGCACCTCGATCCGGATGCTCTCGCTTCATGCAGGTAGGCGATAGGCAAACGACGTGCGGGCGCATTCCTTGATCCTGCGCAATCTCAGCAGCCATTGGACTTGGCATTCTTCAAATCGATCGGAACCGCAAGCCAGGCCTGTGACATAGTGAAAAATATCAAGCTGACGTTCATCGCGCTCCTCCTCGCGCTTACGGTTCTGTGGTTGCTGGCGGACACGGTCGCGCCTCAACCGTTCACCTACTTCTCGTTTAGAACCGTCGTGGTGCAGTACACGGGCATCATCGCGATCGTCGCCATGAGCGTCGCGCTGCTGCTCGCTCTTCGCCCGAGATGGATCGAGCCCAAGCTCGATGGGCTCGACAAGATGTACCGGTTGCACAAGTGGCTGGGCGTCACCGCGCTCGTCTTCGGCGTGATCCACTGGTGGTGGGCGCAAGGGACGAAGTGGATGGTCGGCTGGGGCTGGCTCGCAAGGCCGGAGCGCGGACCACCGGCTGGGGCCATGCCAACCTTGGGTCCTGTCGAGAGCTGGCTACGCGCACAGCGGAGCCTGGCTGAGTCTCTCGGCGAGTGGGCGTTCTATGCGGCAGCGGTGCTGATCGCTCTGGCCCTATGGAAGCGGTTTCCCTACCACCTGTTTGCCAAAACCCATAAATGGCTGGCGGCGACGTATCTCGTTTTCGTCTACCACGCCGCCGTCCTTGTGAAGTTCGAATACTGGGCGGAGCCGATCGGCTGGGCGATCGCCGCCTTTCTGCTCGCCGGCACAGTGGCGGCACTAGCGTCCCTGCTCGGTCTCATAGGCTTTGGACGCAAGACGGACGGGAAAGTCGAAACGATCATCCACTATCCGGGCTTGCGCGTGCTCGAGACATCCGTTCGGCTGCTCGATGGATCGTGGTCCGGTCATGCGCCCGGTCAGTTTGCGTTCGTCACGTCCAGGAAGGATGAGGGCGCGCATCCTTACACCATCGCGTCCGCTTGGAATCCTAGCGAACGGCGCATCGTCTTCATTACCAAGGAGCTTGGCGATCACACCAGCCGGCTGAAGGACTACGTGAAAGCAGGCCTGCCCGTGACAGTGGAAGGCCCTTATGGCTGTTTCAATTTTCGTGGCGAGCATCCCCTGCAGATCTGGATCGGAGCCGGTATCGGCATCACGCCTTTCATCGCCCGCATGAAGCATCTGGCCCGTGCACCACGGGCGCAGAAGGTCGTTCTGTTCCATCCAACGGCGGACTTCCAACAGGATGCCATCGACAAACTCACGGCCGATGCGAAGGCCGCGAACGTGGAGCTGCACGTCCTCGTCGATGCAAAAGACGGACTGCTGAGCGGCGAGCGCATCCGAGCAGCCGTGCCGGACTGGCACTCGGCGAGCATCTGGTTCTGCGGTCCGCCCAGGTTCGGCGAAGCTCTGCGCCAGGATTTTGCCAAGCATGGCTTCTCGGCCGCCGATTTTCATCAGGAGCTGTTTGAAATGCGCTGAACCCGCTGACGGCCGCACAGCCGAACGCTGTCAGAACCGGCGCGACCTTATAGTCCGGCGATGCGAGTAGCGGACTTTCGTTCCGCTTAGCGAGGTGCTAGCGCGGAGGCTCAGCATCTTCCCCAAGCAGGAAGGCGGTCACCTCATCGGAGAACTGCTTCCGTCTGCCATTGATGATGACGCTCGCGGGATCGTCGGGATCCCGGTGTGCGGTCGGCATCCCGTGGCTGACGAGAGCGTCGGCGCAGGCCAACCAGTCACCATCCTCGACGGGCTGGTTGAGCGAGGCCCAGCTCAAGGTACCGCACGCATTGTCTCCGAAGCCATGCTCCTCGGTCCACGACGCACCGTGCTCGAGCAGGAAGCGCGCGAGCGCGCCATCGCCGCGAAACACCGCATGATTCAAGGCGCTGGCACTCCAATCGCCACCACGAACAGCAACGGGCCAGCCGAGCTCGATCATCACCCGGACCGGTTCGGCGCGACCGGCAGCCGCCAACTCGGGAAGGAGCTGCAGTTGCGCCTCATTCAGCGCCAGTGGAAGATCGGGCCGTCGCGCCTTGATATGCTGGGCCGCGTCAGCGTCGCCGCGCGCGCACGCGGCCACGAAAAGATCTTCATCCGACACGTCCTCCATCGCACCTGCGTTGCGCAGAACATCGGCAACGTCCGACAACCCGTAACGCAGAGCTTGCGTATACGCGCCGACGCCGTCCCGAGTTTCGACTGACGGATCCACGCCGGCTGCGAGCAATGCCTCGATGTGTGCCGGCGATCGCCGCCGCCTGATCGCCCACAGAAGCAGCCGCCCTTCGCTCAGCTCCCTGGCACCACGTGCGTGCGACAGCAGCAGTCGGAACGTGTCGATGTCATCGAGGTCCAGGGCGCGAAAGAGCGCGTTCGTACCGCTGACGATCGCACCAGCCTCCAGGAGGAGGCGCGTACAGACCGGCGCTTCCAGCGAATGATAAAGCGACTCCCCGTCGTTTGGATCGGCACCCGCCGCGAGCAGGATACGGGTCAGATCCGGATCGTGGTTCTGTCCGGCCGCACCATAGAGCGCTGAGAGCTTGTCGTCTTGCGACGGCGCATTCAGCGACGCGGGCGACCAACGGCTACCCACGGCCTGATTAGGATCCGCACCTTTCTCGAGCAGCAAGTCGATGGTCTCATGCAATCGATCCCTGTATTCCGCCCGGCGCAGCAGGCTCGAATGCGTCGCGGCAACAAGAGGCGGCAGATTGAGCGGGCCTCCCGGTCGATCGACCCACGACGGGTCCACATCGATCTGGCGCCGGATCGCGGCGACGTCTCCGGCAGCACACGCGAGCCATGGATTCTGCGCAATGAGGCTCGGATTGTCGGCAAGCAGCCGAGCCGCTGCACTCGGCCGGGCGCGGTTCGTGCCGCCCGTGATGTCGCCGGCATAAACCAAGCGCGCGAACACAGCCTCGAGCACCGCTGGCTCGGATGCTCGGAGGCGGGTCGCATCGACGAAGCTGCTGAGATCGACCCAGGAAGCAAATCCGTACTCGCGCGCAATGCACGACTGCGCATCATGCAGCCGCAAGCGCAATTGGGCGATCGCCTGATCATCGCGGCCAACTGCTGCCGGCAACGATTTGCGGAAGCGTTCCGTAGCTTCTGGATTGCCGCGCCTGTAGTCCGCCAGCAGCTCTTTCGCCTGGCGCTTCAACTGATCGATGTCGGGCCGGCGGGGAAGCGACTTCATGAGAACCTCCGTGCATCTGACGCCGACGACCCGCAATACGGCTGCACAAAGGTTGGAATTTGTCAGCTTTTCACTGCAAGTGGGCTCTGCCCTTCCCGCGGGTCCGGAAGCGGCTTGCACCGCAACCAGCAGGCTATGAGAGTGATCCCGCGCTGTCAAATATTGCGGAAGCTCGCCATCAAAGCCGTCGCGCTCCACTGTCGCGCCGACCGCAGAAGCTGGATCGCAAACCTCGATGCCGGCTCCTAGGCGAGCTTCGCTGATGTCAGCGCTTCGAAGTCTGACATCCAAGTACGAATGCCCCGGCTGGTTGCCTGATAGGTAGCCGCTCCTGCTGCCTCACCGATCGCCGTATGCAGCCCTGCATAGGGCGCACCGTCGATGCCCGGTGGCGCAGCAATGACGACACAATCGGTTCCGGTTCCTGTTACGGCGACGCCTCCTCGCCGCGCACCAGAGTCGAGGACAGCCGCCGTTCGCGCCTGCACGACAATCGAGAGCGTCTCCAGCATGGCCGCTTCCGATAGCGGCAAGGAGAGATGAAGCATTGTATTTATTGTCCCAGGGAGCCGCACAGGCTCAGCACATCTCCCGCCGACACGCTCACCATTCGACAGCCCGACCGTCGTCAGGCACGTAGCTACTACTCCTTCAATAAGCGACTGCTCAATTTGATGACGACGCACGTCGCGCGAAGTCATGAGGGCGAGCGCGTCCGTGAGATCGCACTCCCCAATGCGGCGCTTCACGTATGCGATGGGATCTACTCCCTCTGGCAGATCGCAATTGCGCACCTGGAGCCAAGCTACATCGCGCGCTTTCTGGAAGCCCGGTCGCGTTATGGACCAGCTCAGCATCTGCTGTGGCTCGCTAAACGATGCCACCAATAGCGGAGGCTTGCATGTAAGTCGGAAAGGAAGTGCCACTCGAAGTGATCCAACGCCGCGATGATCTTTGTTCTCTACAGGCTTGTGCCTAGCACTCGTAGTCTCTGGCAATCCGAGCCAAAACTCAGAGCACCATCGTCGTGAGCACGCCGCGAAGCAAGCCCATTGCAATCTCCTATGCTGGCGCCGAGGCGCGGCTCGGCACTCCGTGTGTGCGAGCCTGTCGCCTGCGCTCAAAAATCGGCTGGGCGGTGGTTTCGGGATGGCGGGGAGCTGACAGGGACTGCCTCCCCCGATACCTCTTCGTCTTGAGGCATGTGACTATTTTGTATCTCGGCTTAGACCCCGATGAGAGCTGAGTGCTTTCAGGTTGACAGTGGGCGTTACTTGAGGCGCATTGGTGAACGTGACGGTGAAGTCACATGCGCGTAAGGCATGTGACTGACAGGGAACACGGTGAGACGCCTGCAACGTCGAAGCCGAGGCTGCGCCCGCAACTGTAAGCGGCGAGTTGACTCCAAAGATGCCACTGATCGTTGGCAACAATGATCGGGAAGGCTGGAGAGCAACGCTAGAGCCGCGAGCCAGGAGACCGACCGGCACGAGTCGCCCATCCTCCGTGCGGGCCGCGCGGTGGAACGGTTACCCGTAGTGGCGACTGATGTGCAACCGATTGGGAGCGACGTCAGCAATGCCCGGGGTCTTCATCTCACTCTGACACGTTGAGATCCTTCTGCTCGTAAGAGCGAGCCCGCATAGAAGGCGCGCCCTTAGCGCGCCCGAGCGGTCGCCTTTTTGCCGCAGGAGATTCTGGGCCTATGAGCGCCGTTGCTTCCGTCATCATTGGCGACGGGGGTAGGGGGAAAATGAGAGGCAAGTATCGTGTCTGCGCTGCTGCGCGGGCGTCTAGCGTATCAGTTGTTGCTCTCGTGGTGGCATGCGCGCTTTTGCCAACCTCTTCGGCCAACGCCCAAGATGTCATTCCCCTCGAGGGGATCGTGATCTACTCGGCCAACCGGACGCCCACCGAGGCTGCCAAGGTCGGCTCATCCGTCGAGGTGATCACCGAAGAGGAGATCAAGGCGCGCGCACAGACCTACGTTAAGGACTACCTCGAGACGCTGCCGGGCGTGAATTTCTCGCAGGCCGGCGGTCCCGGCGGGACTTCTACAATCAGCCTTCGCGGGACGACGGGCGGCTATGTCAAGGTCCTGGTCGACGGCATCGACATCAGCGACCCGTCGAACACCGTGACTGCTGTACACTTCGAGCATCTGCTCGTTGGGGACGTCGCGCGCATCGAGGTTCTGAAGGGCTCGCAAAGCGGCCTCTACGGCGGCGATGCCGTCGGCGGCGTCATCACCATTGAGACGAAAGCTGCCCGTAAGCTCGGCTTCTCGCAGAGTGGTGGCGCAGAGTATGGCGCTTACAATACATGGCGTGGCGCCTATACCGCCGGTTACTTGGCTGCCGATGGCAGCAACATATCGCTCACGGTGCAGGGGGTGAGTACGGACGGCTTTTCGTCCGCAGCCGTTGGCCGAGAGGACGACGGCTACAAGAACCTGACATTCTCCGGTCGCGGCGAATACTACTTGTCGCCGAGCGCCAAAATTTTCTTCGCGGCTCGCTCCATGCGCGCGCGATACGAATACGACGGCTTCCTATCTGTACCACCCTACACGTTTGGCGATGCAAATAACTACGGGACGGTCACCCAGCACGCTGGGCGCGTTGGCACCGAGTTCAAACTGCTCGACGGCGCCTTCACCAACACACTGGCCATTCAGGGCATGCGCATCGAGCGGGATAGGTATGAATGGGATGCGTTTGCTGGAGGTTTCTCGCATGGTTGGTTCGAGGGGGATCGGGTCAAGGGCGAGTACAAGGGTGTTCTGCGCTTCAACGAATCCCTCTCGCTCCTCGCCGGCGCTGACTGGGAGCGGACGGGTGCGAGGACCGAGAACACGGCGGGCCGGAACACAGCCGATGTGAGTGGCGTGTATGCCCAGCTCATGCTCGAGCCGATCGCGGGTCTCGTTCTCACGGCCGGTGGGCGCATCGACGAGCACAGTGCTTTCGGAAACTTCAACACCTATCGCCTGACCGGCGCCTATCTCGTCCCAGGCACGGAAACCAAGTTCCGAGGCAGCATGGGCACCGGCTTCCGTGCCCCGAGCCTTGATGAGTTGTACGGGTCATACAGTTTTGCGCCCGAGTACGGGAACCCCAATCTTCTCCCTGAGGAAAGCGAGAGCTGGGATGCTGGCGTCGAGCAGGGCTTCCTCAATGGGCGTTTCAAAGTTGGGGCCACCTACTTCGAGATCGATACCCTCAATCTCATCACGTACAGGCCGACCTGCGGACCTCCCGGTGTGATCTGCCTGTACAATGCACCCGGCATAACCCATCGCCAGGGCGTTGAACTCTCGGGGGGCGCAAAAATCTCGTCCGGCATTACAGTGACGGCCGGCTACACCTACACCGATACGGAAAGAGCTGATGGCGCTCGGCTTGCACGCGTGCCGCGGCATGCGCTTGCCTTGGGTCTCAATCTCAAGCCGATGGACAAGGTCGAAGCCAATGTCCTCGTCAGATACGTTGCTGGCACGCTCGACGGCGGCAGCGAGCTCGACGACTATTGGTTGGTCAATGCCAAGGTTGCCTATGAATTCAGCCCTGGCTGGAAGGCCTACATTCGCGGCGAGAACCTGTTGGATGAGAAGTATCAAACGGTTCTCGGATACGGCACGCCTGGGCTCTCAGTTTACGGCGGTATTCAGTTTGCGCTGCCGAACAACTAGGATGGTTTGAAGGGCCATCTGCAGGTGGATTTGACCGGTGGATCCCCGATCCGCCGGTCAATGTGCGTTAGACTTGCGCCGTCTTTGGAATTGAAACGGACTGCATGACGATGTCGCGCGACTGGGACGCAGTCGTCCTCGCTGTTCAACCAAGTGGGCAATCGCTTGCCGGGGCGCAGGACGATTTACGACCTGTCATTCCGCCTTCCACAGAAGAAGGCGGCCTGCTGCGCGCAGTGTTCAAGTGTGTAAGCTTCGCCAGCTCTCTGGCACTGCATGTCGGAGCTGCCGCGGCGATGCTCGTCTGGTTCGAGCCCAAACCCGGAGCCATCTCCGTCCCCACAGACGCCATCACGGTCGAGATCATCGCGAGTGATGTCATCGAGGCCATGGAACTCGCACCGCTGACTGCGACGTCAGCGACAGCAAGCGCTCCCGACGTCCAGGCCGGGAGCACGCATGAGGCCCTGGCCAAGCAACAATCAGACAAGATCACACCCGCAGCGGCCGAGCCGGCGAAGGAGACTGCCGAGGAGGCGGATCCTAAGCCTCCGCAAGAGACAGAGCCAGTACGCGCGGCTGTCTCTCACGAGGCGGAACCGCTCGATGAAGTGCCCAAGGCCCCCGAGCAAGCTGCAGCGCGAGAGCAAGTCACAGCGAAGCTCGATGAGGCGCTGGAGAAGGTCGTGCCAAGCGGAGAGGAAGCGCCAGCCAATCCCCCTGACTTGCCCGAACAGCTCCAGCCGAAGGAGAGCCGCGAAGATGACAGTCCCGCTGCTGTGATGCCATCTCACAAGCCGCCACCGCAAAAAGACGCGAAGGAAAAAACAGCGCAAAGCAAACGGGCAGCTAGCGCGCCGTCACGCAAGGGGGGCGATCCGTCGCGCGGGACACGAACCTCGAAGGCCAATCCTTCACGCGCCTCTGCCAGCGCAGGCGCAACCATCAACTACACTGCAATCGTCCGCGCCCGCGTGGCGTCCCGCCGTCCTCCTGGACAGGGGCACAGTGGTACCGCGCTCGTTATCTTTGGCATATCGCCGTCGGGGGGGCTTATCTTTGCGAACATCGCAAGTTCATCGGGCGATCCGAACCTAGATCGGAGCGCCTTGGCCGCTGTTCGTAGTGCGGCACCCTTTCCCCCGCCGCCAACGGGAGTACGGAAGTGGACGTTCAGCTTTCCGTTCCATTTTAGATGAGAGCAGAACGCGATGATCGATAACTGGGTGCGCCTTCCCTGCCCGAACCCGTCAGCCCAAGATGCAGCGGTCGCCGAGGCTCGCCAGAACCAATTGACGAAGCCGCGCGGCGCCCTGGGCCTGCTCGAGAAGGTAGCCATCAATCTGGCCGCTCTGCAATCAACCGAGCGCCCGAGCGCCGATCGTGTGCGCATTGTAGTTTTTGCCGGCGATCACGGCGTCACGGCGCAAGGTGTCTCGGCCTATCCCGCAGCCGTAACGGTGGAGATGCTTCGCAATTTCGTCAGAGGTGGCGCGGCCATATCAGTGCTGGCGCGCGAGATCGGCGCTCCGCTCGAGGTCGTAGACGTCGGAACTCGCGCCCCCGAGCCGATCACCGGCGTAACGACGGACAAGCCGCGCTGTGGCACACGCGACTTCTCTCTTGAAGCAGCAATGACGGCGGAGGAGGTGGCCGCATCACTTACCAGCGGTCGCCGTGCTGTCGAGCGCGCCGCGGCGGCAGGTGCCGATATTCTCATCCTTGGCGAGATGGGCATCGGCAATACGACGTCGGCAACAGCCATTGCTGCAGCCCTGCTTGCGCTGCCGCCTTCCGCATTGACCGGAGCGGGCACCGGTCTCGATGATGTGGGCATCCGCCACAAGGCCAACGTGGTGGCGCGGGCCGTGAGACGTCATGGCTTGCTGGAAGGAAACGCTGATCCACTCGACGTGCTGGTGCGCGTCGGTGGATTTGAGATCGCAGCGCTGACAGGGGCGCTCATCGCTTCTGCGCAGGCGAAAGTACCCGTGCTCGTCGACGGCTTCATCGTCTCTGTGGCTGCCTTGCTGGCCGTTCGCCTGAATCCGAGTTGTCGGCCATGGCTCCTGTTTTCGCATCGCTCATCGGAAACCGGACATCAGCACGTATTGTCCGCCCTTAGTGCAGAGCCTCTTCTCGATCTCAAAATGAGATTGGGCGAAGGATCGGGAGCTGCGCTCGTGTTACCTGTCATTCGACTAGCCTGCGCGCTTCACAATCAGATGGCGACATTCGAGGAAGCGAGTGTATCGGATGCCATGTGATGCCGCTCATTGATCTTATCCGACATGGTGAAGTGGAAGAGCGAGGCTTGCTTCTCGGTCGGACTGACACTGCATTGTCGACACGCGGGTGGGACCAGTTTGAGCAGCAGACAGCCAATCGAACGTGGGCCTCAATCAGGACTTCGCCACTGCGTCGTGCACGCGAGCCCGCAGAAAAGCTCGCCGCACTCCTCGAGCTGCCCATCGCGATTGACGGGGACTGGGCAGAGATGGACTTCGGCGCCTGGGATGGCCGTTCGATATTGGAACTGCGCACGGATGCTCGTATTGCCGAGCAGCTCGACGCGCTCTACCGATCCTCGGATGCAGGCCGTGCGCCGGATGGGGAGAGCTGCTCGGACCTGCGGCTGCGCATTCGACGGGCTCTCACTGCATTGGCTGAAGCGCCGGCGTCGGATCGCATTCTCGTCGCTACTCATGGAGGACCGATCCGAGCGGCGATCTCGATTGCCTGCGATATCGCCTTCGAGCGGACCTGGGCCTTTCGGATCGACTACGGAACGCGCGTTACGCTCGCCCTGGGGCGTGCCGCAAACGGCTCTACATGGGGTGAAATCATAGAGGTTGCCCAGCCATGAACGTGCGCGGCCTCACACTTGCCCTGCAGTTCCTGACGCGCCTGCCGACGCCACAAGTCGAGGACTTTCGCGCTGAAGATCTATCGCGCTCGGCTGATTGGTTTCCGCTGGTGGGACTGCTGATTGGCGGATGCGTGGCCGCCGGCGTGTGGGCAGGAGGCCATGCCACCCCGTGGCTTGGCGCGCTCGTGGGCCTCGTCACCTGGGTCTGGATCACTGGCGCTCTGCATATCGACGGACTAGGTGACGTCGCCGATGCGCTTGCAGCAGCACACCGCACCCCGGAGCGCTTCCTCGAGGTTCTGCGTGACCCGCATATTGGTGCGTTCGGCGCCATCGCAATCGTCCTGCTGCTCATGGCAAAGCTCGTGCTCCTGGCCGAGATCTCGCATTCCTCAACGCTCGTCGCTCTCGTGCTCGTGCCGGCATGGGCTCGCTGGGGAACGCTCGTGTGGAGCTCCACCGTGCCGCCTTTGGCGAGCGGAACGGGCGAGCGGTTCTCGTGGCGCATCAGCCAACTCAGCACGATCGCGCAGGGGATTGGGCTTGCGTTGCTCAGCATCTGGCTGGCCCCGGCCCTGCTTTCGGCGCTGATCGTTGTCCCGGCGCTGAGCCTGTACTGGCGAATGCGCCTCGGTGGCATCACGGGCGACTGCCTGGGCGCCAGCGTCGAGGTGACCGAAGCTCTGCTTCTGGTCGGAGTTGTGCTTGCAGCATCAAAAACCCTGTAAATATGCGATCGGGCACACGCCCGCTCGCACCCACTCGCGCGACCAATGGAGATGGATATAGACATGGCTCAGCGGGAACTTGGCATGGAGCGGCGCCTGCTCTGGATCGGTCTGCTGACGGCGGCGAGCGTGGTGATGAGTGGCGTGTATGCCTGCGCGACGCCCTTCGCGGCTCTGGGCGCGTTGGCTGCTCTCGACAGCAACCGATGGGATGGTCTCCTGCTGATCGCCGTTGTGTGGCTGGCCAACCAAATCGTCGGTTTCGGCTTCCTCGGCTATCCGCACGAGCTTCAGGCATATGGATGGGGAATTGCTATCTTGTCAGCGGCAGTCATTGGCTTCCTGGCCGCGCGCGCACTCGTCACGGCGCTCGTACCGGTGAACGCACTGGCGACCGTCGGCGGCGCCTTCCTGATCGCCTTCGTCGGCTATCAGCTCGGGCTCTACGCGGCCACGTTTGTGCTGCCGAGCAGCTCCGGCGCATTCAGCTATGCCGTCGTGCGCTATGTGGCGACCGTCAACGCGGTCGCCTTCATCGCGCTCCTGGCACTTCACTGGCTGGCATCGATGGTTGGCCTTGTACGGCCGAACACCGTGGAAGCCCGGCTCGTCGCCGCCGGCTGATCACACGGCTAGGCCGGCGGCGGGCCTGGATAGAATATTGCGACTGGCGCTGCGTAGTCCGGCAGCGCCAGTGCGCTTGGAAGCTCTTCCCCCGATGCGAGAAACTGCGGAAGAAAATGCGTGTGCGCCCCGGCTGGCGATTTCCCACCCGGCGGCGGGATAGGCGAGAATACCTCTATCCGTGCAAGCTGCGACTCCACTACGCGCGCCGGGCTTTCGGCGAGGATTGCCGCACCCGCCCTGCTGAAGACGTCCCCCCAAGGCAGCCCAGCAAGCTGATTTAGCCGCATGAACAGTTCTGCGTTGCCGGTTCGGATGCAGAAACGGCTGAAGCGGCGACCGAGGCCGAAATCGAACAGCAGCTCGCGGCTGTGCCGTGCATCGATCGCATTCTGATCCGGCCCGAGCGGCGTGAACTGGCTCAGCGGCGCATCGTTGGCACGCGCGCGAGAGAATCCGATCACGATCGGACCACCTTGCTCGAAAGCGAATGCCCGCAGCCGATCGGATGCGCGCAGACGAAGGAGCGCGTCATCGGCGCGGCCAATGAGCTCGTCAGCGCCGATATGAACGGTCAGGTCCCGGCCGGGCCCGCACGGGAATTCTGCAATCGCGCCGGGCATTCCCGTGACCCATGTCCCCTGCTGGTCAATGATGGTACGCGCGGCCCACTCGATGATTTCGCTGCCTGTCCAAGGCATGAGCCGAATGCGCAGCGACAGTGACGCTACGCGCTCGGGCAGCTTCTGCCAGATCGCGTCGCGGCCCTGCTCATCCAGGGAGCTCCAGGAGGCAATCTCAGCGCCGGAGCGAGCACAGCCGAGGCAGAGACCGGTCGCCTCGTCCAGCTTGCAGACGCCGATACAGGGAGAGTGGCGCTGGCGCGTAGGGAGTGCAGCAGATGTCGTCATAGTGCATCTCACGCACAACAATGATGCCGCGACAAGGCCTGTGTGCGGCCTACGCGGTCCCTATAGTATGCAGGGCATCTTCCAGACGCCGCCATGCGCGCTCGTCCGCGGGGAGGCCGAACCGAAGCCACGTCGGGTGTCCGCGGAACTGCCGCATGTGAATGCCGTGCTGCCCGAGGGTAGCAGCCAACTCTGCAGCAGCCTGATGCTCGAACAGCCGGAACAGCAACGTGCCGCCAATGAGTGCGCATCCGCAGGCTAAAAGCAGAGCGTCGAGGCGACGTTGGTCCTCCTGCAGACGGTGGACGGCGGCCTTGAGCCATTGGTCATCGGCGAGCGCCACTGTACCGATGTGGAGCGCAGGTCCCGAGACGGCCCATGGCCCGAGATAGTCGCGCAGGCGAGCGGCGATGAGCGGCTGCGAGATCGCGAAGCCAAGGCGCAGGCCAGCCAGGCCGTACATTTTTCCGAACGAGCGGAGGACGATTGTCGCGTTCGGAATGTCGGCAACGAGGCTCGCCTCCGCAGGCAGGACGTCCGCGAAAGCCTCATCGACGACAAGGAGGCCGCCACGGGAGTCGAGTTCGCGCGCAAGCGCGTGGAGCAAGGGCCGCGGAATAAGCCGACCTGTAGGATTATTGGGATTGACCAGCACGACGACGCGCGCCCCGCCAATGGAGCTGAGGTCCGGCACCTCGCGGACGTCGTGCCCCTCGCGGCGCCATGCAACGGCGTGCTCGGCATAAGTCGGCGCGAGCACGGCAACATCACTCCGATCCACGAGCCGCGGCAGGATCTGGATGAGCGCTTGAGCGCCCGGCGCGGAAACGATCATGCCAGGATCGCCCGCGCCGTAGCGGTGCGCGGCCGCCGCCCTCAACGCCAGCTCCTCGGAAGCGAGCGGAAGGCGCGACCAGCCCATGGGCGGCACATCAGGCAATGGATAGGGAATGGGATTGATGCCTGTCGACAGGTCGATCCAGGGTTCTGGCGCATGAGGCCAGCGGGCGCGGGCACTATCGAGATCGCCGCCATGCGGGACCGGTTCCGGCAACGCGCGAGACATGCTAGCTCCGGCGCGCCCGTCCGGGCACAGGATAGACAGCCATGTTTTTCACGCTCGCCCTCACGTCTCTCATTTTGGAAGCTGCGGTCGGATACCCGCAATCCCTGTACCGGCGGATCGGCCATCCCCTTGGTTGTGGCGGCCATTTGATAGCATGGTGCGATACCCGCTGGAACAAGACGCAGGACGCATTTGCCACAAGGCGCCTCTGGGGCGTCGTGACGCTCGCCCTTTGCTTGGCCGTCGTATTCGTTGCGAGCATGGCTTGCGTGCTTGCCGTCGGCAACGCCATCGCATGGCCGGTCAATCTCATCCTGCTGGCTTTCCTGGCGAGTTCGCTGATCGCACAGCGCAGCCTCCATGATCACGTCGCAGCAGTCGCCGTGGCTTTGGAGCAGCACGGCCTCGATGATGCCCGTAAAGCCGTCTCGATGATCGTCGGGCGGGACCCTGCTTCGCTCGACACACACGCCGTGAGCCGCGCGGCGATCGAGAGCCTTTCGGAGAACTTCTCCGATGGCATTGTCGCCCCCACTTTCTGGCTTGTCCTGGGAGGATTGCCCGGCGTGGCGCTGTACAAGGCGGTCAACACCGCCGACAGCATGATCGGGCACAAGAGCGACCGCTATCGCGCCTTTGGCTGGGCCGCCGCGCGCCTTGATGATCTGATCAATCTTCCTGCTTCGCGTCTCTCGGCGTTTTGGATCGTGCTTGCAGCTTGCCTTCTGCGCGATACGAGCGGTCCGGCTTCACTCAAGGCCGTGCTCAGGGATGCGTCGGCTCATCGCTCACCAAACGCAGGCTGGCCCGAGTCTGCAATGGCAGGCGCGCTCGGCCTAAAGCTCGCAGGGCCGCGTGTGTACGCGGGCGTGAAGGTGGAGGATCACTGGATGGGTGATGGTCGCGCCGAAGCGCAGGCCGCCGATATTCGTCGCGCACTCAGCGTCTATCGGCTCGCCTGCTTGCTACAGGTAGGTGTAATCGCGGCACTGGCGATGTTGTTCAGCACCTGATCGCGGCAATGCGCCTCCGGGTACGGTGCGATACCTTGAACCATGATGGCCTTGGCCGGCATGGCGCCAGCTATTTCAGAAGAAGGGGCAAGCCGGCGACCACCAGCACGGCGCGATCCGCGATCTGTGCCACGCGTTGGTTCAACCGCCCTTGCTCATCTCGAAAGCGCCGCCCGAGAGGCGTCTCGGGCACAATACCGAAGCCGACCTCGTTCGAAACCACCACGAGCGGCCCTGGCGCCTTCTCGAGAGCCGCTACGAGCCGATTGCTTGCCGCATCCAAATCGAGGTCGGCGAGCAGACAGTTGCTGAGCCAGAGAGTAAGGCAGTCAACCAAGATCGGACGGCGCAAGTGCTCGAGACTTTGCAGCACTTCCGGCAGATCGCGGGGCGCATCCACAGTCTGCCATCGATCATCTCGTCGGCCGCGATGATGAGCTATGCGCTCGCGCATTTCATCATCCAAGGCCTCTCCCGTCGCGACATAAATCCACGGCGAGGGCAGTTCACTCACGATGGACTCGGCATATCGGCTCTTCCCCGAGCGTGCTCCGCCAAGAACGATCGTCAGGCGATGATGCTTGGACATGGGACGGATCAGGGCTCAACCTTGAGAGACGACCATCCATGTATACGGGATCTGTCGCGCCCAGTCAGGTCGAACTGGGCATGATGTGGGCTGGCGAAGTCCCCGGGCGCTGACGGGAGCCACTCCCGCGCTCGCGCGAGCGCGACAGACGTCGATCCGTGCCGCGCGCATTCGTCTCAGGCATCGGCTTACCGGCTCGATCACCGTTCGAGCCACGCGAAGGCGCGCTCGAGGTACGCCTTGCCGTCGCAAATCACGGGCGTTCCATGCGCCATCAGCACCTTTCTTGTCGGCCACGCGAGAATGCGCGCGAGAGACGCCCGCGCCGCGCGCCGGTCGGTGAACGCAATCCGAAACTTTCGTGGCACGGACGGCTCGGGCTCGAGCATCAGATCCCACTTGGCGAGCGCGGCCCGCCAGCCGGAGAACCAGCGCGGGGGAAACTGCTGGAGAAGATCCGTAAAGAGAACCGTCCCGCTTCTGGCGTGAAAGAAGACGATCTCCGTCGTGATGCGGTTGCCGTGCATCGCGACCTGATCGATATCCGCGCACCAGTCGTGATCCTCGGCTCGCCCGAGGTCGCAATCGAAGGCGATGTCCTTGCGCTTCTGCCGCAAGCCGGGCGGCGCGTACAGCTTGGCATGTGGGTAGGCGCGCTTCCAGTCAGGAACGAACACGTGATGGAGCGAATTGGGAGCGACGATGTGGCGGACCGGGCCTAGGATATCGACGGCCGCACCGAGGCTCTGCGTGAGCGCAACCGGTGACCAAATGAAGAGACCGCCGTCGGACAGCCGGATGATGGCCATACGCGTCGGATAGCGAAAGCCGACGACCGCCACTTCGGGCCCATCGGCAATCCAGATCTCGTCGTCAAAGGGCGTCAGCATCGCTCATCCTGGTGGGAGGCACCAAATCTCTATCGCGCGAGCGCCCGCTGCAGAACCGGCATCACCCGCCGGTCGTCGCAGTGCGCCACATTGAAGCGCATGAAATCACCCGCGGACTGCGAAGCACTAAAGACATTTCCGGGCGCGAGCACGACGTTCTCTGCGAGAGCCGACCGCGCCACGTCGGCCGAATCGCGCCCCTCTGGAAGACGGCACCACAAATAGAAGCCGCCGCGCGGCATCAGCCATGGCTCGATACCCAAACGCTGAAGCTTCTCGGCGGCGTTGCGCCGCGACCGCGCCAGGCGGCGGCGCAGCTCGTCCATATGCTTGCGGTAGCTGCCGCCGACGAGAACGGATGCAATGATCTCGGTGGCGACCGGACTCGGCCCGCCAAAACTGGTTGCGACCTGGAGGTCGACGAGATCGGCGACCCACTCCGGCCGGGCGGCGATGTACCCGCAGCGTAGGGAGGCGGACAGCGTCTTGGAAAAGCTGCCAATGCGGATGACGCGCCTGAGCCCGTCGAGGACGGCCAGCCGCGCCGAGGGCTCGGGCTCGAAATCGGCGAAGATGTCGTCCTCGACGATCGTCAGGTCGTGGGCGGCGGCGGCCGTCAGCAAACGATGCGCAGCGCGGGCCGACAGCGTTGCACCGGTCGGGTTATGTAGCGCCGAGTTGGTGATGTAGAGGCGCGGTCGCTCGGCGGCGAGGACGGCTTCGAAGCGATCGATGTCCGGTCCCGAAGCGGTGTAGGGCACACCGACGATCTTCACCTGATGCGCGCGCAGCAACGCCCGAAAGTTGAAATAGCAGGGATCGTCCACCACGACCGTGTCGCCGGGGCGAAGCAGAAAGCGGCAGATGAGGTCGATGGCCTGCGTGCCGGAAGCCGTCAGCAACAGTTGATCGGCGGACACGTCGAGCCCGTCCTCGGCAAAGCGCCCCATCAGGAGACGCCGGAGCACGAGCGAGCCGCGCGTCGCGCCATAGTCGGCGAGCACGGCGGGCTCGGCCCGCGCGAGGGCGCGCATCGCGCGGCGCAGGGCGTCGACCGGCATCCAGTCGGCCGGCAGCCAGCCGCAGCCCGGCTTCGGCATCGCCGCGTCGGTGTCGAGCGATTGGCGGGAAACCCAGAACGGATCGACGGCGCGATCCATCGGCGGCCGGTCGTCGGCCAGAGACAGCGGCGGAAGAGCAGCGGAGGACACGTAGAAGCCGGAGCCGCGCCGGGCCCGGACCAGGCCCTCGGCCACCAGGCGGTCATAGGCCTCCACCACGGTCGAGGGCGAGACGCGCATAGTCGCCGCGAAGCTGCGGATCGACGGCAGGCGGTCGCCGGCCGTGAGCGCGCGGCTCGCCACTTTGGCGCGGATCGCCCGCATCACGCCGGCGGTTCGCGTCGTCTCCTCGACTTCGGGTTTTCTCAAAGCGTATGGCTTTCTTCAGGCATACAGTTTGGTGATATTGTACTGATCTGTAGCTCCCATGGCTATCAGGAGCCGCCTATTCTCGCGCCGAAAAAGCGAGGGGCCATGGACGAGCTCAAGACATCGATCGGAGCTTGGGGCAACGGCCTCCTGGGCGTGATCATTTTCAGCGGATCTCTGCCAGCGACGCGTGTCGCCGTGGCCGGGTTCTCTCCGCTGTTCCTGACGTCCGCACGGGCCATCATCGCTGCGCTCCTCGCGGCGGCCCTGCTCGTGCTGTTGCGCCAGCCGTGCCCCGAACAGCGCGACCTCGGCTCGCTGGCGATCGTGGCCCTCGGCGTCGTCATCGGTTTTCCGCTGCTGACGGCTCTGGCCCTTCAACACATCACGTCCGCCCGCTCGATCGTCTTCATTGGCCTGCTGCCACTCGCGACTGCCGTTTTCGGCGTCCTGCGCGGCGGCGAACGGCCGAGGCCGGTCTTCTGGCTGTTTGCCTGTCTGGGGAGCGCCACCGTCGCCGCCTTTGCGTTCTCCAGCGATGGATCGGGCGCGTTGATCGGCGATCTTCTGATGATCGCCGCCATCATTCTCTGCGGCCTTGGCTATGCGGACGGGGCGGTGCTCTCCCGGCGGCTCGGGGGCTGGCAGGTTATCTCGTGGGCACTGGTCCTCGCCGCACCGCTGATGTTGCTGCTGACGCTCATGACGCTGCCCACGTCATGGCAGGGCATCGGCGTTCCTGCGTGGCTCAGCCTCGCTTATGTGTCGGTCTTCAGCATGCTGGTCGGCTTCGTGTTCTGGTACCGGGGGCTGGCGCTCGGTGGCATCGCAGCCGTCGGCCAACTGCAATTGCTGCAACCGTTCTTCGGCCTGGCTCTCGCCGGCCTGCTGCTCGGCGAGCCGGTTGCCTGGACCATGATCGCGGCGACAGGGCTCGTCGTCATGTTCGTGGCCTTCGCCCGGAGGTTCGCCTGAGAAGCGGTTGGCGCCGCGTCGGCATCCAGCCATCACCCGTCGCCGGGCACGCTCTGCAGTGGGGGCCACAGCATCTGCTTGTCGGGCAGGATGGGAGCGTTGGTGACAACATTTGCGATTTCGGCGGCCGCGCGCTTGAGCCGCTTGGCAGCGCGCTTTGCGAATGCGGCCGTGCCGTCGATCGCCTTCTCATAGGCAATCAAGCCCACAGAGTACGAGACCGCTCCACTTCCCTCGTGGACCGGGCAGGCAATGCCCCACAAGCCTGCTTCACTCTCCCCGGCGGACAGCGCGTAACCCAGGCGTCGGATGTCCTTCAAATGTGTAATGAAAGCGTCCGGGTCCGTAATGGTGCGCGCCGTAAAGCGTTCGAGCGGCTTGGCCAGAAGCTGCCGAAGTATCCAGCTTGGCTGATAGGCGAGGAGGGCCTTTCCGCCGGCCGAAGCGTGGATCTTGAAGTGGCGGCCGGGATGGACGGTCGGGGCCTTTGCGGTGCGAGGCGACTGCACCGCCAGGATGTAGGCCTCGAACTCGAATAGACCCGCGATGTAGGCGACCATGCCGAACTCATCCGCGATCTCTTGTGCGATCGGCCGCGTTCTGTCGACAATGGATCCGCTGCCGGCGATCGTTTGGGCAATGCGTCCGAGGCGCGCCCCGACGATGTATTTTGCGCCGCGGCCCTCACCCTCGAGGACGCCGAGCTCGCTGAGCCGCTGAAGCAGCCGGTAAGCCGTCACGAGCGGCAGGTTCATATGATGCGCGACCTCGGAGGCCGTCAGCCCGCCGCTCGACATGGCGACGAGCTCGATCACGCCGAACGCGCGCCAGAGCGGCAGCGAGCTCGCAATATCCTTTGTGTCGCTTTTGGCCGTGCTGCGGCTCATCGGCATATTCCCGACTTCATCGACGTCGGATCCTCGTGTGATGATCGTCGTCCCAGGCAAGTTACCTCAGACGAGTTGACATTTCAAAATATGAAAGCGTAACTTGCAAAAAATGAATGCAAAGCCACGGAGAGCCTTCGAATGGTCAGCCGCGTTGGTTCAGATATCGGCGGTACATTCACGGATATCGTGATCCTGTCCGAGAATGGCTCCACTTTCGAAATCGGCAAGGTCCTGACGACCCCTGACAATCCCGACGAGGCCGTGGTCACCGGTATTTCGGAGGCGCTGGCTTCTTCCGGCGTACCGCCCGGCGATATCTCCTACGCCGCACACGCCACGACCCTGTTCACCAATGCACTTATCGAGCGCAAGGGCGCGCGAACGGCACTCATAACAACGCTTGGCTTTCGCGATGCCACCGAGATCGCCCGCGAGCATCGCTACGACATGTATGATCTGCGCATGGAGCGCCCGCGCCCGTTGGCAGCACGCCATCTGCGCTTCGAGCTCGACGAGCGCGTGCTGGCCGACGGCAGCGTGCGAAAGGCACCTGATGACGCCGATATCCTGTCGATCATCGAGCGGCTCAAAGCGGAGAAGATCGAAGCCGTCGGCGTCTGTCTCATTCACTCGTACGTGTGTCCTGCGCACGAGCAGCGTGTCGCCGAGCTTCTCGCGCGCGAGCTTCCGTCGGTTGCAGTGACCATTTCGTCGGAGCTCGTGCCGGAGATCCGCGAGTACGACCGTACATCGACGACGCTCGCGAATGTTTACGTGAAAGGTATCGCCGAGCGGTACTTGAAGCAGCTCAGCCGGCGCATTCGTGACGAGCTGGGGATCAAGTGCGCGCTCTTCATCATGCAGTCCAATGGCGGGGTCAGCGAGATCGAGGCAGCGCGCCGATATCCGATCCGCCTCGTCGAGTCCGGCCCTGCGGCCGGCGCACAGGCAGCCGCCTACTTCGGCCAGCTTCTCGGTCCCCCGAACCTTTTATCGTTCGACATGGGGGGAACCACCGCCAAGGCTTGCGTGATCGCCGATGGCGAGCCGCTCATTGCGCCGGAATTCGAGGTCGACCGGCAGTATCAGTTCAAGAAGGGTAGCGGCCTGCCGGTGAAGATCCCCGCCATCGAGATGATCGAGATCGGGACAGGCGGTGGCTCGATCGCGCAAGTGGATGCTCTTCGCCGCCTGCAGGTCGGCCCCAGAAGCGCGGGCTCGAAGCCAGGCCCCGTCAGCTACGGACTGGGTGGCACCGAGCCGACCGTGACGGATGCGGATCTCGTTCTCGGCTATCTCGATCCGAAGTTCTTCCTCGGCGGCAAGATGTCGTTGGATGCCGACGGCGCGCGGCGCGCCCTTGTGGAAAGGATCGGCAAGCCGCTCAATCTCGAGGTGACCGAAGCCGCATGGGGCGTTCATCAGCTCGCCAACGAGAGCATGGCGTCTGCTGCGCGCATTCATGCCATCGAACGCGGCAAGGACGTCCAGAAGTTTCCCATTTTTGCCTTCGGGGGCGCGGGCCCCGTTCATGCTTATGGCGTCGCGCGGATCCTGCGCAGCCCGAAGGTGCTTTATCCGGTTGGCGCCGGCGTCCTGTCGGCCATCGGCCTGCTCACGGCGCCGCTCGCGTTCGACTTCGTGCGTTCTTTGCCAGGACCGCTCGATAATCTCGATCTGGATGCGGTCAATGCGCTCTATGAGCAGATGGAGGCGGAGGCGCGCGAGATCCTCAGCCGCACCATGCCTGTCGACAAGATCACATTCCGCCGCTTTGCCGACATGCGCTATCGCAAGCAGGGTTACGAGATCCGCGTGCCGTTCGCGGGCGGGAAGCTCGCCGCCGCAAGCATTCCGACGCTCCGCCAGAGCTTCGAGGAGCACTATCGCGATCTCTACGGTCACACTGTGCCAAACGCGTCGGTGGATACGGTGTCTTGGCGCTTGGTGGCGCTCGGACCTCGCCCGGAGCTCAAACTGCCCAGGATTCCGGCATCAGGAACGGATGCCAAGGCCGCACTGAAGGGTACGCGCCAGATCTACCTCGCCGACGCGCGACGCTTCGGGGAGGTCCCGGTCTATGATCGCTACAAGATCGGCGCGGGGACGAAGCTGTCCGGGCCCGCGGTTATCGAAGAGCGCGAGTCCACGGTCGTGATCAATGGGCCGGGGCTCATCTCCATCGACGAGATCGGGACCTTGAGTGTCGATCTCGAGAACAAGAGCTGATCGCCCCCGCCTCGGAGTCTCAAGCATGTCTATTGACCAGATTACGCTCGATGTCCTCTGGAGCCGGCTGATCTCGACGGTGAACGAGCAGGCAGCCGCACTGATCCGCTCGTCGTTCACGTCGATCGTCCGCGAGGCGGGCGATCTTTCCGCAGGCGTTTTCGATCGGCGCGGGCGCATGGTGGCGCAGGCCGTCACGGGAACGCCCGGCCACATCAATTCCATGGCGACGGGGATGATTCACTTTCTCGACCGCTTCCCGATCGAGGACCTGAAGCCTGGCGATGTGCTGGTCACCAATGATCCCTGGAAAACGGCCTCCCAGCTCAATGACATCACGATTGCGACGCCCGTCTTCAAGAACGGCCGCCTCGTTGCGTTCTTCGCGAGCTGCTGTCACGCGCTCGATATCGGCGGACGCGGCCTCTCGGCCGACTCGCGCTCGGTCTATGAGGAAGGTCTCTTCATTCCGGTGATGAAGCTGCGCGAAGAGGGCAAGCTCGTATCACCCATTCTGGAGCTGCTTGCGGCCAATGTGCGCACGCCCGAGGAAGTGCTCGGCGACATCCACTCCCAGATCATCGGCAACGAGGTGGGTGCGCGCCAGCTCCTGTCGTTTCTGGACGAATTCGGTCTCGATGATATCGAGGCCTTGTCCGACGAGATCGTCGATCGTTCCGAACGCGCCATGCGTGAACGCATACGTGCGCTGCCCGATGGTGAGTACAGCTACTCGATGACTGTCGACGGCTTCGACGAGCCGATCGTGATCGCGGCGAAGATCAACGTGGCTGGTGACGAGCTGACGGTCGACTATGCCGGATCTTCCGGCCCGGTCCCCATCGGCATCAACGTCACGCTCAACTATACCCGCGCCTATACGACATATGGCATCAAGTGCGCCATCTCTCCCGACGTGCCGAACAATGAGGGGAGCTTCCGTCCGGTCAAGGTCGTTGCGCCCGAAGGTGGCCTGCTCAACTGCAGCTATCCGGCGCCCGTCGGCGGCCGCCACCTCGTCGGCCATTTCCTACCTTCTGCAGTCATGGGCGCACTTGCCGGCGCTCTGCCGGAAAATGTCATTGCACCGGGCTTCGATGCGCTCTGGGATACGCACCTTGCCGGTGTCGATCGCGCGAGCGGCAAGCATTTCTCTTTCACCTGGTTCTCGGCGGGCGGCGCGGGTGCGCTGCACGGCAAGGACGGACTGTCCGCGACAGCCTATCCGAGCGGCATCGCGGGCGTGCCTGCCGAAGTGATCGAGGCGCTTGCGCCTGTCGTCGTTCGCCGACGCGAGCTGCGCACGGATTCCGGAGGCGCCGGCACAAGTCGCGGTGGTCTCGGCCAGACCATGGAGGTCGAGGTCCTCACGGACGAGCCGTATCTCTTCTCGGGACTCTACGATCGCGCCAAGCATCCAGCTCCCGGTATTGCCGGCGGGCACGATGGGGCCGTGGGACATCTCTCGACGAACAATGGCGTGAAAGTTCAGCCGAAGCTGAGCGTCGTGCTTCCACCCGATACGGTATTCACGCTGGAGATGCCGGGAGGTGGTGGGTTCGGTCCGCCATTCGAGCGCGCGCCGGAGCAGGTCTTGGCCGATGTGAAAGCTGGGTATGTCAGCGTCGCCGCGGCGAAGAAGGACTACGGCGTGGTCATCGACGACAGGCGTTGGATCGTCGATGAGGAAGCCACCGCGGCCGCGCGCAGATCAGCGTTGCATGTCTGACCGGGAGAAGGATCATGCTTCAGAGAAACGACAATCCCGAGCGCCAGCGGGCGCGGGCGCATGACGTGCGCGCGAGCATTCGGAGCGGCACTTGGCGGCAGCAGACGTCCGGCCTCACGCCTGGCATCGTGCAAGGCAACGTTGCCATCGTGCCGGCGGCCTACGCAGGAGACTTCGAGAAATTCTGCAACGCGAACGATCGCCCCTGCCCGATCATCGCGAAGTCCAAGATCGGTGACCCGATGCTGCCGGCGCTCGGGGCGGATATCGATATCCGCACGGATCTACCGATGTACAATGTGTATCGCAACGGCGCTCTCGAGAGCGAGGTGCACGACATCACGAGCCTTTGGCAGGACGATCTCGTGACCTTCGCGTTCGGTTGCTCATTCTCGTTCGAGGAGAACCTCATCGCCGGCGGCGTGCCGCTGCACCATATCGATGCCGGCGTGAGCTGTCCGGTCTATCTGAGCTCGATCGATACGACGCCGGTCGGCCCGTTCTTCGGCAAGCTGGTCGTATCCATGCGCTCGTTCACGCCGGCCGACGCCGAGCGCGCGGATGCCATCACCTCGCGTTACCCCCTGCTGCACGGCGGCCCCATTCACAAGGGCGATCCGGCAGCGATCGGCATTGCCGATCTCAATGCACCCGACTGGGGCGATGTCGTACCTGTGCCCGAGGGCGAGGTGCCCTTGTTCTGGGCGTGCGGCGTGACGCCTCACGTCGTGCTCATGAATGCGAAGCTGCCGTTCTGCATGACGCACAAGGCGAGCCACATGCTCGTCACCGATCTCCTGACCTCTCAGATGGCTGCCGCTTAGTCGGCCGAGGAAATTCCCTGATGTCCATGAATACGGCCAAGATCGCCGCGCTCGACAAGGCAAGCGTTCTTCATCCCTTCACGCAGCTCAAGGACTTTGCCACCGGCAAGCTCGGCGATCCTACGATCGTCGAGACGGGCAAAGGCATTCGTATCAAGGATGCCACCGGGCGCGAGTACATCGATGGCTTCGCCGGCCTCTACTGCGTGAACATCGGCTACGGAAGAACCGAGGTCGCGGAAGCGATCTCGCGTCAGGCCTATCGACTTGCCTACTACCACTCCTATGCCGCCCATACGACGGACGAGCTCGCCATCCTCTCAGACCGGCTGGTGCGTATGGCACCGGGAAAGATGAGCAAGGTCTTCTATGGCCTGTCCGGATCGGACGCCAACGAAACGCAGGTGAAGCTCGTCTGGTATTACAACAACCTGCGCGGCCAGCCCAAGAAGAAGAAGATCATCTCGCGCCATCGCGGCTATCACGGCTGCAGCGTGATCTCGGGCTCGCTCACGGGCATGAGCTTCTATCATGACCACATGGATCTGCCGGTATCCGGCATCATCCATACGGGCACGCCGCATCACTACTGGGAAGCGCATGAAGGCGAGAGCGAAGCCGAGTTCTCCAAGCGCCGCGCCGAGGAGCTCGAGGCATTGATCCTGCGTGAGGGCCCCGAGACGGTGGGTGCCTTCATCGGAGAGCCCGTGCTCGGCACGGGTGGCATCACGCCACCGCCCGAGGGTTATTGGCCCGCCATACAGGCTGTTCTGCGCAAATACGATGTGCTGCTGATCGCCGATGAGGTCATCACCGGCTTTGGCCGCATTGGCACGCCCTTCGGCTCGCATCTCTACGGCATCGAGCCCGACCTTGTCACGGTCGCGAAGGGCCTGACTTCGGCTTACTTCCCGCTATCGGGCGCGATCGTCGGCGAGAAGGTTTTCAAGGTGCTCGAAGAGGGCGCCGATCGCGTCGGCGCGTTCTCCCACGGGTTCACCTATTCAGGTCATCCGATCGGCGCGGCGGCGGCAAACGCTGTGCTCGATATCGTGGAGAAGGAAGATCTTGCAGGAAAGGCGCGGACGGTCGGCGCATATTTCCAAGCGCGGCTGAAGGCGGCATTCGGACAACTGCCGATCGTTGGCGAAGTGCGCGGTGTCGGCATGCTGGGCGCCGTGGAGTTCGTGCCGGACCGATCCGCACGCAAGCGGTTCGATCCTGCACACAAAGTGGGGGCGCGGATCTCGGCAGCCGCCCGCGAGCGCGGCCTGATCGCGCGTGCCATGCCGCACGGAGACATTCTTGGCTTCGCACCGCCGCTCGTGACGACAGAAAGCGAAATCGACGAAATCGTCGACATTGCAGAGAAGGCCGTTCGGCACGTCATGGACGAGCTCGCCAAGGAGGGCGTGCTGCGTTGAGGATCATGTCGCGCAGGGGCGGCGTCCTTCGTACGGTAAGTACGCCGCCTGGCCTTTGGGAAAGGCCGGAAAACCACGGTCGCATTCCTAGCCAGGCCCGCTGACGATCAAGGGCTTTCGAGTTTCGCGGCGCGTGCGATTTCCCCGACCGTGATCGGCTTGAGCGGCGGCCGAATGTTCAGATAGCCGACGCTGTCCATATCCTTGCCGCTCTCGGAGCCAGCGATCTGCGAGATCACAAGCCCGCACTGCCGGCCCTGACAGGGCCCCATTCCGGCACGGGTGAATGCTTTGATCTGGTTGGGCCCGGAACCGCGGACATGCGCAGCCTGTCTGATGCTGCGTGCGGTCACCTCCTCACACCGGCACACGATCGTCTCATCGTCCGGCATGAGGACGGCACGACGCGGAAGGAAGAGGGTGTCGAGAAAGCCCCGGAATGCCGTCTCCCGTTCTAGCCGCGCCCGCAGCACAGCGCTCTCTCGCTCGCGATCCTTTGCCGAAGACCTGTCCATTCGCGCAAGAATGCCGAGCGCCGCCAGTTCACCGGTAAGCCCGGCGGCCCGTGCACCGAGTATGCCGCCGCCGTCGCCGACGACGTAGAGATCGTCGCGGGAGGTCATGCGGAAGGCATCGAGCTGCGGCACAAAACACTGCTGCTGGCTGCTCCAGCGATGTGCGCAGCCGAGAGCGACGGTGGCATGGATATTCGGCACGACACCTTCATGGACCAGCAGCAAGCTTGCATCAACGCGGTGCGTTTTTCCGCGGGTCGTCGTGTAGCGGATCGTTTCGAGCTGCCCATCTCCTTCGGCAGCGACATCGCGCACGTCGATGATCGGCACATTCGATAGCGCCAGTTGTGAGCGCCACGCCATGCCCTTTGCCAGATCCGGTGCATTTCGGAACATGGCCGGCCAATGCCGGAGGGCGGTCCATAGATTGGATCTGGGTGCCGTATTCAGCCAGCCAGCGATCCGCCCGCCGAATGCCCGGAGCTGAGCGATATAGAGCAGCACCAGAGGGCCGGCCCCTGCAATCCAGACCCCGTCCTGAGGTATTTGCCGCGCGCCCTTGAGCAACGTTTGTGCCCCGCCGACGGTCATCACGCCGGGGAGCGTCCAGCCCGGAAAAGGGACCGGGCGTTCCAAGGCGCCGGTCGCGAGCACGACGGATTTGGCGTCGATGCGATCGATGGTGCCGCGATGCTTGGTGAATGCGCGCCAGCCGTCGTCAAGCCGCCAGACTTCGGTTTCGGCGAGGTACCTGGCGCCGGACGCACGGAAACGGGCAATGGCCTCTCGT
>Ga0066256_1001023_pt1 | contig 44429 bp, 43 predicted proteins | sample ThiBio_1000_biof_FD_87107 | JGI IMG/M metagenome (GOLD analysis project Ga0066256, IMG submission 87107) | Wastewater bioreactor microbial communities from Cape Town, South Africa - Thiocy_expt_1000_biof (version 2) | ecosystem: Engineered > Bioreactor > Thiocyanate-remediating >... | reverse complement strand
ACTATCGGGACCGTGGCGAGGCGGAGGAGAGGGCCGGCCGGGTCCAGGCGGGCGGGCTGCACGCCGAGGTGGTGGGCGAGCGCCCGCGCGGCCTGTGTGCGGGCCGCACCTCGGCCGGGGGGGTGCGGCTGGCGGCCGCGGAGGGCGGCTTCGACGGGATCTCGGACACCTATGACGACGCCCTGCCCTACTGCCTCGACCATAACGGGCACGGCAACCCGATCCCGCCGCAGCTCGTCATCCCCTATACGCTCGAAGCCAACGACATGCGCTTCGCGGTGGCGGCCGGCTTCTCCGCCAGCGACCAGTTCTACACCTATCTAAAGGACAGCTTCGACACGCTCTATGCGGAAGGCATCGCCGGGCGGCCGAAGATGATGAGCGTCGGCCTGCATTGCCGCCTCGTCGGCCGGCCGGGCCGCGCCGCCGCGCTGAAGCGCTTCATCGACTACGTCCAGGGCCACGACCGCGTCTGGCTGCCGCGCCGCGCCGACATCGCCGCACACTGGCGCAGGACGCATCCCTACGACGCGACGCGCCTGCGGCCGAGCCGTATGAGCCGCGACGTCTTCGTGCAGCGCTTCGGCGGCGTGTTCGAGAGTTCGTCGTGGATCGCCGAGCGCGCCTTCGACCTCGAACTCGGCCCGGCGCACGATTCGGCCGGCGGCCTCGCCAATGCGCTCGCCCGCGTCTTCCGCACGGCCAGCGAGAAGGAGAGGCTGGGCGTGCTCACCGCGCACCCCGACCTCGCCGGCAAGCTGGCGCAGGCCAAGCGCCTGACGAAGGAATCGACAGCGGAGCAGGCTTCGGCCGGCTTGGATTCACTGACAGATGCCGAGCGCGACACATTCACCAAGCTGAACGCGGCCTATGTCGAGAAATCCGGCTTCCCCTTCAGCAGCCCCGTGCGGGGGCTGACCAAGGCCGATATCCTCGCCGCCTTCAAGCGCCGCATCGACAACGACCGCGACACCGAGTTCGCGATTGCCTGCCGACAGGTCGAGCGCATCGCCCTGCTGCGGCTCAAGGACATGCTTCCCCAATAGGACCCTTCATGCCCGGCCCCGCCTCCTACTACGCCCCTTCGGGCGGCCATCCGCCGCAGACCGACCTGCTCACCGGCCGCGCCGTCTTCACGGAGGCCTATGTCGTCATCCCGCGCGGCGTGATGCAGGACATCGTCCCCAGCGGGCTGCCGTTCTGGGACAGGACCCGCGCCTGGATCCTGTCGCGGCCGCTCTCCGGCTTTTCCGAGACGTTCTCGCAGATGATCGTCGAGGTCGCGCCCGGCGGTGGCAGCGACCGGCCGGAGCCGGATCCGGAGGCCGAGGGCGTGCTGTTCGTGGTCGAGGGCGAGGTGACGGTCACCGTCGGCGGCGCGGCCCACCGCATGGAGCCGGGAGGCTGGGCCTTCCTGCCGCCCGGCAGCGGCTGGTCGGTGCGCGCCGCCGGCAAGGTGCCGGCCCGCTTCCACTGGGTGCGCAAGCGCTACGAGCGGGTCGAAGGCATTGCGGTGCCCGGCCCGATCTTCAGCAACGACCGCGACGTCGCGCCGGCGGCCATGCCCGGCACCGAGGGCCGCTGGGCGACCACGCGCTTCATCGACCCCGACGACGTGGCGCACGACATGCACGTCAACATCGTCACGCTGGAGCCCGGCGCGGTCATCCCCTTCGCCGAGACCCACATCATGGAGCACGGGCTCTACGTACTGGAGGGCAAGGCGGTCTACCGGCTCAACCAGGACTGGGTCGAGGTCGAGGCCGGCGACTACATGTGGCTGCGCGCCTTCTGCCCGCAGGCCTGCTACGCCGGCGGCCCCGGCCGCTTCCGCTACCTGCTCTACAAGGACGTCAACCGGCTGCCGAGGCTGGGCGGGGTGCTCGGGCGATGAAGCGCCTCGTCGCCCGGCCGCTCACCCGCTCGGCCTTCGCCCCCTTCGGCGAGGTGCTCGACACGGAGGGCTGGGAGAACCACTACCCGATCAATGCGGGAAAATGCGAGCGCTACCATGCGCTTGCCGAGGCCGACGCGACCGGGCCGAACGCCCGCGTCATCGTGTCGGTCTTCAAGGCCACGCCCTACGCCTTTCCGCTGAAGCTGACGATGGTCGAGCGCCATCCCCTCGGCAGCCAGGCCTTCATGCCGCTGTCGCCGCGCCCCTTCCTCGTCGTCGTGGCGCAGGACGACGGCGGCCGGCCGGCCGAGCCGCATGCCTTCGTCACGCGGCCTGGGCAGGGCGTGAACTACCCGCGCGGCCGCTGGCACGGCGTGCTCACCCCGATCGGCGAGCCGCAGGACTTCCTCGTCGTCGACCGCGCCGGCGACGGCAACAACCTCGAGGAATTTTACTTCGAGCAGCCCTACGAGATCGTCCTGCCCTGAGGCGCCCGATGGCCGATGCCCGCTTCATCAACCGCCTGTTCGACGTGATCGAGCACGACATCGTGCCGAAGACGCGCGCGGGCGTAGCGCAGGGCAACAAGCTGTTCGGCGCTGCGATCCTGCGCAAGTCCGACCTCTCGGTGGTCGTCGCCGAGACCAACAACGAGGTGGAAAACCCGCTCTGGCACGGCGAGGTGCACGCGCTGAAGCGGTTCTACGAGCTGCCGAAGGCCGACCGTCCGGACACCGGGGACTGCGTCTTCCTCGCCACCCACGAGCCCTGCTCGCTCTGCCTTTCCGCCATCACCTGGGCCGGCTTCGACAATTTCCATTACCTCTTCAGCCACGAGGATTCGCGCGACAGCTTCGCCATTCCGCACGACCTCAGGATCCTGAAGGAGGTCTTCACGCTCGATCCCGGCGGCTACCGCGCCGAGAACGCCTACTGGAAGAGTTTCGGCCTGCGCCGGCTCGTCCGCGAGCTGCCCGAGCCGGTGCGGCGGGAAGCCGAAGCACGGATCGGGCGTATCGCGGCGACATATGATCACCTGTCGGAAATCTATCAGGCGTCGAAGGCCGGCAACGACATCCCGTTGAACTAGCGGCTGGGCGGCACCTTGCTGTCCGCCAGACCATCGATGATCCGCTCCACCATCTCCCCCATCGGCAGCCTGAGGTCCGCCGTGATCGCGCCTTCGTCCTCGCCCGGCGGCTCCAGCGCTGCGAACTGGCTGTCGAGCAGCGAGGGGGCGAAGAAGTGGCCGGTGCGGGCGGCCATGCGGCCGGCGATCAGGTCGCGCGTGCCGTCGAGATAGACGAAGGCGAGCGGCCTGCCGGCGCTCTCCCGCAGCCGGTCGCGATAGGCGCGCTTCAGCGCCGAGCAGGCGCAGACGACCGGCCTGCCGTCGGCGGCGAGCCGCGCGATCTCGCGGCCGACCGCTTCCAGCCACGGCCAGCGGTCGTCGTCGGCGAGCGGAATGCCGGCGGCCATCTTGTCGATGCTCGCCGGCAGGTGGAAACGGTCGCCCTCGATGAAGGCCGCGCCCAGCCGCTCGGCGAGCCGTGCGCCGACCGTCGACTTGCCGGCGCCGGCGACGCCCATCACGACGATGGCGGCCGGGCGGGGCTCGCTTGCCATCCGGAAGGGCGGCTCCCTCAGACGTAGCGGTTGACGACGTGCTCCAGATATTCCTGCCGGCCGGATTTCGGCTGCGGCTCGATTCCGTGCTTGACGACGTAGCCGGCGACGTCCTCCAGCGTGTAGCCGCCTTCGAGCACCTTCCTGGCGTCCTTCTCGTTCCAGCCGTCGTAGCGGGCCTCCAGCGGGCCGCTCAGCGCCTTGTCCTCGACCATGCGGGCCGCCGCCTTCAGGCCGCGCGCACAGCAGTCCATGCCGCCGATATGGGCGATCAGCAGGTCGGCCGGGTCGAGCGACTGGCGCCGCAGCTTGGCGTCGAAATTGGTGCCGCCGCTGCCGAAGCCGCCGGCCTGCAGGATCTGGTAGTAGGCGAGCGCCATCTCGGGCACGTTGTTGGGGAACTGGTCGGTGTCCCAGCCCGACTGGTAGTCGTTGCGGTTCATGTCGATCGAGCCGAAGATGCCGAGTGCGGCGGCCGTGGCCAACTCGTGCTCGAAGGAGTGGCCGGCGAGGATGGCGTGGCCCTGCTCGATGTTGACCTTGACCTCGTTCTCCAGCCCGAACTCCTTGAGGAAGCCGTAGACGGTGGCGACGTCGTAGTCGTACTGGTGCTTGGTCGGCTCCTGCGGCTTGGGCTCGATCAGGATCGTGCCGTCAAAGCCGATCCGGTGCTTGTAGTCGACCACCATCTGCAGGAAGCGGCCGGCCTGGAGGCGCTCGCGCTTCAGGTCCGTGTTGAGCAGCGTCTCGTAGCCCTCGCGGCCGCCCCACAGCACGTAGTTGGCGCCGCCGAGCTTCTTCGTGGCGTCGATGCAGGCCTTCACGGTGGCGGCCGCGTAGTAAAACACGTCCGGGTCCGGGTTGGTCGCAGCACCCGCCATGTAGCGGCGGTGGGGAGACCAGGTCCGCCGTGCCCCACAGCAGGCGCACGCCTGTCTCCTCCTGCTTGCGCGCGAAGATGTCGACGATCTCGTCGAGCCGCGCCTTGCTCTCGGAAAAGGTCGCGCCCTCGGGCCGTACGTCGGCGTCGTGGAAGCAGTAGAAGGGCGCGCCCAGGATGCTGAACATCTCGAAGGCGACGTCGGCCTTCAGCTTCGCCAGCTCCATCGTGTCGGCCGCGCCTGCCTTCGCGAACCACGGCCGGTCGAAGGTGCGGCCGCCGAAGGGGTCGCCGCCCTCCCAGGTGAAGGAGTGCCAGTAGGCGACGGCGAAGCGCAGATGGTCCTCCATCCGCTTGCCCAGCACCTTCTCGTCCGGGTCGTAGAAGCGATAGGCGAGCGGGTTGGTGCTCTCTGGCCCCTCATATCCGATCTTCTGGATGTCGCCGAAAAATCCGGTGGTCAATTGAGTGCTCCCTTGATGGCTGGATAGAGCGCGCGGTAGCGCGCATAGGCATCCGCATAGGCGGCGGCGAGCTTCGCGTCCGGCTCGATGGTCGCGGCCGTCGCCGGCGCGGTGCAGACCTCCAGCGGCTCGGCCCCCGTGGCGGCGATCAGCCCCAGCCGCGCGGCGCCGAAGGCCGCGCCGAAATCGCCGTCGGCCGGGATGTCGACGGGAATGCCGAGCGCCGTTGAGATCGCGCCGAGCCAGTAGCGCGAGCGCGAGCCGCCGCCGATCGCGGTCGCGCGGTCGAGCTTCGTGCCGGCGGCCCGCAGCGCCTCGAGGCAGTCGCGGAAGGCGAAGGCCACGCCTTCGAGCACGGCCTGGGTGAGCGCGGCACGGTCGCTCTGGTGGGCCAGCCCGGCGAACGCGCCGCGCATCAGCGCGTCGTTGTGCGGCGTGCGCTCGCCCGACAGATAGGGCAGGAAGCTGACGCCCGTCGGCGCCCTCAATGTGTCGCCCAGCTCGGCCGTCAGCTCGGCGGCGTCCCTGCCGGCGATGCCGGCCAGCCAGTTGAGCGAATCCGTCGCCGACAGGATGACGCCCATCTGGTGCCACGCGCCGGGCAATGCGTGACAGAATGTGTGCACCGCGCTTTCGGGATTGGGCAGGTAGGCGCCGTTGGCGGCGAAGAGCACGCCTGAGGTGCCGAGCGAGACGAAGGCGTCGCCGGGCCGCACGGTGCCCATGCCGCAGGCGGACGCCGCGTTGTCGCCGGCGCCGCCGGCCACCACGACGTTGCCGCCCATGCCCCAGCGGGCGGCGACCGGGCCGCGGAGCCGGCCGCCGGCCTGCGTGCCCTCGACCAGCGCCGGCATGTGGCCTTCGGTCATGTCCGTGGCGGCGAGCAGCTCGGCCGACCAGCGGCGGCCTGCCACGTCGAGCCAGGCGGTGCCGGCCGAATCCGACATCTCAGAGATGTATTCGCCGGTCAGCCACAGCCGCAGGTAGTCCTTCGGCAGCAGCACCTTGCGGGTGGCGGCGAAGATCTTCGGCTCGTTGGCCCTGACCCAGGCGAGCTTGGGCGCGGTGAAGCCGGGGAAGACGATGTTGCCGGTGATGGCGCGGAAGCGCGGATCGGCGTCGAGCGCTGCGGCTTCTCTGTGGCTGCGCGTGTCGTTCCACAATATGCACGGCCGCAGCGCCTCGCCGGCCGCGCCGACAAGCGTCGCCCCGTGCATCTGGCCGGAGAGCCCGATGCCGCGCACGGCGGCGAGCTCCTTCGGGTGCGCGGCCTTGAGCGTGCCGACGGCAATCTCCGCCGCCGCGATCCAGTCGGCCGGGTTCTGCTCGGACCAGCCGGGATGCGGCCGCGACACCTCCAGCTCGCCGGTCGCGGACGCGACCGTGCGCTGGTCGCCGTCGATCAGCAGCGCCTTGACGGCGCTCGTGCCGAGATCGAGGCCGAGATACATCCTGTCTCCTCCCCGGCCGGCGTTGTTCCCGCCCGCCGGCGTATGCGGCGCCCTCCGCGCCAGCCTCCAGATAGCAGATTGCCGGCGCGACGCGTATCGATTTTTTTCGACGCTCGCAAAAAATGTTGGGGCAGGCGTTTCCTCCCCTCAAGGGAGAGGGGAAATTTCCAGCTTTTGCGCCCTGTCGACAAAAATCTTCGACAGCGGGCTGTCGGGGCGGGCCTGGAAGCGCTCGGCGGCAAGGGCGCGGGCGAGCGGGACGTTGCCGGAGCGCATCGCCGCCTCGACCAGCGTCAGGTCGATCACGTCGCGCTGGGCATGGCTGCCGCCGAAGCGGTGGGCGATGTGGCGGATGGGCCTGAGCAGCCGCACGGTCTCGGCGTAGTTGCCCTCACCGAAGGCATGGACCGCCAGCGTCACCGGATGGCCGACGTCGCGGGTGAAGGCGGCGTTGTCGCCCGGCGCCTCCATCGCCGCGCGCTGCGCCTCGATCAGCCGGGCGGCGGCGGCCGTCCGTCCCGCGCCGACGAAGGCCATCATCGCGTGCGCGTCGTTGAAGGCGTAGCTCGGCGCGCCGGCATTGGCCTCCCAGTTGTCGGCGAGCGGCCCCCAGCGGCCGCCGGCGTCGATGCCGCCGAGGGCGAGCCGCCACAGGATGGCCGACGCGTCGACCATGTTGAGCGCGACCTTCGAGCGGGCGCCGAAGATCGGCCCGTCATAGAGCGCGAAGACCTCGCCCACCTCGCCGAGCTCGAAGTGGAAGAGCGCCAGATGCCACCAGTTGTGGACCTGGAGAAAGCTCTCCTTCGTCCAGGCCTCCGGATTGGCGCGCATCCAGGCGATGCCCTCGCGCTGCCGGCACTGCATCTCCATCACATGGGCGACCGCGTGCTGGGCCCAGCCGTCGCGCGGCTGGAACTCGATCGCGCGGCGGCCGGCGGCTTCCGCGCGGGCGTAGTCGCCGGTCTCCTCCAGCCCGAAGGCGTGCATGCCGAGCACGGCATGGTAGCCGGGCATCGACGCGTCCCAGGCCGGCAGGGCGCGGGCGATGCGGTCGCGCAGCATGCGGCTGTTGCCGGTGAAATAGTCGACCTGGTGGCCGGCCTGCAGCGCCAGCGCGTCGCGCGGATGGTCGATCGCGATGTCCTCCAGCGCCTGGCCCGCGGCGTGCCAGCGGCCGGCGGCGAGATGGCCGAGCGCGGCGACGTGGGCCGCCTCGCGCGCGCTCGCCGGCAACGCGGCCGCCGTCTCGTAGCAGGTCCGCGCGACCGATGCCGCTGCGGCCTCGGTGGAGAGGCCGTAGACATAGCCCTTGAAGACATGCGCCATGACGAAGCCGGGATCGGCGGCGATCGCCGCGTCGGCCTCGCCGAGCGGGTCGCCGGCGAAGCAGCGCAGCGCATGCAGCGCGTTCTCGTAGCGGTCGCGGCTCGCCGCGCTCGCGCCGCTGAGGGGATGTCCGTGCAGGTCGCTGATCATCAATTGGCTGGCAACTCCGGTTTGTGCTGGCGGCGAGCCTAGCGCAATCGGCGGGGCGGCTCAAAGGTCACGGCAGTCATCCCTCCATTCCGCTGGACACAGGCGCTTCAACCGATTTAGAACGCCCGCGCCGGCCTTCATGGGCCGCGAGGAGATGGGCGATGGCTCCGACATATGTGATCGCGCAGGGCGGCGGGCCGACCGCCGTGATCAACCAGACGCTGGCCGGCATCGTGGCCGAGGCGAAGCGGCGCGACCCGAAGGCGCGGGTGCTGGGCGCGCTGCACGGGGTGCGCGGCGTGCGCGACGGCCATCTGGTCGACCTCGGCGCGCTGCCCGAGGCCGAGCTGATGCGGATCGCGGCAACGCCGAGCGCGGCGCTCGGCTCGACCCGGGACAAGCCGGACGCGGCCTATTGCGAGGAGATCCTGAAGGGTTTGCGCAAGGTCGGCGCCACCGCCTTCGTCTATATCGGCGGCAACGATACGGCGGGCACGCAGGCCATCCTCAACGAGGCGGCGGCGGGCTCGATCGCCTGCGTGCACGCGCCCAAGACGATCGACAACGACCTCGTCGAGAACGACCACACGCCGGGCTTCATATCTGCCGGGGAGTTCGTGGCCTCGGCCTTCCTGTCGGTCGACCTCGATTTCCGCGCGCTGCCCGGCATCTATGTCGGCATCGTCATGGGCCGCCACGCCGGCTTCCTCACCGCCGCCTCGACGGCCTGGCGGATGGACGACGAGAGCGGCCCGCATCTCGTCTACGTGCCGGAGCGGCCGTTCGAGCGCGAACGCTTCGTCGAGGACGTGCGGCTCGTCATGGCGCGCCACAGGCGTTGCATCGTGGCGATGTCGGAGGGCGTGACCGGACCGACCGGCCGCTCGCTGGTCGAGGAGCTGGTGCCGCCCGAGCTGCAGGAGCGCGACGCGCACGGCAATGTGCGGCTGTCGGGCACCGATCTCGGCCAGGCGATCGAGCGCATCCTCGCCGAGGACCTGAAGGGCAAGCGCGCCCGCGTCGACACGTTCGGCTACCTGCCGCGCGGCGCGATCTCGATGGTCTCCGAGGCCGACGCGCGCGAGGCCCATGCCTGCGGCGTGTTCGCCGTGGAGGCCGCCGCGCGCGGCGGCGGCTCGGTGGCGCTGCAATTCGACGGGCGCGAGACGCGGCCCGTGCTGGTGGCGCTCGACAAGGTTGCCGGCAAGACGCGGCACATGCCTGCCGATTTCCTCATGCCGCACGAGAACCGCGTCTCGGCGGCCGGCACGGCCTATCTGGAGCGCCTGCTGCCGCGCCGCTTCGCGCCGGCCAAGCCGTTCGTGTAAGGCCGCGCGCCGCGCCTATTCCTTTTCCTGGACGTGCGCCTCGAGGAACCAGAGCGACTTGTCGAGCTCGCGCGAAAACGCGGTGAAGATGTCGGCCGTGTCGGCGTCGCCCGCCTCGTCGGCTTCGTCGATCGCGGCGCGGATCGAGTTGGCCACCGCGCCGTAATGCTCGATCAGCGCGGCGAGGTGGTCCTTGGTCTTGTAGATGTTGGTCGGGTAGGGCTTGAGCGTGGTCTTCTCGGCCACGGTCTGCGCGGTGCCGAACGCCGTCCCGCCGAGCTGCACGGCGCGCTCGGCGATGGTGTCGACATGGACGTCGACCGCCTTGCGGAAGTCGTCGAGCATCAGGTGGATGCCGATGAACTGCGGACCCTTGATGTTCCAGTGCGCCTGCTTGGTCAGCAGCGCCAGGTCGATCGCGTCGGCGAGGCGCGCGTTGAGCAGCTCGATCGACGATTTCTTGACGTTCGACTTCAGGTCGTTGCGGGTCGCGTGGGAAGCCATGGCACTCTCCTTGCTCGAAAAGACAGAAACTACGCGCCTTGAACGCGCGAGCCGCCGTCCCGGTTGCCCTGTGCGGTGCCGGCCGCCCTGGGGTCGGCCCGCGGGTCGGCCAGGATCTCGCGGATCATACGCTGGCACCGCTCGGCCATGAAGTCGAGCAGCAGCCGCACCTTCGGATCCTGGAAGTTCTTGTGCGGGTAGACGGCCGCGAGCTGGATCGGCATCGGCGGATATTCGGCGAGGATCACCTGCAGGCGGCGGTCGCGGATGAAGGGCTCGATCTCGAAGCGCGGCTTGTTGACGATGCCGCGGCCGGCGAGCGCCCAGCCGGTGAGCACGTCGCCGTCGTCGCTGTCGAACGGGCCGTGCACCTCGATCTTCTGCGGCCCCTTCGGGGTCGCCAGCGTCCAGGCGTTCTCGCGCGAGCCGGGGAAGCGCAGCAGCAGGCAGTCGTGCTTGTGCTCGACGAGGTCGTGCGGCGTCTCGGGCCGTCCGCGCCGGGCGAGGTAGCTGGGCGAGGCGGCGACGACGCGCTCGCATTCGGCGATGCCGCGCATCCGCAGGCTCGAATCCTCGAGCTGGCCGAGCCGGAAGGCGACGTCGATGCCCTCCTTCATGATGTCGACATTGTGGTCCGACAGCCGCAGCCTGACCTCGATGTCGGGGTAGCGGTCGTGGAACTCGGGGATTCCGGAAGCGATCATGCGGCGGCCGAGCCCGAGCGGGGCGGTGACGCGGATGGTGCCGCGCGGCTGGCCCGACAGCGCGGCCACAGAGCCCTCCGCCTCGCTGACGGCCTCGAGGATGCGCTTGGCGCCCTGGTAGAAGACGCGGCCGTGTTCGGTCGGCATCAGTTGCCGCGTCGTGCGGTTGAACAGCCGCACGCCGAGATGCTTCTCCAGCTCCTTGATGCGGTTGGAGGCGACGGCCGGCGAGATGCGCATGTCGCGGCCGGCCGACGACAGATTGCCGAGCTCGACGACGCGCACGAAGACGGCGATGTTGTCGAGATAGGCCATGCTCCCCCCGGGCTCCCTGCGGCGGGCGCCATTATTTTCCAGATTTTTTTGAAAGTCATCGCGTATCTCGCCGCTGGCACTTTAAGCCGCAGCCCGTAATGTCGGGGGCCGAACGAGGAGGGCCCGCAGCATGCAGGATTTCGCGATCGCCTGGGACTGGCTGTCATTCGCCGTCCGCTGGCTGCACGTCATCACGGGCATCGCGTGGATCGGCTCGTCCTTCTATTTCATCGCGCTCGACCTCGGGCTGAAACAGCGGCCCGGCCTGCCGGCCGGCGCGCATGGCGAGGAGTGGCAGGTCCATGGCGGCGGCTTCTACCACATCCAGAAATACTTGGTGGCGCCGGCCGAGCTGCCGGAGCACCTGACCTGGTTCAAGTGGGAATCCTATTCGACCTGGCTGTCGGGCTTCGCGATGCTGGCCATCGTCTACTATGCCGGCGCCGACCTCTATCTGGTCGACCCTGCCGTGCTCGACGTCTCGGCGCCGGTGGCGATCCTGATCTCGCTCGCCTCGCTGGCGGTCGGCTGGCTGATCTACGACCTGCTCTGCAAGTCGCCGCTGGGCAACGACGACACCAAGCTGATGGTGGCGCTCTACCGCGGGCTGGTGGCGATGGCCTGGGGCCACGCGCAGCCCTCCCCCGGCCGCGCGGCGTTCCTGCATCGGGGCCCCTCCACCGCCACGATCATGTCGGCCAACGTGTTCCTCATCATCATCCCCAACCAGAAGATCGTGGTGGCGGACCTGATGGCGGGCCGCAAGCCGGACCCGAAATACGGCAAGATCGCCAAGACGCGGTCGCTGCACAACAACTACCTGACGCTGCCCGTCATATTCCTGATGCTGTCGAACCACTACCCGCTGGCGTTCGGCACCGAGTTCAACTGGGTGATCGCGTCGCTGATCTTCCTGATCGGCGTGCTGATCCGCCACTACTTCAACACGGTGCACGCGCGGAAGGGCCGGCCGCACTGGACCTGGGGCCTGGCGGCGGTGCTGTTCATCATCATCATGTGGCTGTCGACGGCGCCGAGCGTGCTGACCGGCGAGCCGAAGCTGTCGGCCCTGCAGCAGCAGATGGTGGCGTCGGCGCATTTCCCGGCCGTGCGCGACACGGTGATGGGCCGCTGCGGCATGTGCCATTCGGCCGAGCCGAGCTACGAGGGCATCCACCGCGCGCCGAAGGGCGTGGTGCTCGACACCGACCAGGGCATCGCGAGCCATGCGCGCGAGATCTACCTCCAGGCCGGCCGCAGCCACGCCATGCCGCCCGCCAACGTCTCGGGCATCACGGAGAAGGAGAGGGCGCTGATCGTGGCGTGGTTCGAGGAGGGAAGGGAGTGACGCCCCCTCCACCGCCTTCGGCGGTCCCCCTCCCCCGCTTCGCAGGGGAGGATCCAGGGCTGCGGACGGCCGCGACGCAGGATCTTCCCCCGTTCACGGGGGAAGGGGACCACGCGGAGCGTGGTGAAAGGGGCGGCGTGCAAGCCGGGTCGCTTCCGTGACCCGCCTCCTCATCCGCGGGCGGCTGCTGTCGTTCCTGACCGAGCCGGAAGGGCTGGACGACCGCGCCTCCTACCGCTTTGCAGAGGATGGCGGGCTGCTGGTCGAGGACGGCCGGATCGTGGCGATGGGCGACTTCGCCGCCGTCTCGGCGCAGGCCGGGCCGGGCGTCGAGACCGTCGACCACCGGCCGCATCTCGTCCTGCCCGGCTTCATCGACGCGCATGTGCACATGCCGCAGATGCAGGTGATCGCGAGCTACGGCGCCGAGCTGCTCGACTGGCTCAACAAGTACACCTTCCCGGAGGAGACCAAGTTCCGCGACGCGCAGCATGCGCGGCGGCTGGCGCGGCTGTTCCTCGACGAGGTGCTGCGCCAGGGCACGACGACGGTCGCGGCCTACTGCTCGGTGCACCGCACGAGCGCGGAGGCCTTCTTCGCCGAGGCGCTCGACCGCGACATGCTGGTGATCGGCGGCAAGGTGATGATGGACCGCAACGCGCCCGACGGGCTGCGCGACACGCCGCAATCGGGCTACGACGACACCCGTGCGCTGATCGCCGAATGGCACGGCCGCGGCCGGCTCAACTACGCGGTCACGCCGCGCTTCGCCATCACGTCGTCGCCTGAGCAGCTGGAGATGGCCGGGCAGCTCATGCGCGAGTTCCCCGACCTGCACATGCAGACGCACCTGTCGGAAAACCACGCCGAAATCGCGCTGACGCAGGAGCTCTATCCCTGGTCGAAGGACTATACCGACGTCTACGAGCACTACGGGCTGCTGGGGCCGAAGGCGCTGTTCGGCCACTGCATCCACCTCTCCGAGCGCGAGGCCGACGCGCTGTCGGAAAGCGGCTCGGTCGCGGTGTTCTGCCCGACATCGAACCTGTTCCTCGGCTCCGGCCTGTTCGACTACCAGCGCTACCGGCGGCGCGCGAAGCCGCTCAGGATCGCGGCGGCGAGCGACGTCGGCGGCGGCACCAACTATTCGATGCTGCGCACCATGGACGAGGGCTACAAGGTGATCGCGCTGCAGGGCGAGAAGCTGAACCCGTTCGCCTCGTTCTGGCAGATGACGCTCGGCAATGCGCGGGCGCTGTCGATCGAGACTCGCGTCGGCACGCTGGACGAGGGCACCGACGCCGATTTCGTCGTGCTCGACGCGCGCGCCACGCCGGCGATGGCGGTGCGCATGGAAACCGTCGAGACGCTGGCCGAGGAGCTGTTCCTGCTGCAGACGCTGGGCGACGACCGCGCCGTGCGCGAGGTCTACGTCGCCGGGCGGGCGGTGAAAAGCGGGCTGGGCGGCGCGATGGCGGGAGCCTTGTGAGGGTGGCGCCCCACGTCGCCCCCCTCTGTCCTGCCGGACATCTCCCCCACAAGGGGGGAGATTGGCTGTCAGCCCGGCTTTCGCCAATCGCCGACGTTGCAGGAGGAGTGACGAGAAAGCGGCCGGCTGATCTCCCCCCTTGTGGGGGAGATGTCCGGCAGGACAGAGGGGGGTGCGAAGGGGTGAAAACCTCGCCGACAGGATACCCATGATCTCCGATCCCCGCGCCCTGTTCACCTCCCTCTTCGACGCCGCGGTGGCGGCGGCCGATCCGCGCCGCACCATCCGCGCTTTCCTGCCCGCGCGGCCCAAGGGGCGAACGGTCGTGATCGGCGCCGGCAAGGGTTCGGCGCAGATGGCGGCCGCGCTCAAGGAAGCCTGGGACGGGCCGCTCGCAGGCGTCGTCGTCACCCGCTACGGCTATGCCGCGCCCTGCCGAGGCATCGAGGTGCTGGAGGCCGCGCATCCCGTTCCGGACGCGGCGGGGCTGGCAGCAACGAAGCGGCTTTCTTCGGCCGTCGCGGGGCTGACGCAGGACGATCTGGTCATTGCGCTGATCTCGGGCGGCGGCTCGGCGCTGCTGCCGGCGCCGCCGGCCGGCATGAGCCTCGAAGACGAGATCGCGGTCAACAAGGCGCTGCTCGCCTCGGGCGCGCCGATCGCGGCGATGAACACGATCCGCAAGCATTTGTCGGACATCAAGGGCGGGCGGCTGGCGGCGGCCGCGCATCCGGCGAAGGTGGTGACGCTGGTCGTCTCCGACATCCCCGGCGACAACCCGGCCTTCGTCGCCTCGGGGCCGACCGTGCCGGATCCGGCCGGCCGCGCCGACGCGCTGCGGCTCGTCGAGACCTACGGCATCGCGCTGCCGCAGGTGGCTATGCGCCATCTCGGCTCGCCCGCGGCCGACGCGCCGAAGCCGGACGATCCGCGCTTTGCCCGCGACGAGGTGCATGTGATCGCCTCGGCCGCGCTGTCGCTGGAGGCGGCCGCCGCCGAGGCGAAGCGGCGCGGCGTCGAGGCCGTCATCCTGTCGGACGCGATCGAGGGCGAGGCGAAGGAGGTCGGCGGCGTGCACGCCGCGATCGCCCGCGAGATCGCGACGCGGAACCGGCCGTTCCGCAAGCCGGTGCTGTTGCTCTCCGGCGGCGAGACGACGGTCACGGTGCGCGGGTCGGGCGGGCGCGGCGGCCGCAACGGCGAGTTCCTGCTCGCGCTGGCGCTCGGCATGGACGGGGTGGCGGGCATCCACGCCTTCGCGGCAGACACGGACGGGATCGACGGCACCGAGGACAATGCCGGCGCCTTCGCCGACTCCACCAGCGCGGCGCGCATGCGCAGGGCAGGGCTGGATCCCCGCGCGGTGCTTGCCGCCCACGATTCCTGGGGCGCGTTCGACGCCGTCGGCGACCTGTTCGCGCCGGGGCCGACGGGGACGAACGTCAACGACCTGCGAGCGGTGCTGGTCGCCTGAGCGCCGCGCCTCACGCCGCCATCAGCTTCTTCACCTTGCGCATGTCGTCGAGGAAGCGTTCGCGCTCGGCCTGCTTGGCGTCCGCGTCGGGGATGCGCAGGAGGTAGGAGGGGTGGACGGTGACGAAGACGCGCAGGCCGTCCTCGCGCGCCACGATCTCGCCGCGCATCCGCGTCACGGGAATCGCCTTGCCGAGCAGGCCCTGCGCGGCCGTCGCGCCGAGCGCCACCGCGATGTCGGGCCTGACGAGATCGAGCTCGCGGTCGAGCCACCAGCGGCAGGCGCTGATCTCGCCGGCGTTGGGCTTGGCGTGGATGCGGCGCTTGCCGCGCGGCTCGAACTTGAAGTGCTTCACCGCATTGGTGACGTAGGTCAGCGAGCGGTCGACGCCGGCTTCCTCCAGCACGGCGTCGAACAGGCGGCCGGCGGGGCCGACGAAGGGCTTTCCCGCGAGGTCCTCCTGGTCGCCCGGCTGCTCGCCGACGAACAGGATGCGCGCGGTCTCGGGGCCTTCGCCGAACACGGTCTGGGTGGCGTGCCGCCAGAGCGGGCAGCGGCGACAGTCGTCGGCGGCGGAGCGCAGCTCGGCGATCGTTTTGGCGCCGGCGCCGTCGCCCGCCTCGGCTTCGAGGCGGCTCCAGTGCCGTTCGCGCACCGCCTTGTGGTGAGGGGCTGGGCTGGTCGGCATGTTCGCGATCATCTCCTCGGCCGCCCTGCCGGCGCCCTTGATCAGATCAGGAATGAGCGAGGCCTCCGGCAGGTTCCGCCAGTATTTCTTCGGCATCTCGGCCTGCATCGCCTTCACCTTCAGGCGCGCCGGATTGAAGATGCTGGCGAAGTAGGTGCGCCACAGCTCGTTCGCGGCCTCTTCGGCCGGCGCGTCTGCGCGGCGGGCGCCCGGTCCGAAGGCGAGCCGCTCGCCGTCCCAGTGGGCCGAGGCCTGCGGCGTCAGGATCGACCAGCGCATGCCGGTGAAGCGGCGCACGAAGAAGGGCGCGTTGCGCTCGACGATGAAGTGGTCCGGCTCGAACCAGGCGACGTAGCGCTCCTCCGGCCCGTCGCCGACCTTCGCGAAGCGGACGAAGGCACGCATCTTGTGGACGTCGCGGCCGACCGCCTTCTCCATCTCGCCGAGGCGCTTCACGTCGGGATCGGAGCCGATGCGCAGCAGCAGGGTCTGCCGGCGCAGGCGAAACAGCAGGCGGTAGAGGAGCGCGAAGCGGGACGGGTCGCGGTGGCAGATCGCGGCCTCGGCCCGCTCGACGAATTCGCGCGGGACGTTGAGGACGGCGTCCGGGGAGGGCTCGGGCAGCGGCGTCTCGGCCGAAAAGAGATCGCTGCCGGCGCCGGCCTGCCAGACGACGTCCCCGGGTGCTGCGCCGGCAAGCACCAGGCGCCGCGCGGCCTCGCGCCAGCCGGCGAAGTCGGTCTCGCCGGCAAGGCGGACGACGTGGCGGGCGGGCCGGTCGCGACGCTCCGGCTGCATCAGAACAGGCTCAACTGCTCGGCCTTCGGCTTCAGCCTTGCGCGCAGGCCGTCGCTGTCCGTCAGGGCGCCCGGCGACCAGCCGTCGGCGGTCACGAAGGGCCGGACCTTCGCGACCGAGGCGCAGAGCCGGGCGAGGTCGTCGATGCGCAGCCGCCGGATGCGGCGGATCTCCACGATGCGGTCGACGACCCTTGTGCCCAGCCCCGGCACGCGCAGCAGCAGCTCGCGTGGCGCGCGGTTGACGTCGACCGGGAAGCCGCCGCGGTTGGCCAGCGCCCAGGCGAGCTTGGGATCGACCGCGAGGTCGAGCATGCCGCCGGGCGCGGCCGCCACGATCTCGTCGCGCGCGAAGCCGTAGAAGCGCATCAACCAGTCGGCCTGGTAGAGCCGGTGCTCGCGCATCAGCGGCGGCTTCATCGCCGGCAGGGCGCGCGAGGCGTCGGGGATCGGGCTGAAGGCGGAGTAATAGACGCGCTTCAGCCGGTAGCTGCCATAGAGACGCGCGCTCGTCGTCAGGATGTCGGCGTCGGTCGCGGCGTCGGCGCCGACGATCATCTGCGTCGACTGGCCGGCGGGCGCGAAGCGCGCCGCGCGCTTCGTCCTCAGCGTCGGCTCGGCCTTCTCCTCGATGGTGGCGCGCAGCCGGGCCATGGCCTTGCGGATGGCGCGCGGCTTCTTCTCCGGCGCCAGCTTCTCGACCCCCTCGTCGGTCGGCAGCTCGACATTGATCGACAGGCGGTCGGCGTAGCGGCCGGCCTGTTCGACCAGCTCGGGCGCGCATTCGGGGATGGTCTTCAGGTGGATGTAGCCGTTGAAGCGCTCCTCCTCGCGCAGCCGGCGCGCCACCTCGACGATCTCGGCCATCGTCTCGTCGGGCGAGCGGACGACGCCGGAGGAGAGGAACAGGCCCTCTATGTAGTTGCGCCGGTAGAACTCGACGGTGAGGCGCACGACCTCGTCGACGCGGAAGCGCGCGCGCCGCACGTTGGAGGAGGAGCGGTTGATGCAGTAGGCACAGTCGTAGATGCAGAAATTGGTGAGCAGGATCTTCAGCAGCGAGATGCAGCGGCCGTCGGGCGCATAGGAGTGGCAGATTCCCATGCCCTCGGTCGAGCCGATGCCGCGGTCCTTCAGCGAGTCGCGGCCCTTGGCGCCGGAGGAGGCGCAGGATGCGTCGTACTTGGCGGCGTCGGCGAGGATCGCCAGCTTTTCGCGAGTCGAGAGGGCGGCCATTTGTTCATGATATGTTCTTGCTCGCCGCATGGCCATAGCAGCGTGGGTGACGTTGAGGAAGGCAGGTTCCGCTGGATCAGCCGGTGATGTCGATGACGCCGCAGTCGCCGGCATCGGAGCCGAAGGCGAGCCGCTGGCCGGTCGGGTCCCAGGCCAGCGTGCCGACCGCGCCCTTGCCGGGACGGCGCAGCAGCACCTCCTTCTGGTCGGCGCAGCGCGCCGCCAGCACCATGCCGTCGGCATAGCCGATCGCCACCACCTCGTCGCCGGGGTGGAAGGCGACGGCCGTCGCCATCGAATTGCCGCGCGTGCCTAGCTCCAGCGGCGCCTTGCCCATCGGCCCGTCCTTCGACTGGAACGGCCAGACGATCGCCGCCGGCGCGCCGGAGCTGGCCAGCCAGCGGCCCTTCGGCCCCCACGACAGGCTCTTCACCTTGGCCGGATAGCCGCTCATGCGCATGTGCTTGCCGTCGGCCAGCTTCCAGCCGTGCAGGGCGTTCTCCTGCATGGCGGTGACGAGGAACTGGCCGTCGGGCGAAAACGTCACCATCATGTGCGCGCCGGCCCATTCGAGCTCGGTCGGCTTGCCGGCGGCGGCCGGGAAATGCAGCGTCGCGCCGTTGTAGCGGGCGACCGCGATGCGCAGGCCCTTGGGCGCGAAGGCGACGCCTTCCGCCGTACGCTGATGCTGGAACTCGCGGACGGTGCCGTCTGCCAGGCGGACATAAGCATTGCGCCCGCTCGCCCAGGCGACGGTGGCCTGCGGCCCGGCGGTCACCGCGTGGACCCATTTGCGCGGCACCTCGCTGAGCAGGGAGACCTCGCCGGCGGGCGAGATCGCCTGCACCTTGCCGTCCTCGCCCGCCGTCAGCAGCACGCGGCCGTCGAGCGAGGGGACGGCGGCGAGCAGCCCGTCATGGGCCTCGACGGACTTGTGGCCGTGGTCGAGGCGATGGACCGTGCCGTCGGCGAGCGCGAAATGCGGCACGTCGGCGATCCAGCAGGCAGCGATGCAGTGGCCGGAGAGGTCGAGCGGGGCGACGGTGGGCATCTAGCTGTGCCCAACGAAAATAGCGAGGTCGCGTTCTTTCGCACCCCCCTCTGTCCTGCCGGACATCTCCCCCACAAGGGGGGAGATTGGACGGCCGCCTTGCTTTCGCCAATCGATGAAGGTTGGCGAAAAGAGATATGACAGCCGATCTGCCCCCCTGTGGGGGAGATGCCAAATGGTCCCCTTGGCAGGACAGAGGGGGGCAACGTGGAGCGTCGACATTTCCTGCATCAGGCCTTACACGCCTCGAAGGTGCGGCGCAGGCGCTCCTCGTCGAGGTCGCGGCCGATGAAGACGAGCCGGCTCTCGCGCTTCTCGCCGTCTTTCCACGGGCGCTGGTGGTCGCCCTCCAGGATCATGTGGACGCCCTGCACCACGTAGCGCTCGTCGTCGCCCTTTAACGCGATGATGCCCTTGAGGCGCAGGATGTTGGGGCCGTCCATCTGCGTCGTCTTCTCGATCCACGGGAAGAACTTGCGGGGATCCATCTCGTCGGCGCGCAGCGAGATCGAGCGGACGCTGACGTCGTGGATGGGCGAGGCCTCGCCGTGATGGTGGTCGTGGCCATGATGATCGTGATCGTGCTCGTCCGCGTCGAGGAAATGCGGATCGCTCTCCAGCGCGCGCTTCAGGTCGAAGGCGCCGCGGTCGAGAACTTCGCCGAGCGGCACGCCGGAACGCTCGGCCTTGTGGATGCGGGCGGCCGGGTTGATGGCGCGCACGGTCGCCTCGACGGCGGCGAGCTCGTCCGCGCTGACGAGGTCGGTCTTGTTGAGCACGATCACGTCGGCGAAGGCGATCTGGTCCTCGGCCTCGTGCGAATCCTTGAGCCGCAGCGGCAGGTGCTTGGCGTCGACCAGCGCCACCACCGCGTCGAGCCGCGTCTTGGAGCGCACGTCCTCGTCCATGAAGAAGGTCTGGGCGACCGGCGCCGGGTCGGCGAGCCCCGTCGTCTCGACCAGGATCGCGTCGAAGCGGCCGGGGCGGCGCATCAGCCCTTCCACGGTGCGGACGAGGTCGCCGCGCACCGTGCAGCAGATGCAGCCATTGTTCATCTCGTAGATCTCCTCGTCGGATTCCACGATCAGGTCGTTGTCGATGCCGATCTCGCCGAACTCGTTGACGATGACGGCGTAGCGCTTGCCGTGGTCCTCCGAGAGGATGCGGTTGAGCAGGGTCGTCTTGCCGGAACCGAGATAGCCGGTGAGCACGGTGACGGGGATCTGCGCGGATTTCTGCGCCTGGGCCTCGGGCATGGTGTCCTCTTGGCAAATGGTGGGATGTCGCCGCTGATATAGGAGCGCGGCGCGCGAATTGCACGGGGGAAAAACGCCTCAGGCGGCCCGGGGCGCGACGGTGCGGTCGATCTCGGCGCCCATCTGGTCGCGCGCCGTCTCCAGATCGTAGGTCGCCTGCATGCCCATCCAGAATTCGGCGCTGGTGCCGAAATAGCGGGCCAGCCGCAGGGCGGTGTCCGGCGTGACCGACCGTGTGGCGCGGACGATCTCGCTCACCCTGATCTGCGGCACGCCGATCGCCTTGGCCAGCGCATATTGCGACATGCCGAGCGGCTTCAGGAAGTCTTCCAGAAGCACCTCGCCAGGATGTGCGGGGGCAAAATCGGCCATGGCTTGCTTCCTCAATGATAGTCTACGATTTCAACGTCATGCGCGTCGCCGTCGCGCCAGCGAAAGCAGATGCGCCACTGGTCGTTGATCCGGATGCTGTGCTGCCCCTTGCGGTCGCCGGAAAGCGCCTCGAGCCGGTTGCCGGGCGGAGCACGCAGGTCGTCGAGGCTTTGCGCATTGTGGAGTTGGGTCAGCTTCCGGTTGGCGACCTTGATGATGTCGTTCGGAACGCCCTTGAGAAAGCGCCGTTGCGATGCCGCTTCGGCAGCGTCGTTCCGGAACGACCTTATCATGTTCAATGATACCGTGACACGATAGTATCGTCAAGCATTACTATCGCGTCAGCCTTCCCAGCTCGAACCTCTCCACGTCGCGCAGCAGCTCGACGAAGCCGCGGGCGGCGTGGTCGAGGATGGCCTCGCCGGCTTCCGCCGTGGCGGCGGCGGCGTTGCCGACGACGCCGTCCGGCGACAGGTCGCGCATGTCCCAGCCGAAGGCGTGCGGGCCGTAGGCGCGCAGATGGGTGAATTCGCCGGCAAAGGATCGCTGCGCGGAGGGAAAATCGTGCGCCTCGCCCATGTCGACGAGGTCGGGCCGCAGCGCAAGCATGACCGAGGTCTCGACGAAGCCGCCATGGATGCCGTAGGCCTTCTCGTCGGCGCCGACGAGGTCGGCCGGGTAACCGAAGCGGGTCCAGCTCCTCGCCACCGCCAGCGCGTCGCCTCGCCGATGCCGATCCAGCGGCGCACGGCCTCGTCGAAGGACAGCGAGCGTGTGCCGGGCGCAAACAGGTGCTCGGGCGAGTAGCCGACCGGCTCGGCCGGCAGGAACTCTACGCTCATTCCGGCCGGCAGCAGCGCGCGGGCGCGGGCGGCGACGCCTTCCGCGATGATCGTGTCGGTCTCGAAGGGCAGATGCGGCCCGTGCTGCTCGGTGGCGCCGAGCGGCAGGACGACGATCGGCGGATGCCCGGAGGATTGTGCTGGCGCTGTCATAGAACTGATAGAAAACTCTGGCATGGAGAGGATATGTTGCCGGCAAAGAGCCGTGCCCGCCGTCCACGGGGGTCGTGGAAAACGGGTCCGGCGTCACCATTGTGGTGCCGGCGGCGGCGTGATTGCAATGGCCACGGGGCGGGAGAAGCTCGATGTCGAAGGCTGCCAAGGGTGAAATGCTCGGCCGGCTCCAGTCGGCCGCGCGCCAGTCGCGGACGGCGCTGGCGGCGCGGCTGCTGCAGACCGGGCTCTATGCCGGGCAGGACCAGATCATGATGGCGCTCTCCGACGAGGACGGGCAGACGCCCGGCGGGCTCGCCTCGCGGCTGGGCGTGCGGCCGCCGACCATCACCAAGACGATCAACCGGCTGCAGGCGCAGGGCTTCCTCGAGCGCCACGCCAGCGACGCGGATTCGCGCCAGGCGCACATCTTCCTCACCGAAAGCGGCCGCGAGGCGATCCGGGTGATCGAGAAGTCGCTGCGCAAGACCGAGAAGCAGGCGCTGCGCGGGCTCGACAAGAAGGAGCAGAAGACGCTGCTCAAGATGCTGTCGCGCATCGAGGCCAACCTCACCAGCGTCGACTCGGCCCCCGAGCCGGAGGTCGAGCTGGAAGAGGTCGAGGAGCAGGCCTAGACGGGTCCGCGCCTGCCGCCCACGCCGGGCGGGAGGCGTGCATTTGCGCTTGCGGGGCGGCGCCAAACGGCCGAAACAGGCGGTTCGACGCAGCCAGGCCAAGCAAACAATTGACCGCATCCGCATCGGCCGACGACAAGGCCACGCCAGCCTCCGCCATCCTGCTGATGTTTGCGGCCGGCATCTGCTTCACCGTCCTCGACACCAGCGCGAAATATCTCGTGCTTTCCGGCATGAGCCCGGAATTCGTGTCGTGGGTGCGCTTCCTCGTCCATCTCGTGCTGGTGGCCCTGCTGTTCAGGATCTGGGCCAATCCCAAGGTGCTGCGCCACCACAGCCTGTTCCTGCAGGTGCTGCGCGGCGTCTTCCTCTACGGCTCGACCATCTTCAACTTCATCGCGCTGAAATACCTCCAGCTCGCCGAGACGACGTCGATCGCCTTCCTCGGCCCGATGGTGATCACGGCGCTGGCCGGGCCGATGCTGGGCGAATGGGCGGGCTGGCGGCGCTGGCTGGCGATCGCGGCCGGCTTCGGCGGCATGCTGGTGATCACCCGGCCGGGCCTCGGCGTGTTCGGGCTGGGCCACGTCTTCGCGCTCGGCTCGATGCTGTCCTACTCGCTCTACGCGATCATGACGCGGCGGATGGGCGCCACCGAGACCTCGGAAAGCATGATCTTCTACTCGGCGCTCGCCCCGGTGCTGCTGATGGCGCCGGTCGCGCCGGCCACGGCGACGATGCCGCCTTCGGCGCTGATGTGGGTGCTCCTGCTGTCGCTCGGCGTCTACGGCGCGCTCGGCCACTACATGATCATCCACGCCTTCAAGCGGGCGACCGCGATCGCGCTGGCGCCCTATCCCTACCTGCAGATCGTCTGGATGGTCGCGTCGGGCTACCTCGTCTTCGGCGACCTGCCGGACGCCTGGACGGTGGCGGGCGCGGCGATCATCGTGGCGAGCGGCCTCTACATCGTCCACCGCGAGCACAGGCTGCGCCTGGCGAGCCGCACTGCGCCGGAGGAGGCCAGCCAACTGGCCAAAAAGCTTTGACTGCCCGGCCGCCTTTGGCTAAGGCCGCTTAAACTGTTTAATTCCGTGCGGGAGGCTTAGCTGGCGCAGAAGATCAAGCTCTCGACGATCGCCGAGGGGCTCGGCGTGTCGACCGCGACCGTCTCGCTCGCGCTGCGCGACAGCCCGCTGGTGGCGGACGCCACGCGCGAGCGCATCAAGGAGCATGCCCGCGCCATCGGCTACATCTACAACCGCCGCGCGGCGAGCCTCAGGACCTCGCGCTCTGGCATCGTCGGGGGGACGCTGCACGACATCATGCACCCGTTCTCCGCCGAGATCGTGCGCTCCATCGAGCTGGAGCTGGACCGCTCGCGCCAGACCTTCCTGCTGAGCAACCACTGCGACCAGGTGGAGAAGCAGCGCAGCTTCATCGACACGCTGCTGCAGCTCGGCGCCGACGGCGTCATCATGTCGCCGGCCATCGGCACACCGCCGGAAGACATCCAGATGGCCGAGGACAACGGCCTGCCGGCGGTGCTCGTCGCCCGCTCCGTCGAGGGCGTGGACGTCCCCGTCTTCCGCGGCGACGACGCCTACGGCATCGGGCTCGCCACCAACCACCTGATCTCGCTCGGCCACACCCGCATCGCCATGATCGGCGGCACCGACCAGACCTCGACCGGCCGCGACCGCTACCAGGGCTACGTCGCGGCGATGAAGAAGGCGGGGCTGGAGGTGCTGCCGTCGATGCGGCTGCCGGGGCCGCGCACCAAGCAGGGCGGCTTCGAGGCGGCCGGCGCCTTCTTGGCGCTGAAGGAGAAGCCGACGGCGGCGGTGTGCTGGAACGACCTCGTCGCCATCGGCCTGATGAACGGCATCGCGCGCGCCGGGCTGGTGCCCGGCACCGACGTGTCGGTCACCGGCTATGACGACCTCGAGGAGGCGGCGATCGCGACGCCGGCGCTGACGACGGTCTGGAACGGCCAGCGGGAGGTGGGCCGGCGCGCCGCGCGCGTGCTGCTCGACCGCCTCAACGGCGCGACCGTCGACACTCATCAGCAGCTCATCCAGCCCGAGCTGCACGTGCGCCAGTCGACCGGCCGGCCGCGGGAACGGAACTGAGGGGCCGCAGGCCCTGCATGCCGACAAGGAGAAAATCGTGACAGGTCAGGCCGACCAGATGCTCGTGGCGATCACGGGCCGCTTCAACGAGCGCGTGATCGAGCTGGTGAAGGAGAATTTCCGCACCGTCATGTTCGACCGCGCCGACCCAGCGCTGGTCACGCCCGAGGTGGCGGCGCAGGTGCGGGGGCTGGCGGCGCTCTGTCCGGTCGGCGGCGCATTCATCGACGCGCTGCCCAATCTGGAGATCGTCGCCGGCGGCGGCGTCGGCTACGACACGATCGACGTCGCCCGCTGCGTGGCCCGCGGCATCGTGATCACCAACACGCCGGACGTGCTGACCGACGAGGTGGCGGACGCGGCCGTCGGCCTGCTCATCAACACGGTGCGCGAGCTGCCGCAGGCGGAGGCCTTCCTGCGGGCCGGGCGCTGGGCGCAGGGCCGCTTCCCGCTGACCAGGGCGACGCTGCGCGAGCGCCATGTCGGCATATACGGCATGGGCCGCATCGGGCTCGCCGTCGCGAAACGGCTCGAAGGCTTCGGGCTCAGGATCTCCTACCACAACCGGCGGCCGGTCGAGGGCGTCTCCTACGGCTACCAGCCGAGCCTGATGGCGCTCGCCGAGGCGGTCGACACGCTGGTCTGCGTGGCACCCGGCGGCGCGGCGACCCAGCATGCGATCAACGCGGACGTGCTGAAGGCGCTCGGCCCCGACGGCGTCTTCATCAATGTCGGCCGCGGCAGCACGGTCGACGAAGCGGCGCTGATCGAGGCGCTGCGCGACGGCACCATCCTCGCCGCCGGGCTCGACGTGTTCGAGAACGAGCCGCACGTGCCGCAGGCGCTGCTCGACCTGCCCAATGCCCGCCTGCTGCCGCACATCGCCTCGGCCACGGTGCACACGCGCCGCGCCATGGGCGAGCTGACCTTCGGCAACCTGGAGAGCTGGTTCCGCGAGGGCCGGGCGCTGACGCCGGTTCCCGAGACCAGCGGCATCGTGCGCAAGTAGGCCCGCCCGCAGCCGTCGTCCCAGCCCCGCCTCGGCGGGGCGTACCGATTCCACCGCCGCTTTACGGCCGGTTAACCCTGTCGCGCGATGCTCGGCCAGGGATTGGGCCTTGATCCGGCCGGGGGCGGCAATGGCATTCATCAAGTCGGGTGCGGCGATGACCGCTCTGCTGGCGGCAGGCGTCGCCTATGCGGTCTCGGGCGTGCCGCGCGAGGCGCCTGCCACGCCGGACACCGCCAACAGCTTCCACATCCTGCTCGAAGGGGCCGACACCGGCTGCGAGGTGACGATGGGCGAGAGCCCCGCCGCCGCCAAGGCCCGGCTGGTGTTCGGCCAGCGCTGCGCGGCCGCCGTGCCGGAGCTGGCCGGCGCGCTGTTCTGGAGCCCGCGCGACGACGGCTCGATCGCCTTCACCGATGCCGGGGGCAAGGTCGCGATGCTGTTTTCGGCCGGCGACGGCGTCGACTACGAAGCCTTCGGCGCCGGGACTCGGCTCATATCGCTCGTCTCCGCGGGCGAGTAGGTCCGCCTCACTCGGCCGCCTGCCGCGCCGGCGCACGGGCGGCGGCGTGCGCCCTGACCGCGTCGCCGAAGGCATGGAACAGGCGCGCCGACGCATCGTCCGACTTCGTCCAGTATTCGGGATGCCACTGCACGCCGACGGCGAAGGCGCGCGCGTTGCGCACCGAGACCGCCTCCACCGTGCCGTCGGGCGCGACGGCCTCGACCTGCAGCACCGGCGCGGGCCGGTCCACCGCCTGGCGGTGGACGGAGTTGACCATGATCTCGCCCGTCCCGACGATGCCGGCCAGGCAGGTGCCGGGCCTGATCGTTACCGGCTGGCGGATGGCGAACTTCGCGTCGAGGTCGCCCTCCGGGCCGCGATGGTCGCTGCGGCCTTCGATCTCCTGGATCTCGGCCGCCAGCGAGCCGCCCAGCGCCACGTTCATCTCCTGGATGCCGCGGCAGATGGCCAGCAGCGGCACGCCGCGCTCGACCGCCTTGCGGATCAGCGGCAGGCTGGTGGCGTCGCGCTCGGGGTCGTAGGGGCCGTTCTGCTCGGTCGCCTCGCCGCCGTAGCGGGAGGGATGCACGTTGGAGCGCGAGCCGGTGGCGATGACGCCGTCGACGCGATCGAGCAGGCCGTCGAGGTCGAGCCTGTCGCCGCCCAGGCTGGGCACCAGCACGGGGAACACGCCTGCGGCCGACAGCGCGGCCTCGACATACTGGTGCGGCGTGGCGTGCCACATATAGGGGTCGAGGTATCGGTAGTCGGTGGTGACGGCGACGAGCGGCTGGGACATTGCGGATTCCATCCGCCGGCAGGCGGCGCCGGCGAGCTACATTTATCCATCCGCGCGGCCGTTTCCAACCGGCGGGCGCCGGCGAGGGGCGAAAGCTCCGACTTTCGTCGTAGAGGCTTCCCCAGCGTCAGCCCGCGGAAGCGCCCTATAGGGGGCTTAAGCGCCGGAAGATCATAGACAAAACAGGCTCCGGCGCTATTGTCGCGCCACGCCCGCGCAAGAGGCCCCGGCCAGCGCCGCGGCGTGCGCAATCCACGCATATCAGGAGGAAAAGTTGGATCGTCGTTCATTCATCAGGGGCGCCGGGCTGGCCGGCGTCGGCGCCGCCGCAGCCGCCACGCTCGCCGCTCCCGCCATCGCCCAGTCGAACCCCAAGATCACCTGGCGGCTGACCTCGTCGTTCCCGAAGGCGCTCGACACGATCTACGGCGGCGCCGAGGTGTTCGCCAAGATGGTCTCAGAAGCCACCGACGGCAATTTCCAGATCCAGTGCTTCGCGGCCGGCGAGATCGTGCCGGGCCTGCAGGCGGCCGACGCCACGGCGGCCGGCACCGTCGAGGCGGCACACACGGTCGCCTACTACTACTGGGGCAAGGACCCGGCCTGGGCGCTGGGCGCGGCCGTCCCGTTCGCGCTCAACGCGCGCGGCATGAACGCCTGGATGTACCATGGCGGCGGCATCGACCTGTTCAACGAGTTCCTCGGCCAGCAGGGCCTGGTCGGCTTCCCGGGCGGCAACACCGGCACCCAGATGGGCGGCTGGTTCCGCAAGCAGATCAACACGCTGGAGGACATGAAGGGCCTCAAGATGCGCATCGGCGGCTTCGCCGGCGCGGTGGTCGAGAAGCTGGGCGTGGTGCCGCAGCAGCTCGCCGGCGGCGACATCTATCCGGCGCTGGAGAAGGGCACGATCGACGCGGCCGAGTGGGTCGGCCCCTATGACGACGAGAAGCTCGGCTTCGTGAAGGTCGCGCCCTACTACTACTATCCCGGCTGGTGGGAAGGCGGCCCGACCGTCCACCTGATGTTCAACAAGGGCAAGTTCGACGAGCTGCCGGCGACCTACAAGTCGATCCTGCGCACCGCGGCGCAGGCCGAGGACGCCGACATGCTGCAGAAGTACGACTACCTGAACCCGGCAGCGATCCGTCGGCTGGTCGCGGCCGGCGCCAAGCTCAGCCCGTTCAGCCAGCCGATCCTGGAAGCCTGCTTCAACGCGTCGAACGAGATCTACGCCGATCTCACCGCCAAGAACCCGGCCTTCAAGAAGATCTGGGACTCGATCGTCGACTTCCGCGGCCAGTACTACCTGAACGCCCAGGTGGCCGAGTACAATTACGACACGTTCATGATGATCCAGCAGCGCGCCGGCAAGCTCTGAGCCGACGAACTGCCTGCTTCGCGAAAGGCCCCGGCGCGCCAGCGCCGGGGCCTTTTCGCATCCGGAGGACGCCGTCCGTGTCGGCTGGACTCGGCACGAGGCGGGTGTATTGTCGTGACGTTGCGGAAAGATCGGAATGAGGGATCCGGCCATCGCATCGTTTCATATAGGGAGGAAATACGGAATGGATCGTCGTTCGTTCATCAAGAATGCCGGGCTCGGCGGCATCGGGGCAGCCGCCGCGACAACGCTCGCCGCACCGGCAATCGCGCAGTCCTCGCCGAAGATATCCTGGCGCTGCACGTCCTCGTTCCCGAAAGCGCTCGACACGATCTTCGGTGCCGCCGAGACGATGGCCAAATATGTCCGTGAATCGACGGACGGCAATTTCGACATCCAGGTCTTCGCCGCGGGCGAGCTGGTCGGCGGCCTGCAGGCCATGGACGCGGCCGCGGCCGGCACGGTCGAGATGGCCCACACCGCCTGCTACTACTACTGGGGCAAGGACCCCACCTGGGCGCTGGCGACGGCCGTCCCGTTCAGCCTCAACGTGCGGCAGATGAACGCGTGGATGTATTTCGGCGGCGGCAACGACCTGCTCAACGAGTTCTTCAACGCCAACGGCCTGCAGGGGCTGGCCTGCGGCAACACCGGCGCGCAGATGGGCGGCTGGTTCCGCAAGGAAATCAACTCGGTCGCCGACCTGCAGGGCCTCAAGATGCGCATCGGCGGCTTCGCCGGCAAGATCGTCGAGAAGCTGGGCGTGGTGCCGCAGCAGATCGCCGGCGGCGACATCTACCCGGCGCTGGAGAAGGGCACGATCGACGCGGCCGAGTGGGTCGGACCCTATGACGACGAGAAGCTCGGCTTCCAGAAGGTGGCCAAGTACTACTATTACCCCGGCTGGTGGGAAGGTGGCCCGACGCTGCACACGCTGGTCAACCTGGCCAAGTGGAAGGAGCTGCCGAAGAACTACCAGGCGGCGCTGGCCTCGGCCTGCGAGGCCGCCAACGGCAGCATGATGGCGAGCTACGACTACAAGAACCCGGCGGCGCTGCGCCGGCTGGTGGCCAACGGCGCCGTGCTGCGGCCGTTCAACCAGCAGGTGCTCGAAGCCTCGTTCAACGCCTCGATGGACACCTACAAGGAGCTCATCGGCTCCAACGCGGCGTTCAAGAAGATCTACGAGAGCCAGACGGCGTTCAAGAAGGACGCCTATCTGTGGGCGCAGATCTCCGAGTACACGTTCGACACCTTCATGATGCTGCAGCAGCGCGCCGGCAAGCTCTAGGCCGTAGCTAGGCACAAACGAAAGAGGCCCGGAGCCGTCGGCTCCGGGCCTTTTGTCATGCAGCGCCGGAACCGCGGTCTTCGGCCATGATTTCGACCAGCACGCCGCCGGGAGCGCGGCAATAGAAGGTGGTCGTGCGGGCGCCGCCGCGGGTGATCGTCTGGACCTCGCCGGGCGCGCGGCCGGCGGCGGCAAGCGCGGCGTGCCTGGACAGCACGACGCTCGCGTCGGCGACGATGAAGCCGACGTGGAAGCCGTCCGGATAGTCCGGCGAGCCGCCCTTGAGCGGCTTCATCAGGTTGAGCGCGAAACCGTCGCTTCCGACGAGCACCGCGAAGGCGTCCTTGCCGCGCAACGCGACGAGGGTGAAGCCGAAATGTCCAGTGAAGAACGCGGCAAGGCCCGCGACGTCGTCGGTGCAGAGATTGAGGTGGTTGAGTTGCAAGTTGGTCTCCTGTCTCGTTGAGGGACGGACTGGAGGCGCGGCGAGGCAGACGGCGGAAAACGCATGCGCCGCCGGCCGCGCTGGCATGAGCCATCGCAGTCCGGCCGCGGGTCCTCCGACGATGCGGGGGTACAGGCTTCCTCATATTTTACCGCAATTCCGGACGGAAAACCGCTTCGCACTTTTCCTGGAATTGCTTGGGGAGGAAGAGGCCGGACTACCGAACCGGCCTTGTCTTTTTCGGCGGGCCACCCCTAGCGGGTGGCCCGCGGTCGCGCAAGCCTTGCGCCAGCCGGCTCAGAACTTCGGCGGCTGGCTGAGGTCGTTCGGGGCCGGCTGCTGCGGCGCGCTGCCGCCGCCGGCGGGCGGGGTGCCGAAGCTCGGCGGCTGGCCGAGATTGGGCGCGCCCTGGCCGCCGTCGCTTCCCGGCGGCGCGCTGAAGGGCGAAAGGCCAAGCCCCGAATCGCCGCCGAAGGGCGGCACCACGATCTCGATCGAGTTCGGGTCCACGACCTTGCCCTTGTAGTGCATCACCATGCCGGGGAAGACGATCGCCAGCCCGACCATGATGACCTGGATGCAGACGAAGGGCACGGCGCCCCAGTAGATCTGGCCGGTCGTGACCGGCGCGATCTGCTTGCCCGTGATCTTGTCGATATAGGGCACGCGGGCCGCCACCGAGCGCAGGTAGAACAGCGCGAAGCCGAAGGGCGGGTGCATGAAGCTGGTCTGCATGTTGATGCCGAGCAGCACGCCGAACCAGATCAGGTCGATCCCCAGGCTCTCGGCCGCCGGCGCCAGCAGCGGCACGATGATGAAGGCGAGCTCGAAGAAGTCGAGGAAGAAGGCGAGGAAGAAGACCAGCAGGTTGACGACGATCAGGAAGCCGACCTCGCCGCCCGGCAGCGAGGTGAGCAGGTGCTCGACCCACAGATGGCCGTTGACGCCGTAGAAGGTGAGCGAGAAGACGCGGGCGCCGAGCAGGATGAACATCACGAAGGACGACAGCCGCGTGGTCGACGTCAGCGCCTGGCGAACCAGGTCGAGGCTCAGCCTCCGCTTCGCCATCGCCATGACGAGGGCTCCGACGGCACCCATGGCGCCGCCCTCGGTCGGCGTGGCGATGCCGAGGAAGATGGTGCCGAGCACGAGGAAGACCAGCGCCAGCGGCGGGATCAGCACGATGATCACCTGCTGGGCCAGCCGCGACATCATGCCGATGCCGAGGCTCTTGTCGAGGATCGCGACGACGTAGATGACGATCACGCCGACAGTGGCGCCGAGGATGTCGGCGTTGGAGCCGTGGGTCGGCGCCAGCCACAGATGCGCGCCGTAGGCGACGATCGCGGCGCCGACCAGCGCGACGATCAGCGAGGTGACGCCGGAGCCGAGCGTGCGGGCCTCGAGCGGCAGGGCCGGCACGCTCTTGGGCCGGATGATGCTCATGATCAGGATGTAGCCCATGTAGATGCCGGTCAGCACGAGGCCGGGGATCAGCGCGCCCTTGTACATGTCGCCGACCGAGCGGCCGAGCTGGTCGGCCAGCACGATCAGCACGAGCGAGGGCGGGATGATCTGCGCCAGCGTGCCGGAGGCCGCGATGACACCGGAGGCGAGCCGCCGGTCGTAGCCGTAGCGCAGCATGATCGGCAGCGAGATCAGGCCCATGGCGATGACCGAGGCCGCGACCACGCCGGTGGTGGCGGCAAGCAGCGCGCCGACAAGGATGACCGCATAGGCGAGGCCGCCGCGGATCGGGCCGAAGAGCTGGCCGACCGAGTCGAGGCGGTCCTGGGCAATGACGGCCCGCTCCAGTATCAGGCCCATGAACGTGAAGAACGGGATCGCCAGCAGCGTCTCGTTCGACATCGTCCCCCAGAAGCGTTCGGGCAGCGCGTAGAGCAGCGGCCAGGACAGGCTGATCTCGCCGCCCGAATAGGGCGCCAGCTCGACGCCGATGAAGAAGAACAGCAGGCCGTTGGCTGCGAGCGAGAAGGCTACGGGATAGCCGAACAGCAGGAATATGATCAGCGAGGCGAACATGATCGGCGCCATGTTCTGCGCGATGAAGACGAGCATCAGCGGATCTCCCCGGCGAGCGCCTCGCCTTCCTGCTCGGCCGCCTGGTGAGCGGACACGAACGGGTTGGGGTCCTCCATCCGCCCGGTCATCACCGCGATCTTTTTGATGATCTCGGAGATGCCCTGCAGCGCGAGCAGGAGGAAGCCGACGAGGAGGATCGCCTTGGCGGGCCAGAGGATCAGGCCGCCGGCATTGGTCGACACCTCGCCGGAACGGAACGACAGGCTGACATAGGGGATGAAGTAGAAGAACATCAGCAGCGCGAACGGCATCAGGAAGAAGACGTGGCCGATCAGGTCGATCCAGTGCTGCACCCGGCGCGACCACATGCCGTAGACGATGTCGATGCGGATGTGCTCGTTCTGCTTCAGCGTGTAGGCGGCCGCGAGCATGAAGGCGGCGCCGAACAGGTACCACTGAAGCTCCAGCCAGGCGTTCGACGACATGTTGAACATCTTGCGGATGGTCGCGTTGACGGCACTCACCAGGATCGCGGCGAGGATCGCCCAGGCCACCCATTTGCCGATGAATTCGTTGATGCGGTCGATGACGCGCGAAAGGCCGAGCAGCCCCGCCATATTCGCCTCCCAGTTGACCTTGCCGGTCTGTTGATTGCGTTCCCGGACTTGTTCTGCCCCGACATTGGCTCCCGCGCAACCCAGACTCGCGTCGCAGGCCGCAGGGAGCGGTTGACGGCGGTGGCGACGCTGCGGAAGCGGGGGCGGGCCGAGGCGCAACGAAAAAGGGCGCCCGGTGGGCGCCCTTTCCGATTCGATTGCCGGCTTGCGGCTCCGCTCAGTTCCTGTTGCCGAGGAACTGAAGCAGGAACATGAACATGTTGATGAAGTCGAGGTAGAGCCGCAGCGCGCCCATGATGGCCTTGCGGCCGGCGACCACGTCGTCGTCCTGCTCGTAGTACATCTCCTTGATCTGCTGGGTGTCGAAAGCCGTCAGGCCGGCGAACACCAGCACGCCGATCGCGGAGATGGCGAACTGCAGGGCGGACGAGGCGAGGAAGATGTTCACGACGCTCGCGATGATCAGGCCGATCAGGCCCATGAACAGGAACGAGCCCATGCCCGACAGGTCGCGCTTGGTCGTGTAGCCCCACAGCGACAGCGCGCCGAAGGAGGCGGCGGTCACGAAGAAGGTCTGCACGATCGAGGCCGAGGTGTAGACGAGGAAGATGGACGACAGCGAGATGCCGACGAGGGCCGCATAGGCCCAGAAGGTCGTCTGCGCGGCCGAGACGCTCATCTTGTGCACGCGGAAGGACAGGAAGAACACCAGCGCCAGCGGGGCGAGCATGACCACCCAGCGCAGCGGCGAGCCGTAGATCGCCAGGCCGACATTGGTGAGCATCTTGCCGTTGCCGAGGGTGGCGACGGCTGCCGACGGGTCGCCCGTGGTCGCCAGCATCATCGTGCCGAGCGCGGCGAAGCCGGTGATGGCGAGGCCGAGCGCCATCAGGTTGTAGACCCTGATCATGTAGGCGCGCAGACCTTGGTCGATCGACGCGTCGGCGCGGGCGGCGGGAGCGCCGACGCGCGTCTGATAGTTGCGAAGGTCAGCCATAGTTTCCTCTTTGCTTCTGTCCCGTCATGGGTCGGGCAGCGGTTGCCCAGGCGCCGCCGGCGGGACTCCAGCATGCCTGTGCGCGAATATGATGCGCGTTTCGGGCCAGAACAAGACCCTGCGCGTGCGGGAGCCGCATTAAATCGCGGAAATATTGCCGCATGACATGCCCTGTGAGGCGCAAGCCGTTCATCGGCCAAGTGATTGTTTGTTAACCACAGATCCAGTCCGGTCCGGCTTCCTCACAGCTCGCGCAGCACCGGAGCGGCCTTCTGGCCGAGGATCCGCCAGGTGCCGGCCAGGCCGAAGCCGACGGTCAGCACGAGGGCGAGCGCGATCGTTGTGACGGCGACCTCGGGCAGGAAGGCCGACGGAAGGTTCATCACGCGCGAGACGACGAACCAGGCCGCGACGCCGCCCGCGAACAGCGCAAAGACGGCGGTGGCGAGCCCGATCAGCAGGTATTCGAGCGAGAAGGCGGCGATCAGGGTGCGGCGCGTGGCGCCGAGCGTCTTCAGCACGACCGCGTCGTGGACGCGGCCGCGGTTGCCGGCGGCGAGCGCGCCCGAAAGCACCAGCACGGAGGCGACGAGGGCAACGGCGGCGGCCGCGCGGATCGCGGTGGCGAGCTGGCCGACGAGCCGGTTGACGATGTCGAGCGCGTCCTTGACGCGCACGCTGGTGACGGCCGGGTAGGCGCGGGTGACGGCGTTCAGCAGCGCCGCCTCGTCGGCGGCGCTGGCGCCGCGGTCGGTCAGCGTCGCCAGCCAGCCATGCGGCGCACCGGCAAAGGTGTTGGGCGAGAACACCATGACGAAGTTGATGCCCATCGATTCCCAGTTGATCCGGCGGAACGAGGCGATGCGGGCGGTGACGTTGCGGCCGAGCACGTTGACGGTCACCGTGTCGCCGAGCTTGAGGCCGAGCGCCTTGCCCTCCTCGTCGGCGAAGGAGACCAGCGGCTCGCCGGCATAGTCGGCCGGCCACCATTTGCCTTCCGAGACCGTGGAGTTCTCGGGCGGCGCCTCGGAATAGGTGATGCCGCGGTCGCCGCGCAGCACCCATGCGCCCTCGGCCGGCACCTTGACGTCGCGCACGTCGACGCCGTTGAGCGCCATGATGCGGCCGCGCAGCATCGGCACGCGTATCAGCGTGCCGTGCGGCGAGGCGTCGCTCACCAGCCGCGAGAAGCCGTCTATGTCGGCGCTCTGGACGTCGAGGAAGAAGAAATTGGGTGTGCTCTCCGGCAGGTTGTCGCTGATCTGGCGGCGCAGGTTGCCGTCGATCAGCGCCAGCGTGGCGAGCAAAGTGAGGCCCAGCCCGAGCGAGAGCACGACCGACGGCGTCAGCGCGCCGGGGCGGTGGATGTTGCCGAGCGCCAGCCGCAGCGCGGTGGAGCGCACGCGCGGGCTGCGGCGGGCCGCCGCCTGCAGCGCGAGGCCGACCGCGCGCAGCACCAGGAAGGCGAACACCATGGCGCCGACGAAGATCGCGGCGATGCGGCGGTCGGTCGACCACCAGACCGCGAAGACCGCGAGCAGGGCGGCGAGCACCAGCGCTGCGGCGAGATAGGGCAGGCGCGGCAGGCCGCCGGCTTCGGCGCCGACCGTGCGGAACAGCGCGGTCGCCGGCATGTCGCGGGCGCGGCCGAGCGGCAGCAGCGCGAAGGCGAGCGTGACCATGATGCCGAACAGGGCGCCGACGGCGAGCGCGCCGGGATAAAGGCCGCCCGCGGCCGGAATCGGCAGCACGGAGGAAAGCAGGCCGGCGGCGAGGAAGGGCATCGCCGCGCCGATCAGCGTGCCGGCGGCAATGCCGATCAGCGCGATTAGCAGGATCTGCACGAGATAGACGGTGAAGACGAAGCCGCCCGAGGCGCCGAGGCTCTTGAAGCTGGCGATGACGCCGCGCTTGCCGTCGAGATAGGCGCGCACGGCGTTGGCCACGCCGACGCCGCCGACGACCAGCGCGGTCAGCCCGACCAGCGTCAGGAACTGCGAGAAGCGCTCGATGTTGGCCGACAGCGACGGCGCGGCGTTGGTGCGGGTGCGCACCGACCAGCCGGCCTGCGGGAACTCGTTGCCGGCGCGCTGGCGGATGTCGTCTACGGCCTGCGCGCTCGTGCCCTCGGGCAGCCGCACCTTGTAGGCGTATTCGACGAGGCTGCCGGGCTGGATCAGGCCCGAGGCCTGGAGCGCGTCCATCGACAGCAGCAGCCGCGGCGCGAAGCCGAAGCCGTCGGAGACGGCGTCGGGCTCCGTCACCAGCATCGCGCGCAACTGAACCGTCGCCGTGCCGAGCACGATGCGGTCGCCGGTCTCGAGCCCGAGCCGCTCGAACAGGATGTCGGGCGCGGCCGCGCCCCAGGTGCCGTCGCGCCGGCCGAAGAGTTCGTCGCGGGTCAGCGCCGGGGCGGTCTCCAGCGCGCCGTAGAGCGGCCAGGCCGCGTCGACGGCCTTGACCTCGACCAGCGCCTGGTCGGAGCCGTCGGGCAGCCGGGCCATCGAGCGCATGCCGGCGCTGCGCGAGACCGTGCCGAGGCCGTCGAGGAAGGCCTGCTCGGCCGCGCCCGCCTCGCGGTGGATCAACTGGAAGCGGATGTCGCCGCCGAGCAGCGTCTGGCCCTGGCCGGCGACGGCCGAGGTGATCGCCTGCGCGACCGAGTTGACGCCGCCGATGGCGCCGACGCCGAGCGCGATGCAGGCGATGAAGACGAGGAAGCCGGAAAGCCCGCCGCGCATCTCGCGCAGCGCGAAGCGGATAGCGAGGGAGAGGTTCATGCGCAGCATCTAGACGGCGATCGCCTCGCGCTCCTCGGCTTCCGTCTCGATCAGTCCCGAGCGCATCGCCACTTGCCGGCCGCAGCGGGCGGCGAGCGCGGCGTCGTGGGTGACGAGCACCAGCGTCATGCCGCGCTCGGCGGCCTTGGAGAACAGCAGGTCCGCCACCTGCCGGCCGGTCGCCTGGTCGAGATTGCCGGTCGGCTCGTCGGCGATCAGGATCGCCGGCTCCGGGGCGAGTGCGCGGGCGATCGCGACGCGCTGCTGCTCGCCGCCGGAAAGCTGCGACGGGTAGTGGGTGACGCGCTCGGCGAGACCTACCGCCGCCAGCTCGCGCGCGGCGGCGGCGAAGGCGTCGCGCCTGCCCGCGAGCTCCAGCGGCACGGCGACGTTCTCCAGCGCCGTCATGTTGGGGATCAGGTGGAAGGACTGGAAGACGATGCCGACATTCCTGCCGCGGAAGGCGGCGACCTCGTCCTCGCTGCGGCCGTCGATGCGCGTGCCGGCGATTGTCACCGAGCCGGCGTCGACGCGTTCCAGCCCGGCCAGCACCATCAGCAGCGTCGACTTGCCGGAGCCGGACGGGCCGACGATGCCGACCGTCTCGCCGCGCCCGACCTCGAGGCTGACGCCGCGCAGCACATGCACCCTGGAGGCGCCCTGGCCCAACGTGAGCGAGACGTCGCGCAGTTCGATCACGGCTTCTGTCACGGGAAATCGGTCCTATATGCTGGCGGGCAGGTTGAGATCATATGGGTTGGATCGGATGGCGTTCAAACAGCTCGCGGCCGCTTTCGCCGGCATGCTTGTTCTGGCGGCGGGAACCGTGGGCTCCGCGTTCGCGCAGGGCTACCAGATCGTCGGCCTGGGCGACAGCCTGATGGCCGGATACAGGCTGGCGCCGGGCGAATCCTTCCCCGAAAGGCTGGAAGCGGCGCTGAAGTCGGCCGGTCACGATGTCGTGATCGCCAATGCCGGCGTGTCGGGCGACACCTCCACCGGCGGGCTGGCGCGGCTCGACTGGTCGGTGCCGGACGGCACGAAGCTGGTGCTGCTCGAGCTCGGCGCCAACGACATGCTGCGCGGGATCTCGCCCGAGATCACCGAGAAGAACCTCGACGAGACGATCACGCGGCTGAAGGCGCGCGGCATCGCGGTGCTGCTGATCGGCATGAAGGCAGCTCCGAACCTGGGGCCGGACTACGAAGCGGCGTTCAACGGCATCTACGAGCGGCTGGCGCAAAAGCACGGCCTGCCGTTCTACCCGTTCTTCCTCGACGGCGTGGCCGCGACGCCGGCGCTGCAGCTCGACGACGGCATGCATCCGAACGCGCAAGGGATCGATCGCATGGTCCAGGGCGTTCTGCCCGTGGTGGAGAAGCTGCTGCCGGCCACGACCGGGGGCGGCTGATCCACAGCCAGGACAATTCGCTTGCCCATGCCGGCGTTCGATGATTCGCTAGCCGTCACGCAGTCGATTCGAGGAGATGGCCATGCCCCGACTCTTCACCGCCCTCGAGATACCGCGTGACGCCGCCCTTTCGCTGTCGCTGCTGCGCGGCGGGCTGCCCGGGGCGCGCTGGGTCGACGTGGAGAACTACCATCTCACGCTGCGCTTCTTCGGCGACGTCGAGGGCCATGTGGCCGACGAGATCGCCAACGCGCTCGACCGGGTGCGGCGCCATTCCTTCAGCCTGACGCTCTCGGGCGTCGGCCAGTTCGGCGGCAGGAAGCCGCATTCGATCTGGGCGGGCGTCGCCGCGTCGCCGGACCTTTCCGCCCTGCACGCCGAGATCGAGCGCATCTGCCAGCGGCTCGGCCTGCCGGCCGATCCGCGCAAGTTCGCCCCGCACGTCACGCTGGCGCGGCTGAAGAACGTCAGCCCGGAAGCGGTCGCGACCTACCTGTCGGCGCGCGGCAACTTCGCGACGGTGCCGTTCCGCGTCGGCCGCTTCGTGCTGATGTCGTCGCGCGATTCGATCGGCGGCGGTCCCTACGTGATCGAGGAAGCCTGGCCGCTTTCGGGCGCCGAGCCGGGCCGCGGCCAGGCCGCCGCCGGCGTGGCGCACGAAATGCCGCGCTACATCCGGTGACCGCGATGGCGCGCGAACCGCTTCCCGCCGATGCCGTCGCCGCCGCCCTGATGGACCTCGACGGCTGGAGCCTCGACGCCGACGGCGGCTCGATCAGCCGCCGCTTCGAGTTCCGCAATTTCAGCGAGGCCTTCGGCTTCATGACGCGGGCGGCACTCGCCGCCGAGAAGCTCGACCACCATCCCGACTGGTCGAACGTCTACAGGACGGTCGACGTGACGCTCTCCACCCACGACGCCGGCGGCCTGACCGAGCTCGACTTCGAGCTGGCGCGCCGGATGAACCGTTACGCCGAGGACTGAGCCGGCGCTTGCACCGGCCGCCCGGGGTCCCCACATCATCCGCGAACGGATAATGGGGTCGGACAGATGGACCAGACCAGCATCGGTGAAATCCTCGCGCCCGTGGGCGGTGAAGAGGGTGAAGAGAATGCGCGGCGCGAGCGGCGCGTGCGCGACCGCTTCTGGGCGACCGCCAAGCGGGCGGCGCGGCAGATCCCGTTCATGGACGAGGTGGTGGCCGCCTATTACTGCGCGCTCGACCGGCAGACGCCGCGGAGCGTAAGGGCGACGCTGCTCGCCGCGCTCGCCTATTTCGTGATGCCGTTCGACATCGTGCCGGACCTGCTGGCCGTGGTCGGCTTCGGCGACGACATCGCCGTCTTGACGGCGGCGCTTGCCGCGATCCGCCCGCACATCAAGGAAAGCCACCGCATCGCGGCCCGGCAGGCGCTGGCCGAGGAATAGGCCGGCGCGCCGCCGCCTTCACTGCATGACGAAATAGGTCTCGATGGCCGCCGCCGCCCGCCTCAGATGCGGCAGGGCGGCCTCGCGTAGCTCGTCCGGCGAGAAGCGGGCAGACTGCGCCGGCACGTTGATCGCCGCCACGACGCGGCCGCCGGCGCCGCGGATCGGCACGGCGATGGAACGCAGGCCGAGCTCCAGCTCCTCGTCGACCAGCGCATAGCCGTCCCGGCCGGCCTCGACCGCGAGCGCGTCCAGCTGAGATATGTCGGTGACCGTCTTCGGCGTCAGCCGCCGCAGGTCGGAGCGTGCGAGCAGCGCGGCGCGCTCGGCAGGCGCCAGTTCGGCCATCAGCACGCGGCCCATCGAGGTGCAGTAGGCCGGCAGGCGCGTGCCGACGTTCAGCGCCACCGACAGGATGCGCTCGCCGGGCACGCGGGCGACGTAGACCACGTCGGTGTCGGCCAGGATCGCCGCAGAGCAGGCCTCGTCCAGCGCGGCCGACACGTCGCGCATGTAGGGCAGGGCGAAATCCCACAGCGAGACGCCGTTGAGCCAGATGCGGGCGAGCGACAGCAGCTTCGGCGACAGCGTGAACTTGCGGCCGTCCTGCCGGGCATGGCCGGTCGCCGTCAGCGTCAGCAGCAGCCGGCGGGCGCCGGCGCGCGTCAGGCCGGCAGCGTCGGCCACCTCGCTCAGCGTCAGGCCCCAGGGCCGCGCGGCGAGGATGTCGAGCACCGCCAGGCCCTTCTCCAGCGATCCGACATGGTCGCGCTGCTGCGGAGCGGAAGCGGGCTGCCCGATTGACTTGATCCGGTCGTTCATTTACCGACTATATCGCATAAGAAACATTTGTTCGCAATGCGAACATTGTGGAGGAAGGTGATGGCGCAGTTCATGCCGCTGTCGCAGGCGGTGGCGGAGAACCTCAGAAACGGCGACGTCGCGGCCTTCGAGGGCTTCACGCATCTCATCCCGACGGCCGCCGCGCACGAGGCCATCCGCCAGGGCTTCAGGGACCTGACGCTGGTGCGGATGACGCCGGACGTGGTCTACGACCAGATGATCGGCATGGGCATGGCGAAGAAGGTGATCTTCTCCTATGCCGGCAATCCGGGCGTCGGCCTGCTCAGGCGCATGCGCGACGCGATCGAGAACGGCTGGCCGAACCGGATCGAGGTCGAGGAGCACTCCCACGCGGCGATGGCCAACGCCTACGAGGCGGGCGCGGCGGGGCCGCCCCGCGCGGTCTTCCGCGGCTATCGCGGCGCCGGGCTGGAGGCCGACAGGAAGGGAAACGTGCTGGTCGAGGGCATCATCGGCATCCAGAAGGAGGCGGTGCTGGCCGCCAGGCGCGCCGTGGTGACGGTCGAGGAGGTCGTCGACGACTTCAAGGGCCTGCACCCGAACCTGACCATCCTGCCGTCCTGGACGATCACCGCGATCTCGGTCGTGCCGGGCGGCGCGCATCCGTCCTATACGCACGGCTACTACGCCCGCGACAACGCCTCCTACATCGAGTGGGACGAGATCGCGGCCGACCGCGACAGGTTCCGCGCCTGGATGCAGGCGAACGTGCTCGACGCCTCGCCCGAGGATTTCGCCGCCCGCGTCGCCAGCCTGAGGGCCGCATGATGGCCGGGACGGAGAACCAGCAGGGCTTCACGCCCAACGAGATCATGACGATCGCGGCGAGCCGCGCGCTCAGGGGCTCGGACGTCTGCTTCGTCGGCATCGGCGCGCCGTCGGCCGCCTGCAACGTGGCGCGGCTGACGCATGCGCCGGACATCACGCTGATCTACGAGAGCGGCACGATCGGCACGGCGCCGGACGTGCTGCCGCTGTCGATCGGCGACGGCGAGCTGTGCGAGACGGCCGTCACCACCGTCTCGGTGCCGGAGATGTTCCGCTACTGGCTGCAGGGCGGGCGCATCACCATCGGCTTCTTGGGGGCGGCGCAGCTCGACAGGTTCGGCAACATCAACACCACCGTCATCGGCGACTACGACCACCCGAAGACGCGGCTGCCCGGCGGCGGCGGCGCGCCGGAGATCGCGACCAGCGCGCAGGAGATCTACATCACCATGGCGCAGTCGAAGCGCGGCATGGTCGAGAAGATCGACTTCTTCACCTCCTTCGGCCACGGCACCGGCGGCGACGACCGGGCGAAGCTCGGCATCGACACCAAGGGGCCGACGCTGCTCATCACCGACCTGGCGATCTGGAAGCCGGACCCGGTGACCAAGGAGTTCACGGTCGTGTCGCTGCATCCGGGCGTCACCCGCGAGAAGGTGCAGGAGACCTGCGGCTGGACGGTGAAGTTCGCCGACCGGCTGGAAGAGACGCCGGCGCCGACGGCGCTGGAGCTGAAGACATTGCGCGACCTCAAGGCGCGCACGGACGCCGCCCACAGCGGCAAGGCGGCGCCTGCCGCGAACAGAGGATCCAAGGATGGCTGAAGCTTTCATCTGCGACTATGTCCGCACGCCGATCGGGCGTTTCGGCGGCTCGCTCTCGGGCGTGCGCACCGACGATCTCGGCGCGGTCCCGCTCAGGGCGCTGATGGCGCGCAACGGCAAGGTCGACTGGGCGGCCGTCGACGACCTCGTCTATGGCTGCGCCAACCAGGCCGGCGAGGACAACCGCAATGTCGGGCGCATGGCGCTGCTGCTCGCCGGTCTGCCGGTCGACGTGCCGGCCTCGACCGTCAACCGCCTGTGCGGCTCGGGCATGGACGCGATCACGTCCGTCTCGCGCGCCATCAAGGCCGGTGAGATCCAGCTCGCCATCGCCGGCGGCGTCGAATCGATGAGCCGCGCGCCCTTCGTCATCCCCAAGGCCGACAGCGCGTTTTCGCGCAATGCCGAGATCTACGACACCACGATCGGCTGGCGCTTCGTAAACCCGCTGCTGAAGAAGCAGTACGGCGTCGATTCGATGCCCGAGACCGGCGAGAACGTGGCCGAGCAGTTCAAGGTCAGCCGCGCCGACCAGGACGCGTTCGCCGCGCGCAGCCAGGCCAAGGCGGTCGCCGCGCAGCAGAACGGGCGGCTCGCCAAAGAGATCACGCCGGTAACCATCCCGCAGCGCAAGGGCGACCCGGTCGTCGTCGACACCGACGAGCATCCCCGCGCGGGCACGACCGTCGAGGTGCTGGCCAAGCTCGGCACGCCCTTCCGCAAGGAAGGCGGCACGGTGACGGCCGGCAACGCCTCGGGCGTCAATGACGGCGCGGCGGCGCTGATCGTCGCCTCCGAAGCGGCAGTGAAGAAATACGGCCTCAACCCCATCGCCCGCGTGCTGGGCGGGGCGGTGGCGGGCGTCGAGCCGCGCATCATGGGCATCGGCCCGGCGCCGGCGACGCGGAAGCTGTGCGCCCGGCTCGGCGTGAAGCCCACCGACTTCGACGTGGTCGAGCTGAACGAAGCCTTTGCCTCCCAAGGCATCGCCGTGCTCCGCGAACTTGGCATCGCCGAGGACGCGGAGCACGTCAACCCGAACGGCGGGGCGATCGCGCTGGGGCATCCGCTCGGCATGTCGGGCGCGCGCATCACCGGCACGGCCGCGCTGGAGCTGAAGGAGCGCGGCGGCAAGCTGGCGCTGGCCACCATGTGCATCGGCGTCGGCCAGGGCATCGCCATCGCGCTCGAGCGCGTCTGAACGAGAAGACGGCCCGGGGCGACCTCGCCTCAGGCCGTTCCAATGCCTGCTACCGCCCCTCGCGGTACCAGGTCGCGCCGAGCGCCAGGAGCAGCAGGCCGAGGCCGAGGAAGCCGCCGAACAGCGGGGTGCGAGTGACTGCCTTGAGGATGCTGTCGTCGGTGGTGCGCAGGCCCATCCAGTCGCGGCCGGAGGCGGCGCCGCCGCCGCTCACCGGCACGATGCCGGGCAGGTCGAGGCCGGTCAGGCCGGCCGAGACGCGGCGCACGCTGCCGCCGGTCTCCTTGGCCAGCGGGGCGAGCGTGTCGGTGGTCGAGACAACGTCCTGGAACTCGGGTGCGTTGACCGGGCCGACATGGGCGAGCGTGACCAGTTCGCCATTGCCGACCTGGTAGAGGCCGATCGCGTCGACCTCCGCCGAGCCGGTGAACAGGCCGGGCTCCTTCTGCGAGAGCTGGACGTCGAAGGTCCTGCCGGTCGGCCCGATGACGCGCGCCGGGCCGGGGTCGTCGCCCATCGTCTGGCGGGTGACGGAGAGCGTCATGCCCTTGCCGTCGGCGGTCAGGCGTTCCTCCTCCAGCTCCGGCTCCTTCATCAGCCAGTGTGCGAGGCGGCGGTAGAGCTGAACGTGCGGGCCGCCGCCCTCGAAGCCGGGCGCGCACAGCCAGCCCTGGTCGGAGAGCAGCATGCCGACGCGGCCCTCGCCCTTGCGATCTAGCAGCAGCAGCGGCCGGTTCTCGGCGCCCTGCATCACCACCTCGCCCTCGGGCCGGTCGATGTCGACCTGGCGGAACCAGCGGCTCCAGCGCGGCGGCTCCTGACCCGAGCCTTCGAGGCCGCGGGTGACGGGGTGGCGCTTGCCGGTGTCGGTCAGGCGCGGGAAGAAGCCTTCCTCCAGCACGTTGCCGGTGGGCAGCGCCGGCAGGGCGGCCATCAGCGGCGTGCGCGCGATCGAGTGCTCGCCGGCATATTCCGGCCCGGCCGCGACCAGCAGCGCGCCGCCCTTCTCCACATATTCGGCGATGTAGTCGTAATAGAGGATCGGCAGCACGTCGCGGTGCTGGTAGCGGTCGAAGATGATCAGGTCGAAGTCGTTGATCTTCTCGACGAACAGCTCGCGCGTCGGGAAGGCGATCAGCGACAGCTCGTTGATCGGCGTGCCGTCCTGCTTCTCGGGCGGGCGCAGGATGGTGAAGTGGACGAGGTCGACCGAGGCGTCGGACTTGAGCAGGTTGCGCCATGTCCGCTCGCCGGCATGCGGCTCTCCGGAGACGAGCAGCACGCGCAAATTCTCGCGGATGCCGTCGACCAGCGCGATGGCACGGTTGTTGGCGTCGGTCAGCTCGCCGGGAACCGGCGCAATCGACAGCGCGATGATGTTGCGGCCGGCGTTGGGCACGGTGATCGACAGCGGCATGACGTCGCCGATCTGAGCCTTCTCGACGCTGCGCAGCTCGCCGTTGACGGAGACGCGCACCTCGACCTCGCCGGTCTCCTGCGGCTCGGCGATGACGCGGTAGGTCATCTCGAGGTCGCGGCCGACGATGCCGAAGCGCGGCGCCTGCTCGAAGCGGATGCGGCGGTCGTGCTCGTCCTCGCTGCCGGTGATCAGCGCGTGCAGCGGGCCGGCCAGCCCCGCCGCGCTCTCGGGGATGTCGTGCACCTGCCCGTCGGTGACCATCACCGCGCCGGCGACGCGCGAGGGCGGCACGTCGCGCAGCGCGCCCTCCAGCGCACCGAACAGGCGCGTCTCGGTCCGGTCGTCGGCGGCGTCGGCGCGGCCGGCCTCGACGGTGCGCACCTCGAACTCGCCGAAGCGGGCGAGGCGGGCCTGCCGTTCCGCCACGGCGCGGTCTGTCATGTCGGTGCGGTCCCCCATCTCCCGGCTCTGGCTGCGGTCGACCCCCAGCGCCACGACCCCCCTCAGCCGCTCGCGCCCCTCCCC
>Ga0066256_1001022_pt1 | contig 44487 bp, 41 predicted proteins | sample ThiBio_1000_biof_FD_87107 | JGI IMG/M metagenome (GOLD analysis project Ga0066256, IMG submission 87107) | Wastewater bioreactor microbial communities from Cape Town, South Africa - Thiocy_expt_1000_biof (version 2) | ecosystem: Engineered > Bioreactor > Thiocyanate-remediating >... | reverse complement strand
GGCTGTGGCAGACGTAGCAGCCCTCGCGGATGTAGATGTTGCGACCGGCGAGTTCGAGCGGCGAGTAGGGCCGCATGCCCTCCGCCTTCTCGATTGTGTTCTGCAGGTAGAAGAGCGGCGCGATTTCGACGATGCCGCCAATGGACACCACCAGCAGCGAGCCCACCAGGAGAAGCGTCGCGTTGCGCTCGAGGATTTGATGTTTGTCGAGGATGGACATGGATGTCTCCTTATTCGGCAGGCTGTGCGAGGGCGGCGCCCGGCATTGGTGCTTCGTCGCGCTGGTAGCCGAGGATCGTCATGGTGACGTTCCATGCCATGACCAGGCCACCCGCGAGGAACAGGGCACCGCCGACCGCACGCAGCAGGTAGTACGGGAACATGGCAGCGACGGTTTCGGCGAAGGAATAGACCAGGAAGCCCTGGCTGTCGTATTCGCGCCACATCAGGCCCTGCTGGATGCCTGCGACCCACATGACGGCGGCGTAGACGACGATGCCGAGCGTGGCGAGCCAGAAGTGCCAGTTGACCATGCGCAGGCTGTAGAGCCGCTCGCGACCCCAGAGCTTCGGCGTCAGGTGGTAGATTGCGCCGAAGGTGACCATGCCGACCCAGCCGAGCGCGCCGGAATGCACGTGGCCGATGGTCCAGTCGGTGTAGTGGCTGAGCGAGTTGACGGCCTTGATCGACATCATCGGGCCTTCGAAGGTCGACATGCCGTAGAAGGCGATGGCCATGATCATCATGCGGATGATCGGATCGGTGCGGATCTTGTCCCAGGCGCCCGAAAGCGTCATCAGGCCGTTGATCATCCCGCCCCACGACGGCATCCACAGCATCACCGAGAAGACCATGCCGAGCGTCTGGGCCCAGTCGGGCAGCGCGGTATAGTGAAGATGGTGCGGACCGGCCCAGATATACATGAAGATCAGCGCCCAGAAGTGGATGATCGACAGGCGGTAGGAATAGACCGGGCGATTGGCCTGCTTCGGCACGAAGTAGTACATCATGCCGAGGAAGCCGGCGGTGAGGAAGAAACCGACGGCGTTATGGCCGTACCACCATTGCGTCAGCGCATCCTGCACGCCCGAAAACAGCGAGTAGCTGCGCGAGCCGAGGAACGATACCGGCACCGCCAGATTGTTGACGACGTGCAGCATGGCAATGGTGACGATGAAGGCCAGATAGAACCAGTTGGCCACGTAGATGTGTGGTTCCTTGCGCTTCAGGATCGTGCCGAGGAAGGCGATGAGATAAGCGACCCAGACGATGGTCAGCCAGATATCGACATACCATTCCGGCTCCGCATATTCGCGGCTCTGGGTGATACCGAGCAGGTAGCCGGTGGCTGCCATGACGATGAAGAGCTGGTAACCCCAGAAGACGAACCAGCCGAGGCTGCCGCCGAACAGGCGTGCCCGACAGGTGCGCTGCACGACATAAAACGACGTGGCGATCAGCGCGTTGCCGCCGAAGGCGAAGACGACGGCAGACGTGTGCAACGGCCGCATGCGTCCGAAGTTGAAATAGGGCGCGATGTTCAGCTCGGGATAGGCGAGCTGCAAGGCGATCACCACCCCGACCAGGAAACCGACGACGCCCCAGAAGACCGTGGCGATGACGCCGTAGCGGACGACGTCGTCGAAATATTCGGACGGCGGGCGCTGCGGAAGGGTCTTGCCCGCCGGAGCGAACTTGCCCCGCCCCAGCATGACGATCGCACTGCCGAGCAATACGAAGAAAAGCACCCACATGTGGGCAGAAAACAGGCTGTCGTGCGCCATGCCGGCGCCAAGAAGTGCCAGAAAGGCTGCGACGGCCAAGCTTATGGTTGAAAACGTATAATTCATTGATATCGCCCCCGAAGCGAGATGAGCGGGTCCGTGGTGAAACAGACCCCCGGTAATCTCTGCTGACATGCGGGAAGCGTCAGAGCCTTGACCTAGATCAAGAGTGGGATGGTTGGCGGAAAAGCCCGTCGTTTATATTGTTCGGAAGGGATAAGGAGGGGTGCATGCCGATGCCGCAGCGGCAGGGTTTTCGCATATGCACGACGTCGCTTCGCCCTCTCCCGGCGGCGAGAAGATGGCCCGAAGGGTCGAATGAGGAGGTATGCGATGGCGCTAGCAGCGCCGCCTCATCCCGCTGCCGCGACCTTCTCACCACCGGGAGAAGGAGGCAGGCATCACCCTCATTCCGCATGCCAAAGCACTGCCGCAGGCCGAGAGAGACAGGAGGGGAGGCGGCCTGCGAATCGCCTGCGGGCTCAGTCGAGAAGTTCGCGCAGCCGCACCGCCAGTTCGCGGGCGCTATAGGGCTTCTTGAGCCAGCTTCCGGACTGCGCCAGTTCGCGCCCGGCAATCGTCGGCTCGGCGTAACCCGACGTGAACAGGATCCTGATCGCCGGCTTCAGCTGCCGCACATGGTTGGCAAGCTCGTCGCCGGTCATGCCGCCCGGCATGACAATATCGGTAAACAGGAGCGCGATATCCGGATGGTCGTGAAGCCGGTCGAGCGCCGCGGCGCCGTTTTCCGCCTCGACCACGCCGTAGCCGAGTTCGGTCAGCCGCGCCACGGCGACACGGCGCACGCGGGCATCGTCCTCGACGACGAGGATTTTTTCCGAACCGCCCGGCATGCTGGCGCGCAGCGTCGATTGTGGCTCCGCCGCGATGGCGGCCGCATCGGCCTTCTGCGCAGCCGGCAGGAAGATACGCACGCTGGTGCCCTGCCCCACCTCGCTGTACAGCTGCACATGGCCGCCGGATTGCCGGGCAAAACCGTAAACCATGCTCAGTCCGAGGCCAGTACCCGAGCCGACGCCCTTGGTGGTGAAGAACGGCTCGAAGGCCCTTTGCTTCACCTCCTCCGTCATGCCGTTGCCGGTGTCCGTGACGGAAATCATCACGTAGTCGCCGGTGCGAACCTGCGGATACATCTGGGCGTAATCGGCATCCAGCCGCGTGCCGGTGATTTCCACCGCCAGCCTGCCGCCGCGCGGCATGGCATCCCTGGCGTTGAGCACCAGGTTCAGGAGCGCGTTCTGCAATTGCGACGCGTCGACCAGCGCCTCGTTGGCGGCGCCGGCGATGATCGTGCGGAATTCGATCGCCTCGCCTAGGGAGCGGCGCAGCAGGTCGGAAAACCCGGAAACGAGCTGGCCGACATCGACCAGCTTCGGATTGAGCGGCTGGCGGCGGCCGAAGGCGAGCAACTGGCCCGTGAGCTTCGCACCGTCCTCGGCGGCGCTTTGCGCTTCCAGAAGCAGGGGCCGGAGCTTTTCGTCGCGCAGCTTCATCTCGATCATTTCGAGGTTGCCGCTGATGACGGTGAGCAGGTTGTTGAAATCATGCGCCAGCCCGCCGGTCAGCTGGCCGATCGCCTCCATCTTCTGCGACTGGCGCAGCTCTTCCTCGATCTTGTGGCGGCTGGTCAGGTCGCGGATGAAGCCGGTGAAGATGCGCTTGCCGCTGGCGATCGCCTCGCCGACCGAAAGCTCCATGGGAAAATGCGAGCCGTCCTTGCGCTGCCCGGTCACCACCCGGCCGTAACCGATGATTCGCCGCTCGCCGGTCTGCAGATAGCGGGAAATATAGCCGTCATGCGCCTCCTGGTCCGGCGACGGCATGAGCATGCGGACGTTTTTGCCGCACACTTCCGCGGCGCTGTAGCCGAACAGTCGCTCCGCCGCGGCGCTGAAGGAAGAAATCGTTCCGACGTCGTCGATCACCACCATCGATTCGGGCACGGTGTCGAGGATGGAGCGAAGATGCGCCTCTCTCTCCGCCAGATCGTTTTGCGCTCTTTTCATGTCGGTCACGTCGTTGTTGGTCTGGATGATCACCGGTTCCGAATCGGCAGAGGGCTGGGTCAGAACCCAGCGGCTGGCAACGAAGACGATCTTCCCGTCCTTGCTGCGATGAACCACCTCGCCTTGCCAGGAGCCAAATTTGCGAACCTCTTCGCGAATTTGGTCCAGCGGCATAGGAAAGGTCGTCGCCAGCAATTCATGGACGACCTTGCCGACCGCCTCCTGTCGCGACCAGCCGTAAAGCTGCTCACTGCCGGCCGTCCAGCGGCTGATGACGCCGGAAAGGCCATGAAAAATCAGGTTTGCCTCATCGAGAAGGCGGGCAATTTCGTCAAGGTCCGCCTCCGTGGTGAGTTTGGTCTTCGTCGCGTCGTTCATTCTACCTTCGATACTGGCAGTCTCAGTGGTGCTGCCGCGCCCAGCAAGCGACCATATTGCGCTCGCCGGCGTATTCATCGTCATCTCCGCAGAGCTGCGCAAGGGCTGCCTGCCGGATAATGCGCACGACATGGCGGCCGGAGATCGACAGGATGCCCTTGTTGGCCAGCTTGGTCAGCGTCCGCGACACGGTTTCGATCGTCAGGCCGAGATAGTCGGCAACGTCCAGCCGTGTCATCGGCAGTTCGAGCATGGCGCCGATCGCGCCGTTCGCAGCAGCCCGGCGCATCTCCGCGCGCAGGAAGGTACAGAGCCGCTCTTCGGCATTCTTGCGCGACAGCAGCACCATCTGGTCCTGCTGGGCGGCCAGTTCATCGCACATCCGCGCAAACATGTCCGGCCCCAGTTCCGGCGTGCGCACCAGTTCCTGTTCCAGCGTCTTGCGGGAAACCCTTTGAACACAGGCGTCGCCGATCGCATCGGCGCTGTTGAGATAGACATCCTTGAGAGAGACGCCGATGATATCGCCGACATGCAGGAAACGGGTGATCACGCGCCGGCCGTCCGAGATGATCTTGAAAATCCTGATCGTGCCCGAGATCACCCGGAACAGATGTTTGGCGGCATCACCTTCGAAGAACAACGCTTGGCCGGCGGAAAGCTGCTCGACGGGCTGGCGGACGAACAGATCACTCAGACTCGTCGGCTGCATACCGAGCGCAACGCCGTCGCGATTGTCCACGACCAGATGAATCGAGCGTGCCTGCAACATGATGTATCTCCGCGTTTTCGATGCGGACAATTGACAATACGCAGGTGACACGCGAATGAGCCGCATGTTAGACACGGTGCGATCGTGTAACAGTTTGTAACAAACCGGTTTCCGGCCGGTCCGCCAGGTTCGAATATGTCCGTTTCCTCCCGCCACGAGGCCCATCTTCTTGTGGTCGATGACGATCCGCGGATCCGTCAGCTGCTGACCACGTATTTTCTGGACGAGGGTTATGCCGTGACAGGCGCCGCGAATGGAGCGGAGATGCGCGATCATCTCCGCCAGCGGAACTTCGACATCATCCTTCTCGACCTGGTGCTGCCCGGCGGACAGGACGGGCTCGACCTCGCCCGCGAGATCCGGTCGCAATCCGACGTGCCGATCATGATGCTGACCGGCCGCGACGACGTCGTCGACAGGATCGTCGGCCTGGAAGTGGGCGCCGACGATTACATCGCCAAACCCTTTCACCTGCGCGAGGTGCATGCGCGGCTGAAATCGATCCTGCGCCGCCGCAAGCCTGCCGCTCACCAGCCCGAGCCGCAGACGGAGGAAACCATCGGCTTCGAGGATTGGAAACTCAATCTCGTTCGTCGCCGGCTTCTCGACCCCGAGGGCAACGAGGTGGAACTCAGCACGGGCGAATTCGACATGCTGGTGGCATTCCTGCGCCATGCCGGCCGCGTCCTGACCCGCGAGGTACTGATGGACATGACGCGCGGACGCAATCTGGAAGCCTTCGACCGGACGATAGACGCGCAGATCGTCCGGCTGCGCCGCAAGATCGAGACCGACCCGAAACGGCCGCAATTCATCAAGGCCGTCCGCGGCGTCGGCTACGTCTTCACCGGAAGGCTGGACTGACGGCGTTCAAACCCGGCCCGGGCGTCACGAAGCCCGCGACTGCAGGCGGCTTTCGATCAGGAGGCCGCTTTCGTCGAGGATCGGATGGGCGACGGAGACGATATGGGCGTTGATACGCTTCAGGTCGCGCAGGATATCGAGATGCAGCGAACTGGTCTGGAAGCTTTCCGGCTTGTCGTCCCTGAGACGCTGCAGATGCCGCTCGGATGAAATCTTCTCCAGCCGGCGAACTTCCACCTTCACCTCCATCAGCCGCTTCGCCAGGGTGAAATCGCGGGTGACGAAAATCGTCTGGGCGATGCGCAGGTTCTCGATGGTGAGGTTGAACAGGCCAAGCAGTTCCTCGAACCCGTCTTCCGAAAAGCGCAGACCCTTGCTGATCTTCTTGCTCACCTCTTCCGACAGGCCCTTCTCGATGATGTCGCCGATGTGCTCCAGGTTGATGGCATAATCGATGATGACGATGGAACGGCGGCTGTGTTCCTCATCCAGGCTGCGGCGTCCGAGGCTGGAGAGATAGACCTTCACCTCCTGCTGCAGCCGGTCCACCTGCTTTTCCAACGTCGGGATGTCCTTGAGCCGCGTCAGGTCGTTCTTCTGGAACGCGTCGGCGGCATTGGTGAGCATGCGCTCGATCAGGTCGCCGACACCCAGAACCTCGCGTGTCGCGCTCGTCAGGGCGACGACCGGCGTGGCAAGTTCATCCTTGTCGAGGAAACGCGGCCCATCCGGTTCGGCGTCCTTGTCGGGAATCAACCGCAGCATGGCCACCGAGAGCAGCCGCGAGAACGGCAGGGCGACGACGGCCAGCACGATGTTGAAGATCAGGTGCGCATCGACCGGCAGGTGTGCCACGGACAGAGGCAGCGACGCCAGCAGCCGGCCTTCGTAGGCGGCGAAGGGCAGGACGAGCGCACAGCCGAGCGCCCGGACCAGCAGGTTGCCGACCATCAGCCGGCGCACGGCCGGCGCGCTCGAGAGCGTCGCCAGCACCGGGGAAACGGCGCCACCCAGATTGGCGCCGAGCACCAGCGCGATGACGAGCCCCGGCGACAAAACGCCGGTTGCGGCGATCGACAGGATGAGCACGACCATCGCCAAGCTCGACGACGAAGCGCAGGCAATGCCGGCCGACAGCAGCAAGGCGACCGGCCAGGCATCTTCCAGCAGGCGGATGAAGGCGACGAGCGCCGCCGATTCGCGCATCGGCTCGGTGGCCATGCCCAGCAGATGCAGGGAGAGCAGCATCAGGCCGATGCCGATCAGCGCGTTGCCGACACCCTGCCGTGGCGAGGAGCCGCTACGGAAGAGAACGAAACCGGTGATCACCAGAAGCGGCGACAGCCATTCGATGCCCGTCGCCACGATCCAGGCGGTGATCGCCGTGCCGACATTGGCGCCGAGCAGCACCACCTGCGCCATGCGCGGCTCGATCAGCCGCCGCTCGACGAAGGAGGAGGCTATCAACGCCGTTGCCGTCGAACTCTGCAGGGCAAGCGTCGCCAGCAGGCCGGAAACGAAGGAGCGGAAGCTTCCTCTCGTCCCCCGCGCCAAACCGGTTCTCAGACGCAAGCCGAAAGCCTGCGTGACGCCGTCCTTCACCTGGCGCAAGCCGAACAGAAGCAGGGCAACCGCTCCGAACAGATTGATCATGACGATCGCAGATGTCATGGCTTGCTCCTCCTGGATCGTTTGGCTGTGGAGATCGCGCTATTCGCGCGACTCATGAAAGCTTTTGAGTTTACAGCGGTTCCTTTCGCGGTGTTTGTCTTTTATGACAGTTTTATGACACTTTCAGCGACATCGAGGAAGTCCCACATGCTCTCACTGTTCCGGAAACTGCTGCCCCGCGAGGACCGCTTCTTCGATATGTTCGAGCAGCATTCACGCACGGTGGTCGGCGCTGCCGAGGCATTGAACGCGCTGCTTTCCGGCAACGACATCGACGGCAACTGCAAACGCATCGTCGCCCTCGAAAACGAGGCAGACGACATCACCCGCGACGTGCTGCTTGCCGTGCGCCGCAGCTTCATCACTCCGTTCGACCGCGGCGACATCAAGGACCTGATCCAGTCGATGGACGACGCCATCGACATGATGCACAAGACGGTAAAAACCATCCGCCTCTACCAGCAGACCAGCTTCGACCCCGGAATGCAAGAGATGGGCAAGGCCGTCGTCGAAGCCGCCCATCTCGTGGCCGAGGCGATACCGCTGCTCAACAAGGTCGGCGCCAACGCCCAGCGGCTTTCGAGCATCGCCGAGGAGGTCACCCGCGTCGAGGGCCGTTCCGACGATCTCTACGACCGTGGCCTGCGCGACCTCTTCCAGCGCCACGGCGTGGCGGGCAACGCCATGGCCTACATGATCGGCAGCGAAATCTACGGCGAACTGGAAAAGGTCGTCGATCGCTTCGAGGACGTCGCCAACGAAATCAGCGGCATCGTGATCGAGAACGTCTGATGGAAGCCTCCCTTGCCTTTCCGCTGCTCGCGGGCCTGATCGGCATCGCGCTGTTCTTCGATTTCCTCAACGGCCTGCACGATGCGGCGAATTCCATCGCCACCATCGTTTCCACCCGCGTGCTGCGGCCGCAATATGCTGTCGCCTGGGCCGCCTTCTTCAATTTCATCGCCTTCATGTTCTTCGGCCTGCATGTCGCCGAAACGCTGGGCACCGGCATCATCGATCCCCACATCGTTTCGCCGCAGGTGATTTTTGCAGCCCTGATGGGCGCCATCCTGTGGAACATCATCACCTGGGTCTTCGGCATCCCCTCCAGTTCCTCGCATGCGCTGATCGGCGGCCTGGTCGGCGCCGGGCTTGCCAAGGTGGGGTTTTCATCGATCGTCTGGGGCGGCCTTTTGAAAACCGGGGCAGCGATCTTCATGTCGCCGGCCATCGGTTTCTTCCTGGCGCTGGTGCTGGTGCTGGCCGTCTCGTGGATCTTCGTGCGGCAGACACCGTTTGCCGTCGATCGCACCTTCCGCATCATGCAGTTCGTCTCCGCCTCGCTCTATTCCCTCGGCCACGGCGGCAACGACGCGCAGAAGACCATGGGCATCATCGCCGTACTCCTGTTTTCGCAGGGTTATCTCGGCGAGAGCTTTTACGTGCCATTCTGGGTGGTCATCACCTGCCAGTCGGCCATGGCGCTGGGCACGCTGTTCGGCGGCTGGCGCATCGTCCATACGATGGGGTCGAAGATCACCCGGCTCAACCCGATGCAGGGGTTTTGCGCCGAGACCGGCGGGGCGCTGGGGGCTGTGGGCCCCCCCGGGCTTGGCCTCCCGGGCCTCGCCCCCCACCCCCACCCCGGCCGGTACCGGGGGCGCGGGCGCGCCCCCCCGGGCCCCCGCCGTCCCCGGGGGCCTGGCGGGTAACACCGTCGTCGCCGGGGTCGTCCCCCTGCCCGCCGCTGCCGTGATTTCGGCCGGCTTCTATTTCGTCGCCGGTTTTTTTGGCTGAAAACCGGACAGATGGACGGCCCTGCGGCGCATGATTGCTCCCGGGCCGTTTCGCCGCAGACCTTGCAGACCTTTTCCTCCGCCGGAAACGCCCTAGATCTCAACTATCCTTTGAATAAAATGAAAGGAAGCCGAGATGACTCCGAAGCAGATCCGCGGGGCAGCCTATACGTTTGAACAGTTCATGGAAAAATACGGATTGACCGCAGAAGAAGCCCAGATGCTCTTTGCAAAATTCGGTCCATCCAGCGTCGATCTCGACATCCTGATGCGCGCCAAGGGCAGGACGCCGGAAACGACGACGGCAGCGGCTTGATACGCCGGCTTCGCCTGCCGGCCGCTTCTCCGGCAGGCGCCCTGTTTTATGGCCGATTTAAAAAATCAATAAAACTCATCGCCGTTGTTTAATTTGTTTGGAACAATTTTACCAAGATGGCGTTACCTTGTGACATTCCGGGTGAAGACTTGTTTTTATGGGGCTTTTCATGAAGCATGTGGAAGCGGAGCAGGTGCAACAATCCGGCCTGCAGGAAGTTTTGAGCGTCAGGGATTTCGCCAGGCGCCACCGTCTCGAAAAAGATGAAGAGGAGCGCCTCGTCACCCTGTTCGGGGGGTTTGCGCCGCGGGCTGAGCTCCTCTCCAATGCCCGCCGTAGCGCGGTTTTCCGCTGATCCAGTCCAGGCCAGGCAAGTGTCTGAACCGCTTGCACTTGCCGCACCAATCCGAAATGGTCGATCGCCGCCCTGGCAGCGGGGTTTTTCGGATCGTCCTTCCCCTCGCTCCGGCAACCGGAGCATCGTCCAATCATAATCCGGGGTCTTTCATTGTCCGCGCAGGTTCCCTCCGCCGTCCTCCTGTGGTTTCGCAAGGATCTCAGGCTCGACGACAATCTTGCCCTCGTCTCGGCGGCACGCTCCGGCCAGCCGGTGGTTCCGGTCTATATATGGGACGCCGACGACCGGCAGGCGGGCTCGCTCGGATCGGCGCAGGACTGGTGGCTGCATCACTCCCTCGCCGCGCTCGACGACCGGCTGCGCGCGCTCGGCAGCCGACTGCTGATCCGCAAAGGTAAAGCACTGCCGCAATTGCAAGACCTCTGCCGGCAGACGGGCGCCCGGAAAATCATCTGCAACCACCGCTGTGATCCGCCGGCTGCTTCCATCGACCGCGCAGTCTCGGCAGCACTTGCCGAAGACGGCATCGAGACGGAGAGCCACGCGGGCCAGCTGCTGCACGATCCGGCCCGGCTGCTGACGGGAAGCGGCGGACCTTACCGCGTCTATACGCCGTTCTGGAAAACGCTGGAGCGCTCCGGTGAACCCCGCGAGCCGGTCGAGGCGCCGCGCAACCTCGAAGCGCCCTCCTCCTGGCCCCGTTCCGAAATGCTGGAGAGCCTCGGCCTTCTGCCGCGCAGGCCCGATTGGGCATCGGCCTTTCCCGAGGTCTGGACACCTGGGGAAGCCGCTGCTCTCGAAAAGCTCGACGCCTTCCTGGAAGACGGGCTCGACGGCTACGAGACGGGCCGCGATTTCCCGGCAAGACCGGCGACATCCCTTCTGTCGCCGCATCTCGCAATGGGTGAGATATCGCCCTATCGCATCTGGCACGCTACGCGTGGGCGAAACGTCTCCGGCGGCGATCTGGTGCGCTTCCGCAAGGAGCTTGCCTGGCGGGAGTTCTGTTACCACCTGCTTTTCCACTTCCCCGACCTCGCCGACAAGAACTGGAACAGCCGCTTCGACCCTCTTCGCTGGCATAGCGATGAAACAGCCTTCCGCCGCTGGGCCGAAGGCAAAACCGGCTATCCGATCGTCGATGCCGGCATGCGCCAGCTCTGGCGCCATGGCTTCATGCACAACCGCGTGCGGATGATCACCGCCTCCTTCCTCGTCAAGGACCTGATGATCGACTGGCGCGAGGGCGAACGCTGGTTTCGCGAGACGCTGGTCGATGCCGATCCGGCCTCCAACAGCGCCAACTGGCAATGGGTCGCCGGCACCGGCGCCGATGCCTCGCCGTTCTTCCGCATCTTCAATCCGATCCTGCAGGGTGAGAAATTCGATCCCGAAGGCACCTATGTGCGGCAATTCGTGCCCGAACTCGCCGGATTGGACGACAAATATATCCACCGCCCGTTCGAGGCGCCCGCCAAGGCACTGGAAAAGGCCGGCATCGCGCTGGGGGAAACCTATCCCCAGCCGATCGTCGACCATGGCAAGGCGCGAACGGCGGCACTTGCCGCCTACGGTGCGCTCAAGGACCAGTCCTGACGAGACCGGCGCCGATTTTTCCTCTTGGTATTTTGCAGAAAACCGTCAGGAAAAAAATTTCCACGGATTGCCTTTCATCGGCAGGAAGCTGCGCTATCCTTTCAGGAAGATGCCTTTCGGGAGGAGATCCGCCGGGGCATGCCGGAAAGCGATGCCAAAACCCGTTGCCGGCGTTGAGATTTTCGGCTGGCAAGCCTGTGCGCTTACCGTCGGCGTTCATCGGCAGGCATAGAATTTGTGAATAAGGGAGGCCGGATGGTTCCACGCCCTCTTTCCCGGAAAAAACAGCAAGCCGGGTGCGATTCTTCGTTTGTCGATGCGGAAAACCGAGGTTAAGTTAGGCGAAATTGTGTCCGGGATATGGCGACACCAAGGCATTACGCCCTCATAGCCCGGTCATGCGCAGGCGATGATTGCTGGAGACCGTTCAATGATGAACACGCCCGTCTGGGATATGCTTTTCAGGAATGCCGAGCACCTTTCGGCGGAAAATATTTCACGCGCCCTCAAAGGCCTGCCGGCGAAGGCGCAGATCATCCTGCGCGGGCTGGCCCATCTCGAATACGGATCGCTCGCCCTCAACCTGCCTGACGGCCGCAGCCTGCTGGTCAAGGGCAAGAAGCAGGGACCGGCTGCCGCCATCCGCCTCAACAACTGGAACCTGCCGCAACGGGCGCTCACCGGCGGCACCATCGGCGTCGCCGAAAGCTACATGGACGGCGACTGGGACAGCCCGGATGCCGGGGCCTTCATGGAACTGTTCCTCGTCAACGACAAGGTCGGCTCGAACATTCCCAACGGCGCCCGCGGCATATTGCGACTGGTCGAACGTTTCCGCCACTGGCGCAACGCCAACACCAAAACCGGTTCGAAGCGCAACATTTCCGCCCATTACGACCTCGGCAACGATTTCTACAAGGAATGGCTCGATCCGACGATGACCTATTCCTCGGCGATCTATTCGACCGGTGCCAACGATCTGCGCTCGGCGCAGACGGCAAAATACCGCGCGCTGGCGGAGGCCGCCGGCATCCGTTCCGGCGACCATGTGCTGGAAATCGGCTGCGGCTGGGGCGGTTTCGCCGAATTCGCCGCGTCGGAGATCGGCTGCAAGGTAACCGGGCTGACCATCAGCCGCGAACAGCTGAAATACGCGCAGGAGCGTATCGCCAGGGCCGGCCTGTCGGAGAAGGTCGATCTGAAATTCCAGGATTATCGCGACGAGACCGGCCTCTACGACCGCATCGTCTCGATCGAGATGTTCGAGGCCGTCGGCGAAAAATACTGGCCGACCTATTTCGGCAAGCTGAAGCAATGTTTGAAGCCCGGCGGCAAGGCGGGGCTGCAGATCATCACCATCAAGCCGGAATCCTACCAGGAATACCGCGACAATCCCGATTTCATCCAGCGCTACGTCTTCCCCGGCGGCATGCTGCCGACACCGGACCACCTGGCCGAACTGGGCCGCAAGGCGGATCTGGCGCTGACCAGGGATTTCGGCTTCGGCCTCGATTACGCCCGCACGCTCGGTGAATGGCGCGAACGCTTCTGGTCGGTCTGGGACCGGCTGAAGCCGCTCGGCTTCGACGAACGTTTCCGCCGGCTCTGGGAGTTCTATTTCTATTATTGCGAAGCCGGATTCCGCGCCCGCAACATCGATGTGCGGCAGGTGGTTTTCACCAAGGCATGACCCGTTCCGGGCCATCCGGAGCCGGTCTTTGTCGTCACAGACCAAACAGCAAAGGATGGTTGCGATGCCAAAAACGCCAGAGAAACACGTCACAGTCACACCGCAAACATGGCAAGCCCTTCGCGCCTATGTCGAAAGCGGCGAGTTTGCCACCGTCGAGGACGCGCTCGAAGACGCCGTGCGGCTTTGGCAGCGCAGACGCATGCAGGACGCGCGGGAGGCCGACAGCATCGGCCGGCGCCTGCGCACCTCGATGGAAGATACCCGGCCAAGCCTTTCCGAGAAGGAGGCGGACCGGGAGATGCAGCACTTCATCGAAAACCGCAAGAATGCCGTCCGGCACGGGCCGCACTGACGAGGCTGCCGATCACAACCGGCACTCCCGCGCTCTGCATGGACGTTCGATGAAAGGCGAGCGCCCAGCAGGCCGATCACGCGAGCGTGACGGGTGGCTGGAAGCCGGATTCGCCAGTTCAAGACAAATTTTGCCGTGGGTCGTTGCTCAGCGAAACAGAATTTCTTGCCATATCGTCCTTGTGAACCGAAAAGACGGCACCTATTCTTATCGTCAAACGAAAAGGCACGACCACATGGCGTTTCATCCCTCCGTTCTGGAAGCAATCGGCAACACGCCGCTGATCCGTCTCAAGGGAGCCTCCGAAGCCACCGGCTGCACCATTCTCGGCAAGGCCGAATTCCTCAATCCCGGCCAGTCGGTCAAGGATCGCGCCGCCCTCTTCATCATCCGCGATGCAGAGAAAAAGGGCCTGCTGAAGCCCGGCGGCGTCATCGTCGAAGGCACGGCCGGCAATACCGGCATCGGCCTGACGCTCGTCGCCAAGGCGCTCGGCTATCGCACCGTCATCGTCATCCCGGAAACCCAGAGCCAGGAAAAGAAGGACGCCTTGCGTCTTCTCGGCGCCGAGCTGGTCGAAGTTCCGGCCGTTCCCTATAAGAACCCCAACAATTACGTGAAGGTGTCCGGGCGGCTTGCCGAACAGCTCGCAAGGACCGAGCCCAACGGCGCCATCTGGGCCAACCAGTTCGACAATATCGCCAATCGCCAGGCGCATATCGATACCACGGCGCCGGAAATCTGGAAGGATACCGACGGCAAGGTCGACGGTTTCGTCTGCGCCGTCGGCTCGGGCGGTACGCTTGCCGGCGTCGCGGCCGGCCTGCGCGGCTTTTCCGCCAAGGTAAAGATCGCCATCGCCGATCCGGACGGCGCCGCCCTCTACGAATTCTACAGGAACGGCGAGTTGAAGAGCGAAGGCTCGTCGATCACCGAAGGCATCGGCCAGGGCCGCATCACCGCCAACCTGGACGGCTTTACGCCGGACTTCGCCTACAACATTTCCGATTCCGAAGCGCTGCCGCTGATTTTCGACCTCACCGAAAAGGAAGGTCTCTGCCTCGGCGGCTCGACCGGCATCAACATTGCCGGTGCCATCCGGCTTGCCCGCGACCTCGGTCCGGGCCATACGATCGTCACCATCCTCTGCGATTATGGCAATCGTTACCAATCGAAGCTTTTCAACCCCGATTTCCTGACCTCCAAGGGCCTGCCCATTCCGGCCTGGATGGCTAGGACGCCGGATATTTCCGTCCCCTATGAAGCCGCATAAGTGATCCCATGCCCGTCAATGCCCTGTTTCGAGATGATTTTTACCTGTCGACCTGCGAAGCGGTGGTAACGGCCGTCCATGAGGATGGCGGCATAGAACTGGACCAGACCTGCTTCTATGCCACCTCCGGCGGCCAGCCGGGCGACACCGGATTTCTCGAACGGGCCGACGGCTCGAAGATCGCGCTCGGACAGACGAAGACCGGCGCAACCAAAGACATCATCCTCCACGTGCCGCTCGAAGGCGAAACAGCACCGCTCGTCGGTGAAAAGCTGGTGCTGCACATCGACTGGCCGCGCCGCTACAAGCTGATGCGCATGCACACCGCCTGCCACCTCTTGTCCGTGGTCTGCCCCTACCCGATCACCGGCGCCGCCGTGGGCGAGGATGAAAGCCGCGTCGACATCGACATGGGCGAATTGGCCGACAAGGATGCGGTGACGGCGAAGATGATGGAACTGGTCAGCCAGAACCACCCCGTCTATCTGCAATGGATCACCGACGAGGAACTGGCCGCCAATCCCGGCATCGTCAAGTCGAAGAACGTTCGCCCGCCCGTCGGGCTCGGCCGTGTCAGCCTTGTCTGCATCGGCGAAAATTCCGCCATCGACAGCCAGCCCTGCGGTGGCACGCATGTCTCCGAAACCCAGGAGGTCGGAGCGATCTACATCTCGAAGATCGAGAAAAAGGGCAAGGAGAACCGCCGGTTCCGCATCCGTTTCGGAACGCCCGGCGACAACGCCTGATAGACGAGGAGAATCCCATGAGCGAAACCAAGAGCCGTTTCGTCGTTTCGGCCGACTGGCTGCAGGCGGAACTCGGCAGCCCGGACCTGCGTGTCCTCGACGCCTCCTTCTATTTGCCAGCGCAAAACCGCAACGCCGATGCCGAATATGCCGCCGGCCACATTCCGGGCGCCCTCCGTTTCGACCAGGACAAGATCGCCGATCATTCCTCGCCCCTGGCACACACCGTGCCGTCGCCGCAGGAATTTGCCGCCGAAGTCGGCAAGCTCGGCATCCGCGAGACCGATCGCATCGTCGTCTACGATGGCCCTGGCATCTTTGCCGCGCCGCGCGTCTGGTGGCTGTTCCGCATCATGGGCGCGAAAAACGTCTTCGTGCTCGACGGCGGCCTCGACGGCTGGAAGGCCGAGGGCCGGCCGCTGGAGACCGATGTCCCCCAGCCCGCGCCGGTCACCTTTGCGGTGAATTTTAATGCCGACCGCGTCGTTTCCTTCGAAGCCATGGAGGAGATCGTCGCCGAAGGCGCGATGCAGGTCGCCGATGCCCGCAGTGCCGGCCGCTTCGCCGGCAGCGAACCGGAGCCGCGCGCCGGCATGCGCTCCGGCCATATGCCTGGCGCCAAAAACCTTCCCTCCGGCGTCTTTTCCGACAAGGGGCATTTCAAGTCGCTGCCGGAATTGCGCCAAACGATTACGGACGCCGGCATCGACCTGTCGAAACCGGTCGTCACCACTTGCGGTTCCGGCATCACCGCTGCCATCATCACGCTGGCGCTCGAATCGCTCGATCATGCCGACAACAAGCTCTATGACGGCTCCTGGTCCGAATGGGGCAGCCGGGAGGATACTGCCGTGGTGACGGGTAAGGAATGACATGGCGGCCAAGAAGCCTGTAGCGCTCCCGGTTCACATAACCCGCCTGGAAATGACGGCGCCGCCGAAGGCTAGCCTGCCGGTGCCGGTCAACATCCAGACCGCGATCATGCGCGCGCCGGATATCCCGCTCGCCTTCTACCGCTATCTCTACTGTCAGGTGGGAGCCCGATGGCATTGGGTCGACCGGCTGCGGATGAGCGACGAAGAACTGGCGGCCGCCATCCACTCCCAGGCCAACAGCATCACCGTGCTTTACGTCAACGGAGCGCCGGCCGGCTTTTTCGAATTGCTCAACAGCGACGAGCACACCGTCGAATTGATCCATTTCGGCCTGATGGAGCATGCGCTCGGGCTCGGTATCGGCAAGTGGTTCCTGTTGCAGGCGCTGTATTCCGCCTGGCAGGCCAATCCGAAGAAGGTGGTGACCACCACCAACAATCTCGACCATCCGCGCGCCCTGCAACTCTACCAGATGTTCGGCTTCTCGCCGGTCTCCACCAGCAGCGGCAGCATCCTGCCATTGAGCGATGCCGAGCTTCTTGCATTCGCCCGACAAATGTAAACGGCGGTTTACCTTGATGGCCGGCGCCTGAATGGGTGGTTCATCGGCTCTTCAGCTTTGGCACGCGAAATTGCAACCCTCAGCAGATAGAGAGGGGCCGACATCATGAACCGCCGCTTCTTGCTCACCGGGCCTGCCGGGATCACCCGCCGTCCGAAGGCAGGCCGGGCCCGCGGCGTCGGGCGGGAGGACGGGGCCCCCACCGGCAAATCCAGGCCCCGCCGCGAACTGCGCGACCGCGCGCCGTCGATCGATATCCAATCGATCAATTTCGAGTTCGGCTCGTCGCAGATCGCCCGCTCGGAATATCGCAAGGTGCGCATCATCGCCAACGCCCTGCAGCGTATCACCCGCCGGCGTCGCGGCGTCCGCTTCCTGATCGAAGGCCATACCGATGCCGTTGGTTCGGCAGCCTCCAACCAGGTGCTTTCCGAGGATCGGGCCGAAGCGCTGAAATGGGCGCTGGTCGAAGAGTTCGGCATCCCCGAACGCGCGCTGGAAACAGTCGGTTACGGCGAGGAATACCTGCTGGTGCCGACCGAGCGCGAGGAATGGCGCAATCGCCGTGTCACGCTGCGCCGCATCGACGAATTCCTGCGGTAGGGCAGACACGCTACAGGGGTCTGCAAGGCGGCTCTTCGAAATGTTCGAAGAGCAGCTTTCGCTTCCCGGCAATGCGGCGTCAGACCCGCAACCCAAACCCTTGCATCAGCCGTCGCGTCGAAAAATCCGGGTTTCCCGAGGTGAAGACGGCGAGATCGAAACCATCGGGATGTTCAGCGTTTTCAACGAGCGGCACCTTGCGGCGTGCCTGCCGGGCAATGGCTTCGGCGGGGTCCAGCCAGTCCACCGGCCAGGGCGCGAGACGGCGGAAGACATTGGCCATGAACGGATAATGGGTGCAGGCGAGCACGACGATATCGGTCTTGCGACCGTCGCTTTCCAGAAAGCACGGCTCGATTTCGGAGAGCACATCGCCGTCAGCGACCGCCTCGCCGCGAATATAGGCTTCCGCCATGCGCGCGAGATTCTGCGAGCCGACAAGGCGCACATGGCATTGCGTGGCGAAGGACTGGATGAGGTCGCGGGTATAGGCACGCTTGACGGTGCCGGGAGTGGCGAGCACCGAGACCAGACCGGAGCGGGTGCGTTCGGCCGCGGGCTTGATCGCCGGCACCGTGCCGATAAAAGTCATCTCGGGAAAGGCGGCGCGCAGGTCGGAGCCGACCAGCGTGAAGGCGGTGTTGCAGGCGATGATGCAGATTTCCGGATCGTGCTCCTCCAGAAGCCTTTCGAAAAGGCCGAGGATATGCGCCCGCAACGCATCCTCCTCCCATCCGCCATAGGGAAAACCGGCATCGTCGGCGATGTAGACGAAGCTGCGCTCCGGCATCAGCACCCGCGCCTCACGCAGCACCGTCAATCCGCCGATGCCGGAATCGAAGACGAGAACGGGTTTCAGTTCAAGCGTCTTCGTGGCCGTCGTCACCATCCTTGTCCCCTGCCTGCGGCGCCCCCGCTCCGCGCGGCGATTGCCGCGAAAACCGGTCGAGCGACGAGATCACGCCGCGAAAAATGTTGATTTCCTGGGCGGAGAAGGCCCGCCGGGAGAGAGCGGCCCGCAAATTGTCGATCATTTTCGGCTTTTTGGCGGCGGGGCGGAAATAGCCGCGCGCATCCAGCGCCTCCTCGACATGATCGAAAAGGCCGAACAGTTCCTCCTTGCTCGCCGGACGCTGCTCCACCGGCTGGAACGGCGTTTCGCCGAGATCCTCCATGCCGGACTTCATCCATTCGTAGGACATCAGCAGCACCGCCTGGGCGATGTTCAGCGAGGCGAAGGCGGGATTGACCGGAAATGTGACGATCTCGTCGGCCAGCGCCACTTCCTCATTGGTCAGGCCCCAGCGTTCGCGGCCGAACAGGATGCCGGTCTTTTCGCCGGAGACATATCGCTGCCGCAGCGTCGTGACAGCGACGACCGGCGCCCGCACCGGCTTGAAACCGTAACGCTCGCGCGCCGTGGTGGCGTAGACGAAATTCAGATCGGCGATCGCCGCCTCCAGCGTCTCGAACACCGTGACGCCGTCGATGACGTGGTCGGCCTTGGAGGCGGCGGAGCGCGCCTTCTCGCTCGGCCAGCCGTCGCGCGGATTGACGAGGCGCAATTCCGACAGGCCGAAATTCGCCATGGCGCGTGCCACCATGCCGATGTTTTCGCCGAGTTGCGGTTCGACGAGAACGATCGCCGGCCCGCCGGTCAGAAGTTCGCGTTCGCTGTTGGTGCCTGCCATTGGCCAAAAATTCCTTGAGATCGCGTGGATATGCCGCAATATCGCCCTCGCGCGCGCTCGGCAAGCCTTACCTCTCGGGATGCAGCCGATCCAGCGAGGCGTTCAGCATCTCGATGCCGAGCCTCGATCCCCGATGCGACAACGGCAGATGCCGCCCGCCCGCTGCCGGCGCCTTGCGTTTGATGAAGAAGCTGGTCGTTCCCTTGGCGGCGACCCGCTCCAGGGAAAGGAGCGTTGCCGCGATCGCCGGCTGCACAGCCATCCGCTCCTCCTCGCCGGCAAAGGCGAAACGGCTGGAAAAGACGCGCGCCCAGTAGGTCGAGGCCATGAGGATTGCCAGCGTCTGGCGAATATGGCCCGGACGTGTGACGATCTGCCAGGAAACGCCGAGCGGCCGGGCGGCGGTCGCCACGTCGCGGTAGGCAGCATCGAGTTTTTTCGACAGGCCGATCAGGTCTACGCCGGTGGCACCGGTGGTGGTGGTGTCCAGCAACTGGCGCAGTGTGTCGAACCATTTGTTCAGCGCCGTATCGAGCGCCGATTGCGTGCGGGTCGGCAACACCAGGAACGCGACGCCGGCACCGGCTACAGTGCCGATCACCGTTTCTTCCAGCCGCAACCGCAAGAGATCCCATGTCAGCGCCCCCGTCAGGCCGTAGACGAGGCAGATGACGATCGAGACGAAAAAGGTCATCGCCGTGTAGGATACCTGCAGCCAGTAGAATGCCAGGAAAACGCAAAGGATAGCGACAAGGACGGCAGGCACCGGGAAACCGGAGAGCACGGTGGCAAGCAGCATGCCGCAGGCAATGCCGAGCAGCGTGCCGCCAGACCTCTGCGCCGCCTTGATCGCCGTATCGCCGCGTGAATTGGTGTTGGTGAAGACGAGAAAGGCCGAAAGCACCGCCCAGAACCAGCGATCGCGTGACAGCATCAGCCCGAAGACCATGGCGATGCCCGAAGCAAGCGTGATCTGCAACGCCGTGCGCAAGGCGGGGTTGCGCAGCGACCATTGCGGCTTCGCCGCTGCCGGTGCAGGCATCGTTTCCGGCTGCGCAAGCCCGTGGAAATCACTGGCCTCGATTGCCGCCATCGTCGTGACCGCCGCCGCCCGCGCCGCCTGCAGCCAGAGCAGCGCGCGAACCGTCTCGGCCAGCCGTTCGTCCTTCTCCTCGATCGCCGCCTCCCGTTCGACAGCCTGTTCGTCGTGGCCGAGCAAGGCTTGCAGCAGGAGCGGGCGCGGCAAGCCCTGCCGGCTGAGCACGATGGCGCTTTCGGCGGCAAGATGCAGGTCGAACAGCCGCAGGCCGATATCGGCCGCCGGATCGTCCTCTTCCGGCAAAGCCCCGGTGCGGCTGACGGGCACCAGTCCATCGGCCATCAGCACCGCCTCCTTCAGGCGTTCCTCCAGCCGGTTCAGTTCGGCGCGATCCTCCGCCGTCCATTCGCCCTTCTCGGCGATGGCAAGCAGGGCCGCGACGATACGATCCACCCGGCCGAGCACGCTCACCATGGCGCGCAGGAAATCGCGGCGCCAGTCGTCCGGCAGGAGATGGATGCGGACGACATGCGCCGTTGCCGCAGCCGTCCCCGCGCCGAGCGCCACGGAGGGAGTGTCGGCTATCGCCGGATGCAGCTAGGCACCGATGAAATAAGCCATGAAGGCGAACATGCCGACCGCCGCCCAGCGCGTCCCGAACGCCCGGAGCAGCGCCGCGGCGAAAATGATGGCGGGGAAGGCGACCGCCGAAGCCGGGCGCCCCGGCTCCAGCGCCGCCGCGGGCGCTACCGCGGCCACCGCGACGAGACAGCCGATCGCCCGCGTCTTCAACTGATCGGCAGCGGAAATATCCCGCACCGTCAGCCCGCCCTGGATCGACAGGACAATGCCGATCGAATAGGCGGCCGGCGGCAACGGCATGGCAAAGATATGGACCACCGCCAGCAGAAGTGTGCTGATGACGATCGTCAGCGTGACGCGCAATCCGAGCCGCAGGCGCGAAAATGCCGGATCGTTGGCGAGCAGCCAGTCGCGAATCTGCAGCCCGGCGTGGCGCGAGGGCTGCTTTCCGGTCTCCGTCAGTAGGGCGATCTCAGCCTCCCTGCTTTGCGATCTCCACCATGATGCCCTTCAGCGATGAAAAATTCCCGTCATCGAAATTTTCCGTCAGGATGTCGTCGATGACGGGCTTGCCGCCCTCCTCGACGACCAGGAATTTCACCGTCGAGACCTTCTGGTATTCCGGCTCGGTGCCGGCGCAGCTCATATTCTTGAAGGTCGCGTCCACTTCCGTGGCTCCGTCTTTCGGTCCCTTGACGGCAATGGCCGTGTCCTGCAGCGGGCAGCCGTCCTGGCCGTTGACGATCACGTCATAATCGAACGGCGACGTGCCTTCGTCATAGGCCGGAAACTTGGCGGCGGCCCGGTATTTTTCGACGAAATCCTTGCTGTAGAGGCGTCCGAGACGCGGTTCGTCGAACAGATCCTGAAACTCGTGATCGCCCTCCTGCCAGTTGGTGGTGGTCGCATCCATCACCTCGCGTACCGGAACGGCAGGATCGCCAGCCAGGGCGGCGCCGGATGCCAGGCAGGAGGAAAAGCACAGGAAAGAAGCGAGGACGACGGTGCGCATGACGGCAAATCCTTGTTTTACCGGAGAGTGAGTCGGGCCGGAGAGTAGCGACTCGCCGGGGTTTGACAATCTCGAAAGAGCATGACGCCTCTGTGGCGGCTTCTCTCAAAAAAGCAGGCCTCCGGTCGTTGCCGGCTTTGCGTTCCGGGGCGACAGTGCTATAGCGCACGGGATTTGACTTCACCCTCCCGGGACCCGTTCCCCCAAGCGCTCAAGAGGCTTTTCATGCAGAAGATCAAGGTAGCAAATCCGGTCGTCGATCTCGACGGCGACGAGATGACCCGCATTATCTGGCAGGCGATCAAGGACAAGCTGATCCTTCCCTATCTCGATCTCGACATCGAATATTACGACCTGTCGGTGGAAAACCGCGACGCCACCAACGACCAGGTCACCATCGACGCCGCGCACGCCATCAAGAAGCACGGCGTCGGCATCAAGTGCGCGACGATCACGCCGGATGAGGCCCGCGTCAAGGAATTCAACCTCAAGCAGATGTGGAAGAGCCCGAACGGCACGATCCGCAACATCCTCGGCGGCGTCATCTTCCGCGAGCCGATCATTTGCAAGAACGTGCCGCGCCTCGTTCCCGGCTGGACGCAGCCGATCGTCGTCGGCCGCCACGCCTTCGGCGACCAGTACAAGGCAACCGACTTCAAGTTCCCTGGCAAGGGCAAGCTGTCGATCAAGTTCGTCGGCGAGGACGGTGAGGTCATCGAGAAGGACGTGTTCGACGCCCCCGGCGCCGGCGTTGCGATGGCGATGTACAACCTCGACGAATCGATCCGCGAATTCGCCCGCGCCTCGATGATGTACGGCCTGATGCGCAAGTGGCCGGTCTACCTGTCGACCAAGAACACCATCCTGAAAGCCTATGACGGCCGCTTCAAGGATATCTTCGAGGAAGTCTACCAGGCAGAATTCAAGGCGAAGATCGACGACATGGTCGCCTCGGCGCTAAAATGGTCCGGCGGCTACGTCTGGGCGTGCAAGAACTACGACGGCGACGTACAGTCCGACACCGTTGCACAGGGTTTTGGTTCGCTCGGCCTGATGACCTCCGTCCTGCTGTCGCCCGACGGCAGGACCGTGGAAGCCGAAGCCGCGCACGGCACCGTGACGCGCCACTACCGCCAGCACCAGAAGGGCCAGGAAACCTCGACGAACTCGATCGCCTCGATCTTCGCCTGGACCCGCGGCCTTGCACACCGCGCCAAGCTGGACGACAATGCCGACCTCGCGAAGTTTGCCTCGACGCTGGAAACGGTGTGCGTCGCCACCGTCGAAAGCGGCTTCATGACCAAGGACCTGGCGCTCTTGATTGGCCCCGACCAGCCGTGGCTGTCGACCACCGCCTTCCTCGACAAGATCGACGAGAACCTGCAGAAGGCCATGGCCGCCTGAGGTTTCAGGTAAATCGGCAAGACATGCGACGGCGGGGTTTTCCCCGCCGTTTTCTTTTTGCAGGACATGGCTTGATGCCGGTCAATACCGCCCCAAATCTGCCTGGACCGGCTTGCAATGCACTTCTTTGCATTGCAGGTTCGACGAGAGCCAAGAGGAGGCACCATTGACCGCGAAGCTGACATTCTACACCAACCCGATGTCGCGCGGCCGGATTGCCCGCTGGATGCTGGAGGAAACCGGCGCGCCCTACGAGACGGAATACCTGTCCTTCGGCGGCACGATGAAATCGGCGGATTACAAGGCCGTCAATCCGATGGGCAAGGTGCCGGCGATCAGGCACGGCGATACGGTCGTCACCGAATGCGCGGCGATCTGCGCCTATCTCGCCGACGTCTTTCCCGAGGCAGGGCTCGCGCCGCCGACCGACAAGCGCGGCAGCTATTATCGCTGGATGTTCTTCGCGGCCGGGCCGCTGGAGATGGCGGTGGTCAACAACGCGCTCGGCTTCCAGATTCCCGAGGACAAGCTGCGCATGGCCGGCTGCGGACGCATAAGCGACGTCATGGAAACGCTCGAGGCTGCCGTTTCCGCCTCCCCCTACATCGCCGGCGACCGTTTCAGCGCCGCGGATGTCTATGTCGGCTCGCATATCGGCTGGGGTATCGGCTTCGGCACCATCGAAAAACGACCGGCCTTCCTCGATTATTGGGGCCGCGTCAGCGAACGCGAAGCCTACAAGCGTGCCAACGCCCTCGACGACGCCCAGATGCCGAAACAGGCAGGCTGAAACCGGTGGGAGGCGCGCGGCACGGCAGCGCGCCCCGGTCGCGTCATGCCGCCAGCGGCATATAGATCTCGGTCACCAGTTCGGTCGGCGCGACATCCTGCGGCGTGTTGAGATAGTGTTCGAACATCAAGGCGTCGCGCAGCGTGCGGCCCGACTGCGGCAGCCATTCGGCGTAAAGCCAGCGATAGGCCAGATGCATGTCGGCATAGGGGCCCTTGTGGCGCAGCACGGCGTAATCGCCGCCGTCCAGCGACCGCCGCTCCAGCGGCGCTTCCGCCGGCAGGTCGGCAGGCGCCTCCATGCAGGCATAGGACCGCAGTTTTTCAGCCGGCACGAGACCGGGATCGTCGAGATAGACACCGATCATCGTCATCTGCGGCGGCATAAGGCCACGCACATGCAGCGTTCCTGTAAGGGTTTCGAAAGCGCGACCGATATCCATATAACTGCCGGAATGCGCTACGCCGACAAGGGATTTCGGGGCGATGGTCTTGATGGTGACGTCGTACATGAGGTTAGCCTTTCCACGAGCTGCTGGTTCGAAAACAACGTGGCTTCCCTCTTTCCGGTAGCGTGCCGGAGGCATGCCGTAGACCGACTTGAAGATCCGGTTGAACGACTGGAGATTGGGATAGCCGGATCGTTTCGCAATTCCTGATATCGGCAACCCGGTGCGGACGATCTCGCCCGCGGCGCGATGCAGGCGAAGCCGCTTGACGGTGGCCGCCAGCGTTTCGCCGTAGATCGCCCGGTAGATCCGATGCCAGTGGTAACTCGACAGGCAGGCGATTTCGGCGAGCCGGTCCATATCCAGCTCCTCGTCGAGGTGGTCGTGGATATAGGCTGAAACCCGCCGCAGGCGGTGTTCATAAAGGCTCCATGCCGTTTCGCCGTTCATATCGATGTCCCTTGCAATTCGATCGACCGGACAGAACCATACACCGATTTGACAAATCCTGCGGAGTTGCCGACCGCCGTCTTGCGCCAGTGGCTGTGGATCGACAGGGCACCTCATAACACGATCACCCTTGCCGCAGACAAGGCGGCAAGGCGAGACGCGGGCAGCACCGCCTCGATGTACCTGTGGATGATCGGGTATCGCGGCGTCATTTTTCCGCCAGTCCCGGCAGGGTTGCCTCAGTAGGTGTAGCGATCGCGATCGCAAACCTTGACGCGGTGGGAATAGGAATTCCCATGGTCGTCGAAGACTCGGATCCGCTCGAAGGAACATTTGCCGTCGCTACGGACCCAGCGAACCCGCTCGTTCGGCCAGGTGGAACGGCTCCGTTCGATGCTCTTGTTGCCTTCGCCACGACCACCGCCCTGGTCTCCGCGGGCAGCATTGGCTTGCGTCGTGACGAGCATGGTGCCGGCACTGGCTGCAGCCAGCAGGACGATCATAACTTTGCGCATTGCGGTCTCCTCTCGTGTGAAAAGGATGATCCACGCCATCCCAACCGCAAAGATGCGCCGACCGGATCGCCAGTGCAGTTCCCGGCGGAACAGGAAACGGGATCGACACAGACCGGAAGCGCAGGCCGCTTGTCGCATCTCGCATCATCAACCGGAAGGGAACAGGACAGGCAACCGGTCCATATGGTGCGGACGACGGGGGTCGAACCCGTACAGCCGAAGGCCGAGAGATTTTAAGTCTCTTGCGTCTACCAATTTCGCCACGTCCGCGCGCGTCCTGTTTCAACGACATGGGCGCGTCCGTCAAGTACCCTTTTCAGACCTGATTTTTTGCAGCAGAAAGCGGCCTCTGAAATCCGGACGCAAAAAAGGCGCAGGTTTCCCCGCGCCTCCCGTTTTCATCTCAAAAATGCTCAGCCGGCGATCTTGGCCGCGATCTTGGCAACATGGCCGCCCTGGTAGCGGGCGCCTTCCAGTTCGATGGCCGAAGGCTGGCGGGAGCCGTCGCCGTTGGTGATCGTCGAGGCGCCGTAGGGCGAGCCGCCCTTGACTTCTTCCGTGCCCATCTGGCCCTGGAAGGCATAAGGCAGACCGGCGACGACCATGCCGTGGTGCAGAAGCGTCGGGATGAAGCCGAGGATGGTGGATTCCTGGCCGCCGTGCTGGGTGGCGGAGGAGGTGAAGACCGAGCCGACCTTGCCGACCAGCTTGCCTTCGGCCCACAGGCCGCCCGTCTGGTCCCAGAAATTGCGCATCTGCGAGGCGACCGTACCGAAACGCGTGCCGGCGCCGACGATGATGGCGTCGTATTCGGCAAGCTCAGCCGGCTTGGCGATCGGAGCGGCCTGGTCGAGCTTGAAGTAAGATGCCTTGGCAACATCTTCCGGCACCAGTTCCGGAACGCGCTTGACAGTGACCTCGGCACCGGCCGCGCGGGCACCTTCTGCAACGGCATTGGCCATGGTTTCGATATGGCCGTAGGCCGAATAATAGAGAACGAGAATTTTTGCCATTGTCTGCTCCTGAAATTGAAAAATTCGCGGCGGCTTTGCCTGGCTACAGATGTAGCAGCCCTGCCCGGCAAAGCCAGTGTTCACAGAGACAACGCACTGTTCAATGGACGTGACCGATATTTCGCTTGCAGCGGCGAATCCGTATGGCCGAAAAGAAGGGCCTGCAGGACTTGCATTCCCTCCGGCCGGGACTACGGTATCGCCAGATCGAAACACGGATGCTCCCATGACCACGCAGACCATCGTCACCGCCGCCATGCTCGCCATCGGCGACGAACTCCTTTCCGGCCGCACCAAGGACAAGAATATCGGTCATCTCGCGGATATCCTGACGCTTTCCGGCATCGATCTGAAGGAAGTGCGCATCGTCGCCGACGAGGAAGGCGCCATCGTCGAGGCGCTGAATGCGCTCAGGAGCCGCTATACCTACGTGTTCACCTCCGGCGGCATCGGCCCGACCCACGACGACATCACCGCCGATGCTGTATCAGCGGCCTTCGGCGTGCCCTGCCTGCACGACCCGGCCGCCATGACGCTGCTTGGCGACATGTACGCGAAGCGCGGCATGGAATTCACCGAGGCGCGCAAACGCATGGCCCGTATGCCGCAAGGCGCTGGCCACATTGCCAACCCGGTCTCCACCGCGCCGGGCTTCACCATCGGCAACGTCTTTGTCATGGCCGGCGTGCCGCAGGTGTTCCAGGCAATGCTCGATGCCGTCATCCCGACCCTCGATACCGGCACGCGCATGCTGTCGCGCGCCATTCCCTGCCCGTTCGGCGAAGGCGACATCGGCACGCCGCTTTCCGAAATCCAGAAGGCGCATCCCGAAACCAGCATCGGCTCCTATCCGAAATACGACGGCAAGGCTTTTTCGACGGAAATCGTCGTTCGGGCACGCAGCGAGGCAGTGCTGGAACCGGCGGCAGAGGCCGTATTGGCCATGGTCGAGACGATCAAGGCCGCCAAGATCGCCCAAAACACCTCGGCGGAAGCCTGACTGCGGCAAACTGGCAGGCCGCATTTGATCCCGGTCAAGGAACCGGTGCGGACAGGCCGACATTATAGACATGAGGCGTAGCATATTCCGCCTTCCAGGGAGATAATTGCCATGACCTATAAGACAATTCTTGCCGTTCTCGATTCCCCCAGAAACACCGCCCAGGTTGCTGATTTCGCCATTTCACTGTCGCGCGATTTCGATGCACACCTGATCGGCCTGCATGCGGAAACACTCGCCAGCGTCGCGCTCGTCGCGCCGATGGAAATTCCCGATCCCGTCGCCATCCAGGCGCTGCAGGACATGGCGCAGGCCGACACCGCCGAAGTCGGGCGCATCTACAAGGAGCGGCAATCGCTGGCCGGCGTTTCGGCGGAATGGCGCGGCTTGTCCTCGGCGGCAGGGTATAGCGGCACGACCGTCATCGACGCAGCCCGCACCGCAGACCTGATCATTGCCGGCCAGGGCAACCCCGAACATCCGACCGATGGCTGGCGCGATCTCGAAAGCTTCCTGTCCCGCGGCGGCAGGCCGGGCCTCTTCGATGCTAACAGTCTGCGCGGTCCCCGCCCGATCATGGGGGTTCGGATCTCGTGGATGGGAACGCGCGAAGCTGCTCGCGCCACTTTCGACGCCCTGCCGTTCCTGAAGCGGGCCGACGACGTGGAGAGCTTCACCGTCGATCCGGAGGAAACGACCGTGCAGTCCGCCGCGATCGCCGGTGCGGAAATCGCCGCCACCCTCGCCCGGCACGGCTGCAAGGTGACGGTGGCAACCGGGGAGACCAACGGCCTGCCCGCTGCCGCGGTCATCGAGAATCGCCTGTCCGACGGCAGCATCGATCTGCTCGTCATGGGCGCCTATACGCATTCGCGGCTTTGGGAAATGCTGTTCGGCGGCGTGACCCGGACGCTCCTGGATTCGATGACGGCGCTAACATTGCTGTCGCGCTGAGGCGCCAGCGCCTCGACAATGCGAAGCCCTTGCTTTTGCCGGGCAGATGCCGCTAATTGCGACGACCTGTGAGAGAAACGCTGGATCGTCGGCGATGACGGGCGCAGCCTTGGGCTGCACCCTTATTGCCGGCAGCATCGGGCAGCTTGCCGTTTTGCGGCGGCTGCCTTTGTCGTTTTCCAATGGTCGCCGATCCGTGTCGGCGTCGTCCCTTGCCCGCAGAAGCTTAAGGTCACTTCCATGTCGCTTCCCGAAAAAGCCTTTCCCGTTTCCTGGGATCAATTCCATCGCGATGCCCGGGCACTTGCCTGGCGCCTTGCCGGTCTCGAACAGCCGTTTCGCGCCATCGTCTGTATTACGCGTGGCGGCCTGGTGCCGGCCGCGATCATTTCGCGCGAACTCAACATCCGCCTGATCGAGACGGTGTGCATCGCCTCCTACCACGACTACGTCCACCAGGGCGACATGAACCTGCTGAAGGGGATTTCGCCGGAACTCACCGTCAATGGCGGCGAAGGCATCCTCGTCGTCGACGACCTGACCGATACCGGCAAGACCGCGGTCGAGGTGCGCGGCATGTTGCCCAAGGCGCATTTCGCCTGCGTCTACGCCAAGCCGAAGGGCGTGCCCACCATCGACACTTTCGTAACGGAAGTCAGTCAGGATACGTGGATCTACTTCCCTTGGGATATGGGCTTCACGTACCAGGAGCCGATTGCCAAGGGCAGCCGCGGCTGAACACCCCTGCCCGCCATCGCCATTTGCGACCGGCGGGCATCACGGCCGGCGGACACTTCGTGCGAGACAAAAGATGCGCAAATTTCTGCCCCATATCCTGTCACTGCTGATGTTCGCCCTGCCCGCCGGCAGTCCGGCCTTCGCCGGCGAGGGCCGGCATGTGGCGCCGATCCGCGCTTTCGTCGAAAGCAACGTCCGGCCCTGGCTGGCCGATCCGGCGATCATCGCCGCGCTGAAAGTGCAGAATGCGGCGCATGCGCGCCTGCTCCCCAGCGATATAGAAGCGCTGGACACGGAATGGCGCACCGAAGTCGCCGATGGTCACTACAAACTTATCAACAAGCTTCTTTCCGATCCGATATCGGCAATGCTGCTCGCCAAACAGGGCCAGTTCGGTGGCGCCGTGACCGAAATCATCCTGATGGATGCCTATGGTCTCAATGCCGCTCAAAGTTCCGTGACCAGCGACTACTGGCAGGGCGACGAGCAAAAATTCCAAAAATCCTTCGGCGACGGCAAAGACGCCTTTTTCATCAGCGATCCGGAGAAGGATCTCTCCACGCAAATGCTGCAATCGCACGCCTGCCTGACCATCGTCGACGAGACCGGAACGCCGATCGGTGCCATTGCCGTCGGCATCGATCTCAACTTCCTCTGAGGCTGCGACTCAGAAGGCCCGGTCCCAGGCACGTTGTAGACCGCTTGCCAATCCGCCAATCGTGGCAATCGTCGTTTTTTCGCCCTGCAGGTCGTGGTGGAGGCAAGTTTTTTCCATCGCAAAATCGCTGCCTGCGACAAGCGCTTGAAATCTCTGATGTCTTCGGCTTTCCCCATTTTCCACAGCCGCGACCTACAATATGTTGTGGTTAAATTTCCGCTAAAAACCAGCCCTTGACGGACTCACCTGTTTTCAAGTTAATGGCAAAACGTTGCGGCGGCGGCGGAACCGGACGATGACGAGACCGGTTTACTCACGGAATGAGCTTTTTTTTGGCTGGTGCGTTCATGACGAGCGCGCCTTGTGTTGTGTGTGTCCATTCCGGCCGCTGTTAGAAAACGTGATGCGAGACCAGGCGGCAACAACTTGTTAATAACACGAATGCTACTATATTTAGGGTTTGCAGCCTAATCCACCACAAGATACAGGGGCACATCTTCAAATGTGTTCCCCGAATGGAAGCGGAAGACGAACTGGCTGCGCAAACCCATTGCGAAGCCGGACAGGATTTTTTGCGTCTTGCTGACGAGGGCGGGCGCGTCATAACGAGGATTGACGGACATGCGCATAGAACGTCGTTTTACCCGGGAAGGCCAGTCGCCTTACGCCGACATCGAGTTCCGGAAGGCCACCAGCGAGATCAAGAACCCCGACGGTTCGATCGTTTTCCGCCTGGCCAACATCGACGTTCCCGCGCAGTTCAGCCAGGTCGCGGCCGACATCCTGGCACAGAAATATTTCCGCAAGGCCGGCGTTCCCGCCAAGCTGAAGAAGGTCGAGGAAAATTCCGTTCCTTCCTGGCTGTGGCGCTCGGAGCCGGATGTCGCGGCCCTCAAGGATATCCCCAAGGAAGAACAGTACGGTTCGGAAACCGACGCGCGGCAGGTCTTCGATCGTCTCGCCGGCACCTGGACCTATTTGGGCTGGAAGGGTGGCTATTTCTCGTCGGAGGCGGATGCGCTCGCCTTCCGCGACGAGTTGGCCTACATGCTCGCCACCCAGCGCGTTGCGCCGAACAGCCCGCAATGGTTCAACACGGGCCTGCACTGGGCCTATGGCATCGACGGCCCCGGCCAGGGCCATTTCTACGTCGACCCCTTCACCGGCAAGCTGACCAAGTCCAAGTCGGCCTATGAACATCCGCAGCCGCATGCCTGCTTCATCCAGTCCGTCGAAGACGACCTGGTCAACGAAGGCGGCATCATGGACCTGTGGGTCCGCGAAGCCCGCCTGTTCAAGTACGGCTCCGGCACCGGTTCGAACTTCTCCTACCTGCGCGGCGAAGGCGAAAAGCTTTCCGGCGGCGGAAAATCCTCCGGCCTGATGTCGTTCCTGAAGATCGGCGACCGCGCCGCCGGCGCCATCAAGTCGGGCGGCACCACCCGCCGCGCCGCCAAGATGGTGGTGGTCGACATCGACCATCCTGACATCGAGGAATACATCAACTGGAAGGTCAAGGAAGAGCAGAAGGTGGCAGCCCTCGTCACCGGCTCGAAGATCGTCGCTTCGCACCTCAAGGCGATCATGAAGGCCTGCAACGAGCTTTCCGGCGAAGACCGTTTCGATCCCGCCAGGAACCCGGCCCTGAAGCGCGAGATCCGCGCCGCCAAGAAGGACCAGGTGCCGGAAAACTATGTGCAGCGCGTCATGCAGTTCGCGCGCCAGGGTTACACCGACCTGAAATTCAAGACCTACGACACGGATTGGGATTCTGAAGCCTATCTCACCGTTTCCGGCCAGAACTCCAACAACTCCGTTTCGCTCAAGGACGACTTCCTCAAGGCGGTCGAGGATGACGGCGAGTGGAACCTGACCGCCCGCAAGGACGGCCGCGTCATGAAGACGCTGAAGGCCCGCGACCTCTGGGAGCAGATCTCCTACGCCGCCTGGGCATCGGCCGATCCCGGCCTGCATTTCAACACGACGATGAACGACTGGCACACCTCGCCGGCCGCCGGCCCGATCCGCGCCTCGAACCCGTGCTCGGAATACATGTTCCTCGACGACACGGCCTGCAACCTCGCTTCGCTCAACCTGATGCAGTTCAAGGATGCGACGACGAAGAACATCGACATCGCCGACTACGAACATGCCGTCCGACTGTGGACCATCGTGCTCGAAGTCTCCGTGATGATGGCGCAGTTCCCGTCGCGCCAGATCGCTGAACTCTCCTACGAATACCGCACGCTGGGCCTCGGTTATGCCAACATCGGTGGTCTGCTGATGTCCTCGGGTATTCCGTATGACTCTGCGGAAGGCCGCGCCATCGGCGGTGCGTTGACCGCGATCATGACCGGCATTTCTTACGCCACCTCGGCCGAAATGGCTGCCGAACTCGGCACTTTCCCGGGCTTCAAGCCGAACCGTGACAACATGCTGCGCGTCATGCGCAACCATCGCCGCGCCGCCCACGGCAAATCCTCGGGTTACGAGGCGCTGTCGGTCAATCCGGTCGCTCTGATCCATGGCGATTGCCCGGACCAGGACCTCATCACCCATGCCAAGGCCGCCTGGGACAAGGCGCTGGAACTCGGCGAGAAGCACGGCTACCGCAACGCCCAGACGACGGTCATCGCCCCCACCGGCACGATCGGCCTGGTCATGGATTGCGACACCACCGGCATCGAGCCCGATTTCGCGCTGGTGAAATTCAAGAAGCTCGCCGGCGGCGGCTACTTCAAGATCATCAACCGCGCCGTTCCGGAAGCCCTGCGCACGCTCGGCTACACCGAAAGCCAGATCGCCGAGATCGAGGCCTATGCCGTCGGCCACGGCAACCTGAACCAGGCGCCATCCGTCAATCCCTCGACGCTGAAGACCAAGGGTTTTACGCAGGAGAAGATCGACGCCGTCAACGCCGCACTCGGCCAGGCCTTCGACATCAAGTTCGTCTTCAACCAGTGGACGCTGGGTGCCGACTTCCTCAAGCAGGTGCTGAAGGTTTCTGACGAGCAGCTCGCCGACATGAGCTTCAACCTGCTCGAGCACATCGGTTTCTCCCGCAAGGACATCGAGGCGGCCAACGTGCATGTCTGCGGCGCAATGACGCTGGAAGGCGCGCCGCACCTCAAGGACGAGCACCTCGCCGTCTTCGATTGCGCCAACCCCTGCGGCAAGATCGGCAAGCGTTACCTCTCGGTCGAAAGCCACATCCGCATGATGGCGGCGGCCCAGCCCTTCATCTCCGGCGCCATTTCCAAGACGATCAACATGCCGAACGAGGCGACCGTCGAGGATTGCAAGAACGCCTACATGCTGTCGTGGAAGCTCGGCCTCAAGGCCAATGCGCTCTATCGCGACGGCTCCAAGCTTTCGCAACCGCTCAACGCCTCGCTGATCGAAGATGAGGACGACGAGGATGCCCTCGAGGAGCTGATCCAGGCGCCCGCCGCCGTTCAGGCCGTCACGGTCACCGAAAAGATCGTCGAGCGGATCATCGAGAAGGTTGTGCGCGACCGTGAAAAACTGCCGAACCGCCGCCAGGGTTACACCCAGAAGGCGATCGTCGGCGGCCACAAGGTCTACCTGCGCACCGGCGAGTTCGGTGACGGCCGCCTCGGCGAAATCTTCATCGACATGCACAAGGAAGGCGCCGCCTTCCGGGCGATGATGAACAATTTTGCCATCGCCATCTCGCTCGGCCTGCAGTACGGCGTGCCGCTCGAAGAATATGTCGAGGCCTTCACCTTCACCAAGTTCGAGCCGGCCGGCATGGTCCAGGGCAACGACGCGATCAAGAACGCCACGTCGATCCTCGACTACGTGTTCCGCGAACTCGCCGTCTCCTATCTCGGCCGTCACGACCTCGCCCATGTGGATACGTCGGATTTCTCCAACACCGCACTCGGCAAAGGCATCCAGGAGGGCCGCACCAACCTGCTTTCCACCGGCTGGACCCGTGGCTACAAGCCGACGCTCGTTCCCGGCACCGGTTCCGAACGCCAGCTCGCCGAGCCGAAGGGTTCTGCGACGGCTGCTCCCGCCAAGGCCTCCGGCGGTGCGACGATCACCGCCTTCACCGGCAACGCCGCCCGCAAGATCGAGCCGGTTGCAGCCATCTCGACCTCCGAAATCGTCGCCTTCAAACGCGATTACGAAGAGCGCGCCAAAGAATTGGCCGAAGAGATCGCCGAAGAGGTAACGGAAGAAACAGAACAGGAAGCCACCGCCCTCTTCTCCGACAAGGCCGCCGCCGACGCCGCGACCGCCAAGACGGAAGCCAAGAAGCTGGAAGCCGAACGCCGCGCCCGCTCGATCATGCAGGGGTATACCGGCAACATGTGCACCGAGTGCCAGAACTTCACCATGGTGCGCAACGGCACCTGCGAGAAGTGCGACACATGCGGCGCGACCAGCGGATGCAGCTGAGGCGCTACTGGTAACTGCACCGTGAACTCACGCTAGAGTTCAAATGAGATGAACAGAAGGCTGCGGCAGAACCTCGCCAAACATGGCGCCGGCTTTGCCGCAGCCTTTGCCGTTTTCCACGATCCGTTCGCATTGGATCTCGAAGAACGCAAAATGGACTACGGCGAATTACGTTCGGATTATTCACGCAATAGGAGCACGATATGAAAATCCACAACAAAGTGTATATAAATTAACTCAAGGTAGAACTTATAAGTAAAAATGAGAATAAACTCTACAACCCAATACCACTGAAAGTTTATACTCTAGACCATAACAATATACCAACAATTTATTGTTGAAAATTTTTAATTTCAAATTTACAATTCTCTTCAGAAAATTGGAGGGGTAGAAATGGCACTAAGTTGCAGAGATTCCAATGGAGATAAGTGGGAATTTGAACGCCGACTGAAGGGCTGGCGATGGAAAAGAACGGCATCAAACGGCAGAATAGTTGGGTTAGCTCCGCAAGCCTATGCAAGCATCGGCGCCTGCATAAAAAATGCTCAAAGGAATGGTATGAAAGGACAACCTGCGTAAACTAGGCTTCGCCAACTGTCCTTGAAAATAAAAATATCTTTTGCCAACAATTCGCTGCCTACTCACAACCATTGTAGCTTTTCCATGCCCCCCATTATCGACATCATCCCCACCAACCCAGCCCCGGATGTCAAAGCCGGCATCGATGCAGCCTTGACGGCGTTTAACGCCAAGATGCGGGATTTTATGCCCGAGGAACCGGATTTCGCCATCGCCATCCGCGACCCGGAAACCAATGCGGTTACAGGCGGTCTCTACGGCGTAGATGAGTATGGATGGGCCTTCATCAAGCTCCTCGTGGTACCGGAACAATATCGCGGCATAGGGCTTGGCACGCGATTGATCGAGGAAGCGGAGAAAATCGCGCAGGCCCGCGGTTATGTCGGCATCTGGCTGAATACCTACGAATTCCAGGCACGACCGTTCTACGAAAAACTCGGTTACACGCTCTTCGGTGAGCTTGAAGGAAACAACGGCGCCATTCCCCAATATTTTCTCAAGAAGACATTCTGAGACGGAACGGCCTGCCGCTCACATATCGATTCAAGCGTTTCGCAAATTGAGTCGGGATATGCCCGCAGACCGTTGAAAGATCGATGGTTTTCGTCGTGATTGAGCCGCATCAGACTCCACGCCTGCCTGTCTGCAACCGGCTACCATACCGGTCGTCCCCATCCTGCCGATTTCGAAACCTTGTTACGGCGCGGTGCCTGCGAAGGCGTGCATTATCACCGGCTTTCCAGGCGGCGGGCAACATTTCCTTAACTCTGAAAAACTAGCATGGGATCCCACGATCCATGAGGGATGAAGAGAAGTAGAATGCCCAAGCCGGCCTTCCGCTATACACATTATGACTTGGGCGTCTTACGGGCCGGCACTGCCATCGAAGTCACCCTGTCTGCCGTGTGCAACGTCCGGCTCATGACCCCCTGGAACTTCCAGGCCTTCAAGGAAGCGCTGAAACACCAGTTCGTCGGCGGCGTCGCACGGCGCTCCCCCATCAGGCTGACCATTCCCGAAACCGGTCCCTGGCACCTGGTCGTCGATATGGAAGGCCAGCATGGCCTGGCGGAATCGAGCGTCAAGATGATCGACAACGTCAATCCGGCCCGCTTCCAGCCTGCGGAACCCGCCGTCGGCTGAGCCGCCGCCGAGCAAGCTTCTGCACGAAGCGTCTTGCTACTCCGGTTTCTGGCCCTTCAGCCTTTTCCAATAATGCAGTCTCTTCGAAAGCTCGCGCTCATAGCCCCGTTCGTTGGGCTTGTAGAAATCGAGGTCCTTGTCGCCGAGTTCGGCCGGGAAAAACATCTGGCCGCTGAAGGCATCCGGGAAATCGTGATCGTAGAGATAGCCCTCATGATACCCCAATTGCTTCATCAGTTTTGTCGGGGCATTCAGGATATTCTTCGGCGGCGGGATCGATCCGGTTTGACGCGCCAGTGCAGTCGCGGCGTCGAATGCCCTGTATGACGCGTTGGATTTCGGCGACGTCGCGACGTAAACGATTGCCTGCGCCAGGAACAGCCGGGCTTCCGGCCAGCCGATACGCTCGAATGCCTCCCAGGCGGTGATGACCTGCTGCAAGGCTTGCGGGTCGGCCAGCCCGACATCCTCCGAGGCGGCGCAGGCCAGGCGCCGGAAGACGACATTGGGGTCCTCGCCACCCTCGATCATCCTGGCCGCCCAATACAGGGAAGCGTTGACATCGCTGCCGCGCAGGCTTTTGTGAAAACAGCTGAGCAGGTTGTAGTGCCCGTCATTGGCCTTGTCGTAGAGCGGCATGCGTTTCTGCAGGAACACTGCCAGGTCGCTTTCGGCAAGCGGCGTCGTTACATTCGTCCGGAACAGCTCCTCGACCATGCCGATCAGGTATCGGCCGTCGCCATCGGCGAGGTCGACGAGGGCGTCCCTGGCCGATGCCGTGATCGGTAGCGGTTTTTGCGCATGCTCCTCCGCCCGCTCCAGCAATTTGACCAGCGCCTGCCGGTCCAACGGATTGAGCGTGAACACGCGTGCGCGCGACAGCAAGGCGCCCACCCGGCTGAAACTCGGATTTTCCGTCGTCGCGCCGACCAGCGTGATCACGCCGCTTTCGACATGCGGCAGGAGGGCATCCTGAGTCGATCGGTTGAAGCGATGCAGCTCGTCGATGAACAGGATCGTCTGGCGTCCGAGCGAGCGGTCCTTTTTCGCTTCCTCGAAGACCTTCCTCAGGTCCGCCACACCCGACATCACCGCCGAAAGCTGGACGAACCTGGCATTCGCCTCCGCTGCGACCAGCCGCGCGATCGTCGTCTTGCCGACGCCCGGCGGTCCCCAGAGAATGAAGGAGGAAATCGAGCCCGACGTCACCATCCGGGCAATAGGCCCGCTTTCGCCCAGCAAATGATCCTGGCCGACCACATCGGCCAGGGTGCTGGGACGCAACGCTTCAGCGAGCGGTATCGGCGCCTGCGATTCGAAAAGTGACACGCATATCTCCAAACTTACACTCCGTATAAATGGGGAGCGAAGCTGCTGTTTCAAACGACCTGATTGCCGACATACGCCGCGTGGTGCGCCAGCAAAATGGCGGTTAGCGGAAAAACTGCCGCAGGCGCTGTCCGTCGCGGTCGATTTCCACGCGCCAGAAACCCGGATCGTCCTGCAGCGCCGCCGCCAGTGTCTTCGTCGAATCGACGGCATTGCCGTTGACCGAAACGATCACATCGCGCGCCGCAAAACCGAGGCGGTCGGCCGGCGAGCCCGGCTTGACTTCCGTGACCACCACGCCGGTCGTATCGTTCGCCATGCGCAGTTCGTCGGCCACGCGCGGCGACAGGTTTGCGACGACGGCGCCGGCAAACGGGTTGCGGCCCTCGATCTGTCGCTGGTCGCGCGGCGCCGTTTCCGGAGCGCCGTCCAGCGTCAGCTTCACCGTCTCCTCCTTGCCGTTGTCGAGAACGGTCAGGTCGACGGCGATGCCGAGGCCGGCCGTGGTCAACCGATACCCCAGGGCGTCCGGATGCTCGACCGGCACACCGTTGACGGCGGTCACCACCTCGCCCGGCTTAAGGCCGGCCTTTGCCGCCGGTCCGTCGCCGGCAACCTTGACCACCAGCGCGCCGCGCGCCGTCTGCAGGCCGAGCGCCTCGGCCACTTCCGACGTCACCGGCTCGAAGGTGGCGCCGACATAGGGGCGCTCGAAGCGTTTCGCGCCGTTTTCGGCCGAGGCCAGGAACACCTTCACCAGATTGGCGGGAATGGCAAAACCGACGCCGTTCGACCCACCGCCGCGCGAAAAGATCGCCGTGTTGATGCCGATCAGTTCGCCCTTCATGTTCATCAGCGCCCCGCCGGAATTGCCGGGATTGATCGACGCATCGGTCTGGATGAAGAAACCGAACTCCGACTTGACCACCTGGTTGCGCGCCAGCGCCGACACGATGCCGCTCGTCACCGTCTGGCCGACGCCGAACGGATTGCCGATGGCGAGAACGAGATCGCCCACCTCCACCGCGTCGGAATTGCCGATCGGCAGGCTCGGGAAATTACCGCCGTCCTTGATCTTCAGGACGGCAAGATCGAGCCGATCGTCCTTGAGGATCACCTCGCAGGGAAATTCGCGGCCATCGGCCAATGCCACCTTGATATCGTCGGCACCCTCGATGACGTGATTGTTGGTCACCACCGTGCCGTTGGCCTCGACGATCACGCCGGAGCCCAGCGAGGACTGTTTCTCCGTGCGGTTCGGCATGCGCTGGCCGAAGAACTGTTCGAAGAAGGGATCGTCGAGGAAGGGCGAACGACGCTCGACCATGCGCTCGGCATAAACATTGACGACGGCATTGGCCGTCTGCTTGACGAGCGGCGCGAAGGAGAGCTGCATCTGCAACTGGCTTTCGGGCACGGTCTTGGCCGTCTCCTGCGCGTTCACCACGGGGATCATGAGGAAAAACGACAGGACGGAAGCCGAAAGACGCATCGTGAAGCCGCGCATGGAAGATCCTTTTGAAAATATCGGGTCAGGCAGGTTTTAACGCTCGACGCTAGAAAAGGAAGAGGGCGGAAGCATGGAAAACGGCTGGCAGGACGAACAAGGCAAACCACGATCGCCAACGAGCTTCGACATCTCGCCTGCATCTGCCTGCAAGGCCCTGTTTTTGGAAGGGGCGGCGCCGTCATCGCCGGAGATCCTTCCTTGCCATGATGGCGGACTGCATCATGTCTATTACCGAGACATGCCGGTTGCACCGGATGTTGCCGATTGAACATGGAGTAGTTTTATGACGCGTTTTTCCACTGCCCTCGCCCTTGCCCTGCTGCTGGTCCCGGGCGCCACCACCGGCGCCGCAGCCGCCAGTTTCGATTGCGAAACGCCGGAGCTGAAGGCGGACGAAAAGGCGATATGCGAGACGAGGGCGTTGAACGATGCCGATGTGCGGATGGTCACCACATTCGAATTGCTCTCCGGCCTGCTTGCCATGGGTGCGCGGGGTAGCTTGCAGGATGAACAATCGGCCTGGTTGCAGAAGCGCCAGGCATGCGGCGCCGATACCGCCTGTATCGCTGCCGCCTATGAGGAGCGCATGAAGCAGCTGGGAGAAACCTACAAGAACATCAACCGGCCATTGTAGGGCATCGTTAGACCAGACGACATCCTTTCTTCGGGAACAGCTGGCTCTTAATCAGCTGTTCTCCAGACTTGATGTTCGTCTCATAAGCACGAAGAAAAACCCTTCCCCCGGCTGACGAAGGAAGGGTTCCGATAGGCAATCCAGCGAAAAATGCCGGCGATGTTTATTCCGGCAGGATGCGCACGGCGCCCTTGTCGGCACTTGCGGCGAAAGCGGCATAGGCCTTCAGCGCCGTGGTGACGTTGCGCTTGCGCGGCGCGGCCGGCTTCCAGCCGAGCTTGTCCTGCTCGGCGCGGCGCGCTGCCAGTTCGGTCTCGGAGATGGCCAGGTCGATGGTGCGGTTGGGGATGTCGATATTGATGATATCGCCGTTGCGCACCAGGCCGATGGCACCGCCCTGCGCCGCTTCCGGCGAGGCATGGCCGATGGACAGGCCGGACGTGCCGCCGGAGAAACGGCCGTCGGTGATCAGCGCGCAGGCCTTGCCGAGGCCCTTCGACTTCAGGTAGCTGGTCGGATAGAGCATTTCCTGCATGCCCGGGCCGCCCTTCGGGCCTTCGTAGCGGATGACGACGACGTCGCCGGCCTTGACCTCGTTGCCGAGGATGCCCTTCACCGCCGCATCCTGGCTTTCGTAAACGACCGCCGGGCCGGAGAACTTCAGGATCGATTCATCGACGCCGGCCGTCTTCACGATGCAGCCGTCGAGCGCGATGTTGCCGGAGAGAACGGCCAGGCCGCCATCCTTGGAGAACGGATGCTCGACGGAGCGGATGACACCCTTTTCGCCGTCGGTGTCGAGTTCGTCCCAGCGAGCTTCCTGGCTGAAAGCGACCTGGGTCGGAATGCCGCCGGGGGCGGCACGGAAGAATTTGCGCACGGTCTCGCTGCTGGTGCGGGTGATGTCCCAGCGGTCGATGGCGTCGCCCAGAGTCTCGGCATGCACGGTCGGCGTATCGCGGTGGAGAAGGCCGCCACGCTCGAGTTCGCCAAGGATGCGCATGATACCGCCGGCGCGGTGCACGTCTTCCATGTGCACGTCCTGCTTGGCCGGCGCGACTTTGGAGAGGCACGGCACCTTGCGCGACAGCTGGTCGATGTCGTCGAGATCGAAATCGATACCACCTTCATAGGCGGCCGCGAGGATGTGCAAAACGGTGTTGGTCGAGCCGCCCATGGCGATGTCGAGCGACATGGCGTTTTCGAAAGCGCGCTTGTTGGCAACGTTGCGCGGCAGGATGCTGTCGTCTTCCTGCTCGTAATAGCGGCGAGCGAGATCGACGATCAGGTGACCGGCTTCGACGAAGAGGCGCTTGCGATCGGCATGCGTGGCGAGCGTCGAGCCGTTGCCGGGCAAGGACAGGCCGAGTGCTTCCGTCAGGCAGTTCATCGAATTGGCCGTAAACATGCCGGAACAGGAACCGCAGGTCGGACAGGCCGAACGCTCGATGGCCTTGACGTCCTCGTCGGACATCTTGTCGTCAGCGGCCGCGACCATGGCATCGACGAGATCGAGCGCGTGGGACTTGCCATGCAGCACAACCTTGCCGGCTTCCATCGGACCACCGGAGACGAAGACGGACGGGATGTTGAGACGCATGGCGGCATTCAGCATGCCGGGGGTGATCTTGTCGCAGTTCGAGATGCAGACCATGGCGTCGGCGCAATGGGCGTTGACCATGTATTCGACGGAGTCGGCGATGATTTCGCGCGACGGCAGCGAATAGAGCATGCCGTCATGGCCCATGGCGATGCCGTCGTCGACGGCAATGGTGTTGAACTCCTTGGCAACACCGCCGGCCGCTTCGATTTCGCGGGCGACGAGCTGGCCGAGATCCTTGAGGTGCACATGGCCGGGCACAAACTGCGTGAACGAGTTGACCACGGCAATGATCGGCTTGCCGAAATCGCTGTCCTTCATGCCCGTCGCGCGCCAAAGGCCGCGGGCACCGGCCATATTGCGGCCATGGGTCGTGGTTCTCGAACGATAAGCAGGCATGGTGTTTTCCTCGACGTCTTTGAATCTATCCGGGGAGCGCGGGGCAAGGCGTCTCTACCGCAGCCCATTTTCCTCAGGTCCTAACGCAATTGCCGGAATCTGTCACTATCAGGTAGGCCGAATCCGGTACGGTACAAGCGGCAGCCGCGGCCAAGCGCGGCGGAATAAGCAGGGCTGTACACGGCTCTTCACGTCAAAACACGAAAATGTGGTGTAACCACGGAAGAAAACCGTCACGCCGGCCGTAACAAAACCAATCTTGAATCCGTATTGGCGATATGATGCGCTTCACGCTGAAAGGAACGTGCCATGGCCGCCTATCGCCCGCCAAGAATTCCCGCCTCGGAAATCACGCCGCAGCCGATTTATCTCAACCGTCGCAACTTCCTCGGCGCCGCAACGCTTGCGGGCGCTGCCATGCTTGGCGGCGCGCAGGCAGCCGCCGCCGCCCTTGCCGTCGTCCCGAGCCGATACAAGGTCGATGACAAGCTGACGCCGCAGAAGGACGTCACCACCTACAATAATTTTTACGAATTCGGCCTCGACAAAGGCGATCCGGCAGCACTGTCCGGCGATTTCAAGCCGCGGCCCTGGACGATCGCCGTCGATGGCATGGTCGGCAAACCCGGCACCTTCGACATCGACCAGCTGATCAAGGATTTTCCCGTCGAGGAACGCGTCTACCGCATGCGTTGCGTCGAGGCCTGGTCGATGGTCATTCCATGGAACGGCTTTCCGCTGGCCGCCCTGCTCGACAAGGTCGAACCGCTCGGAAGCGCAAAATACGTCGCCTTCGAAACCGTGGTGCGGCCGGAAGAAATGCCGGGCCAGGGCGGTTATTTCCAGTCGCTGAACTGGCCCTATGTCGAGGGCCTGCGGCTCGACGAGGCGCGCCATCCGCTCACCCTGCTCGCTGTCGGCCTCTACGGCGAAACCCTGCCGAACCAGAACGGCGCGCCGATCCGGCTTGTCGTGCCGTGGAAATACGGATTCAAGGGCATCAAGTCGATCGTGCGCATCACCTTGACCGACCAGCAGCCGAAAAACACCTGGCAGGTCACCAATCCGCAGGAATACGGCTTTTACGCCAACGTCAATCCCGAGGTCGACCACCCGCGCTGGAGCCAGGCGACGGAAAGACGCATCGGCGAAGGCGGTTTCTTCTCATCGGGCGGGCGGCGCCCCACCCTGCCCTTCAACGGTTATGCCGACGAAGTGGCAAGCCTCTATGCCGGTATGGATCTCAGGGCGAACTATTGATGGCGCCGGCTCTTCCCAAACGCTTGCAGCCGGCTTCCGTCTGGCTGCTCTACATCGTCGGGCTGCTGCCGGCCGCCTGGTCCTTCTATCTCGGCGCAACCGGCGGCCTCGGCGCCGATCCCGTGAAAAGCTTCGAACTGCTGCTCGGCCTCTGGACGCTGCGCTTCCTGATCGCCACGCTGGCGGTCAGCCCCTTGCGGGACCTCGCCGGCTGGAACCTCATCCGTTATCGCCGGGCGCTTGGGCTCCTGACCTTCTATTACGCGCTGATGCATTTCTCGGTCTATGCGATCCTCGACCAGGCACTGATGTTGAACGCCATCCTCGCGGATGTCCTCAAGCGCCCCTTCATCATGTTCGGCATGGCGGCGCTGCTGTTGCTCATACCGCTGGCGATCACCTCGAACATGGCCTCGATCCGAAGGCTCGGGAAAAACTGGATCCGGCTGCATCGGCTGATCTATCCGATTGCCGCGCTTGGGGCCTTGCATTTCGCACTATCGACGAAGGTCCTGACGCTGGAACAATATGTCTACATCGGCCTGATCGTCGTGCTGCTGCTGTATCGCGGCGTGCGGCCGATCCTGCGAGCGAGAAAGAACGAGCGGAAAAACCTGCGCGCGCCGCCAACCGAGCGCATCGCCTGAAACAAACATGGCCCCAAACGCAAACAGCCGGATCTTTCGACCCGGCTGTTTTGTTTCCGCGAGGCGGAAAAGATCAAGCGGCTTCGGCAGCTTCTGCTTCAGCAGCAACGCGAGCCTTGTCGGCTGCGCCCTTGGCATCGACGTCGCGCTCGACGAATTCGACAACAGCGAGGGCAGCGTTGTCGCCCTGGCGGAAGCCAGCCTTCATGATGCGCAGGTAGCCGCCGTTGCGGGTGGCGTAACGCGAAGCGATCGTGTCGAACAGCTTCGAAACGACGGCAACGTCGCGGATCTGCGAGATCGCCTGGCGGCGGGCATGCAGGTCGCCGCGCTTGCCGAGAGTGACGAGCTTTTCGACGATCGGGCGAATTTCCTTCGCCTTCGGCAGGGTGGTGACGATCTGCTCATGGGTGATAAGCGAGGCAGCCATGTTGGCAAACATTGCCTTACGATGGCTGGCGGTTCTGTTCAGCTTGCGACCGGCTTTCTGGTGGCGCATGGCTACTCTCCTTCACTTGCAGGCAAAAACCCGCAGTCTAATGGTTAATATTGGTCTTCGTATCGCTTGGCGAGATCTTCGATGTTTTCCGGCGGCCAGGCGGGCACTTCCATACCGAGATGGAGACCCATGGAAGCCAGGACTTCCTTGATTTCGTTCAGCGACTTGCGACCAAAATTCGGCGTGCGAAGCATTTCGGCTTCGGTCTTCTGAATGAGGTCGCCGATATAAACGATGTTGTCGTTCTTGAGGCAGTTGGCCGAACGGACCGAAAGTTCCAGTTCGTCGACCTTCTTGAGGAGCGCCGGGTTGAAGGCCAGTTCGGTAACGGCTTCTTCTTCGGCTTCCTTCTGCGGCTCGTCGAAGTTGACGAACACGCCGAGCTGGTCCTGCAGGATGCGGGCCGCAAATGCGATCGCATCTTCGCCGGTGATGGAACCGTTTGTCTCGATCGTCATCGTCAGCTTGTCGTAGTCGAGAACCTGACCTTCACGGGGGT
>Ga0066256_1001021_pt1 | contig 44515 bp, 42 predicted proteins | sample ThiBio_1000_biof_FD_87107 | JGI IMG/M metagenome (GOLD analysis project Ga0066256, IMG submission 87107) | Wastewater bioreactor microbial communities from Cape Town, South Africa - Thiocy_expt_1000_biof (version 2) | ecosystem: Engineered > Bioreactor > Thiocyanate-remediating >... | reverse complement strand
TAAAAACGGTTGACAGTTCATCCTCTGCACCTTTTTTGAGTGCGTCCAATGTTTCCTTGTTGGGGCAAAGTGCCAGTTGGATAAGTTTCTTTACTTCTTCATCACAGATACGCACCTTTGTCCATTGGTTGAATATGCCCTCCAGTTGTACACTTAGCTGATTAGCCAGTCCCATTACTTTATGAGCATTTTCCAAACGTTGTTTTGCACCTGATGTGTGGCGAATGCGTACCACATTAGACATATTGCCCAATGCTGCATTGAGGGTGTTTTGACAAACGATACGTACAGGTGTAAACGCTGCGGTAATACTTCCCGTACCATCGTGTGAGGTGGTCAGAAAGATGTATTTTTCTGTAACATCATCACCGTTACCTACTCGGATATAATCAGGGAGTTTGGCAGTAATAAATATGCGTTCCCCGTTGCCTAATGCTCCTGCTGTCTCGTATAGGATACCATCTTCGCCACCTACAATGGCATCGAAAAAGGCGAAAGCGTCTGCATTCTGTACTATCTGATATTCCCTGCCCACTACACCAAAAACCTTATTGGTATCGGTGCGCATGGTGGCGAAATTGTCGGGGAGTAAAATGCTGCTACCTTCTTTAATTTCACCGTCATTGCCTATGCTTACACCCTTACCATGTGTATATAAGGGAGATTTGACTACCTCGAAGTCAAGCCCTGCATATTTGATAGCTTCGGCACTTGTTGGATATTGTTCTACTATCTGCCCTAAGTTGTGCCATGCCTTTTGCTGTACGCTAAAGAAGCTGTATTTGCCCGTACCTGCGTTATAATTAAGATTATGTGCCATGATTGAAAATTTTTAAAAGTTGATAAATGAAAAATGAATGATTAGAAAGGCAAATCGTCATTGCCTTTGTTAGCAGGTGCTATGGAATTGTTGCTGTTACTACCTGCTACGGTTTCAGTTCGCTTGCCACCTCCATACAGTTTGATTTGTGAAGTGTGAAAATTGAGCGCTGCGTGTGCCTCGCCATCGCCATCAATCCACGCTCTTGCGCTTACTCTGCCAGTAAGCTCAACCAATGTTCCTTTGGTGAGTGCCTTAGCAACATTTATTGAAATCCAGTAAGCGCAGTTGAAATACTCGGTGTGTTCCACTCGCTCGCCCTGTTTGTTACGGTAGCTGTCGTTGACCGCTACGGAAAAATTCACTACCTGTTTGTCGCTCGGCAAGGTGTTAATTTGTGCGTCCTTTGTTAATCTGCCAATGATGTTCATGACTTTTAATTTTTAATTGTTAAACCATTTGTTTGCTTCTTTTTTTCACCCGCCTGCCTTAAAAGCATTTTTCCAAAAGAAAAAACGGGAAAAAAGAAAGCAGCGACAGAGTGAAGCCGAAGGCGCGGAGAGCTATAAGTCCCGAAGGGTGCAAGCGCAGCGCAGCATTATGCGCTCGTAGCAACGAAGGCGTAACTATCTTAGCTGCCTTTTTACCCGTTTCGTTGGAAAATGCCATAGCAGGCTGGTTGGCAATCTCAATCAATGCAACCTTGTTAACGGCTTATGGAATGAAGCATGAGGGGGATGTAAGGCAGTGAGGAACGAGCCGGTCACGATGAAAGAGGGACGGAAGCGAAGCGTACCCTGGAATGACCCGACCCGAAGGGACATGCCCTATACTGTTTTGAAAGAATTGAAAAAATTTTTAAATCCAAAAATTAATCGTAATATTGCGATACATTTTAAAGATATGGGAGCAACGAAGTCGGGAGAATTTTCAGTAAAAGACAATACCATAGCAAAAATTGCTAAAGCATTGTCGCATCCGGCAAGGGTAGCCATCCTTAAAATACTTATCAAAAGGCAGGCTTGCATTTGTGGCGATATAGTGGACGAACTACCGCTATCACAAAGCACTATTTCACAGCACCTGAAAGAACTGAAAGGGGCAGGATTGATTAAAGGAGAGATAGAAGGCGTGACCATCTGCTATTGCATTGACGAAAAACAATGGAAAGCAGCACAGGTATTGTTGAACGACATATTTAGCAGTTATAAGAAAGTTGGCAACGAGTGTTGCTGATTTTTTTTGCTTATATCTATCGTGATATTACGATATAGCAACATTTAAAAATTCATTTTATGCAAACAGAACAAGAGTTAAAAGACATTGTAAGGCAGAAATACAGCGAGATAGCCTTACAGGACAAGGAAACTAACGAAGCATCCTGCTGCGGTTCCACCTGTCGCAGTACCGAAGTGTACAACATCATGAATGATGATTACACAGAGTTGAACGGTTACAACCCTGATGCAGACTTAGGCTTAGGCTGCGGCTTACCTACACAGTTTGCCAAGATAAAAAAAGGCGATACCGTAATAGACTTAGGCAGTGGAGCAGGTAACGACTGTTTTATAGCAAGGGCAGAAGTTGGCGAAGGAGGTAAGATCATCGGCATAGACTTTACCCCTGCCATGATTGACAAAGCGAGAACCAACGCAGAAAAATTAGGCTATAAAAACGTAGAGTTCAGGCAGGGCGATATTGAAAATATGCCTGTAACAGCCAACACAGCAGACGTAATTGTAAGTAACTGCGTATTAAACCTTGTACCCAATAAAGATGCGGTAATAAAAGACATCTACCGGGTGTTAAAACCCGGCGGACACTTCAGTATTTCCGATGTGGTGCTGAAAGGGAACCTGCCCAAAGCTCTACAGGAAGCCGCAGAAATGTATGCAGGCTGCGTAGCTGGAGCCATACAGAAAGACGTTTACCTTGAACTGATACAAACAAACGGCTTTACCAAGATTACCCTGCAAAAAGAAAAAGCGATAGTAATACCAGACGATATTTTAAGCAACTACCTCAATGCAGAAGAACTACAACAATTCAAAGCAGGCAACACAGGCATATTCAGCGTAACCGTTTATGCAGAAAAACCAGCCGAAGCAAAGAAAGCCTGTTGCGGTCCTGAATGCTGCAATTAATAAATCCATAAAGCAAAAGCATGTCAGCAAACAATTGTGCCCCGGCACACGAAAGAAAAAAACTAAGTTTCCTTGACCGGTATCTTACCGTATGGATATTTGCTGCAATGGCGTTGGGTGTGGCAATAGGGTATTTCATACCTGCCGCCCCCGGCTTCATCAATTCCTATTCCAGCGGCACAACCAATATCCCTTTAGCAATAGGCTTAATATTGATGATGTACCCACCTTTAGCCAAAGTACGTTATGAGAAAATCGGCGAGGTATTCAAGAACACAAAAGTATTAGGGGCATCCTTATTGCTCAATTGGGTAATTGGTCCCATTCTCATGTTCATACTGGCAGTAGTATTTCTGCACGACTATCCCGAATACATGATAGGCTTGATATTGATAGGCATTGCCCGCTGTATTGCAATGGTAATCGTATGGAACGAACTGGCAGAAGGCAACAGGGAGTATGCCGCAGGTTTGGTAGCACTCAACAGTATATTCCAGGTGTTATTGTACAGCGTATATGCTTACCTGTTTATTACCGTATTGCCGCCATTGTTCGGGCTGAAAGGCTTTGATGTAAATATTACCATTGCACAGATAGCCGAAAGCGTAGCCATCTATTTAGTTATTCCCTTTGCCGCAGGCGTACTAAGCCGTTTTATACTGGTAAAGCTAAAAGGAGAAGAATGGTACAGCAAAAAATTTATTCCCGTCATATCACCCATTACACTCATTGCATTACTCTTTACCATTGTACTCATGTTCAGCCTTAAAGGCAACCTGATTGTACAGATACCCTTAGACGTTGTACGCATAGCCATACCATTAGCCGTTTACTTCGTCATCATGTTTTTAACCAGCTTCTTTATTGGTAAAGCATTAGGGGCAGACTATTCTAAAAATGCATCCATCGCATTCACCGCAGCAGGTAACAATTTTGAACTGGCAATAGCAGTAGCCATAGGTGTTTTCGGCATCAACAGCGGACAGGCATTTGCAGGCGTTATAGGTCCGTTGGTAGAAGTACCGGCATTAATAGGACTGGTGAACGTAGCCTTTTGGCTTCGCAAAAAATTTTATCTAAAAACAGTAACACAATAACAAATGAAGATTGCATTATTCAGCGACATTCACGCAAACCTTCCTGCACTGGAAGCGTTTTTTAAAGACCTTGACAGCCGCAAGCCCGATGCTGTCTATTGTTTAGGCGATTTGGTAGGCTACAACGTTTGGGCAAATGAAGTAGTGAACGAAATAAAAAAACGGGGTATACCCACCATTGCAGGCAACTACGATTTTGGCATAGGGCGAATGAGCAACGAATGTGGATGTGCTTACAAAACCGACCACGAAAAATCAAACGGCAACATTTCCATTTCCTACACCAACGAAATAATGAAACCAGAAGAAAGAGCCTACCTGCGTACACTACCGGCACACATTAAAGTAGAATACCAGCTAAACGAAGACAAGCTGAACCTGCTTTTGGTACACGGCAGCCCAAGAAAAATAAACGAATACCTGTTTGAAGACAGGGAAGAAAAAAGCCTGTTACGCATCATGCACGATGCCGATGCAGACATCATGTGCTTTGGTCATACACACAAGCCCTATCACCGCACATTGCAGGAAACAGCAGAAAATAAAACAAGACACCGCCACGCCATCAACATAGGTTCTGTAGGCAAGCCGAAAGACGGCAACCCACAAGGCGGTTATGTAATGCTGCACATCAACGATAACAGCAGCATATTGGATAAAGACAGCATACAGGTAGAATTTATCCGTTTCGATTACGATGTAGAAAAAGCAGCCAGAGCAGTAGAAGCAAGCCCATTGCCTGATGAGTATGCAGATATGCTAAGGAAAGGCTATTAACCAAACAAAAAAACAATCAATATGAACTTTCCGGAACAACTGAAATACCACAAAGAGCATACATGGTTACGCATAGAAGGCAATACAGGTACAATAGGCATTACCGAATTTGCACAAAGTGAGTTAGGCGAAATTGTGTACGTTGACCAGCCCAATATCGGTAATAGCTACAAGCAGGATGAAGTTTTCGGCACAGTAGAAGCCGTCAAAACCGTAAGCGATTTGTTTATGCCTGTTAGCGGAAAAGTAACCGCTATCAATTCAGGTTTACGGCAGGAGCCAGCATTGGTAAACAGTGACCCCTTTGGCGAAGGTTGGATGATACAAATAGAATTGACCGACACAAGCGAAACAGCTAAGTTGCTGGATGCCGCGGCATACCGGGCAATAACTCAATAACGACATAGTACAGCAATGGGGCTAAAGCCCCATTTCACCAGTAATAAAACCCTTTGTTCCGTCTTCGCCGGTTATCGTCAACCAAAGGTCTTTGTCTTCTATCGCAATCTTAAAGCTGAAGAAATCGCAGCAGGTACGTTCTGTCTTAATAAAGGCAGTTACCTCATCAATATTCTTATCCGTTGAAGCAAACAGATAGGAATAACCTTTGGGCAATTCTTCCCGTTTCATCACCTTAGCTTTAAGCGATGCCAGCACCTCTGTTTTTCTTTCCTGTAATTCAGGTGTGGTCAGCTTGCAGGTAATCGGCTTCTTCTTGGCACTGTCATTCATGGCAATCGTTATTACATTGTTTTCAACTGTTTTTTTGTCCTTTTTACCGTCCTTGCAGCAAGCATCCGTACAGGAAGCATGAGCCTTTTTAGTTTGACAGATACCATTGCAGCTACAGCACAGCAGAACGCCAGCCAGTAGTAAGTTTCTAATAATCATCTTAGTAAAATTTATTTTATAAGCAAAACTAAACCGTGGAGTATAGTCCACGGTGTACCTTTGTAGTCAAATATTTTTTTATTATGCTAATAGGTGAGCTTTCAAAACGTAGCGGTTTTACAAGAGATACCATCCGCTTTTACGAAAAGCAGGGCTTAATCTCTTTAGGACGAAGGGAAAGGCGGGTAAACAACTACAAAGAATATTCTGAAGAAGTGCTACGCCGCCTGCTGTTGTTCAAAAAAATAAAGTCCTACGGCTTTACCTTAAACGAAGCAGCAGAGATAATAGCCTTGCTGGATAACAACCTTGCATCCTGCGAGGTTATCAGCAAAACAGCCAGTGATAAAATTGCCATTGTAGATGAAAAGATACAGGAACTGAAAGCATTGAAATCATTATTAAAAAGCAGTATCGAAAGCTGCAATGCTGCGTACTGCAAGCCTCAAGCTACAGAAAACTGTCCCTTGTTCGATCTTGATTGAGTAACGTAAATTGTACAAAAATGGAAGTAATAAAATCGGTATCAATCTTCATTTTGACTGGCTTATGCGAAATAGCTGGCGGCTATGTAAGGCGGTGAGGAACGAGCCGGTCACGATGAAAGAGGGACGGAAGCGAAGCGTACCCTGGAATGACCCGACCCAAAGGGACATGCACTTTTAAAGAAAAATGAATTTTAATGGGTGTTTTGTGAGTATGTCTTATGGAGTATCTATATTATATTTAAGTATTTGCTTAAATAAGTAAATAATTCTTACATTTGCTAAAACAAAAAGTTTGACAATGGGTGATACCTGCATCAGGTTGCAAGCAGACATCGGACAAATTAAAAGTTGCCGTGAAAAATTAAAGGCTAATTCAAAAGCCTTTTTACAGTTGGGACAGGTTCTTGCTTTGGCAGGCAACGAAGCACGATTGAAAATCCTATTTTTGCTTGAAGAAGAAAATGAACTCTGCCCCTGCGACCTTAGCGATATTTTAGGAATGAGCATCCCGGCTGTTTCTCAACACTTACGCAAACTAAAAGATAGGAATATTATTGAAGCCAGAAAGGAAGGACAAACTATTTTCTATTCATTACGCAGTGAACATTTGAAAATTTTAAGACCGTTTTTTAAAATTATCAATCACCAAAATTTGGCGACAGTATGACAATGACAACAAAAAAAAATAAAAGCTGGATTGCAGGACTGTTGACGGCAGTTGCAGCTTCGCTTTGCTGCATTACTCCTGTTTTGGCTTTCTTGGGTGGTGCAAGCGGACTTGCCTCATCTTTTTCGTGGATGGATCCATACAGACCTTACTTAATTTGTTTAACAATTGCAATTTTCGCATTTGCCTGGTATAAAAAATTGAAACCACAAAAACAGGTTGATTGCGATTGCGAAGCAGATAACAAAAAATCATTTTGGCAATCAAAATCATTTTTAGCCATCGTCACAATTATAGCGGGACTTCTAATTGCGTTTCCTTACTATGCTAAAATATTTTATTCCAAGCCACAAGAAACAAAAGTAATCATAGTTGATAAAGCCAATATTGCAACGGTTCAACTCAACATTAGCGGAATGGACTGTGAAGGTTGTACAGCTCACATAAACGGAGAACTTTCCAAAGTAAACGGAGTTATTGAAGCTAATACATCTTACAAAAATGGAAATGCAATCGTAAAGTTTGACAATAGTAAAACATCTGCTGACACTATTGCAAACAGTATAAACAGCATCGGCTATAAAGTAACTTCATCAACCATCATTGACAACAAATAAAATGGGCACAACAATAATACTTCAATCAGTAATCACCTGCCCCAACTGCGGGCACCAAAAAGAAGAAACAATGCCAACTGATGCTTGCCAGTTTTTTTATGAATGTGAAAACTGCAAAACAAGACTAAAACCCAAACAAGGTGACTGTTGCGTTTATTGCAGTTATGGAACCATTAAATGCCCTCCTAAACAATTGGGGACTTCCTGCTGCTGATAGCCTATAACATTGAATTGAATGCAAAATTGGTACAGACGGAAATTGTGTTTCAACCTTTTTATTCTTTATTGACCACCAAATGACTCAGGCTTGGGTTATTTAATAATCGTTCCATTTCCGATTGAATAATATCTTTTATATCCTGCTTTATCTGTAAATAATTGCGCTGTACCATGCCATTATCCAGCTTGCGGATCATCTCTATCTCCTTATAGCTTTCCTCCTCTCTTTTTAGTGCATCGTGGTCATTGATAATTTCACAATGGAAGGCTTTCAGGTCTATTTTATTATCAGGGTCGTCAGCTACCATGCCCACGAACTCGCCAGAACTTAACGCCGATATTTTTGATGGAGGTATAGCGGCCTCCAGTTGCTTTGAGCGACTGATAGAAGTATCCCCGCTGTTGATGGAATAACTTTCCCTGTCCTGCATGATTTTCCCGAAGCGTTCGGAGAGCTGTTTTGCGGTATCGCCTGTAACCTGCCCCGCTACGATATTGCCGGTAATATTCATAATTACATCTGCCTGCTCCCGGCCATAATCCTTGCGAAGCTGGCTGAAATCCTGGATGCCTAAGCAGGTAGAAACCTTATTGCTCCTTGCAGTGGCTATAAGGCTGTCCATGTTGTTCAAATAAATCGTTGGAAACTCGTCAAAAACCAAACTGCTTTTCAATTTTCCTTTTTTGTTTACCTGTTTTACAAGACGGGTTACATAAAGAGAAAGCACCGCTCCATAGATCTGTATCTTTTGCGGATTATTGCCCATGCAAACGACTTTTGGGTCGTCAGGATTATTTACATCGAGATTGAAGTCATTGCCGGATAAAACATAATACAACTGTGGTGATGAAAGCCTTGCCATAGCCACTTTAGCAGATGCTATCTGGCCTTCCAGTTGTTCCATCACATCATTTAAGTAGGCATTTAAAAACGGATTGATCAATACCTCGCATTCTTTAGCCGCTTCTGTCCTGAACAGCGTAAAAAGGCTGTCATAATCTGCCTGCATCAGTTCTATGACGTGTGGCAACGTGCAAAATTCTCCGTCCTTATATTTCTTCAGATACCATATCACAGCCGTTAGGAAGTTAATTGGCGATTCCACGAAAAAATCGCCCTGACGCTTTATCCACTCTCTATTTAGTCCCATTAAAATGGTGCGGGCTGATTCCGCAGCATCAGTAATATCGGTCATGGCTGATGGCTCCAAAGGATTGCACCGATGGCTTCTTGTTAAGTCGTCAAAATTGATCACAAAAAATCGCGGAGGCTTGGCGTACCTATGCTTGTTTTTCAACCAGGAATTGTAGGCAATCCTTGAAAGATCGTCGAACTTAAAGTCGTACACAAACATGGTAAACCCCTTACGGATATGTTGGGTAATGACGTGCCTGATTACGAAATAGGATTTACCTGCTCCGGGAGTACCTAATACCATTATCGCCCTGAAAGGATTAATGATATTTATCCAGCTATTGCGAACCTTGTTTTTAAGGCGGTAGCGTGCCGGCAGGTTGATGGAAAATTCATTTTCCAGTAAGCGTTCTTCCTGCGGGAACGTCTCGTTTTCCTTGTTAAAAATATCCTTGTTATTGAACTTGCTTTTAATGATCCGGGAAAGCAATGTGCCTCCAGAAAGTATCAGTAAAAAACCTATTGCGGTAATGCTTATATAAACAATTGTCTTCTCCTGTGCAGGCAACTGAAGCATCAAGGAAAGGTAGCTGGCAAAATAGAGCAACAGCCCCGTTATGAGGTAGGCGAAAGCTGTTTTATAATTCAGTTTCTCATCCTTTCGGCCTTTGGCTCCGAGCAACGAAATCGCCAGAAAGCCTAAAGCAATCAGCTTGCTTTTAACAAAGTTGCTGAAGATACCTGTTCGGTAAATATTACCTAAAATGCGGTCGCTGAAAGTGCTGCTCAACTCCCATTCCTGAAAGGCAGCATAGCAATAATAATAGAAGTGTATCACTAAAATAACGATACTGATCAACCTGGTCATGTCCAGAATTTTCCTCAGCGCCTGTTCGTTCTCACCTGTCTGTACAGCCATTGTTTTATGTTTTATTGGTTATTGGAAACGTTCTTGTTTCTTTTTCTTTTCTTGCCTTTTTTCTTTAGCTGACCGGGTATATAATCAGCTACTTGGTCGGGTTGTATCAAGGCATCCAGTGCATTGCCAACAGGGATGCTAATTGGATCTGGCGTATGATCCTGGGGAAGCGTTTTAACGTCGCGGTCGGTCACTTGCGCAGGCTGTGTAGCTTTGCCTGCTTTTTGAGCTGTCTGTGGTAATAACTCTGACTTCATCACTTCTTTCAAGCCGCATCGTTCCTGTATGGCTTTGGCACTGTATTGCTTACCCAATGCACTTCCGTTGAAGATACTTTTGGTCTGATGATCCACGTAGGTTATGCCATATATCAACCCGGCATCATTTTGACGCAAGGCAACGTGTATGCCCTTTCTTTCGAGTTGATTTACCAGTTCGTCCAATGTTGGCGTTTTACCAATAAACAACCTGTCTATTTCATTTTTTACGCGGCTTTTAAATGGTTGTCGTTTGGCATCATTCGGGTTAAATTTTTCTTCCAGAAATTTCAGAGTAGGCTTATTATAAAAGTCGCTGGCCTTAATGGGTACGCCTACAGGCTTTCCATCCTCATCCAGTATGCGGTAAACCAATCCGCCACCCTGAAAAATTCTTGAATGTTCACTGCCTCGATCCGCCAGTACATTGTACTGTTTCAATACTGCATTCAGCTCCGGCAGACTGGTGTAGTGATATTTAAACAGTACCGAATCGAGTACATTGGTGATGGCTCTTTTTGTTTCTGTACGCCCGTATTGTACCTTCTTTGCATCAATAGGTTTTAACCTGAATGCCTGCCTTCTTGCATGGGCATCGGCGACTACAAGACCAAACATTTTTTCAATCTCTTTTCTTGCAGGCTCTGACTTGCGAATGCCGAGGTGATGCAGGTCAATGCGATTGCCGTTAGACTGGATATTAGTAGTAACTATATGAATATGCGGGTGACCTGCGTCATGGTGCTGATAAACAAGATAGGGCTGCTCACCAAAGCCTAATTTCTGCATATAAACGTTGGCAATTCCCATCAACTTTTCCTTGCTCAAATGTGTTTCCGAAGGGTCAAAATTGAGGGAAATATGTACGCTGTTTCGTTTAACATTCCCTCTCAGTTCTGTCCTTTTCAGCAGATAGCCTAACTTAATCTTCAGGCTCATTTCATCAGCATTCAGCGGAAAATTTTCTGCTCCGATGCACTCTGCTACACCTTCTTTAACTTTGTTCTCATTGTAGTTGAAAATACGGTGCATAGAGTGGCCAGGCTTTATCACTGCAACCATATTTCCAGTATTTTTTTTACGTTTATCCTGACCTCATCTACCTTACTGCTAAGGATATTTTTCTCCACTTCATACGCTATCAACCAGCTTTTAAATTCAGCGATCTGGCTGAGTGTATGGAGCTTTTTAACAGCTTGATTGAAGTTGTTTCCTACTGCATTTAGCTCGCTGCGAAGCCGGGTAAGCTCTGCCATTAAGTCATCCTGTGAGCTGTTACGGTAGGTTGTTACAACGGGTTTATCGAACAGGCTTCGACGTACATAATCGCTTAGCTTTCGACAGGTAGAAGCCTTCCACTTCTTTTCAATTTTAGCATACTCATCGGGTGTCAGACGCAGCCCGATAATGCGTGTCCTGTTTGAATTTTGTTCTTTCATCACTGATCATTTTCACGTTTTCAAACTCATTTTCACCTTTCAGACGCCCTGCCCACGAGTTCCGAGTGATGGGCAGCCAGATCCGGTTGTTTAACAACCGTTCATCTGGCCGATTGCGGGAAAGTTGCAATCTTTCAGCTTTTAGAACCTCTTTCAGACATTGATAAGGCTTTAAACCATATAAGAGGCTAAAGCACTTTAAGGAAGCTAAAGCGGCTCTTATAGTTCTGTTATCACTTATTTCAACTTCTGTTTTTGATGTTTCCTTTGCGGCTTGCCGAAATTCACTATCCAGTCGTTGAAGTCCTTGTAGTTTTGATACAGGCTGCTTTCGTCCTTGTATTTACTGCTCAGGGAAAGTGCATACCGGCTGCAATTTTGTCCGGTAGCATCTCTGTCCAGATAAAGCCTGATAGTATTATGTTTTTCCAAAAAAGGGCGTGCAGTTTCAAAGAAGGATACAGAGTTCAGCACTACAAAATCAAAGCGGTCTTCGGGGTCTTGTTGGTGGGTAGCCTTGAAGGAAAGGAAGTCAGTAAAGCCTTCAAAAACGATGACCTCACCGGCACTGTTATCAATGGTGGTGATGCCTTTTGGCGAGCTGCTGGCTTTGAAGTAAGGATTGCGTATTTCAAAGCCTCCCAGATCATTTTTGAAACCGATACCATAATACACTTTTCCATTGAGTTCGTACCGAACCTCACGGCAGCAAGAGAAAGATTACCGCTTAAATTCTTTAGAAATTCGGAAACGGTGCAGCCGTGATAAAGGATAGCAAAATCAACCAGGTTACCACCTTTGCCGAGGCCGTGATCATACCAGCGGTTCAGCTTGCGATTAACTTTGAAGGATGGTGTTTTTTCATCCCGAAGTGGTGAAAAATACCAATAATCGTTGTTCCTGATTTTTGATGGTTCATACCCTAAGTCAGCAAGGAAATGAACTATGTCTATTTCTTTGGCTTCACTAATGGAAAGCCTTTTATTCCTGAAATTCATAACCACACATTTTCAAACACACATTCAGTTCTTCTACGCGAAGTTAAACAGGCGATATTGCATTAACCTATCCTCATCATATTTTGATGAGGATGCAAAAACCTTTGTCATTTACTTTTGTGCAGTGAGTATTGTTTAAATTAAAACCGTGTGATTATGCTAACAACGAGTGATGTAGCCAAAGTGTATGATACTATTCTCAGTATCCCTGGTATGAGTGAAACAGTGAAGATTGACATGAGGATTTCCCGCAAGAACGTATTGTTGTTGCATAGTGTTCTCAAGCGTGGGTTGATGGCTAAAGACGATGACAAATCATCTGCTTTGCTGGAAAGTATTCCAAAGGAAGCATTGGATGAATTACATCTAATTGCTGATGATTATCTAACCAAAGCAGGCTTGACCGAACTTAGCGAGAAGCTGAAGGCTCTAAGCACAAAGTAGCCAGGATGCAGCAAAGCCATTTGGAGGAAAACGGATGTTTAAAGCACAGCAAGCCTATCTCTTCAAATGGCTTTTCTCTTGTTCAATTACGTTTGGATTGTTATGGTATTTCCTTGACGGTGAAAGCGGCGACCATTAATTTCTTGCTGTCAGTATCACGTTGAACAGCGTCTGTTTCGTCTATCCATATACTATCAATATCGGCATAGGAAATCGGCAGTCCTCCGGTCCGTGCGTCGCCACACCTTAATTGACGCAGCCTGCCGCCTGGCTGTACATAATAATAGTTATTCCATTTCTTTTTGTAGGCGCTTTGCGTATATAAAGTTCCTGATGTGGGGATTTCAAAAACTCTTCTCTTTCCATCCCATTTTTCGGGCATACCATCAGGGTCGTTAAAGAATACGGTAGCAGTTCCTTTGAAACCATCAGGCATCAGGTACATATCAGCCCTTTTTTCTGAATATTGCGTAAAGAAAAAACCAGCAATAAACACTGTTATAATGCCGCCGAAAATAAGCAGCATCCTACGGGAACCAATTGTGGAAGCGGTGTTGTTTTTCAAAAATGAGGTAGTTGTTGATTAGCTTTTCAAAAGGAGATATTTTGGCAAGAAAAGTGGACAAACAATTGGCGAGAGAAAACAACAGAACAATTAGTTTTTTTTATTAATCACCCATCCCTGCTCTGCTCTGATATCTGGTATATTATTTTGCTCTAACCATTCTTTGAAATCAGACATATCTTTAGGGGTGAAATGAACGATGTCACCATTTTTGAGCATAATGGTAAAAAAGTCGCTTGCAGCAAGAAACTTCGATAATTGCCCCGCACGGTATCGAAATTCGGGGTAGTGATCGGATGAAGTCATGGACTGTTGATTTTAGTTAGTTTCCTCTGACTGTCGCCTACGCAAAAAAGAGCGCAGGCAACAGCTCACCGCACTGAGGTCTTAGGAAACCCGGCAACGATAAGTGCGCCCACGCCGTAGCATGAGCGTTTCCACTTATGTCCCATTGCCATTTGAAAGTTCCTAAGTTTCAGTGCGGGACTTAAAGCTAAAACGCTTCAAGAATATTTTATACAAAGATATCATTTTAGAAGCCGTTCCGAAGTTTTTGCAAAAAATGATTTTCTTTCTACCTTTGTGTATATATAATGAAGAAACTACTCGTATTCATATTGGCTATTGCCTACATGGCTACTGCCTCCGGTGCTACGGTGTACATGCATTATTGCATGGGCAAAGTAGTAGAATGGAATATGATGGGCATAGAGAAAAGTAAATGTCCGAAGTGCGGGATTTCCAAAAAGAAATGCAAAGGCTGTTGTAAAAACAAATATCAATATTTCAAGGTTAAAGACAGCCATGTAAGCGCTGTTCATGTAGATCTACCTGATATTCATGTTGATGTAATTAGCTCGCTGCATCCTTCTTTTGAGCAAAAATTCTTTGTTTCTGAAAAATCTGCCATTGCCTATCAAAGCCATGCACCACCATTGCATTATGGCGTTCCGGTTTATATTTCTCATTGTGTTTTCCGCATTTGATCTTCTACTCTTCGTGTAGAGCATTCAGCCTGCACTTTATTCTGCTGATCTTTTCAGCCACATCTTCTATTTTATTTTTTTAAGCCACTCCGGAAAAGCCTTTCCCGAGGGGCATTAGTTAATATTGATGTATTCATAACCATTAACCGTGGCGGCATGCTGTTGCTTTCGCTACTATTTACAATCATTATTTAAAATCATTAATTATGAAAAAGATAATTCTTATTGCCGCTTTGTTCTTATCTCTTGGTTTAGTTTTTACTGCCTGTTCCGGTAACAACGGGAAGGCTAAAACAGAACAGTTAGCTGCAGACGAAACATACACTTGCACTATGCACAATGAAGTAATGAGCCACCATCCAGGCAAATGCCCGAAGTGCGGAATGGACCTTGTAAAGCAAAAAATGACTGCTGAACAACAGAAAATGATGAAGGAAGGCACCTACGTAAAGCCATAGGGGCAAGGTATAGTTTTCGCTAACAACAAAATGAATATTAATGGAAAGCAATCATTCGCACCATCATGCATTTCATGCAGAAAGTGCATCCGAAAATGGCAATAAATACTATTGTCCCATGCATTGCGAGGGAGACAAGACTTATGATAAACCTGGCAACTGCCCCGTTTGCGGAATGCATTTGGTAAAAGAGCCGGCGGCAACTTCGCCGACAACAGCAAAAATGCAATATACCTGCCCCATGCATCCGCAGATCATCAGGGATGCACCAGGTTCTTGCCCCATCTGCGGAATGGACTTGGTGCCCATGCAACCCGCAGAAGAAGACAATAATTACAAGGAACTTTTGAAGAAATTCAAAATAGCCATTTTGTTCACCATTCCAATTCTGCTTATTGCGATGTCTGATATGTTGTCCAATAACCCTTTGATGAAGGTGTTCAGCCAGCAAACTTGGAACTGGGTACAATTAGCTTTGTCGCTCCCGGTAGTGTTTTATGCTACCTGGATGTTTTTTCAAAAAGCATGGACTTCTATTATAACATGGAACTTAAACATGTTTACACTCATTGGCATCGGCAGTGGTGTAGCGTTTATTTTCAGCGTAATTGCCATATTGTTCCCAGGTATTTTTCCTGCGCAATTCAAAACAGAGAATGGGACGGTGTTTGTTTATTTTGAAGCAACCACAGTTATTCTTTCACTCATTTTATTAGGGCAGCTTTTAGAAGCAAGAGCGCATAGCAGAACAAGCGGAGCGATAAAAGCTTTACTCAAACTGGTGCCATCGGAAGCAACACTGATTACAAACGGAGAAGAAAAAGTTATAGCCATTGACCAAATAAAGAGCGGCGACCGGTTGAGAATTAAGCCGGGTGAAAAAATTCCGGTTGACGGAAAAATAGTACAGGGTGAAGCCAGCATTGATGAAGCAATGATTACCGGCGAACCTATTCCCGTTGATAAAAAGATCAATGACAAAGTAATATCTGGTACAATCAATGCTACGTCGTCGTTTGTAATGGAAGCCGAAAAAGTAGGCGCTGAAACCATGCTTTCCCACATCATTAAAATGGTAAATGATGCAAGCAGGTCAAGAGCACCTATTCAAAAGCTCGCTGATAAAATTTCCAAATATTTTGTTCCAATAGTAGTTGTTGTTGCTATCCTTACCTTTTTTGCCTGGGTGTTATTTGGTCCCGAACCCCGCTACGTATATGCTTTTGTAAATGCCATTGCCGTTTTAATTATTGCTTGCCCTTGTGCATTGGGCTTGGCTACGCCAATGTCGGTAATGGTGGGTGTTGGCAGAGGCGCTCAATCCGGTGTGTTAATCAAAAATGCCGAAGCATTGGAAACAATGAATAAGATTGATACGCTTATTATTGACAAAACAGGCACTATCACCGAAGGCAAACCTTCCGTTGAGAAGATAGTGGCAACACAAGGCTTTAATGAAAATAGTTTATTGAAACAGATAGGCTCACTGAATAAGCAGAGTGAACACCCATTAGCCGCTGCGATAGTAAAATATGCCAATGAAAAGAAGCTGTCATTTATTGATGTAGAAGATTTTAGAACTGTTGCGGGCAAAGGTGTTGCAGGAACTGTGTTGGATAAGAAAATTGCATTGGGAAATAAAAAGCTGATGGAAGAAATGAATATTTCCATTCCTGAACATCTATTAAACCAGGTCCACGACGAACAGGCTTCAGGTAAAACAGTTTCATTCATTTCCGTTGATGACACAGCAGCAGGCTATATCACAATTACCGACAAAATCAAAAGCAACAGCAAAGCTGCCATTGCAAGCCTACTTGATAATAATATTGAAGTGATAATGCTTACGGGCGACAATGCCAATACTGCTAAAGCAGTTGCCGATGAATTGAATTTATCAGATTACAAAGCAGAGTTTTTACCGCAGGATAAATTAAATGAAATAAAGCGGCTACAATCAGAAGGGAAAAAGGTAGCCATGGCTGGCGATGGCATTAATGACGCTCCTGCATTAGCACAAGCAGATGTTGGAATAGGCATGGGAACAGGAACCGATGTTGCCATTGAAAGTGCAGAAATCACATTGGTAAAAGGCGACTTGCAGGGAATTGCCAAAGCAGAAATTTTGAGCAAAAAAGTGATGCGTAATATAAAGCAAAATTTATTTTTTGCTTTTATCTACAACATCATCGGTGTGCCTGTTGCCGCAGGAATATTATTTCCTTTTTTCGGCATTTTATTATCACCCATGATTGCCGCAGCAGCTATGAGTATGAGTTCGGTTTCAGTTATAGCAAATTCATTGCGGCTGAGAAGTATGGAATTATAAATTAAGATACTACAATGGTAAACAGATTAATAGAATTATCCCTTCGCAATCGCTACATCGTTTTGGCGCTTGCAATTGGTTTGTTAGGATGGGGTATTTATAACATACAACGCAATCCGGTTGATGCCATCCCCGACCTTAGCGAAAACCAGGTAATTGTTTTTACAGAGTGGATGGGGCAAAGCCCGCAGATTATGGAAGACCAGGTTACCTATCCATTGGTGAGTAACCTGCAGGGCGTTCCTAAAGTGAAAGATATCCGAGGTACCTCCATGTTCGGGATGAGCTTTGTATATGTAGTGTTTGAGGACAACGTGGATATTTATTGGGCACGTACAAGGGTTTTGGAAAAACTAAATTATGCACAACGGTTGCTACCCAAAGGCGTAACACCATCTCTTGGACCGGATGGTACCGGTGTGGGACATATATTCTGGTATCACCTGGATGCTCCAAAACTGGACTTAGGCGAGCAAAGAGCCTTGCAGGACTGGTATGTGAAGCTTGCGCTGCAAACTGTTCCGGGTGTAGCGGAAGTGGCTTCGTTTGGCGGCTTTGAAAAACAGTACCAATTAGTGGTTGATCCTGTAAAGCTGCAGTTCTATAATATCTCCATGATGGATGTAATGAACAAGGTAAGAGCCAATAACAACGATGTAGGAGGAAGAAAATTAGACATGGCTGGCATGGGATATATCATCCGGGGACTGGGCTATATTAAGAATAAAGAGGACATAGAAAATATTGCGTTGGCTAATAATAACGGTATTCCTGTACGGGTAAGGGATATAGGCACTGTACAAATGGGTGGCGATATACGCCTGGGGATTTTTGATAAAAATGGTGAAGGCGAAGCAGTAGGTGGAATTGTAGTGATGCGCTATGGTGAAAATGCGGATAAAGTCATTCAGGATGTAAAAAAGAAAATGGAAGACGTGCAAAAAGGTTTACCGGAAGGTGTAACCTTTAAAATAGATTATGACCGTAGTCAGTTGATTGAAGCAGCCATTGATAACATCAAAGACAAGCTCGTTGAAGAAATAACCATCGTCTGCATTATTGTTATCCTGTTTCTTTTGCATTGGCGAAGTGCGCTGAGCATCATTATTCAAATTCCCATTACCATAGCAGCGAGTTTTATTTTATTAAACGCCTTCGGCTTGTCTTCTAACATCATGTCGCTTACCGGCGTTGCATTGGCTATTGGTGTCATTGTGGACAATGGCATTATCATGAGTGAAAATGCCTATCGCAGTTTATCAGAATGGCAAAATAGTCATTCACCAAATCAAACAAAATGAGCAAAGAAAAAAAGATAAAGAAAAAATGGTGGAAGCCTTATTATTATAAAATCCCAGAAGGGGAACGCATGAACATCATTGAACGTGCCTGTAAGCAGGTTTCCCGTGGCGTATTCTTTTCAACGGTCATTATCATCACTTCATTTCTGCCGGTGTTTTTACTGACAGGCCAGGAAGGCAAATTGTTTCATCCGTTAGCCTACACCAAAACATTTATAATGATTGTAGATGCTTTACTGGTGGTAACCCTGGCGCCGGTGTTGATTTCATTTTTTATGAAGGGGAGGTTTCGTCCCGATAGTGCTAATCCTGTCAACCGTGTTTTGGAAAGAATATATGAACCCGCTATCCGTACCTGTATCAAATGGCGTAAAACAACAATCGGCGTTATGTTGCTTGCGCTTGCCGTCAGTGTACCAATGGTTATGAGCCTGGGTAGTGAATTTATGCCGCCACTGGATGAAGGAAGCATTTTGTTCATGCCGGTTACTTTGCCTGATGTATCCAATGCAGAAGTGAAAAGGATATTGCAGGTACAGGATAAAATTATCGCCTCGCAACCCGAAGTAGCCTCTGTGTTAGGTAAAGCCGGAAGAGCCAACACGGCAACTGATAATTCGCCCATCAGCATGATTGAAACAATTGTTATGCTAAAGCCAAGACATGAATGGCGTAAGGGCATCACAAAAGACAGCATCATCAATCAGTTGAATAGCAAGCTGCAAATACCAGGGGTAACCAATGGCTGGACACAACCTATCATCAACCGTATCAACATGCTTTCTACCGGCATCCGCACTGATGTAGGTGTAAAAGTATATGGGCAAACCCTGGACAGCATTTATGCTTTTGCACAAGTGATAAAGAAAGAACTGGAAGGCATACCGGGTGTAAAGGATTTGTATGTGGAACCTGTTACCGGCGGTAAGTACATTGATGTGAACCTGAAACGGGAAGAGATTGCCCGCTATAATCTTAGCGTGGATGATGTAAATGCCGTCATAGAAAGTGCGTTGGGTGGTGCTCAAATCACTACGACAGTTGAAGGACGGCAGCGCTTTTCAGTAAATGCCCGGTTTGGACAGGATTACCGCAACAATTTACAGGCACTTCAAAACCTGCAGGTACAAACTATGAGTCTTGGTCCGGTGCCGCTGAGTGCATTGGCTGATATAACAATTGTAGAAGGTCCGCCCATGATTAACTCTGAAAACGCTTTGTTGCGGGGTACAGTTTTATTTAATGTGCGGGAAAGAGATTTAGGGAGCACCGTGACAGAAGCACAACAGAAGTTAAACAATGCCATTGGTAAAATGCCAAAAGGATTTTTTATTGACTGGAGCGGGCAATACGAAAATCTTATTCGCAGCGAAAGAACTTTAAAGTTGATTATGCCGGTAGTGTTGGTGATTATTTTTCTCAGCATGTACTTCGCCTTTCATTCGGCAAGAGAAGCCTTGCTTAGTTTGATTTCGCTTCCCTTTGCACTAATTGGCGGCGCTTTTATGATTTACTTCTGGGGTGTCAATCTTTCGGTGGCAGTTGCCGTAGGTTTTATTGCACTCTTCGGGCTTGCAGTAGAAACAAATATAGTCATGGTCATTTACCTGAATGATGCCATGCAGCAGCTCATTGCTAAAAAGGGAAATTCAAGAGAAACCATAACAAAGGATGATTTGAAAGAATACACCATTTGGGGAGCCGCTAAAAGACTACGTCCTAAAATTATGACGGTGAGTGTTTCACTTTTTGCCCTTGTCCCCATTTTATGGAGCAGCGGCGTAGGCAGCGATGTGATGAAGCCGATTGTACTTCCGATGGTGGGCGGCGTAATTACTTCTGCCATTTATATCCTGCTGGTAACACCACTTATTTTCCTAATGAACAAAGAATATGAATTGAAGAAATTTGGAAAAATTGAAGTGGCAGAGATAAAGCATTAAATAAAAAATTATGAAACGTCTTTTTATCGTTGCCGTCATTATTTTATCACGGCAGTACATATCAGAAGCACAGACGATGCAGTTGAACGATGTCTTAAATATCGTTCAGCAGTCCTATCCATCTTTAAAACAGTATGATGCCCAAATACAGGAGTTGGATGCCGCAGCAAAAGGAGCACGAAACTGGATGCCGCCACAAGTATCCACTGGTTTATGGATGACACCTTATAACCCTGGCTTGTGGAGCGGTACAAAAGCTGACGGCAATATGCCTGCACAAAACGGAATGGGAAGCTATATGATAAGCGCAGAGCAAATGTTCCCTAAGAAAGGATACAACGATGCGAATGAAGCATACCTGAAAGCACAATCATCTGTTGAGAAAGTACAGAAACAGGCAACTCTAAACGACCTTTTTGCGGCTGCCAAAAAGAATTATTGCGATTGGATTATACTGGAGAAAAAATTAGCCGTGCTTGCCGATGATGAAAAACTTCTGCAATTCATGATAACGAATGCGGAAACGAGGTATAAGAATGGCTTAGGAAAAATCAGTGCGTATTACAAGGCTAAAGCCTCGCTTGGAAACATTGAAAGCATGCGGTTAGAATTGCAGAATGCAATTATTCAAAAACGCATTGCCCTGAACACTTTGATGAACCGGGATAAGCTCACTAATTTTTCCGTTGATACGAATTATGTTATTAAGGATTATTCAGCGGTGGCAATTGATAGCACTTTGTTTTACAATAACCGCAGTGATATAAAAGCTCTTGATAGAAGCATCCAACTTTCTTACCTGAAACAAGATATTGAACGGGCGGATTTAAAACCGCAGTTTGGTGTGCAGTATGCACACATGTTTGGGTTTGGCGGTGCACCTCAAATGTTTAGCATCATGGGTATGGTAAAAATACCAATGCCGTGGTCAACAAGAGCAAATAAAGCAAATATAGAAAGCCTGCACTATCAGGCACAAGCCCTACGGGAACAAAAGGCAACGATGGCAAATGAATATACCGGTATGGCTTATGGCATGCAGCAGGACATAGCAGCCAAGAAAAAACAGGTGCAATTGTTTGAGAACAACATTTTAGCAGCATTAAAGAAAAATTATCAAAGCAATCTCCTGGCATACGAGCAAAATACAGAAGAGCTATTTGAACTTTACGACGCCTGGGAAACATTGAACAATACGCAATTGGAATACCTTAATCAATTGCAGCAGCTATTGAATATGCAGGTTGACTTAGAAAAATTATTGGAGATAAAATAACAGCAATGAAAAGAAAATATTGGCTTTACTTACTTGTAGTTCTTGTTACGACCACGTTCATAGCTGCCTGTAACAGCAATGAAGGTAAAGATACTGCGACATCTTCGGCAACAAAAGACTTATACACTTGCTCCATGCACCCGCAGGTGCTTCAGGACCATCCGGGCAATTGTCCCATTTGCGGCATGAAGCTGATTAAGAAGAATGCGACGCCTGTCGCATTGAATAACATTAACTTGGAGACTTTACTGAAACCCACTAATGAATTTGTAGTCGCATCGCTACCGGTTACTACACCACAGGAAAACAGTGTGTATATTCCGGTAAAAGTGTACGGCACCATTGAAGCCGACACAAGAGCTATGGGAAATATTTCCGCAAGGGTTTCTGGTAGAATAGAAAAATTGTATCTGCGCTATAGATTTCAAAAAGTAACAGCAGGACAAAAAGTTGTAGAAATCTATTCACCGGAACTGCTTACGGCTCAGGAAAACTTATTGTTCCTGTCAAAGAGCGATGCCCAAAACACAGCATTCATTCAGGCTGCCAAACAAAAATTGCTGTTGCTGGGCATGAGTTCAACGGAACTGAACAAAGTGATTGCAACAGGCAAGCCTTTGTATAGTGTAAGCGTTTACAGCAAGTACAGCGGTCATGTACATGATGCAGGGATGATACCTAATACAAGTAGCATGAACGAAAATGAAATGAACAATGCAGCACCGGTTACACAGGAGTTGGCATTGAAGGAGGGCATGTATGTAAACAAAGGTCAAACTATGTTTATGATCATGAACCATCATAAAGCCTGGGCTGCTCTTCAAATTTTTCCCAATCAACAATCTATTATAAAGAAGGGCGACCGGGTGCAAATTATTCCAGAAACAGATACCACGGCTGTTATTAACGGCACGGTTGATTTTGTTGAACCTTTCTTCCGTGGCAGCAGTAAAACAATTACGGCACGGGTGTATTTCCACAACATGGATATGCTCACCATTGGCAGCCAGGTAACGGCAAATATTTTTACCGAAGCTAAAAATGGATTATGGCTACCCCAAACAGCAGTGCTTTCATTGGGCAGGAACGAGGTAGCGTTTTTAAAATCAGATGGAGGCTTTTTAGCGCATAAAGTAACAACCGGCATTCGTTCGGAAGGTAAAGTACAAATACTATCCGGATTAAGCGCAAAAGATACCGTTGCCACCAACGCACAGTATTTAATAGACAGCGAAAGCTTTATTCAAATCGCTTCAAAATAAATAGTATGAACAAAAAAAATTTCAATAAAAACCAGTTGCCTGAGATTAATTTTTCGTGGCAACGTTCCTTGCGTGGCACTCTTGTACTAATTATAATTTGTGGAGCATTATTAACGATGTTGCTGTTACCATCCTGCAAAGAGCAAAAAAAAGAAGTAGTAACGGTGGTTAATAAAGATGTGTATTACACCTGCAGCATGCATCCGCAGGTGCATGAAGATCATCCCGGTAATTGTCCGATTTGCGGAATGAAGCTAATTGCTGTTAAAAAAGCCAAAAACAATATGACTAACATGGCTTCTGCCATGCAGATCCAGTTAAGTCCAGAACAGATCAGGCTGGGCAACATTCAGACAGATACTATCGGTAAAGGAACCATTGGAAGCAATTTAGTATTAACGGGTACATTAAATTTTAACCAGGATAAACTTGCCTCAGTGAGTGCACGCATAGAAGGAAGATTAGAACGGCTGTATTTTAAAAATGTGGGCGATTATGTTGCCAAAGGAACAAAGTTGTATGCTTTATACAGCGAACAACTCAATAATGCGAAGCAGGAATACATTCATGCCGTAGAACAGGAAAGCACTATTGGCAATACCTTGATTAACTACGCTGCCCTGGTAGAAAGTGCAAAGAATAAGCTCTTGCTCTGGGGAATGACAAAGGGACAAATTGCCCAGCTTGCAAAAAGTAAAGAGGCACCTACCTTGACTACCTTTTACAGCACAGAAAGCGGCTATATTACTGCCATTAATGTAAACGAAGGCGAATATGTAATGGAAGGCGGTACAGTTGTGCAGCTTGCCAACCTTTCCACCCTGTGGGCAGAAGCCCAGGTTTATACTACACAGATGACTTCCATAAGCAAAAATGAAGTGGTATCGGTACAAATACCTGATTTAAACCAATCTCTAAATGGAAAAATTGATTTTGTAAACCCTGAAATCAATCCCAATACAAGAATAAATCTGGTGCGTGTTGTTATTCCCAATAAGAACAATCAGCTACATCCGGGCATGCCGGTATATATAACTATTAGTAAACAAAAGCATAATTCTATTACACTTCCTTCCGATGCGGTTTTAAGAGATAGTAAAGGCGCTACCGTTTGGGTGCAAATAAAGCCTGGTGTTTATGAAATCAGAATGGTAAAAACAGGCATTGCAGAAAATAATGCCATTGAAATTACGGAAGGGTTGAAAGAAGGCGATGTAGTGGTTACAAACGGTGCTTACCTGGTAAACAGCGAATATGTTTTTCAACATGGCTCTGATCCGATGGCGGGGATGAAGATGTAGGATAAGGAGTTTATCTAATGATATATGATTGCAAAATAATTGTTGGAAGACAAAGACGTATTACAAGGAAGAAAGTTAAGCCAGCAAATTTTAAAATAATGTAGGCAAGGTTTTTGTGTTGTTCGTTTTTAAGGCTTTTCCTACCTTTATACAATGAAGGTAGGACAGTTCATATTAAAAATTTTAAAAGCAGTTTTCATTCACAAGAAGGAATGCTGCAAGTGAGCACAATTTGAAGGCAAAGCAACATACACGCATAAAAGCATTTTTGCTGATGATGGTATTCTCCTTGAATACCATTATCGGCTTTGCCTGTTCAATTGGTGTAAAGATGGGCTACAACAATCATCACCATGAAAAGCCGGTTTTAGCCGCATCTTCATCACACCACGACCACAATATAGAGCAAAACAAAGAACATCAGCATTCCCAAAACTCATCCGGCGGCAAAGATGATTGTTGCAGTCATGGGGTTACTTCATTTAACCTGCTTGATAAGGCAACTGCTAATAGCGTGAGCATTCTGCATCCCGTTTTTGCAACTGCTTTTGTTCTTTCCTTTTATACCCCCTGGGCACTGCGCAAGATGTTCATACCGAAAAACATCAGGGCTTTTGCTCAAACCTATCACCCTCCAATTCCCGACATCCGGGTAGCTATACAGTCGTTTCAAATTTGATTTAATGTAACAATGATAATAGCACGTCTTGATGTGCTTGATAATCTATTGTCTTTACATTAAATCAAAAATGAAAATGAAACTTTTAATTTTTTTAGCAGTATTAATTGTTACTGCATTCAATACTGTGCAGGCACAGGATAGTGCCACCAACAAACGCCTTAACGAAAGCCTCCAGTCTTACTACAGCATTAAAGATGCGTTGGTGGCAGGCAACAGCAAGGCAGCGTCCAATGCTGCCACTTCTTTCATTAAAAGTCTAAATGGCATCTCTTACAAGGTCATTTCTGAAGGTAATGTTAACACATTGCTAACAGATGCGGGCATTATTGCCGATGCCAGGAGCATTGATAAGCAAAGAGCTGCCTTTAGCAACTTTTCAACCAACATGGCAGAAGTAGTTAAGGCGTTGAAATTTGCTTCAAGTCCTGTTTACATACAGTATTGCCCTATGAAAAAGGCATCCTGGTTAAGCAACGAAAAAGCCATTAAAAATCCTTATTACGGCAGCAGTATGCTCACCTGTGGTAAGGTTACGGAAACCATTCAATAACCGGCGGGGCACATCTTACCTTGTCTTTGCTTAATCAGTACAACAATGAAGTATTTAATAATAATTATAGCACTATTTTTTTCGACTGGTGCTTATGCACAACACGAAGGGCATCGCATGCCTGAAAAGAAAGAACAAACGGTAACAAAAAAATTATACACTTGCCCCATGCACTCCGAAGTGCAGAGCGATAAACCGGGTAAATGTCCTAAGTGCGGGATGAACCTTGAAAAGAAAAAGGTGAAAGTTACAGTAAACAAATCAGCACAATCAAAACCGAAAACACAAACCCCGGTGAACATGCAACAAAGCATGGACGAGCAAATGCTCCACAATGACACGGCATCAATGCATCAACACAGCATGGTTAAAATGCAGATGGCGGATACCTTGCCGCCATTTGCGGGTAAAGTAATCATGCAGCCCGGTAAAACGGTTCGATACGATTTGTATGTAAACGACACATTGGTAAATTATACAGGCAAACAAAAACATGCCTTTGCTGTCAATGGAACATTACCCGGTCCCGATCTGGTTTTTACCGAAGGCGACACTGCAGAAATTTATGTTCACAACCTCGCAAAACATGAAACCTCCATTCACTGGCATGGAGTTATCCTTCCTAACCAGTTTGACGGCGTTCCCTATCTCACTACGCAACCTGTACATACAGGGGAAACTCACCTGTACAAGTTTGCGGTTCAGCAAAACGGTACTTATTGGTATCATTCGCACAGCGGCTTACAAGAGCAGGCAGGGGTGTACGGCGCATTGATTTTTGAGAAAAGGCCAGAGCAAAGGATGGACTTAGCTGCAATGCATCAGCAAACGCAAATGCCAACCGATACACCCACCAATAAAGACCATTCAATGCATAATATGCAAGGGCCGGATATGGGTGGCAACCACATGCAGATGATGCAAATGCCGGCGAAAGGAAATAGCAGCTATAACAGAGAGCAGACAATCGTATTAAGCGATTGGACGGATGAAAAGCCAAGCCAGGTGCAACGAAGATTGCGTACAGTTAACGATTGGTATGCCATTGAAAAAGGAAGTACTCAAAGCTACTCCGAAGCCATTTTCAGCGGTCATTTTGGAACAAAGGTTAACAACGAGTGGAAGCGGATGAATGCGATGGATGTAAGTGATGTTTACTACGACAAATTTCTCATCAATGGCAAACCGGAGAGTGAAGCCACTCAATTTAAAAAAGGTGACAGAGTGCGGTTGCGGATTGTAAACGCCGGTGGCTCATCCTATTTCTGGTTAGGATATGGCGGGGGTAAAATGACAGTCATAGCCAACGATGGCAATGATGTTGTGCCTATAGAGGTGGACAGGTTAATTGTGGGTGTGTCAGAAACTTATGATGTAGTAGTTACGATACCGGATAGTATGAGCTATGAATTCAGAGCAACACCAGAAGACCGCACAAAAGCAGCATCAATCTGGCTCGGTAGCGGTATGAAAATGTCCGCACCAAAACTGCCACGCCTCAAATACTTTGAAGGCATGAAGATGATGAACGACATGATGAAGATGAATGGCGACATGAAGCAAATGGACATGGAAATGACCCTACAGAAAATGGATATGAATATGGTGATGTATGATGAGATCAACAACCCCTCAGGCGGGCATCAGCATCAGAATATGGAGATGGCAGACAGCAGCGAAGCGGCAAACATGATAGATATGCAGGGTGTAACCGCAGATGCCACAGGCAGCATCACCACATTAAATTATGCCATGCTGCAATCACCACATAAAACATTGCTGCCCGATGCACCTTACAAAACATTGGAGTTTGAACTAACGGGAAACATGAACCGGTATGTGTGGAGCATCAATAACAAAGTAGTAAGGGAATGGGATAAAATATTGATTGAAAAAGGGCAGAATGTTCGCATTATCCTCTTCAACAATTCTATGATGCGGCACCCCATGCATTTGCACGGTCATGATTTTAGAGTGCTGAATGGACAAGGTGAATATGCACCGCTGAAAAATGTGCTGGACATTATGCCAATGGAAAGAGATACCATTGAATTTGCGGGCAGCCAGGATGGCGACTGGTTTTTCCATTGCCATATCTTATATCACATGATGGCAGGTATGGGCAATGTATTCAGCTACAAAAATTCATTACCCAATCCTGAATTGCCTGATAAAGTGGCTTCTTACAATAAGTTTCTTCGCAGTGAAAACATGATGCATGTGATGGCAGAAATTGGACTGGAAAGCAATGGCAGTGATGGCAAGATTATGATACCCGGAAACCGTTACGAATTGAGAACAGAATGGCGGTTGGGTATTCATCCAGACCATGGTTATGAAAGCGAAACTTACCTGGGGCGATACATTGGGAAAATGCAATGGTGGTTTCCATTCATCGGGTTTGATTATCACAAGAACAACCGGGTGAATGATGCTGAAAAAAATGCGTTTGGGCAATTGAGCAATCAAAACAATCGGAAAGCATTTGTTGCTGGCATAGAATATATTCTACCAATGTTGATAAAAGCACAGGCAAGAATAGATAGTAAAGGCAAATTCCGCTTCCAGTTAGGCAGAGAAGATATTCCGCTAACACCACGGCTTCGTTTTGGAGCCATGTGGAATACAGACAGAGAATACATGGTAGGGTTCAAATATATTGTTCGCAAATGGTTGGATTTATCTACCCATTACGACAGCGATATGGGTTTTGGTGCTGGCATTACTATTGTTTACTAATAAAATATTATATCATGAAAAAAGCAGGAGTTTCTATCTTTTTACTTATCAGCAGTATAGCCTTATTTGCACAACAGGATAATGGCAACGCTGAAGGAATAAACAATTTCCCTAACTACCACCCATTGGTAGTGCATTTCCCTTTGATATTGCTGCTTATAGCGGCAGTTATGCAAATTGCGATTTTGTTCCGCAGCAATAACCTTTTCAATTATACGGTAACCGCATTAACGGTACTTGGTTTTATCACGGGTTTTTTGGCAGCAACTGTTTTTCATGCCCATCCTTCCCACGATATTAATGCGACGGCCCACAAAATATTTGAGACACACGAAAAGCTTGCATTCACTACATTATGGTTAAGTGGTATTGCTTCACTGTTTAAGATTGCCGGGTTGTTTACATCAAAGCGGTGGGTTGAAGTAGTGGCATTTATTTTTCTGTTTGGTTCTGCTGTAACGGTTTCCATTGCCGGGCATCATGGCTCAGAATTGGTGTACAAACAAGGCATCGGTCCTAAGGGGGAGAAATTGGAAAAAGAACATGAACATTAATTAAAAAAATAAGCAATTATGAAAGAGTATAACAAAGAAATCGATGACTTTAAACAGTTTGCATCAGCCAAACTAAATACCCACAAAAATGAATTGCAGACCCGATATGAAAACGAAAATATTGATAAAGACACTTTAGAAAACGGTTATCGGGAACATCAGACAATTTTAGAAAAGGAACTTCGGGAAAAAGCCGATGCTCTGTTATCAGGCGAGGAAAATCCCTGGCTGAGAGAAGAGATAAATACCATTAGCACAAACATGATAAAACAACTTTTAAGTCCTACAAAGGATTTTCGTTAAGGCAGAATGGGTCAGTGATTATCATTAACTGATTGACTAATCCATCGGCTATACTGATATTTATTTGATTAATAAAAAAATAAAAACAATTCAAGATGCAAAACGAACACAAGCACGGAAATAATTACGGAAAATTTTTCGCAATGATTGCGACATCAGTAATAGTAATGTACTTTCTAATGTACACCAACTCCTACCAGATTATTGACCATTTCTGGTTTAGTGAAACCCGTTTGTTTATGGCTTTGATTATGGCAGGTTCCATGATTATTATCATGTTGCTCTATATGCTTAAAATGTACAAAAAGCGTGGTGTCAATATAGCCATTATTGCTTTGGGGGCATTGCTTATTGCTGGTGGTATAGGTTTGGTTAGAAGCCAGGTTACCGTTTCGGATGTAGACTATATGGAAGGAATGATCCCTCACCACTCGATAGCCATCTTAACCAGCGAACGAGCCAGGATAAAAGATGTGCGTGTAAGAGAACTGGCAGATAAGATCATAATAGCACAACGCAGAGAAATTATGGAAATGCAGTGGCTAATAAATGACATCATGAAGAATGGAGAAGTAAAAACAGATGCCGAAAAAAATAAGAGGCCTGTACCCGATTTTGAAGGCTCTACTGAAAAAGAAACACGAAACCTGAATGAATAATATCCACAAAATAAGGGAGTTAATCACAAATTTGTACTATTGGCATCTTCACTTATCTATTACGGATTTGCATCACAAAACTTCAAGATAGCCCAGATAGAAGCCTTTTAGAGACGAATGGGGTGATTTTGTGTATAGAAATATTATTCTTAGCTTTGCGAACTTGAAAATTACTGCTTTCATATTATCCATCATTGTTTTAGTGCTAAGCTGTATGCCCTGTACAGATGGTGGTAATTCTATGGGTAAAGCAAAACAAGAAGTAGTAAAATCATCTCATCAGCAGGATTATCCGAAAACAGATGCCTGTTCTCCCTTTTGCAGTTGTTCATGCTGCTCAGGTGTACCCATTCCCAAAGTTTTAGCAAAATTAGTTCTTGCAAAGGTGGAATTTAAAAAACAATATTACACCTTCTATTCATCTTCTGTTAAAGACGTTTCACTTGCCATCTGGCAACCTCCTCAACTGGTGTAGTCTTTCTCCATAAGCATATCCAGCTTACATAATATTTCTAACAGATAACCCTGTTAGCATTTTACATTACATCAGTTTTCACAAAAAAATCCGGTGATAAGAAACATAGCGTTTCTAAGCGCCACCAGTTCAGGATTATTAGAATAATTTCTATGATAATCCTGTCCATTTTAATGATTGGGGCAATTACAGCCATTCTTATTAAATAATATCATCTGGCTACCGGATACTAATCTTCTTTAAAAGAGATGCTGAATAAAATCATTGAATTTTCCATTAAGAATAAATTAGTCATTGGAATTTTTACCATTGGCCTAATTATCTGGGGCGTTATGTCCTTAAAAACTTTACCCATAGACGCTGTACCTGACATTACAAACAATCAGGTGCAGGTAATTACGGTCAGCCCTTCTTTGGCAACACAGGAAGTAGAGCAGTTTATATCATACCCTATCGAGCAAACAATGGCTACCATTCCTGAAATTGAACAGATCAGGTCTATTTCACGCTTTGGGCTTTCAGTAGTAACCATAGTTTTTCATGATGATGCCGACATTTACTGGGCAAGACAGCAGGTAGCGGAGAAATTGCCAGAAGCAAAAAGTTCTATTCCGGAAGGTTTAGGCAATCCGGAAATGGCTCCTATTTCTACCGGGCTCGGTGAGATATACCAGTACACCGTACATCCGAAGCCTGGTTATGAAAAAAAATATGATGCAACAGACCTGCGCACCATCGAAGACTGGATTGTACGTCGGCAGTTGCTGGGAACACCGGGCATAGCTGAAGTGAACAGTTTTGGTGGATATTTAAAGCAATATGAAATTGCTTTAAATATCAATAAGCTCAGAAGTTATAATCTCTCCATATCAGATATATTTTCCGCACTGGAGAAAAACAACCAAAATACCGGAGGCTCCTATATTGATAAAAAACCCAATGCCTACTTTATCAGAAGCGAAGGGCTAATAACCAGCCTGGCAGATATTGAACGAATTGTTGTAAAAAACACCGAAAATGGATTGCCAATTACCATCCGGGATGTAGCTACGGTACGCTTTGGAGCAGCTACAAGGTATGGTGCGCTAACCCGAGACGACAAAGAAGCGGTTGGCGGAATTGTACTGATGCTGAAAGGCAGTAACGCAAACGAAGTGGTTGCCAGTGTAAAGGCAAAAATTGAGCAAATCCGCAAATCACTTCCCGAAGGCATAGCCATTGAACCATTTTTAGACCGGAGTGAGTTTGTTGGCAGGGCAATAAATACAGTTGAGAAAAATCTGATAGAGGGTGCCTTGATTGTCATTTTTGTGCTGGTTGTTTTTTTGGGGAATATTCGTTCAGGCTTAATCGTTGCGTCTGTTATTCCCCTTGCCATGCTTTTTGCTGTTTCTCTAATGAAAGTATTTGGGGTATCAGGCAATCTGATGAGTTTAGGGGCAATAGATTTTGGGCTGATTGTGGATGGCGCTGTTATTATCGTAGAAGCAACCATGCACCATTTAATGCAGCGAAAAGAGGGGCGAATTACTCAGCCCGAGATGGATGCGGAAGTATCTCACTCCGCTAAACGAATGATGAACTCTGCTGCTTTTGGACAAATTATTATTCTTATCGTTTATCTGCCAATTCTTGCCCTGGTGGGTATTGAAGGTAAAATGTTTCGTCCAATGGCGCAAACGGTGTCTTTCGCTATTCTCGGCGCTTTAGTATTATCGTTAACCTACGTTCCTATGGTTAGTTCGTTGTTTTTGAGTAAAAAGGTTACGCACAAAAAAAGCCTTTCTGACAAAATGATGGACCGTCTTCAGAGAGGGTACAATCCCTTGATTAAAGGTGCATTACGCTTTAAAAAGACAGTTGTATTGCTGGCGTTCGGTTTGCTGGCGCTTGCTGTGTTTGTGTTTTCCTTTTTAGGTGGCGAGTTCCTTCCCACTTTGGAAGAGGGTGATTTTACTGTAGAAACCCGTTTGCTGGTAGGAAGTTCTCTGGAGCAGACAATAGATAAGGTAGAGCAGACATCTGTGCTATTAAAGAAAAATTATCCGGAAGTAAAAGAAGTGGTCGGGAAAATAGGCGCCTCTGAAATACCTACCGACCCTATGCCTATCGAAGCTACTGATATAACTATTACATTAAAGCCTAAAAAGGAATGGACCAGTGCTGAAACAAGAGAAGAGTTGGTGGAGAAAATGCAAAAAACGCTCGAAGCAATACCGGGCGTAACTTTTAGTTTTTCACAACCCATCCAATTGCGCACCAATGAATTAATATCCGGGGTTCGACAGGATGTCGGCATTAAAATATTTGGTGATGATTTAGAAACGTTAGGTGATTTGGCAAAAAAAATTGGAGCGTTAATTCCTTCCATTCCAGGTGCGGAAGATCTGTATATTGAACAAGTGTCAGGCTTACCCCAAATTTCTATAAAGCTTAACCGCGATAACATTGCCCGTTATGGACTGAACATTGAGGATATAAACAACGCTATTAATTCTGCATTTGCAGGAGGTATTGCCGGTACTGTGTTTGAAGGTGAAAAGCGGTTTGACCTCGTAGTCCGGCTGGAACAATCCGAACGACAGGGTATTGAAGATGTAAAACGACTGTACGTTACAGCTTCCAATGGCAATCAAATACCACTGGAGCAAGTAGCTGACGTTAGCTACCAGTTAGCCCCTAACCAAATACAGCGTGAAGATGCCAAAAGAAGAATTATTGTGGGCTTTAATGTACGAGGTAGAGATATTGCTTCGGTAGTAAAAGATATTCAGGCAAAGATTGACCAGAAAATAAAACTGCCAACGGGTTATTTCATTACTTACGGCGGGCAGTTTAAAAATCTGGAAGAGGCAAATAAACGATTGTCAGTTGCTGTACCGGTAGCGCTTGGGCTCATTCTGCTGTTACTGTATTTTACTTTTGGTTCCCTTAAGTATTCCTTACTGATTTTCACCGCTATTCCCATGTCGGCTATAGGTGGTGTATTTGCCCTCTGGATACGAGGACTTCCATTCAGTATCTCTGCTGGCGTGGGCTTCATTGCTTTGTTTGGCGTAGCTGTATTAAATGGGATAGTGCTTATTACAGAGTTTAACAGATTGAAAAAGGATGGGATGCGAGATTTAAATAAAATCATCCTGACGGGTACAGCTATCCGGTTACGTCCCGTTTTGATGACCGCTACTGTAGCATCTTTAGGGTTTATGCCTATGGCATTGTCTACAGGGGCTGGAGGTGAAGTCCAAAAGCCCTTGGCAACTGTCGTAATCGGAGGATTGATTACCGCAACCCTGCTCACGCTTCTGGTACTACCTGTGTTATATACACTTGTAGAAAAAATACAACCACGCAAGAAAAGAACAAATCGTGGCGGTACTATTCCTTCTACTGTTATATTGCTACTTCTTGCATTAGGCATCTCAAATGTGGGTAATGCGCAAACACCTGTTGCCAATCCGGCAATGACTTCTACTATTGATTTATCAACTGCGATAAGTAGTTCATTGGAGGCAAATCCAAATACGAGGTTAGGAACGTTAGGCATTCAATACCAACAAGCACTAAAGGGGTCCGTTCGTGATTTAGGGAAAACAAATATTAATCTTACCTATGGTCAATATAATAGTCCAATCCCGTATGATAATAATTTAACGATCAGCCAAAACATACCTAATCCTGTTTATTTACGGCGATTGTCAGAGCTGGCGGAAGCAAATATTAACGCCAGCCGTTTTCAAACCCGCATATTTCAAAGCCAGATTGCTTACCAGGTTAAGAGCATCTATTATAATTTACTTTACCGGAACGAACAACAAAAACTCAACCGGGAATTAATAAGTCTTTATGAGAGAATTTTAAAGGCAGCAGATGTAAGGTTCAAAACAGGCGAAACGAATATTTTAGAAACGTATAATGCTAACACACGCTTGCAGGAAGCGAATGCGCAACTCCAGCAAACTAATGAATATATACGTACCCATATTCAACAATTACGGCTGTTTACCAACAATAATTCTATTGAAAATATAACAGACACTGCTTTGAAGGAAAGGACGGTAACCTTACAGCTCGATAGCTCAATACTCAGTAATAATCCCCAAATGCAAAGTTTGCGCAGCCAGTTAGAAGTGGCAGCTAAAGAAATACGGGTTGAAAAAAGCAAATTACTGCCAGATTTTAGCATTGGGTATTTTAACCAGTCTCTTGTAGGTACTCATGAGAAAGACGGAGTTTCTAAATATTATGGAGTGGGTAACCGCTTTCAGGGCATAGAAGCAGGTATAAGTATTCCTCTCTTCTCCAAACCACAGAAAGCCCGGATAAGAGCAGCAGAAATCAACCAGCAAATACAGCAGGCGCAAGTGGATGCATTTTACTTCAGTCTGTTTCAACGAGGCACTACGCTTCTTTCTGATTTAAAGCGACTGCAAATTCAGATTGATTTTTACAGGAATACAGCTATACCACAGGCAAATTTATTAATTACAACATCACAGCGGGCATTTGAAGCGGGCGAGATGGATTACTATCAGCTTTCACAATCCATAAATAATGGCGTCGATGTGCGAAAACAATATATAGAACTTCTTAATCAATATAATCAAACAGCTATTGAACTGGAATTAATCACAGGCTTATAACCATAAATTTTAAAATAATTATGTTTAACTCATTTCATAAATCGTTACTCATTTTCGTCTTGCTTTTTGCTGCCTGTTCTTCAAAGAAATCTGAAGAAACCTCAGTAGAAAAAGAAACAACAGAAAACCGCGATCCCAACATAGTTGAATTTTCCCAAACACAATACAATTCTGTAGGCATTCAATTGGGCAGGGTGACGAATACAAATCTTTCAAATTACATTAAAGCAGCCGGTACCATAGAAGTGCCTCCCCAACAGACCATAAGCATAACATCACCTTACGGTGGCTATATCAAAACAATTAATGTAATTGAAGGTAAGTTTATTGGCAAGGGGCAAGTAGTTGCATTAATTGAAAATCCCGAGTTCGTTCAAATTCAGCAGGACTATATGGAAAGCAGTAGCCAGTTATCGTTCCTGAAGCAGGACCTGGCAAGACAGGAGGAATTAGTAAAAGAAAATATTGCCGCCCGAAAATCGCTGCAAAGAGCGCAAAGTGAATACAATACTATGGCGGCAAGAGTAGAGGGATTAAAAGCAAAATTGCGCATGATTAATATTAATCCAGCCAGCGTAACTCGTGGTAACTTTTCGCCAAGAGCAAATATTTACGCTACGCAAGGTGGATATGTTACCAAAGTATATGCTAACATAGGAAAATTTATAAGTGCGAATGAAGTGGTCGCAGATCTTGCCAATACCCAAAATATGCTGGTACGGGTAAGAGTTTTTGAAAAAGATATCCCGCATGTAACCACAGGACAAACTATCCGCTTCAGCCTTACCGGTGTCGATGGTGAACGTTTGGCAAAAGTGTTTTTAATTGGTAAAGACATTCATGAAGACCGCACCGTAGATGTGTTGGCTCGTATTACTTCGCCAACTTCCAATTTGTTGCCCGGAATGTTTGTGAACGCCCTTATTGAATTGGGTGCTTCTGCTACACCAGCACTACCACAGGATGCAGTAGTTCGGTCAGGAGGAAAATACTACATTTTTATACTGGAAGCAAATTCAAAACAAATGGGTACAGACACAACTAATAACAAGAAAGAAAACACGGAAGCGCAAAGCATAGCATTTCGGATGGTAGAGGTTGGAGTAGGCGTTACGGAAAACGGATTTACGGCAGTTACCCTTCCGGAAGACTTTAACATGCAAAGTAAAGTTGTGATAAAAGGCGCTTATGATTTATTGTCTAAAATGAAAAATGCAGAGGAAGAGGAATAGTATATTCATCTGTAATAGCAATAATGTTAGAAAGGGTTACCGGCCAAGAAAATAATAAATGATGCATTCTGTAGAAGAAACAATAAACGTTTTTCAATATGTTACTGCACCTGATAATTAGCACTTTTTAAAAGCTACAATGAGCACATTTACAAAAATACTTCTGTTTTCCCTTATACCAGTTACCACAATGGTAATAGGGGGAATAATAGCATTAATTAAAAAGCCAAGTGGAAATATCCGCAGCCTGATTTTACATTTTGCAGCAGGGGTAGTATTTTCAGTAGTTGCAGTTGAAATACTGCCTGACATTATTAAAAATCACCTGCCTGTTATGACCATAGTGGGCTTTGCTTTCGGATTTTTAGCAATGGTCGGCATAAAAAAATTGATGGAAGGAAAGGAAATGAAACAAACTGTTTCAGCTTCTAATTCTATTCCGTGGTCACTAATAACAGGAATTGGCGTTGATATTTTAATAGATGGATTGTTGTTGGGCATCGGTTTTGCCGCAGGCGAAACAGAAGGTATTTTATTATCGGTTGCGTTAGCCATTGAGCTTCTTTCGCTCGGTATGGCAACTGCAACAGAGTTAGGCGATAACCAAATAACTACAAAGAAATCCATCGGGCTTATAGTTGGTCTTGCTTTAGTATTTTTTACCAGCGCCATATTGGGCGCAACAATTTTGAACAATGCATCACATAATGTGATGGACTTAGTGCTTTCCTTTGGATTATCTGCCCTGTTGTTTTTAGTAACAGAAGAGTTGCTGAAAGAAGCACACGAGGAAAAAGAAACAGTTTGGCACACGGCAGCCTTCTTTGGCGGCTTTCTCCTTTTTGTGATATTGGGAATGTATGTATAACATAAAAGGCAAATAGACATGATTGACATTGGAATTGAAGGCAACATAATTTACACAGTTGCCATGCAGATACTTACAAAAGAAGATTACGAATTTCTAATTCCCAGGTTGGAAAATCTTGTTGACGAACACAAAAAAGTGAAATGGTATTTTGAAATGCAGGACTTCAAGGGCTGGGAAATCTCTGCTTTTTGGCAGGATGTAAAATTTGATACGAAATATGCCAGTGATTTTGAGAAAATAGCAATGGTGGGTGAAAAGAAGTGGCAGGAATGGATGACTGATGTAATGAAGGTATTTACATCGGCAACTATTAAACACTTTGATTTGGAACAGAAAGACGAAGCATTAAGCTGGATAAAACAACTAAATAGCTGATGACAAGTATCCTGATAGGAGCTCTAATTCTTAGTTTATTGCATGCCGTTATTCCTAATCATTGGCTGCCTGTAATAGCTATTGGCAAAAAAGAAGGATGGTCATTGAAGGAAGTAAGCCACGTTACGCTTATTTGTGCTTTAGCTCATGGCAGCAGTACGGTACTGTTAGGGATAACGCTGGCTTTCGTGGGGGCAAAACTTGACGATAGCCTCTCTTATTTTACAAACATCGTTGCGCCAATAATCCTGATTGCAATGGGTTTAATTTTTATTTACCGGCACCATCGCCACAGGCACTTTAATATAGATGAAGCCATCAGGAGGAAAAGCTCAAAAGCAGCCATCATAACAGCGCTGACTGTTGCCATGTTCTTTTCTCCCTGCATGGAAATAGAAGCATATTTTCTTTTAGCAGGTGCAGAAATCGCCTGGCTTGTCTGGCTGCTTGCAATATTGTATCTGGCGATTATAATTATCGGCATGCTGTTAATGGTTTCATCTGCATATAAAGGATTATTAAAGCTCAACTGGCATTCATTAGAACATAACGCAGGTATTATTACCGGCGTAACATTAGTTATCACAGGTATTATAACATACTTTATAAAATAATTGATTTATGGAATACAATCATAACAACGAACAAGCCAGGGACTTACAGTTCGACCAGCTTGAAAAGACAACCGATAATGACCGGGAACATAAACATAATGCTGATGATGGACATGGCCACGGTGCTAAAACAACGAGTTGGAAATCGCACTGGGATTTGTTATTGGCACTGGCGATACTGGTAGCATTATTGGTGCTCGAATATAGATTTAAGATAACACTGCCGAACATTCCTTTACTTATCATCAACGCCGTTGCATGGATATTAGCAGGCAGGAAAGTGGCTGCCTTAGCGTTCAGGAAATCAAAACGTGGCGACTTCTTTAACGAGTTTGTTTTAATGACTGTTGCAACCGTGGGAGCTTTCTTAATCAAAGAATATGAAGAAGGGGTTGCGGTTATGGTATTCTATCAAATTGGTGAATGGTTTCAGGATGCAGCCGTTAACAACGCAAAGAAAAACATTAAAGCATTGCTTGACATAAGACCCGATGAAGTAACAGTGGTGAGGAACGGCAAAACTGAAATTACAGATCCAGCGAAAGTGGAATTGGGCGAAAGCATACAGATAAAGCCCGGAGAAAAAGTTGCATTAGACGGTGAACTGATTTCAGAAAAGGCATCATTCAATACCGCAGCATTAACCGGCGAAAGCAGGCCCGATACAAAATACAAAGGTGAAGCAGTGTATGCGGGAATGATAAACCTCAATACCGTAGCAGAATTAAAAATAAATGGGCTGTTCAAAGACAGTAAGCTAAGCAGGGTGTTGGAAATGGTGCAGGATGCAACCGCAAGGAAATCACAGACACAATTGTTCATATCAAAGTTTGCAAAAGTCTATACACCCATAGTATTTTTCTTGGCACTTGCAGTTTGCGTAGTGCCTTACTTTATTGTAGATGATTACAACTTTCAAACATGGTTCTATCGGTCGCTGGTATTTTTGGTAATTAGCTGTCCCTGTGCATTAGTCGTATCAATACCATTAGGATATTTTGGCGGCATTGGTTTAGCATCAAGAAACGGAATACTGTTTAAGGGAGGCAACTTTTTAGATGTAATGACCAAAGTAAATACGGTTGTTATGGATAAAACAGGAACCCTTACCAAAGGAGTTTTTAAAGTACAGCAGGTAGTTCCCAATAACATAAGCAAAGAGCAACTGATTAAACTTACTTCAGCAATAGAACAAAACTCAACACATCCAATTGCTAAAGCAGTTACCGAATATGCAGGCAATTCGAAAGACAGTGTAAAAGTAGAAGGTGTAGAAGAAATATCAGGACATGGTTTGAAAGGAAATATCGGAGGCAAAGAAGTGTTAGCTGGTAATTTAAAGCTGTTAAAAAAGTTCAACATTGATTATCCAAAAGAATTGGAACAGGAGGTAAATACAATTGTTGTAGTAGCGGTTAATAATGCCTATGCAGGTTACATCACAATAGCAGACGAAGTAAAAGAAGATGCAAAGCAGGCAATTGAGGAAATGCATAAGCTGAATATCCAGACAGTAATGTTGTCAGGCGACAAGAAAAGCGTAGTTGACCAGGTGGCAAAAGTTATTGGTATTGATAAAGCCTTTGGTGATTTATTGCCCGAAGGAAAAGTTGAAAAAGTGCAACAACTCAAGAATGAAGGCAGAAGAATTGCTTTTGCGGGGGATGGCGTTAACGATGCTCCGGTAGTTGCCCTGGCAGATGCCGGTATTGCTATGGGTGGTTTAGGTAGTGATGCAACCATTGAAACCGCAGATGTTGTTATTCAAAATGATCAGCCTTCCAAAATTGTTTCTGCTGTTAAGATTGGTAAAATCACCCGAAGAATAGTGTGGCAAAATATTATTTTGGCAATGGGGGTTAAAATCATTGTGCTGGTATTAGGTGCAGGCGGTGTGGCTACTCTTTGGGAAGCTGTAATTGCAGATGTCGGAGTTGCATTATTAGCAATATTGAATGCAGTGAGAATACAGAAAATAAGACTATAAAGATTTGGCATAAATATTTGACGATAAAGTAATTTACTGCATGACGCAGTGTTTATATAAAAACCAATAATATGAAAAGAGCAAAACGTAATGATCACAATTTGGTAGTAGATATACTGGCCAAATCTTTTGATACAAATAAAAGTGTCAATTACATTATTAAACAGGATAGCAAAAGGAAAAAAAGAATATGGGCGCTGATGAGTTACTCTTTTGACGTATGCTTAGCATTTGGAGACATTTTTCTTTCAGACGACAATAAAGCATGTGCACTTATTGTTTATCCTGACAAAAAGAAATCCAATTTGAAATCAACATTTTTGGATGTAAAACTTATTCTTTACGCTGTCGGCTTTGGCAATATAGGTAAGACCCTAAAAAGAGAAAAGCTAATCGGCAGCATTCAGCCCAAAATACAAATGGCCTATCTGTGGTTCATTGGTGTTGATCCTACCGCGCAAAGCCGGGGAATCGGCAGTAAGCTCCTTCAGGAAGTTATTGACTTCAGCAATAGTAATAACCGCCCAATTTATCTGGAAACTTCAACCGTCAAGAATTTACCCTGGTATGAGAAATTCGGATTTGAAGTTTACAATGAACAGGATTTGACATACCGTCTGTATTTCTTTAAGAGGGATATAAAATAGTATGACAATGTTGGTATTTGGAACGCAAATGCACATTGTCACATTTCTTTTTGTGAGCATAGAAATAGTTATCTTTTTCTACCTGGCAATATTTCGTTTAGCCCGACCGGATGATAAGACCACTATGCTTAACTTAATCCTCATTTTTTTGCTGCTCACCTATAACATCACTGGAGGTCTGCTTCCTGATCCAAAATTGCCAGGATCGTTTTTTTTACAAGAAGTAGTTGCGTATGCGACTGGTTTCATTACACCCTGTTACTTCCCATATTATGTATATAAAGCCTTTGGTCTGACAAAGCTGAGATTTCACGCCTATAAAGGTGTGTATCTATTTCTGATTTTACCATATTGCATTTTTGTCTTTGTTTTTTGGCTTACGGGTGATTTGAAGGAGACGCAAAATTTGCTTATTATTCCTGTCCTCTATGCAATCTGGGTAATTGCATCTTTAGGCAGAGCTATCCGTCACAAATACAACTATGATTTTTCAAGCACGGAAGCCCGGCAGGAAATGATTGTGTTACTGTTCAGCTTGACGCCTTGGGTTGGTTTGCCCATTATCACTTATTTTAATTTTGGCCAGGCAGTTGAAGCGTTAATCACGAACATAGGCTTCCTGCTGTTGTTCGGGTTGCAGGTAATGAGGCATATTAAAGAGTTAAGAACCGAGCATGAAAAACTGATCGAATCAGAGCAACGACTAATAAGCTGGAATGCTGATCTGAAGGACGAAGTTAATAAGCGTACGAAGGAACTGGAGAAAATCAATGAGCAAAAAACGAATAATTTTATCAATCTCGTCCATGAAACCAAAACGCCACTGACACTAATAAAAAATTACCTGGATGAGTATGTCAGCAAATACGGTACTGGTGAAGAATTGGATATAATAAGGGGTGGCGTGGATAAACTAACCGCCGATGTAATAAACCTGTTCGACATTGAGCGGTTTACAAAAGGGATAGATACCTATAAACACAACCGTATTTCGGATTTCAGTGCTATACTGAGCAGCAGCCTCCCTCTGTTCCAGCATTATTGTTACATGCAGCAGATCACCTGCTTTGTTGACATAGAGGATGAGCTGTTGATAAAAGCTGATCCCAATGCCATCAACCGTATTGTAAACAACATTATTGAAAACGCCATAAAGTTTACTGACGAAGGCGGTCAGCTAGTTATATCCCTGACGAAGCAGGAAGATAAAATTGTATTTGCTGTTAAGGATACCGGCGATGGAATACCCACAGAATTGCAAAAGAAAATATTCGAGCCTTATTATCAGATCGGGCATAAAAATACGGGGCTTCAGGGCATGGGCTTAGGCTTGCCTATTGTGAAAAAAGTAGTGGATGGGCTTGGCGGAAGTATTGCTATTCAGAGCCAGCCGGAAATAGTTTCAGGAACAACGGTTACGATCACCCTGCCGCAACATACATTAGGCGGCAATGAGGAAATTGCTAAATCAGGTACAGGCATCAGTAAGCTCAATTACGAATACACTTATGATAGCATTACAGACAGTGAATTTAAGGCGGGCAGACGTACTGTGCTTTTGATTGAAGATAATATTACGATGATTAATTTCCTGCTTCAGAAATTGAGCATCGTTTACAATGTATTTTGCGCAAGAAACGGCGCAGAGGCTTTGAAAAAGCTCCATGAGATAACGGTCATTCCCGATCTCATTCTTTCTGATGTGATGATGGACAAAATGGATGGCTTTGCTTTCGCCAGGAAACTGGCTGAACAGGAAAGGTATTCCCATATTCCCCTTATTTTCCTAACGGCAAAATCTACACACGTTGACAAACTGAAGGGGCTGAAATTGGGTGCAATGGACTTTATTTCAAAACCTTTCTCCTTTGAAGAATTGAGCCAAAAGATTGAAACTCTTTTGGATAACATCAGTAAGCAGCAAAAAGCTATTTTAAGCACTTCTATTGCCCACCTACAAACGTTAAAGAACCTGGAAGCTGATGGGTCGCCTACTACCAGTCCATCAAAATTTGAGGAAAATTGTAAGCTACTCCAGTTTACCGCCAGGGAAATCGAGATAGCCCGCCTGATCGTTAAAGGAAGAACTTATAAAATGATTGCCAAAGATCTGTTCATCTCTGAAAAAACGGTTACTAAACACATCCAAAATCTGTTTGAGAAAGCTGAGGTCAGGAATAAGATTCAACTCATCAATAAGCTGAACAAGTAGCTACAAGTCATTGATTTACTACTATTTGAGTAGGGAAATAGTAGGAATTACGTATAGTTTCAGAGATAGTACGGGGCTACATTTGTGGTGACAAATGTTTGCCATATAAAAGGAGGGCTTATGTGTGGAGGTTATGTACTTGAATGGCTGGACACTTTGATTTCCGTCACTCTGAATCCCGTAAAATCGGAGGTTGGCTCAATGCTGCCAGAAGACATCAACAAATTGCAGAATTTGATTATGCAGGAAAAGGACAAAGTGCAGTCCGCTATCAAATTCACGGTATTCAATCTGAATGATGAGACAGCAATAAAGTGCGCCATAAAAAACTATCATTCCAGCCTTGTCAGCTTGCTTGACCAGGCACTGGAAAATAAGGTCCAGGTTACGGAAAAAGCAACGTCCCAACCGGTACTGGATAACGTTGTTGCATGTATCGAAGAACTGCTTTTTTTGATAGAAAGGCGTTTTACCAGCTATCTGGGCATTGATGAACGTGTACCGGCTACCTATTTTGACCTGCTCAAAAAAGAGTTGCTAAAAAGGTTGCCACGGGCCGCAAAAAAACACGGGGAACAACATTCATTAACTGCGGTAATGGATATTGTCGTTCGGGAAACTGAAGCGTTATTAAATCTGCCTACAGATAAGCACAAGCATACTTTCAGGGAGATGTTCTATCTGAAAGACCTTTGTCTGGAGCTGGAATTTCTGGAGTATAGTGATGAAGCAATGCTTTACACAACGCTGGATGAGGTGCTGATCCGTATGAACTTTAACAGCAAGACGTATATCTGTAACCTTACTCAAAGAATAGCAGCACACATTAACAGCGTGGAGCAGCCTTCTGAACGAATGGAGCGTTTGCTGTTTGACCTGAAATCATTTAAACAGCTTCATAAAAAGCCGGGGACGATTTTTATGAAGCAAAATGCGGTTCTGCACAAGCAGGTGGACAATTGGTTTTCTCAGGAAATATTTTACCTCGAAAAAAGAATACATTATGCCATTGTTCCATTGAAAGGTGGTGAACAGAAGGCAGCACCAAAAGATAAGGAAAAAGAGAAATTACTTTCAATACTCTCAGTTGATCAAATGGCGCTGATATTGAGGGCGGCAGATGATTTAAGAATCGTAATGGCCCGCTCTCTGAATAGTGTATTTAAAAATATCGTTCCATTTTTGTCAACACCTTATCAGGAAAATATTTCTTACGACAGCATGAGAAGCAAATCCTATTCGGCAGAATCAAGGGATAAGGAAATAGTAACGGAAACTTTGCAACAAATGATTAAGAAGATCAATGAATATTGATAAATACCGGCTTGTTCAAAGAATACAGTAAAACGGAATATTTAACGCTGGCTATCCAACTTCCAGCCTGTATCAAAATGATCGAGACGGGCACGTTGAGTTTCTGTTTGAGAAAGATCACGCTTCATGAGTTTAGCAAAAGGTGTTACGTTTTTATAAACGACAGTATATTCCACCGTTGCACTCTCGTTATCCTCCTGCAATTGAACGCCTGTAACTTCACCTAAGTCCATATCAGCAACTTTTACCACCTGCACATTATCGTATTTCTCGTCTATACGAATAAGGTAAGGCTTTGCCTTCTCCGTAAAATGGACAATAGGCT
>Ga0066256_1001018_pt1 | contig 44666 bp, 48 predicted proteins | sample ThiBio_1000_biof_FD_87107 | JGI IMG/M metagenome (GOLD analysis project Ga0066256, IMG submission 87107) | Wastewater bioreactor microbial communities from Cape Town, South Africa - Thiocy_expt_1000_biof (version 2) | ecosystem: Engineered > Bioreactor > Thiocyanate-remediating >... | reverse complement strand
CCAGCAGTTGCGCGCACCCAAATCCGCCGAGGGGGTCAACGGTGGCCCGCCCCCCGGCGCCCAGGCCAACGACCGACACGACCGAGCCGTGCAGACCTATTCCATACAGCTGAGGACGCCAGCCGGCGTAGCCCCTGCGAATACGGGTGTCACCAGCGAGCACGTGACGCGCAGCGGCAATGGCCAGACCGATGGCCAGCTCTGCCGTGGGCTCTGTCAGAAGGTCTGGCACAAAGCTCACGCTGACCCCCGCTTGGGCACAGGCCATCAGGTCAAAATTGTCATACCCTTTCAATGCGCAAGCGATGGTCTTGAGCCGTGGAGCGTTCAACAAAGTTCGCCTGTTTACCCGGTCAGGCATGAACGCCATCATGGCGTCGGCGTCCTTCAGGTGGAGGTAAAGCTCTTCCTCGCTCCAGGGCTCAGGCCCTTGATTCATCACTACATCACCGGCGGATCGAAGACGCGCCAGAACTGCTTCATGGATGGGCTGCGTCACCACAATTTTCGGCATCATTACCTTCCTCTCTCTTTCTATTTCAGATGTTTGCGAAGCGCCGACCCAATGCCGTCGACCACGAGCACGCATATGAGGATGGACAGCAAAATGGCGGAGACCTCGTCGTACTTGATCAGGCGCAGAGCTGCCATGAGTTCGAAGCCAATGCCGCCCGCACCCACGATGCCCATCACTGCCGATGCGCGAAAGTGATATTCCCATCGGTAGATGGTGATGTCCGCCAACTGGGGCAAAACCTGCGGTAACACAGCATGGGTGATGACCTGAAACCGGCTTGCGCCCGCGGCCTTAGCGGCCTCCAGAGGTTTCGGGTCCACGTGCTCTATGGCTTCGGCGTAGAACTTGGCCACCATGCCCGTGGAATGCAGGGCCAACGCCAGCACACCAGGCAATGCCCCAAAGCCCACGGCCGCGACGAACAGAATGCCCAGGATGATTTCAGGCACAGACCGAAATGCAGCCAAGATGGTTCTGACGATTCGCCCAACCACCGCATTCGGCGCGGTGTTGGGCGCCGCCACCAGGGCCAGCGGCAACGACGCCAGAACGGTCAGCGCCGTGCCTGCGATCGACATGGCTAAGGTGTCACGCAATGGAATGACCCAGTGCTCCCAGCGCTCGAAATTCGGCGGCACCATCTCTGAGGCCAACTGCTGAATCGCTGGGCCGCCTTCGATGAAACGCTGCGCGTCAAAGAAGCCGGTGACATACAAAGCCACCACACAGACGAACAGAACGACACAGGCGGCGCCCAGCCGTTTGAGTCGCTGCTGTCCGTCGATGGCAACTATGGATTCCAAGGCTACCGATGTCATTTCATGCGTCCCAGATCAAGCTTGAGAATCTGTGCTGTGTCGCGAAGAATGTCGTAGGCCTTGTCATCGGTAGCGGCAAAGGCCTCGATACGGAATGATTTGAGAATCTCGGCGTCCTTCATCTGAAGAAAGGCGGCTCGGATGGCTTCCTTGAGCTCCGGCGTGAGATTACCTTGCATCGCAATGGGATAGTTCGGAATGGGTGCCGACAGTTCAAGTTGCACAATCTTGTTGGCATCCACCATGCCCTTTGCGATGTGAATCGCCCCGGATTTTGAGGAGGCTCCTTCGATTGAGAATGGAGCCATCATGAGGAAGTCCCCGAAGTTTTCCCCCGAAGTTCAGGATCGCGCGGTGCGCATGGTCTTTGACGCCAAGGACCAGTACCCGTCGCAGTGGGCGGCGATCGAATCGATCGCCGGCAAGATCGGCTGCACGGGCGAGACGCTGCGCAAGTGGGTGCGCCAGGGCGAGCGCGACAGCGGCGTACGGCCAGGCCCGAGCACCGTCGAACAGCAGCGCATCAAGGATCTGGAGCGCGAGGTTCGCGAACTGCGCAAGACCAACGAGATCCTGAAGTTGGCCAGCGCGTATTTCGCCCAGGCGGAGTTCGACCGCCAACTCAAGAAATGAACGCCTTCATTGACGAGCATCGGGCTCGTTGCGGGGTCGAGCCGATCTGCCGCGCGCTGCAGATCGCCCCGTCGGCATACCGGCGCTACGCGGCACGCCAGCGCAACCCGGCGCTGCTGTCCGCGCGAGCCCAGCGTGATGCGAGCTTACTGCCTCAGGTGCAGCGCGTGTACGACCAGAACCTGCGGGTCTATGGTGCCGACAAGGTCTGGCGGCAACTGCGGCGCGAAGGCACAGCCGTGGCGCGATGCACTGTCGAGCGGCTGATGCGCATAGGTGGGATGAGCGGTGCGCGTCGTGGCAAGAAGGTGCGCACGACAGTACCGGACGCCAAGGCGGCATGCCCGCTGGATCGGGTGAAACGGCACTTCAAGGCTGACAGGCCGAATCAGCTTTGGGTGGCGGACTTCACCTACGTCTCGACCTGGCAGGGCTTCGTGTACGTGGCCTTCGTCATCGATGTCTTCGCGCGGCGCATCGTCGGCTGGCGGGTCAGCAGTTCGATGCAGACCGACTTCGTGCTCGACGCGCTGGAGCAGGCCCTGTACGCGCGTCGCAGCGAGCGTGAAGGGGTGCTGGTGCATCACAGCGACAGGGGGTCGCAATACGTCTCCATTCGCTACAGCGAGAGGCTCGCCGAAGCCGGCATCGAGCCCTCGGTGGGCAGCACCGGCGACAGCTACGACAACGCGCTGGCCGAGACCATCAACGGGTTGTACAAGGCCGAAATCATCCACCGGCGCGGGCCCTGGAAGACGCGCGAAGCGGTCGAATTGGCCACCCTGGAGTGGGTCTCGTGGTTCAACCACCACCGCTTGCTTGAGCCCATCGGCTATATCCCGCCGGCCGAAGCAGAGGCCAACTACTGGCGACAACAAGCCACAAGCAAAGCTGCCCGGTCAGCGGCGCTGCAGGAGGGTTGAACCATGAGTACATGGCCCAACCGGGGGTGCCTCCGGCGGCCCCTGCGGGGGGGCTGGAATAATGAAAGCAGAACAGCACGAAGAGAAGTCAAACCATCCCGGTCTGACTCAAGCCAACAGGCCTCCTCGAAACCCGGTGCGATTCAGTCCTCACTAGCAACTTGCTTCTCCACCTCATTGGCTCCGGCGCGTCCAAGTCAGTCGCAACCACCCGCGCCCATAAAAACTTCATGGGGGGTTAGCCGGCACTTCCCCCGCCCCCAACCGCCCCCGCACACTCCCCAACACCCCCGCCAGCAACGCCTCCCGCACTTCCCCCGCCGGCATCGCCCGTGCCAGCGCCACCGCCCCCACCAGTTGCGCCACCACGGCCCAGGCCTCGGCCTCGCTGGCCGTTGCGGTCGCCATGCTGTCCTTGAGGGCCACCACGCCTTGCTCAAACGCCTGCCGCGTTGCGTCGTCCGCGCGCGCCACTTCGCCCGCCAGGGCGGGGATGGCGCAGCCGGCTTCGGGCTGGTCGATGTGGGCGGGGCTCAGGTAGCCCTCGACGATGCGCAGCAACTGCTTGCGCGATTTGCCCTGGAAGAGCTTGCCGGAGCGCTCCAGCTCGTGCTGCACGATGGCTTCGAGCAGTTCGCTTTTCGAGCGGAAGTGCGAATAGAACGCGCCCGAGGTCAGGCCGGCGGCGGCCATCAGGCCGTCGACGCCGGTGCCGGCGAAGCCCTGGCGCTTGGCGAGCGCGCTGGTGGATTGCAGCAATCGGGTGCGGGTGTCTTGCTTGTGGGTGCTGGGGTAGCGCATGGCGGGCCTCGTGAAAGCGCTTGCAGTGTGGCATAACGACCGTTACGATAACGATCGTTATTTTAAAGGATGGGCCCATGACGAACGAACCCCAAACGCTGCCGCGCCCCGCGGCCCTCATCGTTGGCGCGGGCGACGCCACGGGCGGCGCCATCGCCAAGCGCTTTGCGCGCGGCGGCCTGGTGGCCTGCGTCACGCGGCGCAGCGCGGACAAGCTGGCGCCGCTGGTCGACGAGATCACGCAGGCGGGCGGCCAGGCGCGCGGCTTCGCGTCCGACGCGCGCAAGGAAGAAGAGGTGGTCGCCCTGGTCGACACCATCGAGCGCGAGGTCGGCCCCATCGAGGCGATGGTCTTCAACATCGGCGCCAACGTGCCGTGCAGCATCCTCGACGAGACGGCGCGCAAGTACTTCAAGATCTGGGAAATGGCCTGCTTCGCCGGCTTCCTCACGGGGCGCGAGGTGGCGCGGCGCATGGTGGCGCGCGGGCGCGGCACCATCCTCTTCACCGGCGCCACGGCCGGGCTGCGCGGCTCGGCCAACTTCGCCGCGTTCGCCGGTGCCAAGCACGCGCTGCGGGCGCTGGCGCAAAGCATGGCGCGCGAACTGGGGCCGAAGAACATCCACGTTGCGCATGTGGTGGTCGATGGCGCCATCGACACCGATTTCATCCGCGAAAACTTCCCCGAGCGCTACGCCCTCAAGGACCAGGACGGCATCCTCAACCCCGAGCACATCGCCGACAACTACTGGCACCTGCACACCCAGCCGCGCGATGCCTGGACGCACGAGCTCGACCTGCGCCCGTGGATGGAGCGCTGGTAATAACCCCTTCTTTTCCAAGGAACCTGCATGACCAAAACCGTTGAATTCCTGTTCGACCTGGGCAGTCCCTACAGCTACCTGGCCTGGTACCAGCTGCCCAAGGTGGCGCAGGCGCAGGGCGCGCGCATCGTCTACACGCCGGTGCTGCTGGGCGGCATCTTCCAGGCCACCGGCAACGCCAGCCCGGCCGGCGTTCCGGCCAAGGCGCGCTACCTGGATGCCGACCTGCAGCGCTGGGCGCAGGCCTGGGGCGTGCCCTACAGCCCCAACCCGGCGTTCCCCATCAACACGCTGGCGCTGATGCGCGGCGCCGTCGCCATGCAGATGCAGGGCGACGAGCCCTTCCAGCGCTACATGGACGCCATGTACCAGGCCATGTTCGGCCAGCCGCGCAACCTGGGCGACCCGGCCGAGGTCGCGGCGGTGCTGACGGCGGCGGGGTTCGACGCGGCGCGGTTCATGGCGCAGATCGGCGATCAGGCGGTGAAGGACAAGCTCAAGGACAACACCACCCAGGCCGTGGCGCGCGGCGTGTTCGGCGCGCCGAGCTTCTTCGTGGGCGACGCGCTGTTCTGGGGGCAGGACCGCATCGACCAGGTCGGGCAGGCGCTGGCGGGCGTGATGCTTCAATAAATATAGCTGTCAGCGCTTGTACAGCAAGCGCTGGAGGCCATTTTTGCTTGAAATTCTGGCAGGGGCGGCTGCGGCCCGCCCTTGCCGCGCCTCTCCTACAGACGCGCCGGCGCTGCGTCGCTACAAGAAAGCATGTCCCCGCTTTCTGGAGAGTACCGATGAACACTGCCCCCAGCCAACCCAACGTCCCCCCGCGTTTTGCCGACTGCATCGCCGCCTGCCAGGCCTGCGTGCTGGCCTGCGAGGGCTGCGCCAGCGCCTGCCTGCGCGAGCCCGACGTGCAGGCCATGGCGCGCTGCATTGCGCTGGACCGCGACTGCGCCGACCTGTGCGCCCTGGCTGCCACGTTGATGGCGCGCGACAGTGCCCATGCCCAGGCCCTCTGCGCCCTGTGTGCCCAGGCCTGCGACGCCTGTGCCGAAGAGTGTGGCGGCCACCAGATGGACCACTGCCAGGCGTGCGCGGCGGCCTGCCGGCGCTGCGCCGAGGCCTGCCGGGCGATGGCGCGGTAGCGCCGCCGCCGCGGGGCGGCGCGCTCACGCGGCGTGCTTGTCCGCTTCCGAGGTGAAGGCGTCGGCGAAGAATTCCTCCGCCGGCAGGCCGCGCTGGCCGGTGTACGCAGCGCGCGCGCTGTCGACCACGATGGGTGCGCCGCAGGCGTAGACCTGGTGGCCCGAGAGGTCGGCGAAGTCGTCGAGCACCGCCTGGTGCACGAAGCCGGTGCGGCCGCTCCAGGCGTCTTCCGGCAGGGCGTCGGAGACCACCGGCACGTAGCGCAGCCAGGGCAGCTCGGCCAGGCGCGCTTGCACCCAGGCGTCCATGTACAGGTCGCGCGGGCGCCGCCCGCCCCAGTACAGCACCGTGGGGCGCGTGGCGCCGCTGTGCTGCAGTTGCTCGATCAGCGCCTTCACGGGCGCGAAGCCCGTGCCGGAGGCGAGCAGCACGATGGGTTTGGCCGAATCCTCGCGCAGGTAGAAGCTGCCGTAGGGGCCTTCGATGCGCAGGATGTCGCGCTCCTTCATGCTGCCGAACACCTGGTCGGTGAAGCGCCCGCCGGGCATGTGGCGCACATGCAGCTCGATGCCACCGGCCTCGGGCAGCGTGTGCGGCGCGTTGGCCATGGAATACGAGCGGCGCACGCCGCCCTGCAGCAGGAATTCGACGTACTGGCCGGCGTGGTAGCGGAAGACCTCGGCCGGCGGCAGCTGCAGGCGCAGGCGCATCACATCGTGTGCAAGCGGCTCGCGCAGCGCCACGCGCACCGGGAACTTGCGGATCGGGAAGGCGCCTTCGTCCGTCACCTGGCGCGACTCCAGCACCACGTTGTCCTGCGCCACGCCGCAGCAGGTGAGCACGAAGCCCGCCGCTTCTTCGGCGGCGCTGAGCGCCTTTTCCTGGTGCTCGCCGTGCACCACCGTGCCCGAGATCTTCTTGCACTTGCAGGAGCCGCAGGCGCCGTCCTTGCAGCCGTAGGGCAGGCCGACCCCGGCGCGGATGGCGGCGGCCAGCATGGGTTCCCCGGCTTCGGCAAGGAACACCCGGCCGCTCGGCAGCACGGAAATCTGGTTCGGTGGCGCGGCGGGCGGGGTGCTGGTCATGCTTTGGGTATCCTCAGGTTCTTGTAACAGGCCGCAGGATTCTGCCCGCAATGCAAAACCCTTATGGCGCGCTGCCCGCGCGTTTTCGCCGTCCCCGGCTGCTCATCGTCGGCTGCGGCGACGTGGGCGTGCGCGTGCTGCGCGCGCTGTCCCAGCGCACCGGCGCGCCGCGCCTGCGCGTGCTGGCGCTCACCTCCAGCCCGGCGCGCGTGCCCGCGCTGCGCGCCCTGGGGGCACAGCCGCTGCTTGGCAACCTCGACCAGCCCGCCACGCTGCGCCGTCTGGCCGGCCTGGCGACGCATGTGCTCCACCTGGCGCCGCCGCCGGCCACGGGCGCGGACGACCCGCGCACCGCCGCGCTGCTGGCCGCCCTGCGCCTGCGCACGCCGCCCGGCGCGCTGGTCTACGCCTCCACCAGCGGCGTCTACGGCGACTGCGGTGGCGCCTGGGTGGCCGAGACGCGGCCCGTGGCGCCGGCCACGGCGCGCGCGCGGCGCCGCGTGGCGGCCGAGCAGGGCGTGCGCCGCCTGGGCCGCGCCGGGGTGCGCGCCAGCGTGCTGCGCGTGCCCGGCATCTACGCGCCGGACCGCGAAGGCGGCACGCCCGAGGCGCGCCTGCGCCGGGGCACGCCGGTGCTGCGCGCCGAGGACGACGTGTTCACCAACCACATCCACGCCGACGACCTGGCGCGCGCCTGCCTGGCCGCGCTGTGGCACGGCGCGCCGCAGCGCGTCTACAACGTCAGCGACGCGACCGAGTTGCCCATGGGCGACTACTTCGACCTGGCGGCCGAGCTGTACGGCCTGCCGCGCCCGCGCCGCATCGCGCGCAGCGCGATGGCCGCCGAGCTGGGCGAGATGCAGATGAGCTTCATGAGCGAGTCGCGCCGGCTGGATGCGGCGCGCATGGCCGGCGAGCTGGGCCTGCGGCTGGCCTACCCGACCGTGGCGCAGGGGCTGGCCGTCCGTTCGCGCTGAGTCGGCCGGCTCAGGCATTGGGGTCGGATCCCGATTTCGCGCAGCGAAACTCGGGCTCAGACCCCAATCCCGGAACCGAGGGCGCGGCGCCGGGGGTTGCAGAGCCCTTCCCCCTGCCGCTTGCTACCGAGCGATGAAGCCCAGCAAAAATTTGGATAAAAACAGCCCCCAGCGCTTGTCCAGAAAGCGCTGGTAGCTATCGTTTTGGAAGTTCAGTGGCTGCCCGAGAGCGAGGCCGCCACCATGCGCTTGAAGGGCGGGAAGTTCTGCGCCAGGCGCAGCGCCGCGCCGCGCAGCAGGCGCGCGGGGCGGGCGTCGTCGGTGTACAGGCGGGCAACGAGGTTGGTCGCCAGGTACAGCGGCAGCGTGGCGCGGCGGTGCGCGCGCTCGTAGTCGGCCAGCAGGCGGCGCGCGGCGATGTCGGTGCCGGCGAGCTGCGCGCCGCGGATCGCGTCGGCCAGCGTGGCGATGCCCAGCAGGCCGAAGTTGAAGCCGTGCGCCGTCACCGGGTGCATGCCCACGGCGGCGTCGCCCACGCAGGCGAAGCGCTCGGCCACCAGGCGGTGCGGGCGCACGCCGACCAGCGGGTACAGGTGGCGCGTGCTGGCCAGCTCCATGCGGCCCAGGCGCTGCCCGAAGCGGGCCGTGAGCGCCTCGCCGAACTCCGGCGCGGCGAGCTTTTCCAGGCCCTCCAATTGGTGGTGCGGCAGCGTCAGCACCACGCAGGAGCGGTGTGCGCCCGTCTCCGGCGCGTCGTTCATGGGCAGCAGGGCGAGCGTCTGGCCATAGCCGAACCATTCCCAGGCCACGTGCTGGTGCGGGACTTCGTGCGTCATGGTGCACAGCAGCATGGAGCGGCCGTAGTCGTGCATGTCGGCGCTGATGCCCATGGCGCGGCGCGTGCCGGAAAAGCGGCTGTCGGCCGCGATCAGCAGCTGCGCGCTGAGCGCCTTGCCGCTGGCGAGCTGCACCTTTGCCCCCTGCGCGTCGGTGTGCGCCTTGGCGACGCTGTCGCCGGCCAGCAGGGTGATGTCGCCGTTCTTGTCGGCGGCGGCCCGCGTTTCGGCGTAGGCGGCGCGGCGGATCAGGTGGTTCGATACCAGCCAGCCGAGTTCGTCGTAGCGCGAGAGGGCGTGCTCGATGCGCATGGCGTAGCGCGAGTGGCCGTCGAGCACCTGCGCGTCGCGCAGCGCGGAAAATGCCGTGGGCTCGTAGGCCTCGATGCGCTCCCACAGGCCGAGTGCGCGCATGTGCTGCGCCGAGCGCTGGGTGAGCGCGATCTCGCGCCCGTCGTAGGCCGGGTTTTCCAGCGCGGCCAGGGGCTGCGGCTCGACCACGCCGATGGAGAGGCCGCAGCCGGACAAGGCGCGCGCCAGGCACAGGCCCGCCGGGCCGGCGCCGCTGATGAGAATGTCGTAATCCATGGGGCGCAAGCCTACCCCATCGCCCACCGGCGCGGGGCATGGCCCCAGGGGCGGCAGGGGCCGGCGCCGCCGGGCAACGTAAGCTCGGGGGTTGCGCGGCGACGCGGTTTCAACCGGCAACAAGGGCGAGGGATGGCAATTCAGTGGTTCCCAGGGCACATGCACCTGACGAGGAAGGCGATCGCCGAGCGCATCAAGGACATCGATGTCGTCATCGAGGTGCTCGACGCGCGCCTGCCCGGCTCCAGCGCCAACCCGCTGCTGGCCGAGCTGACGGGGCACAAGCCGACGCTCAAGGTGCTCAACAAGCAGGACCTCGCCGACCCGCTGCGCACCGAGGCCTGGGTGCAGTGGTACAACGCCCAGCCCGGCACGCGCGCCATGGCGCTCGACGCTTCCGAGGCTGCGCCGGCGCGCCGCCTCGTGGCCGCCTGCCATTTGCTTGCGCCAGGGCGCGGCGGCATGGCCAAGCCCATGCGCGTGCTGATCTGCGGCGTGCCCAACGTGGGCAAATCGACCCTCATCAACACGCTGTCGAACAAGCGCCAGGCCAAGACCGGCGACGAAGCCGGCATCACCAAGCTGGAGCAGCGCATCACCCTGGCGGACGACTTCTACCTGTGGGACACGCCGGGCATGCTGTGGCCGCGCATCGCGGCGCCCGAGAGCGGCTACCACCTGGCGGCCAGCGGCGCCGTCGGCCGCAATGCCTACGACGAGGAGCTCGTCGCCCTGGAGCTGCTGCGCCGGCTGCAGGCGCACTACGCGCCGCTCCTCGAGGCGCGCTACCGCCTGAACCTCGCCCCCGAGGCCCTGGCCGCCCTGCACGACGAGGAGCTGCTCGCCGCCATCGCCCGCAAGCGCGGCGCGGTGATGGCCGGCGGCCGCGCCAACCTGCAGAAGGCGGCGGAAATCGTGCTGACCGACTTCCGCAGCGCCGTGCTCGGCCGCATCACGCTGGAGTCGCCCGAGGAATTCGAGGCCTGGCGCGCCGCCGGCCTGCTGGCCGAGGCCGAGCGCGCGGCGCGCAAGGCCGCCCGCAAGGGCCGCGCATGATGCCGGGAGCCCGGCCCACCTCTATTTTTCTCACACCATGACCGACACCGCCGCTCCGCTGGAACTCCTGCCGCGCGACCTCGCGCCCTGGCGCGTGGGCAATACCGGCATCGACTACGTGCACCGCTTCGAATCGGGCCGACCCGGCCCGCACGTCCTCATCAACGCCCTGACGCACGGCAACGAGTTCTGCGGCATGGTCGCGGCGCTGCACCTGCTGGAAAACAACGTGCGTCCGCGCATCGGCACGCTCACGGTGAGCTTCGCCAACGTCGCGGCGTACCACAGCTTCGCGCCGGAGCGCCCGTACGACAGCCGCCAGCTGGTGCACAACCTCAACCGCGTCTGGGGGGCCGAGCAGCTCGACGGCAGCGCGCACAGCCCGGAGCTGGCGCGCGCCCGCGAGCTGCGCCCGGTGCTGGCGGCGGCCGACCACGTGCTCGACCTGCATTCGACCAGCCAGGACGTCGTGCCGTTCTGGGTCTACCCGGCGTTCGAGCGCAACGCGCGCGCCGCCCTGGCCATCGGCCTGCCGACGGTGCACCTGGTCATGCCCCGGGGCCTGGGCAGCGGCGTGCCGCTGATCGAACACGGCCGGCACGGCCAGGCGGGCGGCAGCGGCGTGGCGCTGGTGGCCGAATGCGGCCAGCATTTCCGCACGGCCTCGGGCGAGACGGCGATCGCCGTGACGCTGGGTTTCCTGGGGCATTTCGGGCTGGTCGAAGCGCCCCGGCTTCCCGCCCAGCCGCCCGCGCGGCGCTTCGAACTGCTGGAGACCTGCATGGTGGAGACCGAGGCGTTCGCCTTCGTGCGCCCGCTGGTCGGCTTCGAGGTGTTCGGCAAGGGCGAGCTGATCGCCACCGACGGCGCGCGCGAGATCCGTGCGCTGTGTGACGATTGCACCGTCTTCATGCCGACGCGCGCGCCCATCGTCGGCCGCGAAGGCCTGTACTTGACGCGGCCGCTGGCCGACTGAATTGATAGAAAAATGGCAGCTAGCACTTAGCCAGCATGGAAAGTTTGCTAGTTTTTGGGTAGCAAACTACTGGGCCAGGACGATTTTTCCCTCGTTCACATAGCGCTCGAACTCGCTGCGCGGCATGGCGGCGGAGCCCGCGGCGTTGTTGTCGGCCGTCCACGAAAGCGTGGTGCTGTCCTCGCTGCGCTCGATTTCCACCGGGCCGGGCGGAATGGCAATGGGCGCGCCGTCGCCGGGCGTGTAGGTGACTTCGCCGTGAATGGTGGCTTGCTGGGTCATGGTGGGCACCTCCTGTACCCGCCATTGGAACGCCGCGCGCCCGGCCGCCCTGTGGGACGAACGCGCAAATCCCACCGCTCAGCCGTGGCGGCGCTCGCTGCGCACCAGGTAGATCCCGCTGGCGATGATGATGGCGCCGCCGGCGAGCGTCGCGCCGTCGGGCAGGCTGTGCCAGAGCAGCCAGTCGAGCCCCACGCCCCAGGCGAGGGCGGTGTATTCGAACGGCGCCACGACGGCGGCCTGCCCGTGGCGGAAGGCCTCGGTGATGGCCGCCTGGCCAAGGAAGCCCGCGACGGCCGCCCCGCCCGTCGGCGGCGCGGGCGCTGGCGCGGGGCAGCGCCGGCGGGGCTGCCCCGCCCCCCCGCCGCCGGGGGCCCGCATGGAGGGGGCCCAGAAGTGTGGGGGGGCGCTCCATTCGCTGCGCGTCGACGCGCCCCGGCCGACCGCCGAGACGGCGTAGCAAGCCGCCGCCGCCAGCACCGCCAGGCCGCCCAGCGTCATCATCGCGCGCTCGTCGGGCCGCAGGGCCACCAGCACGCCGAGCAGGCCCAGGCCGATGGCCACCCAGTGGCGCGGCCGCACGCGTTCGCCCAGCACCGGCGCCGAAAGCGCGGTGATGAGCAGCGGGGCGATGAAGAACAGCGTGTACGCCTCGGCCAGCCCCAGGCTTTGCAGGCCGTAGGTGAACAGCGCCAGCATGGTCACGACCAGCACGCCGCGCAGCAGGTGCAGGCCCCAGCGCACGCGCAGCAGCGTGCGCCCCTGGCGCTTCCACAGCACGTAGCCGACCACCAGCGGCAGGGCGGCCAGGCCGCGCAGCGCCGCCACCTGCATGACCGGGTAGTGGCCGGCCAGGGTCTTGAGCAGCGCGTCCATGAAGGAAAAACACCCCACGGCGGCGAGCATGGCAAGCACGCCGTGCAGGTTGCCGTGGGCCGGCGCGGTGGGGGTCATGCTACGAACGGTTCCGGGGGCCGGCAGGGTGGGCGGGGCGCAAGTGTAGCCACAGCGGGACGCCCGCGCCGCGCAGTCAGCGGGGTGGCGGTGGCCGTTTGCGCCGGCCGAGCAGGCCCTCCAGCAAGGGGCCGACGCGCAGCACCGCGAAGGCGAGTACGGCGCTGAGCACGGCCGTGGCCTCCAGGCCCAGGCCGGCGGCCGTGCCGATGGCCGCCGTGAGCCAGATGCCGGCGGCCGTCGTCAGGCCCTGCACCTGCGCGCGCGCGCGGCCCTTGAGGATGGTGCCCGCGCCCAGGAAGCCGACGCCCGCGACGATGCCCTGGAGCACGCGGCTGACGTCCGGCGCCTCCATGCCGTGCTGCTGGGCCACCAGCACGAACAACGCCGCGCCCATGGACACCAGCATGTGCGTGCGCACGCCGGCGGCCTTGCCGGCGTGTTCGCGCTCCCAGCCGAGCAGGCCGCCCAGCACGCCGGCGACCAGCAGGCGCACCGCGATGCGCGTGGCGTCCGACACATCGGCGAGGTCGGCGAACTCGCGCGCCACGGTGGCGCCGATCTGCGCCCAGGCGTCAGCCATGGCGGGCGCTCCGGGTGGGGTGGAGGTGGGGCATGGCGCCACTGTGCCCGGCCTTGCGCCGCCCGGCCAGCGGCGGCGGGCGCCGGACGCTGTGGGCCCCGGCCTACGGCTGGAGCGCAAGAATTCATGAGAAAAATGGCCGCTAGCGCTTTCCCATCAACGGTTTGTAGCTATTGCTGCGATAGCAACTGACCGGCCGGTGCGGCGGCCTTGGCGCGCATCTTGGCGGCGATGTATTCGCCGTGCGTGACGTGCAGCAGCCCGGCGATCTTGCTGATGGCGTGGTGTTCGTGCGCGTCGATGTGCGCGTCGGCATAGGCCACCTGCCACAGGGCCTCGACCAGGCGCACCTTGTCGTCGTGCGTGAAGGCGTCGTTGATGCGGCCGGTGAACTGCTGGTAGTCGTAGGCGCTGCGCGCGCTGTCCTCGGCGTGCGCCAGGAGTTCTTCCAACGCCTGGGGCGCAAGGTCGAAGCGCGCGCGCAGGGCGGCGAGCGCAGCGGCGCGTTCGCTCGCCGCCAGGGTGCCGTCCGCGCGCACCACCTCCACCAGCAGCACGGCGGCGGCCAGTTGCAGGCGCTGCGTGCGCTCGGCGGGCGTGAGGGTGGCGGGGGCGCCGGTGAGGTCGGCGAGGAAATCCTTGAAGCTTTGGAACATGGCGGCGTCGGGCGGGGCAAAACCCTGGGACCGTGGCAGGGCGCCATGGTTCCCGGCGGCACCGCGCCGGCGGGCCGGCGACAATGGCCGCCGCATGAAAACCCTACTCCCCCTGAGCCTGCTGGTGGCGCCGCGCCACGACGACCCCGCACCCCTGGTGCTCTACCACGGGCGCGGCTGCCCGGACGGTTTCGCCGCCGCGCTGGCCGCCTGGCGCTTCTATGGCGGCCAGGTCGAGTTGCGCGGCCTGGACCACGGCGAAATCAAAAGCCTCGCCGACCTGCCGCCGCTCGCCGGCCGCGCCGTCTACGTCCTCGACTTCTCCTTTCCGGCGGATCTCTTGCGCGCCATCGACGCCGCCGCCGAGCGCCTGGTGCTGCTGGACCACCACAAGAGCGCCGCCGACGCGCTCGCCGGCTTTGCCTGCCGCTGCGGCGTGGTGCATTTCGACATGGCGAAATCCGGCGCGCGCCTGGCCTGGGAATTCTTCCTGCCGAACGAGCCCTTGCCCGACCTGGTGCGCTACGTCGAGGACCGCGACCTGTGGAACTGGCAGTTCCCCGAGAGCGCCGCCTACCTCGCCGCGCTCGACATGGAGCCCCAGGACCTGGCGCGCTGGAACGAGATCGCCGCCTTCACGCCCGCGCAAAGCGCCCAGTTCATGGCGCGCGGCCAGGCCATGGACGAGAAATTCGGCAAGCTCGCTGCCGACATCGCCGAGGGCGCCGAGCCGGTGCTGTTCAACGGCGAGGCCGGGTTGATGGTCAACGCCCCGGGCGTGTTCCACAGCCTGGTGGGCGACCTGCTCTCGCGCCGCTCGGGCACGTTTGCCCTGATGTGGAGCGCGGGGAAGGGCGGCGTGGTCAAGGTGGGCCTGCGCTCGCAGCGCGGCTACAACTGCATCCCGCTGGCCGAGAGCATGGGCGGCGGCGGCCACGCCCAGGCCTGCGGTTTCAAGACCAGCGCCGCGCGCCTGCCCGAGCTGCTGGCCGGGCGCCTGGACGCGGCCGCGCCAGGGGCGGGCGCTTGAGCGGGCACCGGCGGGGCCGGCCGTGCTGAAGGGCGTCGTCGCCTCGGTGCTGGCTTCGGTGCTGTTCGGGTGCATCTACTGGATTTCGCCGTTCCTGGCGCCGCTCGGTGGCGAGGAGATCTTCGGCTGGCGCGTGCTGGCGACCCTGCCTTTCACCACGCTGCTGCTGGTCTGGCGCGGCGAGTGGCACCAGGTGCGGCACATTGCGGCGCGCGTGCGCGCCCGGCCGCTGCTCGGCGCCGCGCTGCTGCTGAGCGCCGCCATGGTCGGCGTGCAGCTGTGGCTGTTCATGTGGGCGCCGATGGCCGGGCGGGCGCTGCCGGTGTCGCTCGGCTACTTCCTGCTGCCGCTGGTGATGGTGCTGGTCGGGCGCGTGCTGTACCGCGAGCGCCTCTCGGGCCCGCACAAGCTGGCCACGGCCCTCGCCACGGCCGGGGTGGCTGCCGAGCTGCTGCGCGCGGGCGGCGTGTCCTGGGAGACCTGGCTGGTCGCCATCGGCTACCCCCTGTACTTCGCGCTGCGCCGGCGCCTGCGCACCGAGCAGCTCGGCGGCCATTGGGTGGACATGGCCCTGGCCGTGCCCGTGGCCACCTGGTTCGTGCTGCGCGCGCCCTCCACCCTGCCCGTGGTGGCGGGCGACGGCGCGCTGGCCGCGCTGGTGCTGCTGGTGGGCGTGCTCTCGGCGGTGGCGCTGGCGCTCTACATGGCGGCCAGCGGCCTGCTGCCCATGGGGCTGTTCGGCCTGCTCACCTACGTGGAGCCGGTGCTGCTGGCGCTGGTCGCCTGGCTGCTCGGCGAGCGCCTGGCGCCGGGGCAGTGGCTGCTCTACGGCCTGGTGTTCGCCGCCGTGGCGGTGCTGGTGGCCGACGGCCTGCGCACGCTGCTGCGCGCACAGGCGCGGCTGAAATTTTAGGTAAAAAATGACTCCAGCGCTTATCTGTATTGACTTTGTTGCTATCCTTTGTGGATTCTGCGGCAGCTTCGGAGCTTGATTCTTGCGCTCTCCCACGGCACTTCCTACCCGGCGCCTCGCGGCGCTCGCGGCCCTGTGCGCGGCGGCCCTGCTGGCGGCCTGCCACACGCCGGGGCAGCAACGCTACGGTCTGCAGGAGCGCTTCGGCTCCGGCAACATGCATTCGCGCCTGTTCGACGCACCGCCCGCGCAGGCCTGCGAAGCCGGGCGGCGCGCGCTGCTCAGCCAGGGCTATTTCATCAACACCGCGCGCGCCGACCTGGTCGAGGGCAGCAAGAGCTTCCAGCCCGACCTCGAATCGCACCTGCAGATGACCATCCGCATGGTCTGCGTGCCCGATGGTGGCGCGGGCAGCGTCACCCTGGGCTTCGTCACCGCGCTGCAGGACGCCTACACCGTCAAGAAGGGCAACAACTCGGCGAGCCTGGGCGTGCCGACGATCGGCTCGCTTTCGCTGCCCTTCATGGCGGGCAGCGAGTCGCTGGTCAAGGTGGGCAGCCAGACGATCGCTTCCGAGAAGTTCTACGACAGCTTCTTCGACCTCGTGAAGGGCTACCTGCACGCCGACCCGGCGCCAGACGGCGATGCGGCAGCGCCGCAGCAGTAGCCGCGCTTGATCTTTTCGGGGGGCGTGCGGGCTGGCCGCCACCATAATGCGCGCATGGACGCGCCCTTGCACCCGCCCGACGATTCTGCGCAATGGACCGAATCGGCCGTCGAGCCCTTGCCGCAACTGGGCGAAATGCTCGATCTGCTGCGCCGGCGCTGCGCCATCGACTTTTCCGGCTACAAGGTGGCGACGCTCACGCGCCGCGTGCGCCAGCGCATGCTGCGCCTGGCGCAGGAAGACCCCGCCGCCTACCTGGCACAGCTGCACGAGCAGCCCGACGAGCGCGAGGCGCTGTGCGCCGAACTGCTGGTCAACGTGACCGAATTCTTCCGCGATGCCGGCGTGTTCCGGCAACTGGCGGACGCCGTGCTGCCCGACCTGCTGCGCGGGCGCGACCCCGGCGAGGACCTGCGCATCTGGTGCGCCGGCTGCGCCAGCGGCGAGGAAGCGTATTCCATCGCCATGCTGGCGCTCGATGCGGCCGGGCGCCTGGGCTTTCATGGCAACGTCAAGGTGTTCGCCACCGACCTCTCGCCCGAAGTGCTGGCCCAGGCGTCGCGCGGGCGCTACGAGGCCGAGCAGCTCGCCCCGGTGCCCGAGGAACTGCAGCGGCGCTACCTGCAGGCGGACCCGGGCGGCGGCATGCGCGCCGACGCCAGCCTGCGCCGCCACCTGGTGTTTGCGCGGCACAACCTGCTGTCGGACCCGCCGTTCACCAACATCGACCTGGCGCTGTGCCGCAACCTGCTGATCTACCTCAAGCCCGATGCGCAGTTCCGCGCCTTGTCGCAGCTGCATTTCGCGCTCCGGCCGCAGGGCCTGCTGCTGCTCGGCGCGAGCGAGAACGTCGGCGCGTTCGAAGCGAGCGCATTTTCCGTGGTGGACCGCACGCACAAGCTGTTTCGCCGCCAGCCGGCGCAGCTGCAGCGCAGCTTCGAGGCGCACACCGTCAGCGCGCAGGCCGTTCCGGCCCTGCCGCAGCTGGCGCCGCTGCCGCCCAACCAGACGCGCGAGGTCCTGGCCGCCGAGCTCGACGCCACGCGCGAGCGCCTGCACGAGATGGTGCTGGAGCTGCAGGCCAGCCACGAGCGCCTGGACCTGGGGAATGAGGAGCTGACGGCGTCGAACGAGGAACTGCAGAGCACCAACGAAGAGCTCAAGTCGGTCAACGAGGACCTGTACGCCCTCAACAAGGAGCTGGAGCAGCGCAACGACGAGCTCGACGCGCTCAACCGCGACTACGACCACCTGCTCGACAGCACCGAGATCGGCACCGTGTTCCTCGACGCGCGCCTGCGCGTGCGGCGCTTCAGCCCCGGTGTGGGCGACTTCCTGGCCCTGCGCGCCACCGACATGGGCCGCCCGGTGGAGGACATCCGCTACCGCCTGGGTGCGCAGGAGGCCTTCATGGAAGACCTGCACCGCTGCGCCAGCGGCGAGCAGCGCATCGAGCGCGAAGCCATGCTGCCCGATGGGCGCTGGGTGTTCGAGCGCATGCTGCCCGTGCTGGACGCGGCCGGGCAGGGCGACGGCGTGGTGCTGACCTGGACCGACATCAGCAAGATCAAGCGCATCGAATCGCTCGCCGAGCGCCTGGCCGCCGAGCGCCAGCGCCTGCTCGACATCCTCGAGGCCATGCCCGACGGCGTGTACATCGTCAACGCCCAGCACGAGGTCGAATACGTCAACCCGGTGCTGCAGCGCGAGTTCGGCGACGTGCTGGGACGCAAGTGCCATGAGTATTTCCACGGCAACGCGCTGCCGTGTACCTGGTGCAAGAACGACGAGGTGCTGGCCGGCGAGACCGTGCAGTGGCAATGGGTTTCGCCCAAGGGCCGCACCTACGATCTGTTTGACATCCCGCTCAAGAACGCCGACGGCAGCATCAGCAAGCTCGAACTGTTCCACGACATCACCGACGTGCAGGAGGCGCGGCGTGGCATGCGCGAGGCGGCCCGCCTGGCCCGCGTGGGACATTGGGAGTGGAACCTGGTCAGCCAGGAGGTGCACTGGAGCGACGAGATCTTTGCCTGCTTCGGCTACGCCCCCGGGGCCATTGCGCCGACCATGGATGCGTTTCTGGCCCTCATCGAGCCGGCGGACCGCGAGCGCGTCCACCAGGCCCTGAGAGACGCGCGGGCCGGCGACGCCGGCTGCGAACTGGAATTCCGCTATCGCCGCGCCGACGGCAGCCTGGGTGTCGGTTTTGCCAGCGGCAGCCTGCGCCGCGACGGCGCGGGCAAACCGGTCGCCCTGGGCGGTGCGATGCAGGACATCACCGGCCTGCGCGACAGCGAGATGCGTTTCAAGGTGGCGTTTCGCGCCAGCCCGATGGCGGCCTCCATCGTGCGCCTGCGCGACGGCCTGTTTGTCGAGGTAAACGAGCGCTACAGCACCTGGTTCGGCTGGCCGGCCACCGAGCTCATCGGGAAAACCATTCTGGAGGCGGGCCTCTGGGCCGACCTGGCGATGCGCGAGGCCTGGCGCGAAGAGCTCATGCGTACCGGCTCGACGTTCGACTTCGAGGCCGAGTGGGTGTGCAAGAGCGGCGAGCACCGCCAGGTCAGCCTGTCGGCCGAGCTGATCGAGCTGGACGAGGAGCCGCATGTCGTCGCCTTCGTGCAGGACATCACCGAGCGCAAGGAGAATGCCGCGCGCATCGAGTTCCTGGCGCACCACGACCCGCTCACCCGTTTGCCCAACCGCGTGCTGTTCCGCGACCGCTTCGACCTGGCCAGGGCCTGGGTCGAGCGCACGGGCGGCAAGCTGGCGCTGATGTACCTGGACCTGGACCATTTCAAGAACATCAACGACACCCTGGGCCACCCGGTGGGCGACCTGCTGCTGCAGGAAGTGGCCCAGCGCCTGAGCGCCACCCTGCGCGAGACCGACACCATCAGCCGCCAGGGCGGGGACGAATTCCTGATCGCGCTGACCGACGTGCAGGACGTGGAGGCCGTCGGACGCATTGCCGCCAAGGTGATCGAGGCGCTGGCGCGTCCGATCCACATCGAAGGCCATGAACTGGCGGCCACGCTCTCCATGGGCGTTGCCCTGTGGCCCGACGACGGGGGCGATTTCGACACCCTGCTGCAGCGCGCCGACACGGCCATGTACCGCGCCAAGGACGCCGGGCGCAACACCTACGTGTTCTACACCGGCGAGATGAACACCCAGGCGCTGGAGAACCTCAAGATCCGCTCGGCGCTGCACTGGGCGCTGGACCAGCAGGAATTCGTGCTGCACTACCAGCCGCAGATCGACCTGGCAAGCGGCGCCGTGATCGGCACCGAGGCCTTGCTGCGCTGGCAGCGCAGCGACGGCGAGCTGGTGCCGCCGGGGCGCTTCATCCCGGCCGCCGAGGACAGCGGGCAGATCGTTCCGATCGGCGAATGGGTGCTGCGCGAAGCCTGCGCCCAGGCCGTGCGCTGGCAGGAGGCGGGCCTGCCCGAGCTGACCATGGCGGTCAACCTCTCGGCGGTGCAGTTCAAGCGCGGCGACCTGGTGGCCAGCGTGACGCAGGCACTGGAGGAATCCGGGCTGGAGCCGGGCCGGCTGGAACTGGAACTGACGGAGTCGCTGCTGATCGCCGACGCCGAGCACAACCTGGAGACGGTGCGCCGGCTCAAGGCGCTGGGCCTGTGCCTGTCGATCGACGATTTCGGCACCGGCTATTCGAGCCTGGCCTACCTGCGCCGCTTCGCCGTGGACAAGCTCAAGATCGACCAGTCCTTCGTGCGCGACATCGTCAGCGACCCGGAGGACGCCGCCATCGTGCGCGCCATCGTCAGCATGGCGCGCAGCCTCAAATTGCGCGTCATCGCCGAAGGCGTGGAGAGCGAGGAAGTGGCGCGCATCCTCGGGCTCTACCACTGCCACGAGGCCCAGGGCTACCATTTCGCGCGCCCCATGCCGGCGCAGGCCGCCACCGAATGGCTGCTGCAGCGCAGCGGCAGGTTCTGAGGCGCTGGCTGGGTGTGCGCCTACAGGGTAGCCGCTTGGCGCACACCACACTGGCGCCCTTGTCCACTGCCCGGCGCCGCGCCCCGTAACGGTTCCCTGCGCCCGACCCATGCCCAACCAAACCAACCCGAATGAATTCCGCATCCTCGCGCTGAGCGGCGGCGGCTACCTCGGCCTGTACACCGCCGTGGTCCTGGCCGAACTGGAAAAACGCGCCGGCGAACCGCTCGGGCGGCGCTTCGATCTGCTCGCCGGTACGTCCGTCGGTGGCCTGCTGGCCATGGCCCTGGCGTTCGAGGTGCCCATGGCGGAGATCGTGCGCCTGTTCGTCGAGCGCGGCGAGGAGGTGTTTTCCTCGCGCGGCCTGCCCGGCGGCCGCGTGACGCGCCTGCTCGACATGACGCGTTCGGTGCTCGGCCCCAAGTACAGCGGCGAGGCGCTGCGGCGCGAACTGGCACGGCACTTCGGCGAGCGCACCATGGGCGACGCCCGGCACGCCGTGGTGGTGCCGGCGGTGGACGTGGGCGCGAGCCGCACCAAGGTGTTCAAGACGCCGCACACCCAGGGCTCGCTCGGCGACGAGGGCCTGTCCGCCGTGGACGTGACGCTTGCCACCTGCGCCGCGCCGGCGTATTTCCCCTGCGTGAAGGTCGGCGAGCGCCTGTACGCCGATGGGGGGCTGTTCGCCGTCGCGCCCGACCAGGTGGCGCTGCACGAGGCGCAGCACTTCATGGGCGCCAAGCAGGCGCGGGTGCGCATGCTGTCCATCGGCACGGCCACGCGCGGTTTCCAGCCGGCCGACTCCATCGACCCCGAAGCCGGGGCCGTGGGCTGGCTGAGCGAGGGGCGGCTGATCCTGACGCTGATCTCCGTGCAGCAGCAGCATGTGCAGGCGGTCATGGAAGACCTGCTGGAAGACCGCTACCTGCGCCTGGACGCCGACTGGCCGGCCCAGGCGGGCCTGGGCATCGATGTCGCCACGCCCGAGGCGGCCAAGACGCTGATCGCGCTGGGCGAGAAAACGCTGCGCACCACGGAGCGCGAGCGCCTGGCGGCGTTTCTTTAGGCCACGGGCAGCATCAAGCCGGCAGGAACAGCGCCGGGTCCACCATGGTGCGGTTGAGCATCACGCCCCAGTGCAGGTGGGGCCCGGTCGCGCGCCCGGTGGCGCCGACCGCGCCCAGCAGCGCACCGGCCGCCACGGCGTCGCCGCTTTGCACGGCCACCGCGCTCAGGTGGCAGACCATGCTCAGCAGCCCGCCGCCGTGGTCCAGCCAGACGGTGTTGCCGTTGAAGAAATAGTCTCCGGTGTCGAGCACGCGCCCGGCGAGCGGCGCCAGCACCGGCGTGCCGGCGGGCGCGGCGATGTCCATGCCGCTGTGCGGGTTGCGCGGCTGGCCGTTGAAGACACGGCGCAGGCCGAACGAGCTCGAACGCCGCCCGTCCACCGGCGCCTGCATGGCCAGGCGCTCGGGCAGCGGCGTGCTGAAGTGGGCGATCACCTGCGCCTGGTGGGCGCGCTCGCGTTGCCACCTCGCCTCGTCCTCGGGCGAGAGGTCCACGGTGCGCGGCGCGACGCGCAGGCGCTGCTCGGCGTACTGCTTGGGCGCCACCGTGTAGGCCAGGCGGCGCTCGGCCGGCGTGCCGGGGGCGATGCGGATGTGCGCCGCGCCCGGTGCCGCCGCCAGGGCGATGCCGACCAGCGCCGTCCAGTCCGCCGGCCCGCCCAGCACCAGGAGCGGCACCGCGCCGGAGCCATCTGCCGGGTCCAGCACGGCCTGCGGGCGCTCGGCCGCCGGCCCGAGCGCCAGGCGCGCGATGCCGCCCGGCACCGCCAGAGCGCGCGGCAGCGCAGCGGCGCTCTTGGCAGGCGCCGCGCCGCGCGCAGCCGGCCAGGCCAGCGCGGCCAGCAGCCCGGTCAGGGCGCTGCGGCGCGTGGGCAGGGCGGGAGCGGCGTCGGGGTGGGGGCGCTTGTCGGGCATGGGCAGGGCGTCTGGACCGAAAAATTCAATGAAAAATGGCCGCTAGCGCTTTATGGATAACGGTTTGAAGCTATCAATAGTGAAGCAATGGCGCTAGTGCGTGACGAATTCGTAGCGCACGCTTTCGCTGTCCACCATGTCCAGCAGGTCGTTCAGCACGGCGTCGTCGTCCGCGCTGGCCCAGGTTTCCTCGGGGTCGCTGGCAAAGAGCGGCTCCACGGTCAGGTCGAGGTAGGTGCCGTCGGGGAGCTTGAGCACCGGCGTGCCCTCGGAGGTGTCGGCCAGTTCCCAGTCGTCGGGAACGCTCATCTCGATGTCGATGGTGACGTGCAGTTTCTTCATGGTGGATGCCGTGTTGGGGGAAATGCGTACCGCTTATACCCCGTGTGCGCCGGATGGCAAGCGCCGCCGCGCAAGAGGGGCCAACCCCAATGTCTGAAATTCCCGCCCCGGCAACGCGGCCGCGCGCGCCGGCCCGCCAAAGCGGGAAAATGCCGCCATGAACCTTGCCCACCTCTTGATGCGCCACGCCCGGCTGGCTCCCGAGCGCCCGGCCATCCTGCACGGCACCACGCCCTGGGCGAGTTATGGCACGTGGGCCGCGCGCAGCGCCGCGCTGGCGGCGCACCTGCGCGCCGCCGGCCTGCGGCCGGGCGAGCGCGTACTCCTGTTCCTGCGCAACCACCCGCGCTACCTGGAAGTGCTGTGCGCCGCCTGGTGGGCCGGCCTGGTGGTCGTGCCCGTCAACGCCAAGCTGCACCCGCGCGAGGCGGAATGGATCGCGGCCGACGCCCAGGCGCGCTGGGCCTTCGTCAGCGCCGACGTGGCGCCCGGCCCGCTGGCCGGGGTGGCGCGGCAGATCGACATCGAGTCGCCAGAGATGGACGCGCTGCTCGCCCCGCACGCCCAGCCCTGGGACGTGCCCGTGGCCGAGCGCGCGCCGGAGGACCTGGCCTGGCTGTTCTACACCAGCGGCACCACTGGCCGGCCCAAGGGCGTGATGCTCACGCAGCGCAACCTCATGACCATGGGGCTGACCTATTTCGCCGACGTGGACGCGGTGGCGCCCGGCGACGCCATGGCCTACGCCGCGCCCATGTCGCACGGCGCCGGGCTCTACGCCATCCCGCACCTGATGGCGGGCGCGCGCCACGTGGTGCCGGCGTCCGGTGGGGTGGATGCGGCCGAGCTGTTCGCGCTGGGCGCGGCGCTCGGCGGCCTCTCGACCTTTGCCGCGCCGACCATCGTGCGCCGCCTGGTGGAGCACGCCGAACAGGCGGGGCTGGACCACGCGGCCTGCGCGCGCGCCTTCAAGACCATCGTCTATGGCGGTGCGCCCATGTACGTGGCCGACATCCAGCGCGCGCTCGCCGTCATGGGCCCGCGCTTCGTGCAGATCTACGGCCAGGGCGAGACGCCCATGGTCGCCACCGCGCTCTCGCGCGCGCAGCTGGCCGACGCCGCGCACCCGCGCTGGCTGGCGCGCCTGGCCTCGGTCGGCGTGGCGCAGACGCCGGTGGAGGTGCGCGTGGCCGATGCCGACGGCGCCGCGCTGCCCGTCGGCAGCGTCGGGGAGGTGCTGGTGCGCGGCGACAGCGTCATGGCCGGCTACTGGGGCAACCCCGAGGCGACGGCGGCGGCGCTGCGCGGCGGCTGGCTGTTCACCGGCGACGTCGGCCGCCTGGATGCGGACGGCTTCCTCACGCTGCTGGACCGCAGCAAGGACCTCATCATCAGCGGCGGCTCCAACATCTACCCGCGCGAGGTCGAGGAAGTGCTGCTCACCGCCCCGGGCGTCGCCGAAGTGGCGGTGGTCGGCGCGCCCGACCCGGAGTGGGGCGAAGTGGTCGTCGCCTTCGTGGTGCGCGCGCCCGGCGCAGAGACCAGCGCCGAGGCGCTGGACCAGCACTGCCTGGCGCAGATGGCGCGCTTCAAGCGGCCCAAGCACTACCGGCTGGTGGACGCGCTGCCCAAGAACCACTACGGCAAGGTGCTGAAGACGGCGCTGCGCGCGCAGTGGCCCGACGCCGCCGGGCCCGCGCAGTAGGGGGTGCCCGGCATGGACCAACAAGCCCACATCGGCCGGTTCGAGATCCGGCGCCTGCTCGGCCAGGGCGCGCAGGCCCAGGTCTGGCTGGCCTTCGACCCGCGCCTGGAGCGCGAAGTGGCCATCAAGCAGATGCGGCCCGTGCCCCGGCAGGAAGCCTCCGCCGTGGAACAGTGGCTGCAGGAGGCGCGCAGCGTGAGCCGGCTGACGCACCCGCACATCGTGCCGGTGTTCGAGGCCGATGTGCATGCGCAGCGCCCCTACCTGGTGTTCGAATACGTGGCCGGCCAGACGCTGGCGCAGCGCCTGGCGGCGCAGGGCGCAATGCCCGCGACGCAGGCCGTGCCGCTGCTGCAGGACGTGCTCTCCGCCCTGGTCGCGGCGCACGCCGACGGGGTGGTGCACCGCGACCTCAAGCCCTCCAACGTGCTGCTCGACAGCCAGGGACGTGCGCGGGTGATGGATTTCGGCATCGCCGCGCGCATCCACCGCGCCGCCGCCGGAGCGGCCCAGCCGAACGCGGCCCGGCCCGATGCCGCCGGCAGCCCCGGCTACATGGCCCCCGAGGCCGTGCGTGGCGAGGCCATTTCGCCGCTGATGGACGTGTACGGCGCCGGCATCCTGCTGGCCGAATTGCTCTGGGGCAAGCCGGTGCGGGGCGGCAGCGATGCCATGCAGACGCTCCGGCGCGTGGCCAGCGGGCCGCTGCCGTTGCCGGCCGAGCTGCTGGCCGGCCTGGACGACGCGCTGCGCGCCCTGCTGCTGCGCGCCACGGCCTTCGAGCCGCAGCAGCGCCACACAAGCGCGCAGGCCTTTCTGGACGCGCTGCGCGCCTGGTCGGGCACGCAGCCGGCAGACGCCGAGGCGGCCAGCGCGCGGCAGAACAGCACCCTCGAATTCCTGCTGCGCCGCATGCGCAGCAAGAGCGATTTCCCGGCGCTGTCGGAGTCGATTGGCAAGATCCACAGCATGGCCTCGTCGGACACCGAGAGCATCAGCAGCGTCACCAACGAAATCCTGAAGGACGTGGCGCTGACCAACAAGCTGCTGCGCCTGGTCAACAGCGCGCACTACGCGCGCGGCACCAGCATCGGCACGGTTTCGCGCGCCGTCAGCCTGGTGGGGCTGACCAACATCCGCAACATGGCGCTCAGCCTGGTGCTGCTCGAGCACATGCAGGACCGCTCGAACGCGCATTTGCTCAAGGAGGAATTCCTGCGCGCGCTGATGGCCGGCTCGGTCGCCGGCGAGCTCGGGCGCTCGGCGCGCGAGGGCGAGGAGGCCTTCATCGGCGCGCTGTTCCAGAACCTCGGCCGCATGCTGGCGCAGTTCTATTTCGCCGAAGAGGCGGCCCAGGTGCGCAAGCTCGTGGCCGCGCCGCGCGAGCCGCTGGAGGAAGAAACCGCCGCCACGCGCGTGCTCGGCATCGGCTACGAGGCGCTCGGCCTGGGCGTGGCCAAGGTCTGGGGCCTGCCCGAGAGCATCCAGCGCTGCATCGTTCGGCCGCCCGGCGAGCCGCCGGGGCGCGTGCCCGAGAACGCGCTCGAGCGCCTGTGCTGGACGTCGCGCGCCGCCAACGAGATGGCCGACGCCATGCTGCACGCCGATGCGCAGGGCGTCGAGGCACGCCTGGCCGATACCGCGCGCACCTACGAAAAGACGCTCGGCCTGAGCGCTGGCGAGATCCAGGCGGCCACGGGCAAGGCGCGCAAGAAGCTCGTCGAGCTGGCGCAGGCCATGGACATCCGCGTGCGCGCCAACTCGCGCGCTGCCCAGCTGCTGCAGGGCGCTGCGGCGGACGCGCCGCCCACGCCCGCCAGCACCACCGGCGGGCAGGACGCGCTGGCCGAAACGCAGCTCCAGGCCACGCAGAAGCTGCCCGCCGGGATCGACGCCGCGCAGCTGAGCCGCGAAGAGGTGGCGCAGACCCTGGCCGCCGGCATCCAGGACATCACCAACGCCATGGTGGAGGAGTTCAAGCTCAGCGACGTGCTGCGCATGATCCTCGAAGCCATGTTCCGCGCGCTGGATTTCCAGCGCATCGTCTTCTGCATGCGCGACCCCAAGACCGACGTGCTGACCGGCCGCTTCGGCCTGGGCGCGGGTGTGGAGGACATGGTGCGCCTGTTCCGCGTGCCCATGGTGCCGGTGGGCGGCGTGCCCGACCTGTTCGCCACCGTCTGCGCCAAAGGGGCGGACACCTTGATCAACGACGCCAGCGCGCCGCGCATCGCCGAGCGCTTGCCGGCGTGGTACCGCAAATCGGTGGCGGCGCCCACCTTCCTGGTGCTGCCGCTGCTGCTCAAGGGGCGCCCCTTCGGCATGATCTACGCCGACAAGGCCGAGCAGGGCAGCCTGGTGGTCGATGAGAAAGAGCTTGCCATGCTGCGCACCCTGCGCAACCAGGCGGTGATGGCCTTCCGGCAGGCGGGCTGATGCGCGGGCGGCCTGGAAAATACCGGCCAAATTGGCCTCCAGCGCTTGTCTGGTAAGGGTTGACAGCTATCAATTGTGCGTAGCTGCATCGCCCCTACGGCGCGGGGATGTCGGCCTCGACCAGCTGCGCCAGGAGCTGCAGCGACTCCTGCCACCCGAGGTAGCAGGCTTCGCTCGGAATCTGCGCCGGGATGCCGGGCTGCTCCACCGTCAGCTCGGTGCCCACGGAAACGGCCTTGAAGGCGATGGTGGTGCGCATTTCGCCGGGCAGGTTCGGGTCGTCGAAGCGGTCGGTATGCACGATGCGCTCGCCCGGCACGAGCTCCAGGTATTCGCCGCCGAAGCGGTGCGTCTGACCGTTCGACAACTGCGTGAACTGCATGCGGTAGCTGCCGCCGACGCGCAGGTCCTGCGCCAGCACGCGGCCGGTGAAGCCGTGCGGCGGCAGCCACTTGGCCATGGCGTCGGGGTCGAGGAAGGCGCGGTACACGCGCTCGGGCGGCGCGCGCAGCACGCGGTGCAGGGTGACGGTGCCGGTGGTGGTCATGGGCGGTCTCCTGGGCGATGGGATGCCGGAGATTCTTTCTCAAAACGCCGATCCCGGCGCGCGCATCCCATGGGCCCATGGCGGGCGTGGGCATTGCGGCGCCTGCCCCGGAATAGGACGCGCTTACGGTGTCTTGCGCCGCGCCAGCGCCTGGGGCGGCGCCGCCATCATCCCCGCTGCCGCGGCCTTGAGCAGGCGCTGGAACGATGGGCATTCCGCGTGGCTGGGCGCCGGGCAGACGGCGGCGTGGCGCAGGCCCTCGCTCATGGCCTGGAGGCGCTTGGCCGTGCGGTCGAGCTCGTCGGCCTTGGCCGCCAGCAGCCTGCGGTCGATGTCGGGCTGGCCGCCGGGCGTCAGCATGGCGCGGATTTCGTCGAGCGAGAAGCCGGCCGCCTGCCCCAGCGCGATGAGCGCCAGCTGGTCCAGCACCTCGGGCGCGAAGTGGCGCCGCCCGCCGTCGCGCGCGATGGCGCGGATGAGGCCCTTGCTCTCGTAATAGCGCAGCGCCGAGGCCGGGACGCCGGACACGCGCGCCACCGCGGAAATTTCCATGAAAACCTCTTGACTTGAAGTTGACTTGAACTTCTATATTGCCCGGAACCGCTCGCGCGGTCAACTGCACAAGGAGTCCCACCATGCCTTCACTTCAAGAGTTTTTTGCCATCGCCCTGGTGGGCGTGGGCGCCACCGCCGTGCTCGACGCCTGGCTGCTGCTGCTCCAGCGCCTGGGCCTGCCGACGATGAATTTCGTGCTGCTCGGCCGCTGGGTCGGGCACGGCCTGCGCGGGCGCTGGCGGCATGCGTCCATCGCCCAGGCGCCGCCGGTGCCGGGCGAGCGCGGCCTGGGCTGGCTGGTGCACTACCTCGTGGGCGTGGCCTTCGCGGGTGTGCTGGCGGGCTGGCTGGGCTGGGGCTGGTGGCGCGCCCGACGCTCGCGCCGGCGCTGGCCTTCGGCATGGCCACGGTCGCCGTGCCGCTGTTCGTGATGCAGCCGGCCATGGGGCTGGGCATTGCCGCCCGCAAGACGCCCGCGCCGCTCAAGAGCAGCACGCGCAGCCTGGCCAACCACGCGGTGTTCGGCCTGGGCCTGTACCTTGCCGCCGCCGCGCTGCAAGGCCTCGCGCCCTGAACCGCAATCCCTTGGTCCGATCCATTCCCCTCACTTCCTGAAAGACACCCCCATGTTTCCGCAAAAATTCGCGCCGGCGCTGTTCGGCTTCATCCTCTCCGGTCTGATGTCGCTGCTGGTGGCCGGCATCTCCACCTACCGCGCCGTCGGCCTGGCCGCGCACTTCCCCACGCTGTGGGCGACCGGCTGGCTGACGGCGTGGCTGATCGCCTTCCCGGTGGTGCTGGTGGTGGCGCCCATCACCCGGCGCGTGGTGGGCCGGCTGACCCGCGCGCACTGAGCACGGCATGGTGCAGGGCGCCAAATTTGAAGCCAAATTGGCCTCCAGCGCTTGTCCAGCAAGCGCTGAAAGCTATCAAACCGATAGTTGCAAGCCAGGCTCAGCGCCGCCCGCCCAGCAAGCTGCCGCCCATTTTCAGCAGGTCGCCCAGCCCCACTTCGCCGTCGCCGTCCTGGTCGAGCAGGCTGCCCAGCAGGCCGCCGCCCAGGCCGCCCTGCTGCTGCACGCGGGCGCGTTCCTGGCCCAGCACCTGGCCCAGGCCGCCGGCGTCCATGCCGCCGGACTGCATGCGCTTGGCGAGGAAGGCCATGACGATGGGTGCCAGCATCTGCAGCAGCTGCCCCGCATTGGCGCCGAGCCCGGTGGCCTGGCCCAGGCCGGCTTCGGCGCGCTGCTGTTGGCCGCCGAAGATGTGGCCCAGGATGGCCGCGCCGTCCGTCTGGCCCCCGCCGCCGCCGCCGAGCAAGGAGCCCAGCAGGTCGCCCAGGTCGGGCGCGCCGCTGTGATCGCGCTGCAGCGCGCCGAACAGGTCCATCGCGCCCTGTGGCTGGGCGGCGTTGCGCCCCAGTGTGCCCAGCAGCAGGGGCAGGGCGGCGCCCACCGCGTCCTGCGTCTGCGCGGGGCTGGCGCCCAGTTGCTGCGCGATCTGCTGCAGGGGGGCGCCTTGCAGCTGGGCCATCAGTTCGGTGGCAAGAGAAGCGGGGGAGTTCATGGCGGGCGTCCTTCCAAACGTGGCTGGGGAGCCGAGCATCGTAGGTCAACCGGGCGCGAAAGTCCCGGGCGGCCCCATCACGCCTGCCAGACGCCGAACCCGGCCGAGCGCAGGTCGATGCCGATTTCGATCTCCCGGTCCAGCGCGTCCTGGTAGTGCATGGGGTTGAAGCCTTCGTACAGATCGGGCAGCAGGCGCAGGCCGTATTGCGTCACGAAGCGGTTGGCCTGGATGCCCGCCTTGTGCTTGTCGAAGCGCACGTCCGGGTCCAGGCCCGTCATGCCCACGTACACGCAGGGCTTGCCGTCGACGTAGCCGGGGTTGCTGCGGCGAAAGCGCGGCTCGTTCAGCACGTCCCTGGAGAGTTCGACCACGTAGACGTGGTGGTGCTTGCGGCCGGCCATGCGGGAGAGGGGGCTTGGAACGAGTTCCTATTCGTCCTCGTCCCCATGGCCGTCGCCCTGCAGGCGCCGGTCGAGCTGGCCGCGCAGCGCCTGTGCCTCCTGCAGGAACTGGTCGACGGGCACGGCCGGCGCCGCGCGCAGGCCGGGCGGGAACAGGCTGCTCATGTAGAGCGTGTTCGACAGACGCATGTTGCTGAGCCACTGCGTGCCCAGCCACGCCGGCACGCCCACGGCCACCGCGGCCGCCACCATCCAGGCCAGGCCCACGCGGCGGCGCGGCAGGATGGCCGCCAGGTGGGCGTGCAGCCCGCCCGCCAGCACCAGCGCCGCCAGCATCGGGGCGAAGCGCGCCAGCAGTTCCCACGAGAACGTGAAGGCGGCGAAGTGGCTGGCCAGCTGCACCGCATCGGCCGCCAGATACACGGCGGAGGCAATGCGCACATGGCGCCAGAACTGCAGGCGGCCGGCAAACAGCTTGTTGGCCGCCGCCCACGCGCCCGCCCAGGCGCCCAGCACCACCAGCAGGATGAGCAGCATGCCGGGGAGCGACTTGAGGTATTTGGCGGCGTCGCGCGCCTCCAGCCACGATGCCGCCAGCGCCGCCGCCAGCACCAGCGCCAGCAGCACCGCCGTCTGCACCGCCGTGCGCCAGGGGAAGCGCGGCAGCGCCTGCTCTTCGGCAATGGCGGCATCGGCCAGGCGGAGCGCCAGATGCGTGCGCCCGAGCTCGATGGGTGCGCCGTCCGGCCAGTCGAAACGCTCGCCCTGGCGGTAGTGCCTGCGCTGCAGGCGTGCGCCGTTGCGCGTCGCCAGCAGCTCCACCTGCACCCCGCCGGCGGCGCCGGCCGGGCGGTCGATGCGCAGGTGCTCGGGCGCGACGAAGGGGTCGTCCAGCACCAGGTCGCAGGCCAGCGCACGGCCCACCGTCACGGGCCAGCGCGTGACGGGCGCGCGCGCCAGCAGGGCGCCGTGGCGGTCGAAGGCTTCCAGCAGCCCGAGGGTCGGCGTCATGGCGCGGCCTCCCAGCGGAAGGCCTGCAGGTAGTGCTGGGCCAGCTTCATGCCGTTGTCGAAGGCAATGCCTTGCACGTCCAGCCGGCCGAGCACGCCTTGCGTGGGCTGGTTGACCGATACCACCAGCAGCGTCATGTCGTACAGGCCCGCCAGCTTGCGGTAGGCCGACAGGCAGACCACCGCGCGCAGCGGCAGGCTGCCCGGGTCCACGTAGCGTTCGTGGCATTCGGCGGCCGTCTGGTGGCGGTTGCCGCGCGTCCGCAGGCGCTCGTTCTCGAAACTCTGCGACAACACCCGCGCGAACCGCGCCGCGCCCAGGGTGGGGGCGTTGTAGGCCTCGTAGGCCAGGCGCACCGTGCCGGTGTTGAACTCGCCCGCCACCACGTCGCTGTCGGCGCGGCACTGCGTGCGCTCCAGGTTCAGGCCGGGAAAAGCCGGGTCGCGCCCCGAGCCCCAGCAGCGCGCCAGCGCGTCGTCGGGCACCGGCACGCGGTAGTTGCCGTGGCGCTGCTCGCGAAACGGCGCGCTCAGGAAGCGCTCGGTCAGGAGCTGCTGGTGCACCGCCAGCTGCCGGGTCATTTCGGCATGGGCGGGCTCGGTGATGGGCGCCGCATTGGCCGCGCGCTGCACCAGCGCCTCTGCGAACTCGGCCGGGATCAGGAAGCTGACCTGCTCGCCATCGAGCCGCTTGGCCACGTTCACGCCGATCACGCGCCCCGTGTCGTCCACGGCCGGCCCGCCGCTCATGCCGGGGTTGAGCGCGCCGCCAAAGAAGATGCGCGGGTAGAAGCTGCGCCGCACCAGGCCGTTGTACGTGCCCTCGGTCACCGCGAAGCCGATGTCCAGCGGGTTGCCGAGCGAGTAGATGCGCTCGCCCTGCGCCAGGGCGTCCGCGGCCGGCCGGAAGCGCAGCACCGGCGCGGCGGCCGTGCGCGCCTTGGCGCGCAGCACGGCCAGGTCGCGCTGCACGTCGAACGCCAGCAGCTCGACCTCGCCCTCCTGGCCCTCCATCGTCACGTACACACCGCGGTAGCGCTCGGGCTCCAGCGCCAGCTGGCTGGCGACGTGGAAATTGGTGACGATCAGCCCGTCGGCCGAGACGAAGAACCCCGAGCCGATCGACGCCTGCGTGTCCGCCTGGCGCAGCAGCGTGCGGATCTGCACCAGCTTGTCGCGCGAGAGCTCGTAGATGCGCCGCGCATCGCGCGACAGCGCCTCGGCGGGAACGGGCGCCACATCCGCGGGCGGCGCCACGGCGTCCGACGCGCCGCCCGCAGGGCGAACCGCCGGCGCGGCCACAGGCGCCACAGGGGCCGGGCCGGGTGCCGGCTGGGCCTGGGCCCAGGCGCAGGCCAGCAGGAAAAGGGTGGGGGTGACCAACCGGAGCGGCCAGCGCAGGGGCAAAAGCATCGCGGTATTCTATGAACGCCGCCCCGCAAACCCGCACCCATGCACGCCATCCCCTTCTATCCCATCGGCACGCCCGGCCAGCCCTGGGGCGCCACGGAACGCAACCTGTGGCGCGCGCGCCAGGTGCGCCAGCGCAGCCACGCCGACGACGTGCTGGGCACCATCGACGCGCTGCGCAGCCGGTGGCATGTGGAACCCTACGGCGAAGTGGCCTATGCCGACGCCCACCACGCGCCGGAACGCTTCCCCCTGCTGGCCCTGCGCAGCCACCCCTGGCAACCCGGCCTGCCCAGCGTGTTGGTGACCGGCGGGGTGCACGGCTACGAGACCAGCGGCGTGCACGGCGCGCTGCGCTTTGCCGACGGGCACGCGGCCCGCTTTGCCGGCCGCGCCAACCTGCTGGTGGTGCCCTGCGTCAGCCCCTGGGCGTATGAGCGGGTCCAGCGCTGGAACTTCGACGCCATCGACCCCAACCGGTCGTTCCGCGAAGGCTCGCCCGCGCAGGAATCCGCCGCCCTGATGCGCCTGGTGGCGCAGCACCAGGCCCAATACGGCGCGTTCGCCGCGCACATCGACCTGCACGAAACCACCGACACCGACGAATCCGAATACCGCCCCGCCGTGGCCGCGCGCGACGGCAAGCCGTTCGAGCCCGGCCGCATCCCCGACGGCTTCTACCTGGTGGACGACGCGGGCAACCCGCAGCCGGCCTTCCAGCAGGCCATCATCGAGGCCGTGCGCCGCGTGACGCACATCGCGCCCGCGGACGCAAAGAACGAAATCATCGGCTCGCCGCTTGTGGCGCCGGGCGTCATCCGCTACGCGGTGCAACAGCTGGGGCTGTGCACCAGCATCAGCGGCGCGCGCTACACCACGACGACGGAGGTGTACCCGGACAGCCCGCGCGCCACGCCCGCGCAGTGCATCGGGGCGCAGGTGGCGGCGGTGTGCGCGGCGGTGGCGTTTGTGTGTGGGGAGAAAAGCCGGCGGGCAGGTTGACAGTTCTTGGTGTCAATTTGGCTTCCAGCGCTTGCTGGATAAGCCTATGAAGCTATAAAAATAATAGCTTTTTAACTGCTGCGTTGGTGGCGAAGAGCGCTGCGGTCGGTGCGCGAAAGGGCCAGATATCCAGCGCGGCGGTCGGAAGTCCTCTGCCGCACTTGGGCATTCACGCCGCCGGGTTTTTCACGGTCTTGCCAGTCCAGCTTTGTGTCGGCAATTTGAGCCCATGGGCGGTGAGCTGCTTCTTCGCCTGTCTGGAGGCTTGCTTGAGAGCGTCTTCCACCCGGTTCTGCATGGACGCCGCAGGCTTGCTGGGGGCAGCGCGTTCTACTGTCCGAGTCGTTGAAGATTGAGCCATTTGTCCCGGTCCTCTATGTAGGTGCGGTGTGCGGTACCGCTTGCGATGGATGTTAGCGTGCCTGAGGCGTTGTCAAGCACGCGCCAGCGGTCCGCCAAGGGCAGGTACAGGACAAACAGGTTGTGCAGGCTGCGCTGAAAGCGGCGGGCAATGTCGTCGGGCGGGATGTTGTGTCCGCCCAGTTTGACGCGCAGTGCGACGCGCTGGGCGGCCAATTCGGCGCTGGGCAGTGCCACGTAATAGATGTGCACCTGGTAGCCGTGCGCCTTGCAGCGCGCCAGAAACAGGGCGAAGCTGCGGCTGGCCAGCGTCGATTCGAAAGCGAAGCTGACCCGTGCCGAGGCCAGGGTGCGCAGGCGTTGCAGCATGACGCGCCCGGCCTCGAACGCAACGGTTTCCGGGGCGTAGGCAGAGAGCCCCACGGCGATCTGGACTGCGTTGACAAACTCCAGGATGCCCAGGGCATCCTTGAGCAAATAGGGTGCCGCCGTGGACTTGCCGGCGCCGTTGGGTCCGGCAATCACCACCACGGTGGGGTGCCTGGGCTTGGGGGCGCGGGCCGGCATGCCTATTTGCCCCAGCTGTCCTTCAACCCCACCGCCAGGTTGAACACCGGCTTGCCCGCCGCGTGGTCGACCCGGTCGGCCACAAAGTACCCATGCCGCTCAAACTGGAACTTGTCGTCCGGCTTCGCATTGGCCAATGACGGTTCCACGATGGCGGTCACCACCTTCAGGCTGTTCGGGTTCAGGCTTTCGATGAAGTCCTTGCCGCCCGCGTCGGGGTGGGCGTCCAGGAACAGGCGGTCGTACATGCGCACTTCGGCGTTCACCCCGTCTGCCACGCCCACCCAGGTGATGGCGGCCTTGACCTTGACGCTGTCGGCGCCGGGGGTGCCGCTCTTGGTATCGGGCACCACGGTGGCCAGCACTTCGGTGATGTTGCCGTCGGCGTCCTTGGTGCAGCCGGTGCATTCGATGACGTAGCCGCCCTTCAGGCGCACAGTGTTGCCGGGCAGCATTTGGCCATCCGCCCCTGGCCGGGGCGGATAAAGGCGCTTGTAGCCCTTGGGGGGCACTTCTTCAAAGTCTTCGCGCTCGATCCACACTTCCTTGCCGATGGTGAAGTGGCGCAGGGGCGACTCTGTTCCCTCTAGTGGGTGGGGCAGGGCGGGCAGGCTGCAGGGCTCCAGGTGGCCTGCGCCCATCACGTCGTCCCAGTTGGTCAGCACCAGCTTGACGGGGTTGATGACGGCCATGCCGCGGTGGGCCTTCAGCTCCAGGTCTTCGCGGAGGCACCCTTCCAGGGTGCCGTAGTCGATCCAGCTGTCGGACTTGGTCACGCCGATGCGTTCGGCAAAGGTTTGCAGGGCGGTGGGCGTGTAGCCGCGGCGGCGCAGGCCGACGATGGTGGGCATGCGGGGGTCGTCCCAGCCGTTGACCTTGTGGTCGTACACCAGCTGGGCGAGCTTCCTCTTGCTGGTGATGACGTAGGTGAGGTTCAGGCGCGCGAATTCGTACTGGCGCGGGGGCGGGCTGGCCAGCAGGCCGCCTTCGATGAGGCGCTCCAGCACCCAATCGTAGAAGGGGCGCTGGTCTTCGAACTCCAGCGTGCACAGGCTGTGGGTGATTTGTTCCAGCGCGTCCTCGATGGGGTGCGCGTAGGTGTACATGGGGTAGATGCACCAGGTGTCGCCGGTGTTGTGGTGGGTGGCGCGGCGGATGCGGTAGATGGCCGGGTCGCGCAGGTTGATGTTGGGGCTGGCCATGTCGATCCTGGCGCGCAGCACCATGGAGCCGTCCTCGTGCTGGCCATCGCGCATTTCGCGGAAGATGCGCAGGTTTTCAGCCGGGGCGCGGCTGCGGAAAGGGCTGTCCACGCCGGGTTTGCCAAAGTCGCCGCGGTTGATGCGCATCTGCTCGGCGGTTTGCTCGTCCACGTAGGCGTGGCCGGCCTCGATCAGGCATTCGGCGGCGCGGTACATGAAGTCGAAGTAGTCGCTGGCCTGGTAGGGCTGGTCGTTGCCGGGCTGGGCCCAGTCGAAGCCGAGCCATTTGACGGCGTCGATGATGCTGTTGACGTACTCCTGGTCTTCCTTCTCGGGGTTGGTGTCGTCAAAGCGCAGGTGGCACACGCCGCCGTAGTCGCGCGCCAGGCCAAAGTTGAGGCAGATGCTCTTGGCGTGGCCCACGTGCAGGTAGCCGTTGGGCTCGGGCGGGAAGCGGGTGCGGATCTTGGCCGGGTCTGGCTGGCCGGCCGCGTGGTGGGCGGCGTCGCCGGGGCTGCCGGCCCAGCGGCGGCTGGCGTAGGTGCCGGCTTGCAGGTCGTTTTCGATGATCTGGCGCAGGAAATTGCTGCTCTTGGGGGTTTCCGGCGTACTCGTGGCCGGAGCGGAGGCGGGGGCGTGGGCGGTCATGGCGGCCATTCTAGGTGGCGCGTCTGTGCGCTTTTACGCATGGAAACAAGGAGATATACGCACGGACACACTTTAGACGCCCATTCGTGCCATCCTTTCAGGCATGTGGCGCGTTGTGGCGTCTGTGGGGCCGGCAAAGCCGCCGGCCCGTCCAACCAGGAGATGAACATGATCAAGACCGTTTTTGGCAAGCTCGCTGCCCTTGGCGTGGGTTTTGCGCTGGCGGCCTCGGCCGGTGTGGCGCAGGCGCGCGACGACGTGAGCTGGTCCGTAGGGATCGGCGTGCCCGGCGTGGTGGTGGGCGCAAGCAACTACCCGTCCTATTCCTACCGCGCGCCGGCGCCGGGGTACTACGCGCCCCCGCCGGTGTACTACGCGCCGCCGCGCCCGGTGTACTACGCGCCTCCGGTGGTGTATTCGCCACCGCCCGCCTACTACTACCGCGACCGTGGGCACCGCCACCACCGCCACCACCGCCATGACCGGGGCCGCTGGCACGACAGGTAATCCGGCGCTCATGCCACCCGGCGCTGCTTTGCGCGCCGTCCCGGGCACCGCATAATTTGCGCTTCACCCGCCTGCGCGGGTGGCCTGCTTCGGCCGCCCGCGCACGCCCAGCCTGAAAGCGCCGCTCCCGTGCCCACCCTTTTCGTCCTCAACGGCCCCAACCTCAACCTGCTCGGCACGCGCGAGCCCGCCGTCTATGGGCACCACACCCTGGACGACGTGCAGGCGCTGTGCGCCCAGGCGTGCGAGCAGGCTGGGTTCACGCTGCGCTTTCACCAGAGCAACCACGAAGGGGCGCTGCTCGACTGGTTGCACGAGGCCGGCCGCCTGCACCAGCAGGGCGATCTGGCCGGAGTGGTGCTGAACGCCGGCGCCTTCACGCACACCAGCATTGCGCTGCACGATGCGATCAAGGGCACGGGCGTGCCGCTCATCGAGCTGCACATCAGCAACGTCTTCGCGCGCGAACCCTTTCGCCACCATTCGACCATTTCGACGGTGGCGCGCGCCGTCATCTGCGGCCTGGGGGTCGATGGCTACCCCCTCGCCGTGCAGGCCCTGGCGCGCATGCGCACGGCCTGAGCGTGGACAGGTGCTGGTCGTCCCCGAAAGCGAAGTCGAATTCACGGCCATCCGCGCGCAGGGGGCGGGCGGGCAGAACGTCAACAAGGTCTCGAGCGCGGTGCACCTGCGCTTCGACGTGCACGCGTCTTCCCTGCCGGCCGAGGTGCGCGAGCGCCTGCTCGCGCTGCGCGACGCGCGCATCACCGACCAGGGCGAGGTCGTCATCAAGGCGCAGCGCTTTCGCAGCCAGGAGCAGAACCGCGCCGACGCCCTGGCGCGCCTGCAAGCCCTGGTGAACCGCGTCGCCCAGCCGCCCGTGCCGCGCCGCGCGACCAAGCCGAGCTATGGCGCCAAGCTGCGCCGGCTGGAATCCAAGAGCCAGCGCAGCGAAACCAAGGCCCTGCGCGGCAAAGTGCCCACCTGAGCATTGGCGCGCGATTGGCGCGGTGGATGGGATGCAGCGTTCCCCGCCGGGGGCTTGGTGTGCGCCGCGATAGCTCCTACATTGGAGGCAAAGGACGATTCCCATGACCACCAGCATCCCCGCCGCCGCCCCTCAGGTTCCCGCGCTGTTCGTATCGCACGGCGCGCCGCTGTTCGCCATCGAAGCGGGCGAAACCGGCCCCGCGCTCACCCGCTGGGGCAGCGCGCTGCGCGTGCGTTTCCCCGCGCTACGCGGCGTGGTCGTGATGTCGCCGCACTGGATGGCGCGCGGCCTGCGCGTGATGGCGGGCGAGCAGCCCGCCACCTGGCACGACTTCGGCGGCTTTCCGCCGGCGCTGTACGAACTGCAGTACCCCGCACCGGGGTCGCCGGCCCTGGCCCGGGAGGTGCTGGCGCTGCTGCAGGCCGCCGGTCTGCCCGCGGAGGGCGACGCCGCGCGGCCCTTCGACCACGGCGCCTGGGTGCCGCTGATGCACATGTTCCCCGAGGCCGATGTCCCGGTGGTGCAGATTGCCCTGCCCGTGGGCGCGGGGCCGCGCGAGGTGCATGCCATTGGTGCGGCGCTCGCCGGCCTGCGCGACCAGGGCGTGCTGCTGATGGGTTCGGGCAGCATGACGCACAACCTGGCGGAATTCTTCGGCGGTGCGCGCGCGCCGGCGCCCTACGTGCTGGAGTTCAGCCGCTGGGTCGAATCGGCCATCGGGCGCGGCGACCTGCCGGCCCTGCTGGACTACCGCAGCCAGGCGCCGCACGCCGAACGCGCCCACCCGACGGAAGACCATTTCATGCCCTTGTTCTTCGCGCTCGGCGCGGCGGGCAACAAAGTGCGGCCGGAGTACTTGAGTCGCGAGGTGATGTACAGCATGCTGGCGATGGACGCGCTCGCTCTGGAGCCGGCGGCCTGAACGGCCGGGCTCCAGATTTATTCAACAAATTGGCCACTGGCGCTTATCTATCATGGATTTACCGCTCACATTTTTGAAGCGACCTGCCGCGGCCAGTGTTCCGCGCCCGTGGCTGTTGGTGCTGCTGCACGGCGTGGGCAGCAACGAGCAGGACCTGTTTTCACTGTGCGCACAGTTGCCCGAGCGCTACTACGTGCTCAGCCTGCGGGCGCCGCACCGCATGGCGCCGGGGGCGTTTGCCTGGTTCGACTTTTCCATCGAGCCCGGTGGCGCGCGCAGCATCAACGAAGAACAAGAGGCCGCCAGCCGGGCGCTCCTGGAGCAGACGCTGGCGGACGCCGCGCGGCAACTGGACATTCCGCCCGAGCGCTGCGTGGTCGCCGGCTTCAGCCAGGGCGGCGCCATGGCGCTCGGCCTGCTGCTGACGCAGCCGGCGCTGCTGCGCGCTGCCATCGTCTGGCACGGCCGGCTGTTGGAGCAGCCGCTGGCCGCCATGGCGCCGGCCGATGCCTTCCACGGGCGCGCGCTCTGGGTCAGCCACGGCACGCACGACGGCGTGATCCCGCTGGCCTACGCCCAGGCCATCACGCACCACCTGGAGGCGCTGCCGCTTTCCATCACCTACCGCGAATTTGCCAGCGAGCATGAAATCCGCCCGTCCGAGCTGGCGGCGACGCTGCACTGGCTGGAAGCGCTGAGCACCACGCCCAGCGCCTTCTGATCACGCGCCGCCCACCGGCAGCGCCACGGTGCGCTTGACCTCCTTGAGCGAAAAGCTGGTGGAAATCTCGCGCACGCCGGGCAGGCTGCGGATGCGTGTGCGCACGTACTCGGAAAAATTCTCCAGGTCGGGCGCCACCAGTTCCACCTGGTAGTCGTAGCGCCCCGACAGGTTGTGGCAGGACAGCACCTGCGCCAGCGCCAGCACCTCACGCTCGAACGCCGCCGTGACCTCGGCCGTGTGCTCGTGCAGGCCCAGCTGGACGAAACCGAGCACGCCGTAGCCGACGCGGTGGCGGTCCAGGTGGGCGTGGTAGCCGCTGATCACGCCCGACTCCTCCAGTTGGCGCACGCGCCGCCAGCACGGCGAGGTCGAGAGCGAGACCCGTTCGGCCAGTTCGCCCACGGTCGCACGGCCGTCTTTTTGCAGCGCATCGAGCAGGGCGCGGTCCACGGCGTCGAACGATGCGGGTTCTTGGGGCATGGTAATTCTTTAATGCAATAAAAATGGGTTGATTATTCCAATATCTGGCGGTTATAGGGCCGTTATAGCGATATTTTTCCGCCGGGTTTGGCAAAGAATTCGGGGATTGATCCCCCATTCAGGAGACCCGCATGGCCCAGGCACCCCACCACAGCACCGGCGGCTTCAGCACCCGCGCCATCCACTACGGCTACGACCCGGCCGAACACCAGGGCGCGCTGGTGCCGCCCATCCACACCTCGGCCACCTACGCTTTCCCGGACGTGGCCTACGGCGCGCGCTGTTTCGCCGGCGAGGAAAACGGCTACTTCTACACGCGCATCGCCAACCCCACGCTGGCGCTGCTCGAAGGGCGCCTGGCCAGCCTGGAGCAGGGCGCTGGCGCGGTGGTGTTCGGCTCGGGCATGGGGGCGATCACGGCGACGCTGTGGTCGATGCTGGAGCCGGGCGACGAGGTGCTGGCCGACCTCACGCTGTACGGCTGCACGTTTTCCTTCCTGCACCACGGCCTGGGGCGCTTTGGCGTCACCGTGCGGCACGTGGACATGACCGACCCGGCGAACGTGGCCGCTGCGCTGGGCGACAAGACGCGCGTGGTGTACTTCGAGACGCCGGCCAACCCCAACATGCGCCTGGTGGACATTGCCGCCATCGCCGCGCTCGCGCATGCCCGGGGCGCCAAGGTGGTGGTGGACAACACCTACTGCACGCCCTACCTGCAGCAGCCGCTGCTGCTGGGCGCCGATGTGAGCGTGCACTCCATGACCAAGTACCTGGGTGGCCACGGCGACCTGACGGCCGGCGCCGCGGTCTTCGCCGATGCCGAACTGGCCCAGCGCGTGCGCCTCTACGGCCTCAAGGACATGACGGGCGCCGTGATGTCGGCGCAGGACGCGCACCTGGTGATGCGCGGCCTCAAGACCCTGGCGCTGCGCATGGACCGCCACTGCCAGAGTGCCCAGACCGTGGCCGAATTCCTGGCCGCGCACCCGGCGACGGCGGCGGTGCACTACCCGGGCCTGGCCACCTTCCCGCAGCACGCGCTGGCCCGGCGGCAGATGCGCCAGATGGGCGGCATGATCGCCTTCGAACTGCAGGGCGGCCTGCAGGCCGGTGTGCGCTTCATGGACGCGCTGCGCCTCGTCACCCGCGCCGTGAGCCTGGGCGACGCCGAGACGCTGGCCCAGCACCCGGCCAGCATGACGCATTCCACCTACACCCCCGAAGAGCGTGCCGCGCACGGCATTTCCGAAGGGCTGGTGCGCCTGTCGGTCGGCCTGGAAGACGTGGGCGACCTGCTGGCCGATATCGGCCAGGCGCTGGACCTTGCCTTGGCCCTGGGCCGCGCCGGGGCGGCTAGCGCGCCGGCTGCGCCGGCAGCGGCAGTGCCGTCTTGTAGCGCACCTGCTTGAGGGCGAAGCTGGAGCGGATCTTCTCGATGCCCGGAATGGGCGAGAGCTGTTCGATGATGAAGCGCTCCAGCGCCGCCATGTCGGCCAGGGCGACGCGGATCAGGTAGTCGCTGTCGCCGGTCATCAGGTAGCACTCCATGACTTCGTCCTGCTCGGCGATGCGGCGCTCGAAATCGGCCAGGGCCTCCTTGTTCTGCGCCTTCAGGCTGATGCTGATGAACACGTTCAGCCCCAGGCCCAGCGCCGCCGCGTTGGCCAGGGCCACGTAGCGGTGGATGACGCCGGCCGCCTCCAGCGCCTTGACGCGCGCGAGGCAGGGCGAAGGCGAGAGATGCACCCGCCGCGCCAGCTCGACGTTGGAGAGCGCGCCATCGGCCTGCAGCTCGCCCAGAATGCGCAAATCGACCGTGTCCAGCTTCATATGCTTTCAAAAACCAAATCAACCGTATATCGTGCTGATTTTATGGCTGCATGCAGCGCATTCGGCACCACATTTTCCGGCCAAGCGCCTACAGTCCCGCCATGAACGCTCCGCTGCCCACCGCCATGCTGCACGCCCTTGAACACACCGACCTCGACCCTGGGGAAACCGCCGAATGGCGCGAAGCCTTCCTGGCGCTCGTCGCTGCCCAGGGCCCCGAGCGTGCGCGCCACATGCTCGATGAACTCGCGCGCCTGGCACGGGCAGAGCGCGTGGGCTGGCAGCCCGGGCTGAACACGCCGTACGTGAACACCGTGGCGGTGCAGGACCAGGGCGTGTTCCCCGGTGACCTGGCGATCGAGGAGCGGCTCGGTTCCATCATTCGCTGGAACGCGCTCGCCATGGTGGTGCGCGCCAACCAGGCCTACGGCGAACTGGGCGGCCACATCGCCAGCTACGCCAGCGCGGCCGATCTGTTCGAGAGCGGCTTCAACCACTTCTTCCGCGCCCGCGAAGGCCTGGGCGCCGGCCAGCACCGGGGCGACCTGGTGTTCTTCCAGCCGCACAGCGCGCCCGGGGTGTACGCGCGCGCCTTCCTGGAAGGGCGCCTCTCCGAGCAGGACCTGATGCACTACCGGCAGGAGCTGACGGCGCCCCAAGCGGGCGCGCAGGGCCTGTCGAGCTACCCGCACCCGTGGCTGATGCCGGACTTCTGGCAGTTCCCCACGGGCTCCATGGGCATCGGGCCCATCAGCAGCATCTACCACGCGCGCTTCATGCGCTACCTCACGCACCGCAAGCTGCTCGATTGCACGGGCCGCAAGGTGTGGGGCGTGTTCGGCGATGGCGAGATGGATGAGCCCGAGAGCACCAGCGCGCTCACCCTCGCCTCGCGCGAGGGGCTGGACAACCTCGTCTGGGTGGTCAACTGCAACCTGCAGCGCCTGGACGGCCCGGTGCGTGGCAACGGCCGCATCATCGACGAGCTGGAGCGCCTGTTCGCCGGCGCGGGCTGGAACGTGGTCAAGCTCGTCTGGGGCAGCGACTGGGACGGCCTGTTCGCCCGCGACCTCACCGGCGCGCTGGTGCGCACGCTGGAAGCGACGGTTGACGGGCAGATGCAGACCTTTGCCGCCAAGGACGGGCGCTTCAACCGCGACAACTTCTTTGGCCAGAACCCGGAGCTCGCCGCGCTGGCCCAGGGCATGACGGACGAGCAGATCGACCGGCTCAAGCGCGGCGGGCACGACCTGGTGAAGATCCACGCCGCCTACGCCGCGGCCGCCGCGCACAAGGGCCAGCCCACCGTGATCCTGGCGCATACCAAGAAGGGCTACGGCATGGGCCAGGCCGGGCAGGGCAAGATGACCACGCACAGCCAGAAGAAGCTCGACGATGGCGACCTCATCGAATTCCGCAACCGCTTCAACCTGCCCTTGAGCGACGCGCAGGCCACGGGCCTGGCCTTCTACAAGCCGCAGGAGGACAGCGCCGAGATGCAGTACCTGCGCGCGCACCGCCAGCAGCTCGGCGGCTACCTGCCCCGGCGCGAAGCGGCCTGCGATGCGCTCCCCGTGCCGCCCCTGGCCAGCTACGCGCAGTTCGCGCTGCAGGCGGCCGGCAAGGAGATGAGCACCACCATGGCCTTCGTGCGCATGCTCGGCGGCCTGATGAAGGACGCCGCGCTGGGCCCGCGCATCGTGCCCATCGTGGCCGACGAGGCGCGCACCTTCGGCATGGCCAACCTGTTCAAGCAGGTCGGCATCTACAGCAGCGTGGGCCAGCGTTACGCGCCCGAGGACATCGGCTCGGTGCTCTCCTACCGCGAGGCGCTGGACGGCCAGATCCTCGAAGAAGGCATCAGCGAGGCCGGCGCCATCGCCAGTTGGACGGCGGCGGCCACCAGCTACAGCGTGCACGGCCTGGCCATGCTGCCGTTCTACATCTACTACTCCATGTTCGGTTTCCAGCGTGTGGGCGACGCCATCTGGGCCGCCGCCGACCAGCGCGCGCGCGGCTTCCTGCTGGGCGCCACCTCAGGCCGCACCACGCTGGGCGGTGAGGGCCTGCAGCACCAGGACGGCTCCAGCCACCTCGTGGCCGCCACCATCCCTAACTGCAAGGCCTACGACCCGGCCTTCGCGGGCGAGATGGCCGTCATCATCGATGCCGGCATGCGCGAGATGGTGACCGAGCAGCGCGACGTGTTCTATTACGTCACGCTGATGAACGAGAACTACGCCCAGCCCGACCTGCCGCCCGGCGCGCACGAGGGTGTGCTGCGTGGGTGCTATATCTTCAATAGCTACCCGCGCTTGTCGGATGGGCGCCAGAGCCCTGTTTCACCTGAAAAATCCGTGACCCTGCTGGGCTCCGGCGCCATCCTCACCGAGGTGGTCCGGGCCGCCGCGCTGCTGGCCGCCGAGGGCATTGCCGCCACCGTGGTCAGCGTAACGAGCTGGAGCGAACTGGCGCGCGACGGCCAGGCCTGCGAGGCGCGTCTGCTGGCGGGCGAGCCGGCGCCCGGCACGCCCTGGATGGCCCAGGTGCTGCAGGCCACGCAGGGCCCGATCATCGCCGCCACCGACTATGTGCGCGCCGTGCCCGAGACCGTGCGCGCCTTCCTGCCGCCGGGGCGGCGCTTCGTCACGCTGGGGACGGACGGCTTCGGCTGCAGCGACACGCGCGCCGCGCTGCGCAGCCACTTCGGCGTGGATGCGGCGCACATCGCCCAGGCCGCGCGCCACCTGGTGGCTGAGGGCGACGCCGAATAGATCCCTGTGATGGCGCGCAGGACTGGTTCAGCGTTGCCTCAGCGCATCTGCCGCGCCAGCGCCACGAGGTGCTGCACCTGCAGCGCCACAGGGGCGGGCACCGGCGCCTCGCCCTGCAGCACGGCGCGGGTGTAGGCCGCGGTGCTGGCGGCGCCGATGTCGGTGGGCAGGGCGGGCACGCTGGCCAGCGGGCCGCCCTGGGCCTCCTGCATGCGCAAGGCCTGGCCGTAGAGGTAGGCGTCCATCTGCGGGGTGCGGCGTGCATCGGCCACGGGTTCGCCTTCGGTGCCGCGCAGCAGCAGGGCGCAGGCGCCGGTCAGCGCCAGGGGGGCCGCCATGGATTGCGCGTATTCGGGGTGGGTGTAGCTGCCGACGACGATGCTGCGCGCCCCCGCCGGCACCAGCGGGGCCAGCAGCTTGACCAGGCTGTGCGCGCTGTTGCGCAGGCCCCGGCCGCGGCGCACCTGC